>Ga0256841_1000237_pt1 | contig 60553 bp, 55 predicted proteins | sample 356308metaG_FD_185971 | JGI IMG/M metagenome (GOLD analysis project Ga0256841, IMG submission 185971) | Hydrothermal vent microbial communities from Mid Atlantic Ridge, Atlantic Ocean - 356-308 | ecosystem: Environmental > Aquatic > Marine > Hydrothermal vents | place: Atlantic Ocean: Mid... | reverse complement strand
GGACCGCCGCGATCACACCGAGGAAGGCGGTGAAGGTGAGGCCCAGGGACCAGAACATGAAGCGATCGGTGCGCCTGGTCAGATGTTCGAAATGCTTGTCCATGGCCTCGAAGCGCTTGTCCATGTCTTCACGCAGTTCGGTAAAGCGCTTGTCCATGGCCTCGAAGCGCTTGTTCATGTCTTCACGCAGTTCGGTAAAGCGCTTGTCCATGGCCTCGAAGCGCTTGTTCATGTCTTCACGCAGTTCGGTAAAGCGCTTGTCCATGGCCTCGAAGCGCTTCTCCATGTCCTCGCGCTGCTCGGCGAAGCGCTTGTCCATGGCCTCGAAGCGTTTGTCAACCGCCTCGAAACGCTTCTCTATGTCCTCGCGCTGCTCGGCGAAGCGCTTGTCCATGGCCTCGAAGCGTTTGTCAACCGCCTCGAAACGCTTCTCCATGTCCTCGCGCTGCTCGGCGAAACGCTTCTCCATGTCCTCGCGCTGCTCGGCGAAGCGCTTGTCCATGTCCTCGCGCTGCTCGGCGAAACGCTTCTCCATGTCCTCGCGCTGCTCGGCGAAACGCTTCTCCATGTCCTCGCGCTGCTCGGCGAAACGCTTCTCCATGTCCTCGCGCTGCTCGGCGAAGCGCTTGTCCATGTCCTCGCGCTGCTCGGCGAAGCGCTTGTCCATGTCTTCGCGCTGCTCGGCGAAGCGCTTGTCCACGGCCTCGAAGCGCTTCTCCATGAGCTGGAATCCGCGCTCCATCAATACCAATTGATGCTTGAGCGTCTCCTCCACCCGGACCAGGCGTTCGCGCAGCTCCACCTCGTAGACCGCCGGGGGCTTGGCCAGGCTCTGGTCGGCCAGCCATTCGGCGACATGGGTCTTGATGAATTCGATATCTTCGGCCTGCAGGTTCATGGGCAAAAGCTTAGCACAGGCAGTGGGTCTGCTTCACAGGGGGTGAAGTGGGGCGGGATGTGCGGTGGCTGTACCGCCACCGCGATCCAACCACCCGGATCCGAAGGCGGTCGCTGACCGTCAGACGATGCCCGAGAGCCTCTCCTTGCCGATCCCCCGGCCTCCCCAGGGATCAGAACTCAGAACTCGTTCCGCAACACTTGCGCCGCCTTCACCATGTTGCGCAGCGTCGGTTCCACCTCGTTCCAACTCCGGGTCTTGAGGCCGCAGTCGGGGTTCACCCAGAGCCGGTCGGGAGGGATGCGTTGGGCTGCCAGTTTCATGAGCCGTACCATCTCTTCCACCGTGGGGATGTTGGGGGAGTGGATATCGTAGACGCCGGGGCCGATCTCATTGGGATATTCGAAGTCGACGAAGGCGTCGAGCAGTTCCATCTGGGAGCGTGAGGTCTCGATGGTAATGACATCGGCATCCATCTCGGCGATGGCGTCGATGATGTCGTTGAACTCCGAGTAACACATGTGGGTGTGGATCTGGGTCTCGTCGCGCACGCCCGAGGATGCGAGACGGAAGGCCCGCACGGTCCACTCCAGGTATCTCTGCCAATCAGAGAGGCGCAGGGGCAGTCCTTCGCGGAGGGCGGCCTCGTCGATCTGAATGGCCTTGATGCCGGCGGCTTCCAGGTCCAGGACTTCGTCACGCAAGGCGAGTGCGATCTGCATACAGATCACCGAACGGGGTTGGTCGTCGCGCACGTAAGACCAGTTGAGAAGGGTCACCGGCCCGGTGAGCATACCTTTCACGGGTCGGTCGGTGAGCGACTGTGTGTAGGTGATATAGTCAACCGTCATGGGCGCCGGCCGGGACACGTCCCCATAGATGATGGGCGGTTTGACGCACCTGGAACCGTAGGACTGCACCCAGCCGAAACGGGTGAAGGCGAAGCCTTCCAGTTGCTCCCCGAAATACTCCACCATATCGTTGCGCTCGGGCTCACCGTGGACCAGCATGTCCAGGCCGTACGCTTCCTGCCTCTGTACCACCCGCGCGATCTCCGCGCGCATGAAGGCGACATAGGTCGTTTCGTCTATTGCACCCTCCCGCCGGTCACGCCGTGCCTTGCGGATCGCCGGCGTTTGCGGAAAGGAACCAATGGTGGTGGTGGGAAAACGTGGCAGTTTCAGCCGTGCCCGTTGCAGAGGGCGGCGCTCGGCATAGGGACTGTGGCGGCGGAGCATCTGCTCGCTCACGGCGGCCAGCCGCTTGGCCACTTCTGGGCGGTGGATACGCCTTGAGTGACGGCGGGACTCGATGGCCCGACGGGAACGGGTCAGCTCATCCTCCACCACCTCGGCGCCTTCCTCCAGGGCCCGTTTCAGGAGATCCACTTCGTGGAGTTTCTGCGTGGCGAAGGCGAGCCAGCCGCGCAGCTCTTCGTCCAGATCCTGTTCCGGTTCCAGGTCCACGGGGACGTGCAACAGGGAACAGGAAGGCGCTACCCAGACCCGCTCGCTCCCCATGCGGTCGATGGCCAGGGTCAGTTTTTCCAAGGCCGCGTCGAGATCGCTGCGCCAGACGTTGCGGCCATCCACCATCCCGAGCGAGAGCACCTTGTACGGTGGCAGCCGGTCCAGCACCGCCGGCAATTGGTGGGGGGCACGGACCAGATCCACGTGGAGGCCCGCGGTGGGCAGGCCGGCCGCCAGAGACAGATTCTCATCGAGAGCACCGAAGTAGGTGGTGAGCAGGATCTTCACCGGTACCGACTGGAAGCGGTGGTAGGCCGACTCGAAGGCCTGTTTCCAGGCCGTGGGCAGATCCTGCACCAGGACCGGCTCATCCATCTGCACCCATTCGGCGCCGGCTTCCGCCAAGCGTTCCAGCACCTCACCATAGACTTTCAGAAGACCGTTCAGGAGCGTCAACCGGTCGAAGGGCTCGCCCTTTCCTTTGGCCAGCCACAGCCAAGTGAGCGGACCGATCAATACTGGTTTGAATGGCATACCCAGGGCCTTGGCCTCGGCGACCTGGTCGAACAGCCGGTGGGATGAAAGGGCGAAACGCTGCCCCTTCACGACCTCGGGTACCAGATAGTGGTAGTTGGTATCGAACCACTTGGTCATTTCACAGGCCGCAGCCGGTGCCCCCGTGGGTGCCCGTCCCCGTGCCATGCGGAAATAGAGGTCTATTCCGACTTGGCCGCCTTCCCAGCCAAACCGTTCGGGTACCACTCCGAACATGGCGGAATGGTCCAATACCTGGTCGTAGAACGAGAAATCGCCCACCGGCACCCAGTCCAGTCCAGCCGCCTGCTGCTGGCGCCAATGTCTCTCGCGTAGATCGCGGCCCACGGCCTCCAGGCGGTTTAGGTCGGTCTCGCCTCGCCAGTAACGTTCGAGGGCGAATTTGAGCTCGCGGCCCGCGCCGATACGGGGAAAACCGAGGTTGTGCGCAATCATGAATCTCTGTCCTTGGGGTTGTTGAATGGAGGGCAGGCAGTCTGCGGGAAGCGGTTCTTCGATTCAATTCATAATAATTCATGTCTTATTGAGTAGAATTCACCTGACGACATCCCTTGTCATCATGCCCAGACGGCTTGCCGGGGCCATCATGCATATCGAGTTGAAGCACCTCCGCACCTTCGTGGCCCTGGCTGAGACGAGCAGCCTCAGCGGAGCGGCGGCGCGTCTGCACTTGACTCCATCCGCCCTCTCGCACCAGATCAAGGGGTTGGAGGCACAACTCGGCGCACCGCTCTTCGTGCGCAGGTCGCGACCACTGCGGCTCACCCGCCAGGGAGAGCGGCTGCTACAGCTTGCACGAGAAGTGCTGCCCAAGGTGGCGGCGGCACGCCGCGATCTCCAGCGCATGGCCTCCGGCGAGGTGGGCCGCCTCTGTATCGCCATCGAGTGTCACAGCTGTTTTGCCTGGCTCATGCCCGCCCTGGACCGCTATCGTCGCCTGTGGCCCGAAGTGGAGTTGGACCTGGTCGCCCGTCTCGCCTTCGACCCTCTGCCGGCCTTGGTGGCCAGCGAACTCGACCTGGTGATCACGTCCGATCCACGTGTCATCGAGGGGATACATTACGAGCCCCTGTTTCGCTATCAGGGGTTGTTGGCCATGCCTCCCGGTCATCGGCTGCTGGAAAAACCCTATGTGGAACCCCAGGACCTGGAAGGGGAGACGCTGATCACCTATCCGGTGGAAAGGCGGCGCCTGGACGTCTTCGGCAAGTTTCTCGATCCGGCGGGAGTGGAGCCGGCGGCCGTGCGCCATACGGAACTCACCGTGATGATGATCCAGTTGGTGGCCAGTGGCCGGGGCGTGGCGGCCCTGCCCGATTGGGCGCTGTCGGAGTATCTGGAGAGGGGGTCGGTGATCGCGCGGCCCCTGGGGGAGAAGGGGCTGCACGGTACCCTCTTTGCCGCCCTGCGCAGCAGAGAACGGGGATTGGCTTGGATGGACGACTTTCTCGATACGGCCCGAAGGGTATCCTTCGAGCAGTTGAAGGGGATCCACCACGTCTGATGGTCTCGCGGGAATGCGGCCCGTCCGGGGCTGCCGGCTCCCTACCCCCAGGGAAGGTCCCTCCCACTTCTACGGTTCGGGAAAAAGGTCGGCCGCTTATTCCCCCTGCATGTCCTGTAGGCATTGGCCGAGGGAATGCCGCCAATCGGGCAGGCGCAGGCCGAAGGTCCGGGCGAGGCGGCTGTTGTCCAGTACCGACCAGGCCGGGCGGAGGGCCGGGGTGGGGTAGTCGTCGCTGGGGATGGGGTGAAGTTCGCATTCCCCCCCCCTGGCATCGAGGATGGCCCGGGCGAAGCCGTACCAACTGGTGTGACCGGCGGCGCTGAGGTGATAGAGGCCGGTGGACTCGTCCGGGGGGGAATGCAAGAGACGGGCGGCGATATGGGCGGTGGCGGCAGCGATCATACGGCTCCAGGTGGGGGCGCCGATCTGATCGTCCACCACCCGCAGTTCATGACGCTCACGGCTCAGGCGCAGCATGGTGCGCAGGAAGTTGTGGCCGCGTGCGCCATAGACCCAACTGGTGCGCAACACCACCGCCGGGGCGTCGCTCTCCAGCAGGGCGGTCTCACCGGCGAGTTTGCTCTTACCATAGACGTTGAGGGGATTGGGGGCGTCGTCTTCCCGGTAGGGGTGCGTGGCCCTGCCCGGGAACACGAAGTCGGTGGAGTAATGGATCACGGGGAGCCCGCGCGCGCCCGCCAGGCGGCCCAGTTCGGCCACGGCCTCGGCGTTGATGCGGGTGGCGAGGTCGGGTTCGCTTTCGGCCTGGTCCACCTGGGTGTAGGCGGCGGCATTGACCACCAGGTCGGGACGGGTCCGGTCGAGCAGGGGGCCGAGTTCCACCACCTTGGCGAGGTCGGCGCGGATGCCGAAACGGCCGTCGCGGCTGGCGCCCAGGACCTCACCCAGGGGGGCGAGGGTGCGCAACAGCTCCCAGCCCACCTGGCCGGTGGCGCCGAGCACCAGGATGCGCCGGGGATCAGGGCCGGTAGGGGAGGAGACGGTCATCGGGGATGTCCTGCAACAAGGGGGCGCCACGATCCTTGTCGGAGAGGACCGGCGGCCCGGCCAGGGGCCATTGGATGCCGATCGCCGGGTCGTCCCAGCGGACGGAGAACTCCCCGGCCGGATGGTAGTAGTCGGTGCATTTGTAGCTGAACAGGGCCTCCTCGCTGAGCACGCAGTAGCCATGGGCGAACCCCGGGGGGATCCAGAACTGGTGATGGTTCGTGCCGCTGAGCACCGCCCCGGCCCAGCGACCGAAGCGGGGCGAGCCCCGGCGGATGTCCACCGCCACGTCGAAGACCTCACCCTGGAGCACCTGCACCAGCTTGCCCTGGGGATGGGGATTCTGGGCATGGAGCCCGCGCAGGACGCCCCGCGCCGAGAGGGCCTGGTTGTCCTGGACGAAGGGACCGGTGATGCCGAGGGCCTGGTAGCGGGCGGCCTGCCAGGACTCCATGAACCAGCCGCGTTCGTCTCCGAAGACCCGGGGCTGGATGAGGCGCACCTCGGGGAGGGCGGTCTCGACGACCTTCATTGGGGTTCTCCCGTGCGTTCCAGCAGGCCGAGCAGGTAGTCGCCGTAGGCGCTCTTGCGCAAGGGTCCGGCCAGGGCGCGCAGGGCCCCGGCGCCGATCCAGCCCTGCTGGAAGGCGATCTCCTCGGGACAGCACACCTTGAGGCCCTGGCGTTGTTCGATGGTCTCGATGAAGTCGCCGGCCTGCATCAGCGATTCGTGGGTGCCGGTGTCGAGCCAGGCGATGCCACGCCCGAGTCGCTCCAGATACAGTCGGCCCTGTTCCAGATAGCGCCGGTTGAGGTCGGTGATCTCCAGCTCGCCATGCGCCGAGGGCTTCAGGGAGCGGGTTAGGTCCACCACCTGCCCATCGTAGAAATAGAGGCCGGTGACCGCGTAGTTGGAGGCCGGGGTCCTGGGCTTCTCTTCCAGGCTCACCACGTTGCCCGCGGCATCGAATCCGGCCACACCGTAGCGTTCCGGATCACGCACCCAGTAGCCGAAGACCGTGGCCCCTTCCTCCCGCGCCATGGCCTGGCGCAACTGGCGCACCAGGCCATGGCCGTAGAAGATGTTGTCGCCGAGGATCAGGCAGGCGGGGCCTCCGGCCAGGAATTCGGCGGCGATGAGAAAGGCCTGGGCCAGCCCGCCCGGCTCCGGCTGGACGGCGTATCGCAGGTCCAGGCCCCATTGGCCGCCGTCGCCGAGGAGTTCCTGGAAGGCCTGCAGGTCGCGCGGGGTGGTGATGACCAGGATCTCGCGGATGCCGGCAAGCATGAGGATGCCCAGGGGGTAGTAGACCATGGGCTTGTCGTACACCGGCAGCAGTTGCTTGCTGATGGAGCGGGTGAGGGGATAGAGCCGGGTCCCCGAGCCGCCGGCCAGGATGATGCCCTTGCGGGTGGCCTTCATGCCCCGGCCCCCAGGCGTTCGCCGCGGTAGCTGCCGTCCATCACCCGTTGCACCCATTGGGGATGCTCGATATACCACTGGACGGTGTGTCTGAGGCCGCTCTCGAAGCTCTCCCGGGGGCGCCAGCCCAGTTCCGTCTTCAGGCGGGTGGCGTCGATGGCATAGCGCCGGTCATGGCCGGGGCGGTCCGGGACGAAGGTCTTGAGGGTGGCATGGGGGCGGTGGGGCGAGTCGGGCAGGAGTTCGTCGAGGACCGCGCAGAGGGTGTCCACCACCTCCAGGTTGGTGCGTTCGCTGTCGCCGCCCACGTTGTAGATCGCGCCGGGCCGGCCGGCCTCCAGCACCCGCCAGATGGCGCGGCAGTGGTCCTCCACGTAGAGCCAGTCGCGCACGTTGCCGCCGTCACCGTAGATGGGCAGGGGCTCGCCGGCGCGGGCCTTGAGGATCATCAATGGGATCAGCTTCTCCGGGAACTGGTAGGGACCGTAGTTGTTGGAGCAGTTGGTGGTGAGCACCGGCAGGCCATAGGTGTGGTGCCAGGCGCGCACCAGGTGGTCCGAGGCGGCCTTGGAGGCCGAATAGGGGGAGTTGGGGGCATAGGGGCTGGATTCGGTGAATCGCCCCTCCTTCCCCAGGGAGCCATAGACCTCGTCCGTGGAGACGTGCAGGAAGCGGAAATCCTCGCGCGCGTCCGCCGGCAGCCCGCTCCACCAGGCGCGGGTCTGATCGAGGAGGTTGAAGGTGCCGAGGACGTTGGTCCGGATGAAGGCCGCCGGGCCGTCGATGGAACGGTCCACGTGGCTCTCGGCGGCGAAGTTGACGATGGCGTCCGGACGCTGGTCGCGCAGCAGCCGGGCGACCAGCGCCGGATCGCCGATGTCGCCCCGGACAAAGCGGTAACGGGGGTCTCCTTCCAGGTCCGCGAGGCTGTCCCGGTTCCCGGCATAGGTGAGCAGGTCGAGGTTGAGCACCCGTACCGCGGTCCGGTCGATGAGGAAGCGGACGAAGTTGCCGCCGATGAAACCGGCGCCGCCGGTGACCAGGATCGTCTCCATGGAGATGGGCCTCAGAAGGGGATGTCGTCGTCGAAGCCCTCGTCGGGCGGCGTCTGTGGCTGGGCCGGCGCCGGCTGGGGCGGTGGGGCCGCCGGTGCCGGCTGGGGGGCCGCGGCCGGGCGGGGCTGGCCGTAGCCCTGGTCGAAATCGGCGGCACCCCCGCCGCCGCGGCTGTCGAGCATCTGCATGTTGTCCGCGCGGATCTCGGTGGTGTAACGGTCCTGGCCGTCCTGTCCCTGCCACTTGCGGGTCCGCAACTGGCCTTCGATGTAGACCTTGGAACCCTTGCGCAGGTACTGCCCGGCGATCTCGCCGAGCTTGCCGAACAGGGCGACCCGATGCCATTCGGTATGTTCCTGGGTCTCTCCGGTGTTGCGGTCCTTCCAGGTCTCGGTGGTGGCGACGCGCAGATTCGCCACCGCGCTGCCGCTGGGCATGTAGCGGGTCTCGGGGTCGGCCCCGAGGTTACCGATGAGAATCACCTTGTTGACGGTGCCTTTGGCCATCCTTTTTCAACCTCTGTGTGGGTGGTGGGGTCAGGCGCTGTTCGCCATGACGTGGTGGAGTGCCTCGCGGTCCAGGCGGTCCTTGTTCACCTTAAGGTAGGCGGTGCCCTCGTCGGTCTCTACCACCGCCTCCATCACCCCGGGCACCCGCCGCAGGGCCTGTTCCAGATCCGCGGCCTCCCGGGGGTCGAGGGCGCCGACCGGGAGGAGTTCGTTGCTCAGATAGCGGGGGTCCGACAGACCGGCGGCCAGGGCCAACCATACCAGGGCGGCGCCCAGACCGAACAGATAGACGCCGCCGACGCCGAGGTGATGGTGCATCCAGCCGCCGAGCAGACCGCCGAAGAAGGCCCCCACGAACTGGGAACTGGAATAGACCCCCATGGCCGTCCCCTTGGCCTGGACCGGGGCGATCTTGGATATCCAGGAAGGGAGGGTGGCCTCGAGCACGTTGAAGGCGGTGAAGAAGGCGAGGAGACCGGCCACCAGGCCCCACAGATGGTGACCCAGCCCCCAGAACAGGGCCTGGGCGAGGCCCAGGGCGGCGATGGCGCCGAGGAATACGGTGCGCATCCGGCGGCGTTTCTCGGCGATGATCACGAAGGGCACCATGGCGCCCATGGCCAGGACCATCACCGGCAGGTAGACCAGCCAATGCCAATGGGGCGGGACCCCGGCATCCACCAGGGAGAAGGGGAAGGCCAGGAACAGCGCGGTCATGCCCATGTGCAGGATGAGCACGCTGGCGTCGAGGCGCAGCAGGTCCGGCTGGCGCAGCACGAAACCGAATTGCCCCGCCACCGCCTCGGCGTCCCGGTGACGGCGCACCCGCGCGGGGGTCGGCACCACGACGGCGACGATCAGGGCCCCCGTCAGGGCCAGGCCGGCGGTGATCCAGAAGATCCCGGGGACCCCCACCCAGGCGTCCAGCAGTGGTCCCAGGAGCAGCGACAGGGCGAAGGCCATGCCGATGCTGATGCCGATGAAGGACATGGCCCGGGTCCGCACCTGCTCCCGGGTGAGGTCCGCGGCCAGGGCCAGGATCGCGGCGGCAATGGCGCCGCTGCCCTGGAGGACGCGGCCGAGGATGATCTGGCCGATCCCGTCGGCGGTCGCCGCCACCACGCTGCCGAGGGCGAATATCAGGAGGCCGCCGAGGATCACCGGCTTGCGTCCGATGCGGTCCGAAAGCATGCCGAAGGGGATCTGCAGCAGGGCCTGGGTGAGACCGTAGGCGCCGATGGCCAGCCCCACAAGCACCGGCGTGGTGTCGGGAAGGTGTTCGGCGTAGAGGGCGAACACCGGCAGGATCAGAAACAGGCCCAGCATCCGTACCGCGAACACCGCCGCGAGGGAGGCGGCGGCACGACGTTCCACAGGGCTGAGATCGATAGAATCTTCTTGGTTCATGGGGCTATGGCGGGTAAAGGGCGGAATTCTACCAGACAACGTCCGCCGGAGATGCCGGAAAAGGCCCCTGTGCCTCGTGACCGGCGGGAGATGCAACTCGCCTTGACCTGGAGCCGGCTCCAGTACCTATTCTCCCTGCCGGACAGGCCTTGCATGCTCCGGGGTCTGTGACATGCAGAGCCGGCACGTCCGACGGCCATGTCGAAGGCGCATTCGAGTGACATCCATGTTCCCCAGGAGGTGATGAGATGAGACATCTGACGATCGCTGCGACTCTGTTGTCGTGGAGCCTGTCGGTGTTCGCCGCCGGCAGCCAATATACGATGCGGGTGGATGGCCTGGCCTGCCCCTACTGCGCCTACGGCATCGAGAAGAAGCTGGCCAGGATCGACGGCGTCGAGAAGATCGATGTGGATCTGGAGAAGGGCCTGGTGACGGTGCAGGTCCGTGAAGGCGTGCAGATCACCGAGCCGCAGATGAAACGGCTCTTCAAGGAGGCGGGCTTCACTTATCGCCGCATGACCAGGCGTCCGTTGTGAATCGCGCCCCTTGACCGTGGCCCCCCGGAATACGAGGGACGACCGTAGTGGCCGAAAATCCACGTGCGACGGGTATATATACCCGTCGCACGTAAATATTTCGCTACTGCGGCCGCCCCTCGCACCCCTGGGCTGTGTTGCGAAAGCTCGCCATAGTCCCCGCTATGACTCGCTTCCGCGCCTTGCCCAGGAGCACGAGGAACACCCTCGAAAAACGAAATATTCACGTGCGACGGGTATAATCAATTACTTTCCCAGCCGCCGGGCATTGCGCCATGACCAACCGAATCCAATTCCGCAAGACCAAGATCGTGGCCACGGTGGGCCCGGCCTGCGACACCCCTGAGATCCTGGAGGCCATGATCCGCGCGGGCATGAGCGTGGCCCGGCTGAATCTCTCGCACGGCACCTACGGCGAACACCGCGAACGTATCGGACGCATTCGCGAGGCCGCCGGGCGGGCCGGCCGGCAGGTGGCGGTGATGATCGACACCCGTGGCATAGAGATCCGCACCACCCGTGTGGAGGGTGGTCTGGTGGAACTGGTGTCGGGCCAGAGCTTCAGCCTCTATATGGACCCGCGTCCTGGGGATGGACGGGGCGTCTCTGTCACTTACCCGGGGCTCGGCGGGGAGGTGAATCCGGGCGACCCCATCCTCCTCGACGACGGTGCCATGGAGTTGCGGGTGTGCTCGGTATTGGAGCGGGAGATCGTCTGCGAGGTGGTGGTGGGCGGGATCCTGCGCGACAACAAGGGGGTCAACCTGCCCGACACCCAGCTCTCGATCAGCGCGGTGGACCCGGCCCATCGTGACGACGTGGTCAAGGAGCTGGACTTCGCCGTGGACAACGACGTGGACTATATCGCCGCCTCCTTCGTGCAGAGCGCCGAGGATCTCTACCGTATGCGCCAGATCCTGCGTGAGCGGGAGGTGGAGATCCCCATCATCGCCAAGATCGAGAACAAGGCCGGGGTGCGCAACCTGGAGGACATCGTCCTCGCCGCCGACGGCATCATGGTGGCGCGCGGCGACTTGGGGGTGGAACTGCCCCTGGCCGACGTACCCAGTACCCAGAAGAAGATCATCCGGACCACGGTGGGGGCCGGCAAACCGGTGATCACCGCCACCGAGATGCTCGCCTCCATGGAATTCAATCCCAAGCCCACCCGCGCCGAGGCCTCGGACGTGGCCAACGCCATCCTCGACGGCAGTTCGGCGGTGATGCTCTCGGGCGAGACGGCGGTGGGCAAGTATCCGGTGCAGACGGTGCGCACCATGTCCGAGTTGGCGGTGCGCGCGGAGGCCTCGCTGCGCGAGTACGGCTTCTTGCAGCAGGTCGCCCTGAACCCCTCGAACCTGGTCACCGCCGCGGTCAGCGAATCGGCGGTGCGCATGGCCGATCGCCTGGATGCGGCGGCCATCTACTGCCTGACGGAGACGGGGTTCACCGCCCGCCTGGCCTCCAAGCACCGGCCGGAATGTCCGATCCTCGCCCTGACGTCCTCCACCAAGGTGGCGCGTCGTCTGAGTCTCAACTGGGGGGTCATGCCGGTGCTTCTGGAGGGTGAATTAGGGGACGAGGAGAAGATCGACCAGGGTTGCGTCCTGGCCAAGGATCTGGGCATCGTGGCGCGTGGCAATCTGGTGGTGGTCACCTCCGGGCAGAAACAGGAGGCCGGGGGAACCAACCTGATCCGGGTGTTGACCCTGGGGAGCTAGCAGGCCGTGGATGAATGGGGTTTTTCGATGGGCTGTGTGCGCTACAAGGATCTGTTTGCCCTCTTCGACGGCCGTAGCCGTTGAAGAAGGCATGAACCGGGAGATTGCATTTCCCAGTTCCGCGGTCGGAAAGTTCCGGGGAAGGACCTCCTCGACATCCTGTGAGTTTCATGCCCGTGCACGGCGCGACGCTGGGCTGCCCCCGCGGTCCCTCAGGTCTCCAACCATGCGTACCACAGGGGCAGGGTGACCAGGCTGGAGGCCGTGGTCAGGGTCACGGCCGCGGCATAGAGGCCCACGTCGAGCCTGAAGCGCTCGCACAACACCAGGCCCAGGACCATGGTGGGCATGGCCGCCTCCAGCACCACGCCGGCGCGGAGGTCGCCGCTGAAGCCCAGGCCGGCGGCCAGCCATAGGACCACGGCGGGGATGACCAGCAGTTTCAGGCCCACCACCGGGAGCAGACTCGGCAGCAGGTGCCAGCGGCTGCGCTCCCATTGCAGGCTGAGGCCGATGGCGAACAACATCAGCGGCACCACCCCGCGTTCCAGCAGCCCCAACAGCCCGCGCACCAGTTCGGGTTGGGGCAACCCGGAGAGGTTCATCAGCACGGCCGCCAGGGCCGCCCACAGGGCCGGGATACGCAACAGGTGTTGGCGCATGGACCGCTCCGCACCGTCCCCCGTGCCGAGGCGGGTGGCCACCAGGATGCCGACGCTGAACAGCAGGGGGGTGCAGGCGAAGAGGTCGTATTGGACCGCGATGCTGCGCGCCCAGGGGCCGTACAGGGCCTCCAGCACCGGCAGGCCCATGTAGGTGGCGTTGGGGAAGGCGGTGGCCAGGATCAGGGCCCCGGTCTGGGCCCGGGTGCGGCGACAGAACCGGCAGACCCCGTACCCCAGGGCCATTCCGGACAACACCCCGGCGGCGGCCGAGCCGGCGATCACCAGGGTGCGTCGGCCGAGTGGGGCGTCCCAGAGCACGGTGAGCACCAGGGCCGGCAACAGCAGGTAATAGACCAGGGAGGTGAGCACCCGGCGGGTCTCCGCGGCGGACAGGGCGGCGGGCCGCAGCACCTTCCAGGCGACGCCGCACAGGATCAGCCCCGCCATCGGCAAGAGTACGTCGAACATCGCGGCCGCTCAGCCGATGCGGATCTGTACCGGAAACCTGGGGGCCTTGGCTTCCTTGCCCCGGCGCCAGGGGAGGCCCGCCTGATCCGCCAGCCAGAGGCCGGTGAGGCCGAAGGCCACGGCGCCCAGGTAACCGGGCAGGGGCAGACCGAGGATCCCCGGTCCCTGGAGCAGGGGCAGGGTGAAGGCCCGCTGGGGGCCGAAGGCCTGGTCCCAGGCCTGGGCCGCCAGGGCGATGGCGATGGCGGCCAGGGCGGTGAGGAGCGGGCGGCTCCAGTTGCCGTGGTGGAGGCCGGTGAACAGGGTGGTGCGGCCACGGATCAGGGCCATGCCCTGGGCCAGGAGCAGGGGGGCGAACCAGGTGAGGGGATAGATCCAATCGGGCCAGAGGGCCGCGCCGGCGAGGCCCAGGCAGGCCGGCAGCACCAGGATCCAGCCCAGCTCGGGATCGCCCCGGAAACCGGTGGCCGGGCCGTCGTGGAACAGCCGCAGCAGGGTTGGGCGCTGGGCCAGCCATTGGCGCAGGACCAGCAACAGGGGGAGCAGCAGCCCCGCGTGGAGCCCCTGCCAGAAGACCCACTGTGCGGGCGAGAGGTCGGTCCGGGGGTAGGTCCAGTTCTGCAGAAAGAGATTGAGATACTGCAACAGGGCATCCAGCAAGACCCCGGCCGGGAACAGACTGAGCAGATACAGGGGGCGGTCCTGGATCAGGCTGTGGCCGCTGCCCGCCTGAGTGTGGGCGTCCAGGAGCAGGAGCGCGCCCAGCCACAACAGGGCCTCGCCGGCGTGGGGCGACTGGCCGAGACCCAGGGTCGGGGCGAGGATCAGGGCGGCGGTCCCGAGCCAGGCCCAGTAGCGCAGCGATCCCCGTCCATTGTCCGCCGTGGGCGCCCTCCGTGGGCGGGGCGGCGGTCGCCGCAGGAGCAGCAGGGCCAGTCCGGCGGTGGTCAGGGCCAGGGTCCCCCAGTAGAGGGCCGGACTCAGGGACAGGGCGTCCCAGGCGCGTTCCCGCAAGGGGATCTCGAAGAGGTCCGCCAGCGGGATCTGGCCCAGCACCGCCCCGGCCAGGGGCAGGGCCAGGGACAGGAGCAACCAGACGAGCAGGCTCAGCAGGGCGCGGATCAAGGGTGACGCCGGTCGATCACCACCTGGACCAGGGCCTTCTGCCCCGGACGGACCGGCTGCACCTCGCCTTCGAGGTCACCGGACTGGGCGATGGGCCGGCCGCTCTTGGAGATGCGCGCCCCCACCTTGACCCGGTCGAAGCGGGACAGGCGCATCTGCGGCATCATCGCCAGGGCGTCGTTCAGGGTCACCTTCACCGGCAGGTCCTTCGCCCGCAGGCGCTTGACCGCCAGGGGCATGGGCGGACCCTGGAGGGCCTTGGCATAGATGAACAGGCTGTCGTCCGGGGAGACCTGACCCATGAGGGCGTCGGCCAGGGTGACCTCCACCTGGATCGCGCCCGCGCCGGCCGGGGCGGTCCCGGCCCGAGGCGCCGCGGCCGCCGCCACCTGCGGGGCCTCGGGCGGCATCCCGGCCTTCTCCCGTGCCTTGGCGATGTATTGGCTCAGGGCCTGGGCATCCTCGCCGCCGGGCCGGAGCTGGGCGCGCAGACGTGACCAGGCCTCGACCGCGGCCTTGAAATCACCGGCTTGGAATTCGGCCAGACCGAGCATCCACAGGCCGTTGGGGGCCTTGGGATTGATCTCCAGGGCCTTGGTGACGAGTTCACGTGCCTTGGGGGTGAAACGGCCCTTCACCTGCACCAGAGTCTCGGCATAGCCCAACAACACGTTGGTGTCCTTGGGGGCCAGGCCGTAGGCCCGCTCCATGGCGGCCAGGGCCTTCTGTGGCTGCTTCAGGGTCAGATAGCTGCGCCCCAGCATCAACCAGCCTTCCAGGTTGTCGGGGTGTTGCGCCATCTTCTCCGCCAGGCGCTCCACCAGGACGTCCATGGGGGGCAGGTGCCGGCCCGGGGCGCCGGCGTGAGCGGCCGCCATCGGGCCGGTGGGCGCGGTGATGGCACTGGTGTCGCCCACCGCCAGGTACAGGCCCAGGGCGAGCAGGGGCAGGGCCACGCCCAGCACAGGGGCGGCCCAGGTACCGCTGCGCGCCGCCTCCCCCTCCGGGGCGTCGGCCACGGCGTTCAGGTCCACGTCCACCAGGAGTTCCTTCTCCAGATCGCGGCGGGCGCTCTCGTATTGCTCCCGGCTGAGGTTGCCGGCCTCCAGGTCGGCCTCCAGCTCCGCCAACTGCTGACGGATCACGGCGATGTTCACTGCGTCCTCGTCGATGGCCTCGGCCTGAGCCGGCGGTTTGCGCAACAGAGGGGGCAGGACGAACAGCAGGGCCACGGCCACCATGGCCGCGGCGAGGATCCAGAAGGTGGTCATTTGGCGTTGTCCTCGGGGCTGTCGGCGGCGGCCAGGAGGGCCCGCACACGGCGTTCCTCCTCTGCGCTGATCTCGGTCTCCCGGGCCTTCTTGCGTCGCAGCAGGGCGCGCCCCAGGAAGAAGGCGGCGATCAGGGCGAGGATCGCCGGGCCGTACCAGAGGGGATAGGTGCTGGGTTTCACCGGTGGATCGTAGAGCACGAAGTCGCCATAGCGGGAGACCAGGAAGTCGAGGATCTGGGCCTTGGACTTGCCGGCCTTCATCATCTCGTAGACCTCCTGGCGCAGGTCTTGGGCGAGGTCTGCCTGAGAGGCGGCCAGGGACTCGTTCTGGCACACCAGACAGCGGAGTTTTCCGATCAGTTCGCGGAAGTCCCGTTCCTGGGCCGGGTCGTCGAAGGTGAACTCCGACAGGGTGTAGGCCTGGGCCTGAAGGCCGGCGCAGGCCAGGGCCAGGAACAACAGCACGGCATGGAGTGCCGGTCTCCAGCCGGTCCTTCGCCGGGCGGCGGCCCGCGGGACGCCGCTGCCGCGGATGGGGGATGTCAGGTGCATGGGCATCAACTCTCGGCCTTCAATCTCTGAACCACGGGCTCCACCTTCTCCGCCCAGGAGCGTTCGTCCAGGGGGCCCACGTATTTGTAACGGATGATCCCTTCGCGGTCCACGACGAAGGTCTCCGGGGTGCCGTAGACCCCCCAGTCGATGCCCACCCGGCCGTCGGCGTCGAACAGGACCTCCTCATAGGGATTGCCCAGACGCCTCAGCCAGTTGAGGGCATCCGGGCGTTCGTCCTTGTAGTCCAGGGCGTAGAGGGTCACCTCTCCGCGCCGGGCGAGGCGGTCCAGAAAGGCGTGTTCCTGGCGGCAGGACACACACCAGGTGGCCCAGACATTGAGTAGGGCGACCTTGCCCTGGAAGATGGACTGGTCGAGGGTGCGCTGGGGATCCTGGAGGGTGGGCAGCCGGAACTTCGGGACCGGCTTGCCGATCAGGGGCGAGGGGATCAGCTTGGGGTCCTGGCCGAGGCCCCAGGCGAGCAGCCCGGCGAGGATCACGAATCCGCCCAGGGGCAGCAGGAAGCGTGCGGAGCCTTTCATTCAACGTCCTCCCGTGAGGGCCTGTTGCGCCGCCAGGCGCACCGCCCGGGCCGCGCTCAGGACCCGTTTCGGCGCCAGCCGGTAGCGGCGGTCGCTGAGGGCCAGCAGGCCGCCCAGGGCCATGAGCAGGCCGGCCAGCCAGATCCAGCGCACGAAGGGCTTGTAATAGATGCGCAGGCTCCAGTCCCCGTTCCCCAGGGACTCGCCCAGGGAGACATAGAGATCGCGCCAGAGGGACTTGTCGATGGCGGCCTCGGTCATGGGCCGGGTCCGGACGCCGTAGATGCGTTTCTCTGGCTCCAGCATGGCGATCAGGCGATCGCCCTGGTAGACCCGGAAGAGGCCCCGGTCGGCGCGGTAGTTGGGGCCCTGGATCTGTTTCACGCCCTCGAACTGAAAGCGATAGCCGGCCATCTCATAGGTGTCGCCGGGCGACATGCGGATGTCCTTTTCGATCCCCAGGTTGCTCACCAGGGTCGCCCCGACGATGAAACTGGCCACCCCGATGTGGGCCAGCCACATACCGAAATAGGCCAGGCGGCCGTTGCGCAGGTCGCCGCTGAGGCCGCTCCAACCCTTGTTGCGATAACGTTCACGCAGGCTGGCGATGTGGCTGAACAGGAGCCAGGCGGCGAGGCCCAGGCCCAGGGCCACCAGATTCGGATGGAGGCTGTGCGGGAGCGCCCAGGCGGCCGCGGCGGCGACCACCGACAGCAGCGCGGCGAGCCACAGGCGGCGCACCAACAGGGCCGGCTCGGTACGCTTCCAACGCGCCACCGGCCCCAGCCCCATGAGCAGCACCAGGAACGGACTCAGGGTGATGAACACCTTGTTGAACCAGGGGAAGCCCACCGAGATCTTGCCCCAGCCCAGGGCCTCGTAGATGAGCGGGGCGAGGGTCCCCAGGAGGATCAGGGTGGCGAGCAGGGTGAGGAGCAGGTTGTTGCCCAGGAGCAAGGTCTCACGCGAGATCAGGTCGAAGCGCCCCCCCGAATGGATGTAGGGGGCGCGCCAGGCGTACAGGGTCAGGGAGCCGCCGATCACCACCACCAGGAAGGCGAGGATGAACATGCCGCGCGCGGGATCGGTGGCGAAGGCATGGACCGAGGTGAGCACCCCCGAGCGCACCAGGAAGGTGCCCAGGAGGCTCATGGAGAAGGCGAACAGGGCCAGGAGCACGGTCCAGGTCTTGAAGGCGCCGCGCTTCTCGGTCACCACCAGGGAATGCAGCAGGGCGGTGCCCACCAGCCAGGGCATGAAGGAGGCGTTCTCCACTGGGTCCCAGAACCACCAGCCGCCCCAGCCCAGCTCGTAGTAGGCCCACCAGGAGCCCAGGGTGATGCCGATGGTGAGGAAGATCCAGGCCACCGTGGTCCAGGGCCGTGACCAACGCGCCCAGGCCGCATCCAGCTTGCCGCCGATCAGGGCGGCGATGGCGAAGGCGAAGGCCACCGAGAAGCCCACGTAGCCCATGTACAGCATGGGCGGATGGACCGCCAGGCCCGGGTCCTGGAGCAGGGGGTTGAGGTCGCGCCCCTCGGGCGGGGCCGGCAGCAGGCGTTCGAAGGGATTGGAGGTGAGCAGCATGAACAGCAGGAAGCCGATGGCCACCATGCCCATCACCGCCAGGACCCGGGCCGTCACCTCCAGGGGCAGCTTGCGGCTGAACAGGGCCACGGCCGCGCCCCACCCCCCCAGGAGGACGGCCCAGAGCAGCAGGGAGCCCTCATGGGCGCCCCAGATGGCGGAGATCTTGTATATCTCCGGCAGGTGAGTATTGCCGTTCTGGGCCACGTAGAGGACGGAGAAGTCGTTGTGCAGGAAGGCCCAGGCCAGGGCACCCATGGCGATGGCCAGGAAAAGGAACTGGCCATAGGCTAGGGGCCGGGCCAGGGCCATCCAGGCGCGGGTGCCGTTGAGACTGCCCCAGAGGGGGAAGACGGCCTGGGTGAGGGCCAGACAGAGGGCGATCACCAGGGCCAGGTGGCCGAGTTCGGGGATCATCGGGCCGCCTCCCGCATCCCCTTGATCCCTTCCGCATGGGCGGTCTTCAGGGTCTTGGCCACATCTGGCGGCATATAGTTCTCGTCGTGCTTGGCCAGGACCTCCGAGGCCACCACCCGGCGCGGACCGGCCAGGGTGCCGGTGGCGACGATACCCTGACCCTCGCGGAACAGATCGGGGAGGATGCCGTCGTAGGCCACGCGGATGGTCTCGGCGTTGTCGGTGAGGTCGAATTCCACGTGGGTGCCGTCACGTTCGACGCTGCCCACCTTGACCAGGCCGCCCACCCGGAAGGGGTGGTCCTTGGGGGCCTTGCCGGCCACCACGTCCGAAGGCGGGAAGAAGAACATCAGGTTGTCGTCGAAGGCCTTGAGGGCCAGGAAGGTGGCGAGCCCCAGGCCTCCCAGCATCAGGCCGATGAGATAGAGGCGTTTCTTGCGGATCGGATTCATCTGGCATGCCTCCCGGCCCGGCGGGCCTTGCGCAGGATCGCGGCACGCAGGCGGCGGTGTTGCGCCAGCGGGCCGATCAGGTTGTAGACGAGAATGACCAAGGCGAGGCCGTAGGAGGGCCAGACATAGGCGGCATAACCGCCCATATGCAGAAATTCGCTCACTTGGCTTCGGCCTCCAGCAGGTTCTTCACCCAGCGGGTGTTGCGGTCACGTTCGAGGAGTTCGTTGCGTGCCCGCATTAGGACAGTGGCAAAGAAGAAAAGTTTGAAGGCGAGGGCGCCGATCAGCAGCGGGATCAACATGCTGGGGACGATGGAGGGCTTGCCCAGCTTGGTGATCGTGGCCGGCTGGTGGAGGGTGTTCCACCACTCCACCGAGTAATGGATGATGGGGATGTTCACCACCCCCACCAGGGCCAGGATGGCCACCGCCCGGGCGCCCACGCGGCGGTCCTCGATGGCCCCGTAGAGGGCGATCACCCCCAGATAGAGGAAAAACAGGATCAGTTCCGAGGTGAGGCGGGCGTCCCACACCCACCAGGTCCCCCACATGGGCTTGCCCCAGAGGGAGCCGGTGGCCAGGGCGAGGAGGGTGAAGGAGGCGCCGATGGGGGCGCAGCTCACCGCGATCACCTCGCCCATCTTCACCCGCCAGACCAGGCTCAGGAGGCCGGAGAAGGCCATCACCATATAGATGAACATGGACATCCAGGCCGCCGGCACATGGATGAACATGATCCGGTAGCTGTCGCCCTGTTGGTAGTCGGTGGGGGCATAGACCAGGCCGTCCACCCAGCCGATCACCAGCAGCAACAGGCTCGCCCCCAGCAGCCAGGGAATCCACAGGCCCGCCACCCGATAGAAATACTGGGGCGAACCCATCTGATGGAAGAAGCGTTTGATACCCATGGAGGTCAACTCAGGCTGATACGCAGGGAGGCCGCCGCGGCCATGGGCGCCAGGGCCAGGGCCAGGGCCAGCATGGCGGCGATGAAGGAGATCTGGGCGGTGGCGGGGATGCCCACCACCGCGGTCTGGACCGCGTCGGCGCCGAAGATGAGCACCGGCACATACAGGGGCAGGACCAGCAGGGAGAGGATCACCCCACCCTTGCGCAGGCCCACGGTGAGGGCCACGCCCACCGCCCCGATCAGGCTCAATACCGGGGTGCCCAGCAAGAGGCTCAGCAGGAGTACCCCCAGGGCGTCGGTGGGCAGGTTCACGAACAGGGCCAGGAGGGGCGCCACCAGCAGCAGGGGCAGGCCGGTCACCAACCAGTGGGCGAAGACCTTGGCCAGGACCAGCATGGATACCGGTTGGGCGCTGAGCATGAACTGCTCCAGGGAGCCGTCCTCGAAGTCGGAGCGGAACATGGCGTCCAGGGACAGCAGCGAGGCCAGCAAGGCGGCCACCCAGAGGATGCCCGGCCCCACCTTGGCGATGAGCACCGGATCGGCGCCTATGCCCAGGGGGAAGAGGGCGGTGATGAGGACGAAGAAGAGGATCGGATTGGCCAGCTCGGCGCGACGGCGGTAGGCCAGCACGAGATCACGGCGCAACAACAGGCCGACGGCCGCGGAGAGGGAAAGCTGACTCATGCCTGGGCGCGTTCCGAGAGGTCGATCCGGACCACGGGGGCGGCCCCGAAGTCCATGCGGTGATGGGTGGTCATGGCCGCCATGCCGCCCTGGGCGAGGTGACGGTTGAACAGTCCCTGCATCTTTTCGATACCCTGGCGGTCGAGGGAGGTGAAGGGTTCGTCCAGGATCCACAGCGTCGATTCGGTGGCCAGGAGGCGGGCGATGGCCAGGCGGCGCTGCTGGCCCGCCGAGAGATTGCGGGTGGGGACATCCTCGAAGCCGTACAGGTCCACCTCGTCCAGGACCCGTTCCAGATCCGCGCCCGCACGGGGCTTGCCCAGGCCCTGGGCCATGCGCAGGTTCTCCAGGGGGGTCAGGTCCAGCTTGTTGCCGTTCTTGTGCCCCAGATAGGCCAGGTGCTCGTGGTATTCCGGCCCCAGCCTGTGGATGTCCTTCCCGTTCCAGAGGACCCGCCCCGCCTCCGCCAGGCGTATGCCGCAGAGGATCCGCAGCAGGGTGGTCTTGCCGCTGCCGTTCTGGCCTTCCAGGACCAGGGCCTCACCAGCGGAAATCCCAAAATGCAGGCCGCTGAACAGGGTGCGGTCGTCACGGATGCACTCGAGATCGACGGCCTCCAGACGGGGACCTTGGACGGTTTCGCTCATGTACGGGTGATGATGGGTCTTGGCAGGGAGCGGACGAACGCAAACTCCAACCTTAACCCGTAGCGGGGGGTGGGCTCAACCTCGGGGGCGCGAGGGACATCGGATTTTCCGGCTCCGCGGTTGAAAAGGTCCAGGTAAGGACGTTTTCAATCCGGCGTCTCCCCATTTTTCAGGGGATACAGGGATAAGGCTATGAAAGATAAATGAAAATAGCGAGGAAAGAGGTGGGCAGGGGTTCCCGGCCGGATACGATGGGGTTGACGATAACCCACTGAATCCCCCAGTGACTGACGATGCCGGAGAACGAACCGGATGGAAAGCCCGGGCGTTCAGGACAAGGAAGCCCTCTGTGGCATCACCCGGTGCAGCCTGTCCACACATGCGGGCAAGTCGCTGTGGATGGTGGTTGTCCGGCATGGCAAGCGGGAGCTGCTGGCGCTGATCACCACGCGCCGCGTTTCTGGCAGACGTCCGGGGGAGCGTTACCTGGACTGGTGGGCTTGCGAGGAAGGGTCTCGCTTCACCGAGCAGGGATCCTCACTGGAGGGGGTTCAGGCCCGGCGCCTGGCCACGCCTCAGAACCTGGCGGCCCTGGCCAGCCTGGCCTGGGCCCTGTTGGCGGCCCATCTGGAGCAGGCGGCGTACTTGCTGCGCAAGGCGAAGCGCCAGAAGCCCGGACGGTCACTCCAGTGTCGGTTTTACAGCCTCCTCCAGGGGTGGCAGCGACTCTTTGCTCCGGCCCGCCGCATTGTCTACCACGGGTGGCGTGAGCGATGCAGCCGATCACCGGTGTGTGACTTGTTTCAGGAGGTTGGGCTCGCCCCTCCGGGAACCGGGTGAAAAACGGGGAGACGCCAGCGCTCGGCGGGTGGCAGGCTTGGTTCGTCATAGTGCCCAGAGGGCGGTATCGCTATGTCGAAGTTTTTTACAATTTCAGGCGATTGGAGCCGCGGGCGGCCGGTGAAGGAAAAACTACCAAATAATTCAGAATGATACAAAAATGGCATTGGAAATGCATAGCTAGCTGTGCGCCTTTTTCGGTGGGCCGAACAGGCGATCTTGTTGTAAACAGTAAGGAGGAAAACGATCATGAGAAAACTGCTAGGCGTATTCAGTTGGATCTTGGCCCTGAGCATGGGCGAGGCGCAGGCGTTGCCGTTGGTGACGGATGTCTTTATCGCTGATACCGATCCTGGATCGGTGCAATATGTCACCTTCGACGTCACCACGGCCGGCACCTTCTCCATCAAGGCACAGGGTGAGGATACACTAAGTCCTGCCAGTGATTGGAACGAGGATCCCCAGATTCACTTGTTCTCATCCAGTCTCTCTCTGGCCAATCTCATCGCATCGGACGACGACGGTGGCGTTGGCCTCGATTCCCTTATCTCTTCCATTGCCCTTGGGGGGGGTCATTACATCTTGGCGCTCAGTGAATATTTCTTTAGTGCCTCAGAGGCAGTGGCTGGGACAAATGCCGGCTCCGTTGATGATCCAGGTTGGATTCGTGTGACTATCGACTCGAGTGACGGGGATGCCCGGTTCCCTTCTTCGGTCCCCGAACCCGCCACCCTCGCCCTGTTCGGTTTCGGTCTGGCCGGCCTCGGTTTCGGTCGTCGTCGGACCGCGGTGTAAAACCTTTTGAGATTGCTTCTGCGACGCCCGCCCTGAGCGGGCGTCTTTTGCGTCGTAGATGACGCATGCCTCACCGACCGGCGTCTCCCCATTTTTCAGGGGATACATGGATAAGGCTATGAAAGATAAAGGGACATATCGAGATGAGAGGTGCTGATCTCCCTTCACCCCAACCCCTCTTCCCGGAGGGGAGAGGGCCTTCGTTATCAACCCAGTGGCGGCAGGAGGAGAATCAGGGCGGCCGCGGCCTTCCCTCTCGCCGTTACCTCGGTTGCCCTGCCGGCCGGGGCGTGAAACAATCTCCACCGTTCCTACAGTCGTCATCCGCCAATGATCCCCGCTCCATGTTCCCGCGTTCGCCCCTGATCCGCCGCCTCCTGGCCGTCTGGATCTCGCTGTCCATCCTGGGCTTCGGGATGGCGGTGGCGGCGGACGCGCATCCGCCCATGGCGGATCAGGCCCCCTTCGTGGGTGAACCCTCCCATGACGGGGGGCAGGCCGATCCGGGTGCCGGCTGCGGGGACTGCTGTGGCCACGCCGCCGCCCACCTCCTGGGCCTGACGGCCGCCGAGGCCTTCCCTCCGCTCCCGTTCTCCGGGGTCTTCCGCGCCCGGTTTTCCCCGGCGGCGACGGCCCATACCCCCGAGGCTCTGCTCCGCCCGCCCATCCGGGCCTGATTCTCCCCTGTCCGTCCAGGCGGTCGGTGGCCCGATGCCCCGCGCCGCCCTTCCCGTCGAGAATCCCGTGGCGCGTTCGCGCGCCCGTCAGGAGCAGATCCATGTCCTATCCCTTTGCCTTCCCCTTCCTGTTGGGGCTTTGCCTCCTTGGGCCCTCCCCGGCCCGGTCCGCCGAGGGCCCGGCCCACGAACACGGCGCCGCCGAAGAGGGCGGCGTCCACCTCGGCCCCGAGCAGATGCAGCGAGGGGGCATCCAGGTCCGGACCCTCCGGCCCCAGCCCCTGACCCAGGAGATCCGGGCCCCAGGCGAGGTGACCCTGGACCGTTACGCCACCCTTCGGGTGACCCCCAGGATTCAGGCCCAGGTGGTGGCCCGCCATGCCCGCCTGGGCGAGCACGTGAAGAAGGGCCAGCGTCTGGTCACCCTCTCCAGCGTGGCGATGGCCGAGGCCCAGTCGAAGCTCCTGAGCGCCGAGAACGACTGGCGGCGGGTGCGCAAACTGGGCCGCCAGGTGGTCTCGGAACGCAGTTACGAGGATGCCCGTATCGCCGCCCAGGAGGCCCGCGCCCGTTTGCTGGCCTATGGCATGAGTGCCGCCGACATCGCGCGCATGGCCCGGGGCAAGCGGGTGGACCGGGCCGACGGCCGCTTCGATCTCCATGCCGGCATTCCGGGGACGGTGATCGAGGACGACTTCGTCATCGGGCAGATGGTGCGGCCGGGCGATCCCCTGTTCCTCATCAGCGACGAGTCCCGCCTCTGGGTGGAGGCCCGAATCGAGGCCGGCCGGGTCCGGCGTATCGCCCCGGGGGCGCGCGCCTGGGTAAGGGTGGCCGGTCGCTGGGTCGAGGGGCGGGTGGCGCAGATCCACCACAGCCTGGACCGCACCACCCGTACCCTGGGGGTGCGTATCGAGGTGCCCAACCCCGATGACCGCCTGCATCCGGGGGAGTTCGTGGCCGTGCGCATCGCCGCCGGTGCCGGGGGCGCCCAGGGTCTGGTACTGCCGGAATCCGCGGTCCTGCGCAGCCCGGACGGCGACTGGCAGGTGTTCGTGGAGCACGAACCGGGTGAATTCGAGCCCCGGGAGGTGGAGGTGACCGGCCGCTCCGGTGACGGCCTGGTGGTGGAGGGCATCACCCCTGGCACCCGGGTGGTGACCCGGGGGGCCTTCTTCGTCCAGTCGGAGTTGGCCAAGTCCGGTTTCGCGGTCCACAACCACTAAGGGGTCAACCATGCTCAATCGTCTGATCGACTGGTCGGTGGCCAACCGGCTGTTGGTGCTGCTCGGCCTGGTCGCCGCCCTGGGCGCCGCCGCGGCCCTGATCCCCCGCCTCAAGCTGGACGCCTTCCCCGACGTCACCAACGTTCAGGTGCAGATCAACACCGAGGCCCGCGGGCTGGCGGCCGAGGAGGTGGAACAGCTCATCACCTTCCCCATCGAGGCGGTCATGTACGCCCTGCCCGACGTGGAATCCGTGCGTTCCATATCCAAGACCGGGTTGTCCGTCATCACGGTGGTCTTCAAGGAGGGCACGGACATCTATTTCGCCCGGCAACTGGTGTTCGAGCGCTTGCAGGATGCCCGCACGCAGATCCCCGCCGGGGTGGGCACCCCGGAGATGGGACCGAACACCTCGGGGCTGGGACAGGTGTTCCAATACATCCTGCGTTCCGAAGATCCGGACAGATACGGCCCCATGGCCCTGCGCAGCCTCAACGACTGGGTGGTGAAGCTGTTGCTGTTGCCGGTGGACGGGGTCACCGACGTGCTCTCCTTCGGCGGCGAGGTGCGCCAGTATCAGGTCAACGTGGATCATCGCCGGCTGCTCGCCCACGGCATCCACCTGGAGGACGTGCGCGCGGCCATCGAGGCCAACAACCGCAACGCCGGCGGCTGGTATCTGGACCGTGGCGCCGAGCAACTGGTGATCCGCGGGGTGGGCTGGCTGCGTGCCGGTGAGGACGGCCTGCGCGACATCGCGGATATCCCCCTGAAGGAACACGAGGGCACCCTGGTGCGGGTGGGCGACATCGCCCAGGTGGGCTTTGGCGGCGAGATCCGCCAGGGTGCGGTGAGCATGACCCGGCGCGATGCCGAGGGCCGTCCCCAGGCCCTGGGCGAGGTGGTGGTGGGCATCGTCCTCAAGCGCCTGGGGGCGAATACCAAGACCACCATCGACCAGGTGAAGGCACGCCTGCCGGCCATCCAACAGGCCCTGCCCGAGGGGGTGCGTCTGGAGCCCTTCTACGATCAGGCCGAGTTGGTGGGCAAGGCGGTGGAGACGGTGACGCGGGCCCTCGGCGAGGCCTTCGTCCTCATCGTGGTGGTGCTGCTGTTATTCCTGCTCAACCTGCGCGCCACCCTGTTGGTGTTGATCTCGGTGCCCCTGTCGGTGGGGCTGGCCCTCACCGCCATGAGCGGCTGGGGACTCTCGGCCAATCTCATGTCGCTGGGCGGCCTGGCCATCGCCATCGGCATGATGGTGGATGGCTCGGTGGTGATGATGGAGAACATCTTCAAGCACCTTTCTCATCCCGATCCCACCCACGAACCCCACGCCCGCCGGGCCCTGGCCCCGGGCGATGCCGATCCCTACGCCGCGGCGGACGCCCGCCACGGCATCGCCCTGCGTATCCAGGAGGCGGCGCGGGAGGTGGGCCGGCCGGTGTTCTACGCCGTGCTCATCATCATCGTGGTCTTCGCCCCCCTGTTCGCCCTGGAGGGGGTGGAGGGCAAGCTCTTCCAGCCCATGGCGGTATCCATCTGCCTGGCCATGATCACCTCCCTGGCGGTGGCCCTGATGGTGATGCCGGCCCTGGCCAGCTTCGTCTTCCGCAAGGGGCTGAGGCACCGCGACAGTTGGGTCTTCGTGCCCTTCGACTGGGCCTACCGGCACCTGTTGGGCCTGGCCCTCAAGGCCCGTTGGGGGGTGGTGCTCATCGCCCTGGCCCTGTTCGCGGGCGCCCTGATGCTGCTGCCCAGGCTGGGCACCGAATTCGTCCCCGAGCTGGAGGAGGGCACCCTCAATATCCGCGTGACCCTGGCCCCTTCGTCCAGCCTGGATACGGCCCTGGGGGTGGCACGCAAGCTGGAGGCCGCCCTCATGCAGTTCCCGGAGGTGACCTATGCCTCCAGCCGGGTGGGGCGCGCCGAGGTGGGGGGCGATCCCGAGCCGGTCTCCAATGTGGAGATCTTCGTCGGCCTGAAGCCCATGGCCCAATGGACCAGCGCCCGCACCCGCCGCGAACTCCAGGAGCGTCTCCAGGCCGCCCTGGAGGTGCATCCGGGGCTCCTGTTCAACTTCTCTCAGCCCATCGCCACCCGGGTGGACGAACTGCTCTCCGGGGTGAAGGCGCAACTGGCCATCAAGCTGTTCGGTCCCGACCTGAAGGTCCTGGCGGAGAAGGGCAAGGCCATCGAGGCCCTCACCCGCAGGATCCAGGGCACCCGCGATGTGGAGATGGAGCAGATCGCCGGCGAGGCGCAGTTGGTGGTGCGGCCCGACCGCGAGCGCCTGGCCCGCTACGGCATCGCCGTGGCCCAGGTGATGGACCTGGTGGCCGACGGTATCGGCGGGGCCGGGGCGGGGCAGGTGATACAGGGCAACGAGCGTTACGACATCTACGTGCGTTTGGCGGCGCCCTACCGCAAAGACGTGGAGGCCATCGAGGCCCTGATCCTCCAGGCCCCCAACGGGGCCTGGGTGCGCCTGGGCGAGGTGGCCCGGGTGGCCGTGGAATCCGGGCCGCCGCAGATCCGCCGTGACGACGTGCAGCGGCGGGTGGTGATCCAGGCCAACGTCTCCGGGCGGGACATGGGTGGCCTGGTGGCCGAACTGCGCCAGCGCATCGCCCGGGAGATCGATCTGCCGCCGGGATATGCGGTGGTCTTCGGTGGCCAGTTCGAGAATCAGGAACGCGCCCAGCGTCGCCTGATGATCGTGGTGCCCCTGTCTCTGGGCCTGATCTTCCTGCTCCTCTATTTCGCCTTCCATTCCTTCGCGCAGGCCCTGCTCATCATGCTCAACGTGCCCCTGGCCCTGATCGGCGGCATCGCCGCCCTCTACTGGACCGGTCAGTATCTCTCGGTACCCGGTTCCATCGGCTTCATCGCCCTGTTCGGGGTGGCGGTGCTCAACGGGGTGGTGATGGTGAACGCCATCAACCAGAATCTGGAGGCCGGCCGACCCATGGACGACGCCGTGCTTCAGGGTGCCTCGTCGCGTCTGCGCCCGGTCTTGATGACTGCCTTCATCGCCGCCCTGGGCCTGATTCCCATGCTGTTGTCCGATGGGATCGGTTCCGAGGTGCAGCGGCCCCTGGCCACGGTGGTGGTGGGAGGGCTGGCCTCCAGCACCCTGCTGACCCTGTTCGTATTGCCGAGCCTCTATCGCACCTTCTCGCGGCGGCGCGCCGGGAGGGATTGAACGGAGCCTGGCCCATGGCCTCTCTGAACCCTCTGCCCGGCCGCTGCGCAGGCCACCCCCTTTCCGCCACCCGCCGTTTCGGGTAAGGTGCCGCCCCCATGCGCCCCATGCTCAACATCGCCATCCGCGCCGCCCGCAAGGCCGGCCGCGTCCTCCTGCGCTACTACGGTCACGCCGAGTCCCTGCGCATCGACGAGAAACAGCGCAACGACTTCGTCAGCGAGGTGGACCGGCAGTCGGAGGCCACCATCATCCAGGTCCTGCGGGAGAAGTTCCCCGATCACGCCATCCTCGCCGAGGAGAGCGGCGCCCAAGGCGGGGGGGACTACCAGTGGATCATCGACCCCCTGGACGGCACCACCAACTATCTGCACGGCTTCCCCCAGTTCTCCATCTCCATCGCCCTGACCCACAAGGGCCGTCTGGAGGTGGGCCTGGTCTACGACCCCCTGCGCGAGGAACTCTTCACCGCCCTCCAGGGCCGCGGCGCCCACCTCAACGACCGCCGCCTGCGCGTCACCCAGCGCCTCGCTCTGGACGGCGCCCTGCTCGGTACCGGCTTCCCGTATCGCGACCACCGTCATCTCAAGGCCTATCTGGGTATGTTCGAGGCCCTGATCCAGGACACCGCCGGCATCCGCCGGCCGGGCTCCGCGGCCCTCGACTTCGCCTATGTGGCCGCCGGCCGCCTGGACGGCTTCTGGGAACTGGGCCTGGCCCCTTGGGACTTCGCCGCCGGGGCCCTCTTGGTGCAGGAGGCCGGCGGGGTGGTGACCGACCTCGCCGGCGGCAGGCGCCATCTGCAGACCGGTAACGTGGTGGCCGGCGGCCTCAAGGTCCAACGGGCCCTGCTGGAGCGCATCCGGCCCTTCCTTTCGGACGCCCTCCGCGCCTGAAGGCCGTTCCGTGCCCGGGTCCGCCCTCCCCATCCGCTTCGTGCTGGTGGGCACCAGCCACCCCGGAAACATCGGCGCCGCGGCGCGGGCCATGAAGACCATGGGCCTGCACGATCTGCATCTGGTGGCCCCCAGGCGCTTCCCCGATGCCGAGGCCACCGCCCGCGCCTCCGGGGCCGACGATCTCCTCGCTGCGGCTCCGGTCCACGACCGACTATCCACGGCCCTGGCCGGCTGCCGCTTCGTGGTGGGCGCCAGCGCCCGCCGGCGCACCATCGAGTGGCCGGAACTCGATCCCCGCGCCTGTGCCGAACGCCTCCTCGCCGAGGCCGCCCAGGGCCCGGTCGCCCTGGTCTTCGGGCGCGAGGCCAGCGGCCTCTCGAACCCCGAACTGGACCGCTGCCAGGCCCTCACCCGGGTGGATACGAATCCTGATTTCGGTTCCCTCAACCTCGCCGCCGCGGTGCAGATCTACGCCTACGAGCTGCGCACCCGCATCCGCGCCGGGGCCTGGTCCCCGGGGGAAGACCGCCCGGTGGCCGATCCGCCCATGCTCGACGGCTTCCATGCCCACCTGGCCGCCACCCTGGAGCAGATCGGCTTCGTCAAGCCGGGCCAGCACCGCACCCTCCTGCGGCGCCTGCGGCGGCTGTTCGACCGGGCCCGCCCGGACCCCGACGAGATCAACATCCTGAGGGGGATCCTCAGCCGGGTGCAGAGGTGTTGCCGGTAGCGGTTCACGGTGTCGGGGGCGGGTATAGAATAGACCATCGTGGTGCTCTCCTCCCGGCTTGCGTATCCTAGGGTCCCCATGTACAGCGTCAGCAAAGAGATCTCCTTCTGTTACGGGCACCGCCTGCTGGGCCACCGGGGGCCGTGCCGCCATCTCCACGGCCACAGCGCCCGGGTCCTGGTGCGCCTGGAGGCGGAGTGCCTGGACGCCCAGGGCATGGTGACCGACTTCGCCGACATCGGCGGCTTCCTCAAGGAGTGGTTGCAGGGGGAGATCGACCACAACATGCTGTTGCATCGGGACGATCCGGTGCTGCCGTTGCTTCAGGCCCAGGGTGAGCGCGCCTATCCCATGGACACTCACCCCACCGCCGAGAACATCGCCCGTCTGATCTTCGAGGCCGTGCGCGAGGCGGGCTTCCCGGTGGTGGAGGTCACCCTGTTCGAGACCGGGAGCGCCAGCGCGAGTTACCGGCCTTGACCACGGCCCTGCACATCGAGGGTCTGCGCAAGACCTATCCGAACGGTCCGGAGGCCCTGCGCGGGGTGGACCTGCGGGTGGAGGCCGGGGATTTCTTCGCCCTCCTCGGGCCCAATGGGGCGGGCAAGTCCACCGCCATCGGCATCGTCTGTTCCCTGGTGAACAAGTCGGGCGGGCGGGTGTCCGTGTTCGGCCACGACCTCGACCGGGAGCGGGCGGAGGTCAAACGCGCCATCGGCCTGGTGCCCCAGGAGTTCAACTTCAACCAGTTCGAGCCGGTGGAGGAGATCCTCATCAACCAGGCGGGCTATTACGGCGTGCCCCGCCCGCAGGCCCGGGAGCGGGCCGAACGCTACCTGCGGCAACTCGACCTCTGGGACAAACGCCGGGTGATGGCCCGCCAGCTCTCCGGGGGGATGAAGCGCCGCCTGATGATCGCCCGTGCCCTGGTCCACCGGCCGCGGTTGCTGATCCTGGACGAGCCCACCGCAGGGGTGGATATCGAGATCCGCCGTTCCATGTGGCACTTCATGCGGGCTCTGAACCGCGAGGGGGTGACCATCATTCTCACCACCCACTATCTGGACGAGGCGGAGACCCTGTGCCGCAACCTGGGGATCATCAACCGCGGCCGGGTGGTGGAACAGGCGCCGGTGGCGGAGGTCCTGGGGCGGTTGCACGCCGAGGGCTTCGTCCTGAATCTGGCCGAGCCCCTGCATGCCCCGCCGGATCTCGAAGACTTCGAGTTCCATCTCGCCGACCCCTATACCCTGGAGGTGTGCGTGGATCGCCAGCACCACCTCAACGCCCTGTTCGTGGCCCTGGACCGGGAGGGCATCCAGGTGCGCAGTATGCGCAACAAACAGAACCGCCTGGAGCAGTTGTTGCTCGATCTGCTCTCCGACGGGGACGCGGCGTGAACCATCCCTACTGGATCGCCTACCGCACCCTGGTCGGCAAAGAGGTGCGGCGTTTCAGCCGTATCTGGGTGCAGACCATCCTCCCCTCGGCGGTCACCACGGCCCTCTATTTCGCCATCTTCGGCCGCCTCATCGGCGACCGTATCGGCCCCATGGACGGCTATGCCTACATCGACTTCATCGTCCCCGGCCTGATCCTCATGGGGGTCATCACCAACGCCTATGCCAACGCCGTGTCCTCCTTCTACCAGGCCAAGTTCGGCCATTTCGTGGAGGAACTCCTGGTCTCGCCCATGCCGGACTGGGTGGTGCTCGCCGGCTATGTGAGCGGGGCCGTGGCCCGCGGTCTGGCGGTGGGGGCGGCCGTCACGGCCGTCGCCCTGGTGTTCACCGAGGTGCATCTGTACAGCCTGGGGGTGAGCCTGGGCATCCTGGTGCTGACCGCGGTGTTGTTCGGCCTGGCCGGTTTCATCAACGCCATCTATGCCAACAGCTTCGACGACATCTCCATCATCCCCACCTTCGTGCTCACGCCCCTGACCTATCTGGGCGGGGTGTTCTACTCCATCGACCTCCTGGGATCGCCCTGGCGCGAGCTGTCCCTGGGCAACCCCGTGCTGTACATGATCAACGCCTTCCGTTATGGCCTGTTGGGCGTGACCGACATCCCCCTGTGGATCGCCTTCGGGGTGGTGATCGCCTTCATCCTGGTCCTCGGGGCCGTGGCCCTCACGCTGTTGCATCGGGGCGTGGGCATCAAGACCTGAGCCCATGGCCGCCAGGAGACCGGCACGCAAGACCGCGCGGGCCCGTGCTGGACGGCGCTGGGCGCTGCTCCCGGGCCTCGCCCTGATGCTGGCCGCGGGGCTCTACGTCTACTATCTCGACCAGGTGGCGCGCACGGGCTTCGAAGGCCGCCGCTGGAGCGAGCCGGCGCGGGTCTATGCCGCTCCCCTGGTCCTCTCGCCCGGGCGGCGCCTCACCGCCTCCGCCCTGGAGGCCCACCTCCGGGCCCTGGGCTATGCCCGCCTCACCCGCCCCGACCGGCCCGGGAGCTTCTCCCATTCCCAGGGGCGGTTCCTGATCCACACCCGGGCCTTCGCTCTGCCCCGCTCGCCCCTGGCCGCCTGGCGGCTGGAGCTGGAGATCCGCGGCGGGCGCATCGAGGTCCTGAAACGGGACGGCCGCAATACCAGGGAGGCGCGCCTGGATCCCCTGGAGATCGCCCGCATCCATCCCCGCTACGACCAGGACCGCATCCTCTTGCCCCGGCGCGCCCTCCCCCGGCTGCTCGTGGCCACCCTGCTGGCCACCGAGGACCGGCATTTCTATCACCATCACGGGGTCGATCCCGGCGGCATCCTGCGCGCCCTGTGGCGCAACCTCCGCGCCGGGCGCGTGGTCCAGGGGGGCAGTACCCTGACCCAGCAACTGGTGAAGAACTTCTATCTGGACCGCCGGCGCAGCCTCTGGCGCAAGGTCAACGAGGCCCTCATGGCGATATTGGTGGAATTCCACTACTCGAAAGACGCCATTCTCGAGGCCTACGCCAACGAGATCTATCTGGGCCAGGACGGCAACCGTGCCATCCATGGCTTCGGGCTCGCCAGCCGCTTCTATTTCAATCGTCCATTGAAGGAACTGGACCTGCCGCGGGTGGCCCTGCTGGTGGGCCTGGTGCGCGGCCCCTCCTACTACAATCCCTGGCGCCATCCGGCACGCGCCCGGGCGCGCCGCGACCGGGTCCTGGACATCCTGAAGCGGCTGCGCCTGGCCTCGCCCGCGCTGGTGGCCCGCGCCCAGGCCGCGCCCCTGGGAGTGGTGGCCAAGGGGCGGGTGGCGGCCGGGCGCTATCCGTCCTTCATGCACCTGGTGCGTCGCCAGTTGCAGCGCGACTATCCGCGGGAACGCCTGGCGGACGGCGGTCTGCGGGTATTCACCAGCCTCGATCCCCTGGCCCAGGCCGCCGCCGAGGCGGCGGTGCGCGACGGCCTGCCACGGCTCGAACGGCGCCATCGCCGCCGGGGCCTGGAGGCCGCCCTGGTGATGGCCGACCCCGGGAGCGGGGAGGTGGTCGCCCTGGTGGGGGGCCGCCGTTCCGCCTACGCCGGCTTCGACCGCGCCCTCGACGCGCGCCGTCCCATCGGCTCCCTGGTGAAGCCCTGGGTCTATCTCACGGCCCTGGAAGACAGCGGCCGCTATCGTCTCACCACGCCCCTGGAGGACCTCCCCGTGACGCGCCGGGGGGCCAACGGCCGGATCTGGCGGCCTGGGAACTTCGACGGCCGGAGCCACGGCCGGGTGCCCCTGTACCAGGCCCTGGTGCATTCCTACAACCTCGCCAGTGTGCGCCTGGGCCTCGATCTGGGGGTGGAGCGGGTCGCCCGGCGGCTCGCCGGGCTGGGCCTGGAGCGGCCGGTGCCGCGCGTACCCGCCCTGTTCCTCGGTGCCCTGGCGCTCAGTCCCTTGGAGGTGGCCGGGCTCTACCAGCCCCTGGCCGACGGCGGTCGCCGCCGGCCCCTGCACGCGGTCCGCCTGGTGGCCGATGGTCGTGGCAGGGTGCTCAAACGCTATGCTCCGGAGGCCGAGCGGGTGGCCGACCCCCGCGCCGTCTACCTGCTGCGCTGGGCCCTCGAACGGGTGGTGACGGAAGGCACCGGACGGGGCCTGGGCGCCATCCTGCCCAAGGGCTATCGGGTGGCGGGCAAGACCGGCACCACCGACGACCTGCGCGACAGTTGGTTCGCCGGCTTCTCTGGCGAGCGGGTGCTGGTGGCCTGGGTGGGGCGTGACGACAACCGCCCCGCCGGGCTCACCGGCAGTCAGGGGGCCTTGCGTCTGTGGGGGGCGGTGATGGCCCGCCAGGGGGGGCGGGGCCTCGGGGCCCGGCCGCCGCGAGGCGTGGTGGTGCGTTGGGTGGACCCGCGGCGGGACCGTACCACGGGGCCCGCCTGTCCCGGGGCCTTGGCCATCCCCTTCCTGGACGGTGGCACACCCCCGCCGGCGTCCTGCGGCGGCGCCTCGCCGGCGGCCCGCAAGGGACCGCAACGGCGGCGCAGCGGGGTGGAACTCCTGGAGTGGCTGACGGACTGAAACCTCGATCAGCGGGGCTCGTAGGGCGGGAAAGCGATAGCGCATCCCGCCATTGCCGCGAGAGAGGCAACTTCAGCCCGTAGGGCGGGAAAGCGATAGCGCATCCCGCCATTGCAAACAACTTTAGGACGCAACTTTCGCAACTTTAGGACACCCATCTATCTGGAATCTCCCTCCGCCGGCGGGGGAGGTAGGAAGGGGTGTACCGAACACGCAGAGCAGGGTGGGTGATCAGCCGTACTCAGGGACAAACGGGCTGCTTGGATCCCCTACAAATTCTCAGCCACATTCTCTCGACCGCCCATAGAGCGATGCATAGAGGCCACCGCTGGCGATGAGTTCCTCGTGCCGCCCTTGCTCAGCGATACGCCCGTCCTCGAACACCAATACCCGGTCGGCCTGACGCACCGCACTCAGGCGGTGGGCCACGATCAGGGTGGTACGGCCGGCGAGGAAGGTACGCAGGGCCCGGTGCAGGCGCTGCTCGGTCTCGGTGTCCAGGGACGAGGTGGCCTCGTCAAGGATCACCACCCGGGGATCGGCGAGTACCAGGCGCGCCACCGCCAGACGCTGCCTCTGGCCGCCGGACAGGCGTACCCCGTCACGGCCGATGCGGGTATCCAGGCCCTCGGGCAGGGCATGCACCACCTGGGCCAACTGGGCGATCTCCAGGGCCCGCCACAGCTCGGCGTCGGCCACCTCGCGCCCCAGGGTCAGATTCATGCGCAGGCTCTCGTTGAGCAGGGCCGGATGCTGGAGCACCGTGGCGACGTTGTCGCGTACCACGTCCAGGCCGATCTCCTCCACCGGCACGCCGGCGTACAGCACGCGTCCCCGGCGGGGAATGTAGAGCCCGAGCAGGACCTGTACCAGGGTGGTCTTGCCGCCGCCGCTGGCACCCACCAGGGCGACCTTCTCGCCCGCTTCCACGTGCAGGTTCAGGTCGCGCAGGACCAGGGGGCCGTCGCCATAGGCGAAGTCCAGGTGCTCGACATCGAGAGAGACCGTGGTGCGTCCGGCGAAGGGGTTCACCCGATGGGGATAGACGGGCTCCAGGGCCACCGCCAACAGGCGGTTGATGCGCCCCAGTGCGGCATCGGCGGCGTGGAAGGCATACTGGATACCCAGGACCTCCTGTACCGGCCCCATCATGAACCAGAGATAGGCGAAGACCGCCATCATCTCACCGATGGTGAGGTGGGAGTAGAGCACCATGAGCATGCTCAGGGCGCGGAACAGGTCGAACCCGAACAGGAAGGTGAGAAACGACAGCCGGGTGGCGGCGTCGCTCTTCCAGGTGAAGGCCGCGCCGCAGGCGCGCATGGCGTCGGCCTGCTCCAGAATCCGCCGGATGTAGTGGCGCTCCCGGTTCATGGCGCGGATCTGGAGGATGGCGTCCAGGGTCTCGGAAAGGGCCTCCTGAAAGGCCTGATAGGCGCGGTTCTCCTGGCGCTTGAGGGCCTTCACCTTTCGCCCGAAGAGGGTGGTGACGTAGATCACCACCGGATTCAGGAGGAGAATGAACAGGGCCAGTTGCCAGTGCATCCACAGCAACACCACCGCCGTGCCCAGGATGCTCAGCACGGCCACCAGGAACTTGCTGGTGGCCGCCCCGAGAAATTGGTCGATGGCATCCACGTCCGTGACCAGGTGGGAGGCCACGGTGCCGCTGCCCAGGGTCTCGAACTCAGCCATGGAGATGCGTTGCAGGCGCTGCAACAGGGCGCGACGGATACCGAAGCTGACTCCCTTGGAGATCAGGGTGAACTCCTGCGTCTGCCATACCGACAGCGCCGCGGCGAGGGCGCGCAGCAGTACGGTAACGAGCAGGATGCTGCTGATATAGAAGACCGGCTCGTGCCAGGCCGTGGGCAGGATGTGATCCAACACCGCCAGGGTGGTGCCGGGTTTGCGCAGCAACACCTCGTCTACCAGCATGGGTATGAGCAGGGGCACCGGCACGCTCACCAGGGTGGCGCAGATGGCGATCACATGGGCCAGCAACAGTTCCCGCCGATGGGCGAGGACCTGCCGGCGGATCTCGATCCAGGTAAAGGGTCGGCTGCGCAGTTCGGTGGGTGGCATGGAAGCATGCGAAAAAAGGGGAAGTCTACCCCATTACAGAGGTCTGTACCCGGGGTAGAATGGGCCCTTCTCTACGCTGGAACCTCCTATGAAGACCCCTTGGTTGCTGCTCCTGGCCCTCTATGCGGCCCTCTCCCCGGCGCACGCCGAGGTCCCCCTGAGGCTCGAAGGCCACTTCACCCAGGGCGGCCTGGTGATCGGTCATACCCGCCCGCAGGCCCGGGTGTGGATGGATGGACAACGGGTCATGGTCGCCCCGGACGGCTCCTTCCTCCTGGGCTTCACGCGCGACGCCAAACCCGAGGCGCGCCTGGAGATCCGCCTCCCCGATGGCGAGCGCCGGGTGGAACGGATCCGGGTGAAACAACGCAGATACCGCGTCCAGCGCATCGACGGCCTGCCGCAACGCAAGGTCACGCCCCGCTCCAGGGAGGATCTGGCCCGGATCCGCTCCGACCGGGCCAAGGTGGCCCGGGCGCGCAAGCGCGCCGACCCGCGCACCGACTTTCTCGGGGGTTTCACCTGGCCGGTGACCGGCCCCATCAGCGGCGTCTACGGCAGTCAACGCATCCTCAACGGCAAACCCCGCCGACCCCACATGGGGGTGGACATCGCCCGACCCTCCGGCACCCCTGTGCGTGCCCCGGCGGATGGTGTGGTGACCCTGGCCGAGCCCGACATGTTCTTCTCCGGTGGCACCCTGTTCATCGACCACGGTCTGGGTCTGTCCACCTCCTATCTACACCTGAGCCGCATCCTGGTGAAGGTGGGCGATCACGTGACACGCGGTCAAGTGGTGGCCCGTATCGGTTCCACGGGTCGGGCCACCGGTCCTCATCTGCACTGGGGTATGAATCTGTTCGGAAAACGTCTGGATCCGCAACTGGTGGCGGGCCCCATGCCTGGAAGGCACTAGCCCGGCCGCAGCGGAGAGACCCTGTCTCAGATCGGGTGAGCGCCCGATGCCACATAGGGCCGCAGCCCATGTCCCCATCTTCCGAACCCGCCTCGATGTCCCGTACCCTGTAATTTTCTTCGAAGGAAGGGTCATCCTGATGTTCCGGGCCGGGCCTGTTGCACTGTACGCAACTGACGGATCCCCAGGGGCGGCAGAAGGGAACGGAGATTCTTTGGGCCGAAGCGCGAAATTCGTATCGGGGTCCCGGTGCGTGAAAAATGCTTTGCAAAAACGACACATTCAGAATCAAATCGGTGCGCTTGGCCGCTCTTTTCACCTTGTTCCGGCCATCTCGGCCGGGGACGCGAGGGCCGCGCGCGCGATCGGCGGCGCAGCGCATAAGGCCCAGCCGACGGATCGGCTGGAAATGGTCGAAACAATCCCTTAAGGTTTCGCCGGTGTTTCGTCAACCCCTCTTTGCCAGGAGCCTGACTATGCAAGCCCCCCGACCTCTCCCTCTGCGTTTCCTCCTCGTCTTCAGTTTCGGCTGGGTCCTCTCGGGTGGGGCGGAGGCCTCGGGCTTTGGCATCCCCGAGGGCTCGGTGGCGGGCCTCGCCCTGGCCAATGCCATGGTGGCGAATCCGGAGGAGCTGGGGGCGATGGAGTACAACCCCGCGGCGATGGGTTTCCTGGCGCATTCGGCCGTCTCGCTGGGGGCCAAGGACTTTGCTCCGGATCTCAAGGTGACCACCGCCTCCGGCAAGCACGACAGCCGGGCCGAGGACAATGTCTTCATCCCCGACTTGCACGGCCTGTTCAAGATCGGTGACCGCTGGAATCTCGGGCTCGGGGTGAGCGCCCCCTTCGGTCTGGAGACCAGTTGGCCAGTGGGGACCTTTCCGGCCCTCTCCCAATCTATCCCGGTGGCCCCTGGGGTCAGCCTGCCGCCCGGTCTGTTCCACCCCACCCAGAGTAAGCTGGTCCTGGCCCAGGTCGCTCCGAGCATTGCCTATAAGGTCTCGGACAACCTCAGCGTCTCTGCCGGCGTCGATTATTTCAACGCCCCCCGGGTCGCGCTGAATACCGGGTTCGTCAAGATAGAGGGCGATGGCGATGCCTGGGGCTGGAATCTCGGAGTCATGTACCGCACCGGGCCCCTGTCTCTCGGCGCCAGCTACCATGCGGCCACCACCCTCCGGGTAGACGGAAATTATATCGCCCATCCCGCCCTTGCCCCCCTGGGCATCGTCAGCCAGGCCGCCAAGGCCGATCTGGACCTGCCTTCGCGCCTGCAATTGGGCGTGCGCTATGCCTTCAGCGAGCACTTGGCCGCCGAGTTCGACTGGACCCGCACCGGCTGGTCCGACTTCGATGCACTCGCAGTCACCTCCAAGGTGAACGGCGCTACCCTGGCGCGCAATGTCAATCACTGGGACGACGCCAACGCCTACCGCCTGGGCCTCACCTGGCAGGTCACCCCGGCGGCACAACTACGCCTCGGATACGCCTATGACGAGACCGGTCAGGGGAACGATCACCTCACCGCCCGTATCCCGGATGCCGACCGCCAGTTGTTCAGCATCGGCGGCGCCTACGCCTTCGGTCAGGGCTGGGAGCTGGAGGTGGGTTACATGTATGTCCTCTTGGCCGACCGCAACTTCCGCGGTGACCGGCCTTTCTCCCTGGTGGACAAGGATCCGAACGGCACCACGGCCTACGACGGTGATTACGAGGCCTCGGTGAACATCTTCGGCCTGGGCATCACCAAGCATTTCCTATGAGATGGCGGGCCGCCTGACCGGGCGCGGGCGGCCCTTGTCGTTCAGGGCCACATAGACCAGGGTGGCCTCGGCCACCCGCCGGGGATCGGCCTGGGCATGTCGGCCCGCGGCATGGACCTCGGTATGGACCTCGATGGAGGTGTTGCCCACCCGCATCACCCGTGAATGGCAGGTCACCAGGTCACCCACTTGGACCGGGGCGAGGAAGCGAAAGGATTTCACCGCCACCGTGGCCACCCGGCCCCCCGCCTCTCGTACCGCCAGCACGCTCCCACCCAGGTCCACCTGGGACATCAGCCAGCCACCGAAGATGTCTCCGGCGGCGTTGGTATCCGCAGGCATGGCCAGGACTTGGTAGGTGAGTTCATATCCCTCTGCGAGCAGTGGTTGCGCAAACATGGGTTCGCGGGCCCTAGTTGCCGTCCAGCAGGCGTCCCAGCCCGCCCAGCACCGAACCTTCGCCCTGGTCTTCACCTCCGGCGCTGGGGGCGAAGGCGAGGATGCGGTCGGCCATGCGCGAGAAGGGCAGGCTCTGCAACCACACCGTTCCGGTGCCGCGCAGGGTGGCGAGGAACATGCCCTCACCGCCGAAGACCATGGACTTGAGGCCCCCGGCGCGTTGGATGTCGTAATCGACGCCTTCGGTGAAGGCGACCAGGCAGCCGGTGTCCACGCGCAGTTCCTGGTTCCGCAGGTCTTTCTTCACGATGGTGCCGCCGGCCTGGACGAAGGCCATGCCATCACCCTTGAGGTGTTGCAGGATGAAGCCCTCGCCACCGAACAGGCCGGTACCGATGCGCCGGTTGAAGGCCACGCCGATCTGGGTGCCGAGGGCGGCGCAGAGGAAGGCATCCTTCTGGCAGTACACGTGGTCGCCGTATTCCGCCAGGTTCAGTGGCACGATGGTGCCGGGGAAGGGGGCGGCGAAGGCCACCCGGCGTTTGCCCGAGGGGCCCTTGTGGGTGAAATGGGTGGTGAACAGCGACTCACCGGTGAGCATCCGCTTGCCGGCCCCGAAGAGCCGGCCCATGAGGCCCTGGTCGGGCTCCGAGCCATCGCCCATGCGGGTCTCGAACACGATGTCCTCTTCCATGTAGGCCATGGCCCCGGCCTCGGCGACGACGGTCTCGCCGGGGTCCAGTTCCACCTCCACCAGTTGCATCTCGTGGCCGATGATTTCGTAGTCTACCTCGTGGCAGCGCATGGGCGGGGTCTCCTCAACGTGGGCAGGGGGGTTCCGCTCGGGATCCCGGGGGGATGCTCAGGGTGTCCCGCGTTTGATCCACAGATCCACCTCGGCCTCGGCCGCCAGCCAGTCTTCCATCTCGTGACCGGGGACGAAACCGCGGCGTTCGGCGCGATAGTAGGCGGCCTCCGCGATGCGGATGCGGCGTTCCGCGGGGCTCAGGGCGGCGGCGCCCGCGCCGGGTTCTCTGACCGATGCGGGGACGGGGGTCCTGGCGGGCCGCGCGGCGGGCCTCGCGGAGACCGGGGTCTTCTTGGCGACGGCCTTGCGCGGGGCGGCCTTTCTCGCCGTGGTCTTGCGTGGTGCCGTCTTCTTGGCGGTGGCCTTGCGCGCCGTCGTCTTCTTCGCGGTGGTCTTCCGGGCGGGGGTCTTCTTCGCCGCCGTCTTCTTGGTCGGGGGGGCGGAATCTTGGGCCATGGTGTTGGGGGTCCTCGGTTTCATCAGTTTCATTGGGGGTGAAAAGCGGGCAGAGTTTCGGCCATGACGACGGTCAATGCAACCGCTTCGGCGAGCGTTCTCCGTGACCGTGTGCCGGCCCCAGAAACCGGCCCGGCGCTGCCGGCGACGGGCCCCACGGTCCGGCGGATGAACGCGCCGGCCCCGGTCTGGTAGAATCCGTCCAAGCCCCCCATGCCGGAGCCCGTTATGAACTGGGCAGACTATCTCATCATCGCCATCGTGCTGATCTCCGCGGGCCTGAGCCTGATGCGTGGATTCATGCGCGAGGTGATCTCGCTGATCGTCTGGGCGCTGGCCTTCTGGATCGCCTGGCAGGGGTTTCAGCCCTTCTCGGCCTATCTGGGCGACTGGATCGAGACCCCCTCGCTGCGCCTGGGGGTGGCCTTCGTGTTGATCTTCATCGGCGTGCTGGTGGTGGGCGGCCTGGTGAGTTGGGTGCTGGGGATGCTGGTGGACCTCACCGGGCTGTCCGGTACCGACCGTCTCCTGGGGATGCTGTTCGGCCTCGTCCGCGGGGCGGTGTTGGTGGCCATCCTGGTGTTCCTGGCCGGTCTCACCCCCCTGCCTCAGGATCCCTGGTGGCAGCAGTCCCAGCTCATCCCCCAGTTCAAGGCCCTGGCCGAGTGGCTGATGTCGCTGTTGCCGCCGGACATCGCCGCGCAGTTCAAGTATTGACCGCCGCGAGGTTGGTATGTGCGGGATCGTTGGAATCGTTGGCCGTGGGGCGGTGAACCAGGCCCTGTACGATGCCCTGCTGGTGCTCCAGCACCGCGGGCAGGACGCCGCCGGGATCGTCACCTGCAACGGCGGCACCCTGTCCCTGCGCAAGGACAACGGCTTGGTGCGGGATGTCTTCAAACAGCGCCACATGGCCCGCCTCCAGGGGAACATGGGCATCGCCCACGTGCGCTACCCGACCGCGGGCTGTTCCAGTTCCGCCGAGGCCCAGCCCTTCTATGTGAACTCCCCCTACGGCATCACCCTGGCCCACAACGGCAACCTGGTGAACGCCGACGCCCTCAAGGAGGAACTGTTCCGGGAGGATCTGCGCCATATCAACACGGATTCGGACTCGGAGGTCCTGCTCAACGTGTTCGCCCATGAACTCCAGATCCGCGGCAAGCTGAGGGTGGACCAGGACGATGTCTTCGAGGCCGTGCGCGGGGTGCATCGCCGCTGTAGCGGCGGCTATGCGGCGGTGGCCATGATCCCCGGCTATGGGATCCTCGGATTCCGTGATCCCCATGGGATCCGTCCGGCGGTGTACGGGCGGCGGGACACCGATCAGGGGCCCGAATACATGATCGCCTCCGAGAGCGTGGCCCTGGATACCCTGGGCTTTCAGTTGGAGGGCGACATCGAACCCGGGGAGGCGGTGTTCATCGATATCCAGGGACACGTCTACCGGCGGCAGTGTGCGGAGACCCCGGAGCATGCGCCCTGCCTGTTCGAGTTCGTCTATTTCGCCCGCCCCGACTCCATCATCGACAACATCTCGGTGCACAAGGCGCGGGCACGCATGGGCAAGAAGCTGGCCACACGCATCAAGAAGAAATGGCCGGACCATGACATCGACGTGGTTATCCCCATCCCGGACACCAGCCGCACGGCGGCTCTGTCCCTGGCGAGCACCCTCGGGGTACGTTATTCCGAGGGCTTCATCAAGAACCGCTACATCGGCCGGACCTTCATCATGCCCGGGCAGATGGCACGCAGAAAGTCGGTGCGTCAGAAGCTCAATCCCATCGATCTGGAATTCAAACGCAAGAACGTCCTCTTGGTGGACGACTCCATCGTCCGTGGCACCACCTCGCGCCAGATCGTGCAGATGGCCCGCGATGCCGGGGCGCGCAAGGTCTATTTCGCCTCCGCGGCACCGCCGGTACGCCATCCCAATGTCTATGGGATCGACATGCCCGCGGCCTCGGAGCTGGTGGCCCATGGCCGCAGCGAAGAACAGGTCTGTTCCTGGATCGGCGCCGACCGCCTGATCTATCAGGCCCTTCCGGATCTCGTCGAGGCGGTGCGCAAGCCCAGCAGGAGCCATGTGATGCGTTTCGACACCTCGGTCTTCGATGGCCACTACGTCACCGGTGACGTGACCCCGGAATACCTGCACCGCCTGGAATGCCGGCGCAACGACGGCGCCAAGTCCCAGGGTTCTGGGGACAAGGGCCACCTGGACCTGCACAACGACGAGTGAACATCATGACCGAACTCCCCCGAGATGCTGCCTTCTCCACCCTGGCCATCCGCACCGGCCACCAACCCACCGCCGAGGGAGAACACAGCGAGCCCATCTTTCTCACCTCCAGCTATGTGTTCGACAATGCCGCGGAGGCCGCCGCACGCTTCTCCGGTGAGCGGCCCGGCAACATCTACTCGCGTTTCACCAACCCGACGGTGCGGGTCTTCGAGGAGCGGCTGGCGGCCCTGGAGGGGGGCGATGCCTGCGTCGCCACCGCCTCCGGCATGGCCGCGATCCTGAGTCTCTGTCTGGGCCTGCTTCAGGCCGGCGACCATATCGTCGCCTCGCGCAGCCTGTTCGGCAGCACGGTGATGCTGTTCAACAAATACATGGCCCGCTTCGGGGTGGAGACCAGCTATGTGCCACTGGACGACGAGGCGGCGTGGGCCGCGGCCATCCGCCCCGAGACCCGGATGCTGTTCCTGGAGACCCCCTCCAACCCCCTCACCGAGATGACCGGGATCGGCCGCCTGGCCGACCTGGCCCACGCCCACGACTGTCTGCTGGTGGTGGACAACTGCTTCTGTACCCCGGCCCTGCAACGCCCGCTGGCCCTGGGTGCGGACATCGTGGTGCATTCGGCCACCAAGTACCTGGACGGGCAGGGGCGCTGTATCGGCGGGGCGGTGGTGGGCGACGCCCAGCGGGTGGGGGAGGATGTGTTCGGGGTGATCCGGACGGCCGGTCCCAGCCTGAGCCCCTTCAATGCCTGGGTCTTCCTGAAGGGCCTGGAGACCCTGGAATTGCGGATGCGGGCGCATTCGGAGAATGCCCTGCGCCTGGCCCAATGGTTGGAGCAGCACCCCGAGGTGGACTGGGTCCTCTATCCCGGGTTGCCGAGCCACCCGCGTCATGACCTCGTGGGCACCCAGATGCGCAGCGGGGGCGGGATCGTGGCCTTCCAGGTGCGAGGGGGCCGCGAGGCGGCCTGGCGCCTGATCGACCAGACCCGGCTGCTGTCCATCACCGCCAATCTGGGCGATACCAAGACCACCATCACTCACCCGGCAAGCACCACCCATGGCCGCCTCACCCCGGAGGAGCGCGAGGCCGCCGGGGTGACCGAGGGCATGATCCGCATCGCCACGGGCCTGGAGGCGGTGGAGGACGTGATCGCCGATCTGGAACGTGGTCTGAGCTGATGCGCGGCATCCGCCGGAGGGCGGATCAGGGCGGGGAATCGAGGAGCCAGGTGTCCATCACCGCCTTGGCCACCGGCGCCGCGGCGGAGCCGCCGTGGCCACCGTGCTCCACCACCACGGCCACGGCGATACGCGGGGCCTCCACCGGAGCGAAGGCGATGAACAGGGCGTGATCCTTGAGCCGCTCGTGGAGTTTGGAGGCGTCGTATCTCTCGTCCTGCCTGATCGTGAAGACCTGGGCCGTGCCGGTCTTGCCGGCGATGTGGTAGGCGCTGTTGGCGATGCGCCGGGCGGTGCCGTGTGGTGCCTCGATGACATGTTGCATGGCGGTGACGATGCGCCGCCAATGTCGCTGGTCCCGGACCGGCAACGGCTGGGCCTCCGCAGGGACCTCCACCCAGCCCCCGTCGGGTCCCTGCACCGAACGCACCACCCGGGGCACCACCCGGTGTCCGCCCATGGCCAGGGTGGCAGTGGCCGAGGCCAGTTGCAGGGGAGTGGCCAGGAAATAACCCTGTCCTATGCCCATGATGAGGGTCTCCCCCGGAAACCAGACCTGATGGTGGCGGCGGCGCTTCCATTGCCGGGACGGCAGCAGGCCGCCCAGTTCTCCGGGCAGATCGATACCCGTGCGCCGGCCGAAGCCGAAGCGGGCCAGCCAGGTGTGCAGGCGATCCACCCCCAGGCGGTGGGCGAGGTCATAGAAATAGACATCACAGGACTGGGTGATGGCCTTGTCCAGGTCTACCCGGCCGTGCCCCCAGCGCTTCCAGTCACGGTACTTGTGGTCCTTCCCCGGGAGCTGGTAGTAGCCGGGGCAGAAGATGTGGTCTTCCGCCCGCTCCACCCCGGTCTCCAGGCCGCCGAGGCCGATGAAGGGCTTGACCGTGGAACCCGGGGGGTATTGGCCGCGCAGGGCGCGATTGAACAGCGGCTTGTCGGGGGAGTCGCGCAGGGCGCGGTAGGCCTTGCCGGAGATCCCCACCACGAAGGCGTTGGGATCGAAGCCGGGGTTGCTCACCAGGGCCAGGACCCCGCCGTCGCGGGGGTCGATGGCCACCACCGCGCCGTTGCGCCCGCCCAGGGCCTCCATCGCCGCCCGTTGCACCCGCAGGTCGATGGCCAGGCGCAGGTTGCTCCCCGGCACCGGGGGCTCGTTCTCCAGCACCCGCAACACCCTGCCCTTGGCGTTCACCTCCACCTGTTGCAGGCCCACCTGGCCGTGGAGCAGGTCCTCGTAGGCCTTCTCCACCCCATTCTTGCCGATGTAGCGGGTGCCCGCATAGTTGGAGGTGTCGATGGAATGCAGTTCGCGTTCGTCGATGCGCCCCACATAGCCGAGCACGTGGGCGGTCAGGGCCCCGTGGGGGTAGTGGCGCAGGAGCGCGGCGTGGACCTCCGCCGCTGGAAACCGGTAGGCGTCCACCGCGAAGCGGGCCACTTCCGTGGGGCTCAGCTGGACCTTGAGGGGCACGCCCTCGAAGCGCCGGCGTCGATGGCGCAGTCGCTCGAAGCGACGCAGGTCCTCGGGCTCCAGGTGGATCCGGCGGGCCAGGGCAGCGAGGGTCTCTTGCAGATCCTTCACCCTTTCGGGAACCACCTCCAGGCTGTAGGCGGGCAGGTTCTCGGCCAGCAGGACGCCGCGGGTGTCGTAGATCAACCCGCGCGTGGGTGGCAGCGGCTCCAGGCGCACCCTGTTGTCCTGGGAGAGGGTCTTGAAATGGGCATGTTCCACCACCTGGAGATAGACCAGGCGACCGATCAGGACCAGAGTGGCGAGGGCCACCATGACTCCCGCCTGGAGGCTGCGGGAGAGAAAGAGGCGGGCCTCGCGCCGGGGGTCCTTGAGGGTGGACTGGGGCATCAGGAGCGGGAGAGTTCGCCCAGGCGGCTCAGGGTCCAGGAGACCGGCGGCCAGAAGATCAGGGCGGTCAGCGGGGGCAGCCAATAACCGGGGGAAGGGGTGGGTTGTCCGCTGGCACCGATCACCCAGAGTTCGATCAGGCGTTCCAGCATCGCCAGGACCCAGACCACGAAGGTCTGTTGCAGCAGGGGGAAGATGCGCAGGCGCTGGTGGAGACGCAGGGTGGCGAAGGCGATCACCGCCAGGCCCAGGGCGTTCTGGCCCAGGAGGGTGCCGGTGAGTACGTCCCGGGTGAGGCCGAGCAGCCAGGCGGCGCCGACCCCCACGCGGTCCGAACGCACGATGCACCAGTAGATCAGGACCAGGGTCAACCACTGCGGACGCAGGTCACGCAAGGCCTCGGGCAGGGGCATGATCTCCAGCACCAGGGCAGCGAGCAGCGAGACGATCATCAGGTAGCCGCCATAGACCGGTCTGGACTTCATGGTGCCGGGGTCTCCGCCGTGGTCGTGGGGCGCTGGAGCGGCCACACCAGGAGCACCTCCCGGGTGCGGTCGAGATGAGCGGTGGGGGCCGCCTCCACGCGGGCGAAGGGCTGCCCGGGTTGGCGTTGCACGCGGGTCACCCGGGCCACCGGGTAGCCCGCCGGAAAGCGCCCGCCCAGGCCCGAGGTGACCACCAGATCGCCCTCGCGGATGTCGGCGTTGTTGGGCAGATAGAGCAGATGCAGGCGGTCGATCAGGCCGCTGCCCTCGGCGAGGGTGCGCAGGCCGTTGCGGTTCACCTCTACCGGCAGGCTGTGGGAGGGGTCGGTGATGAGCAGCACCGTGGCGGTCAACGGGCTGACCCGGATGACCTGTCCCATCACCGCCCGCGCATCCAGCACCGGCTGGCCCACGAACACCCCCGAGGCACTGCCTTTGTCGATGCGCACCTGGTGACGATAGGGGTCCAGGTCCACCGCCACCAGTTCCGCCGCCAGGACCCGGTCACCGAGTTTGAAGGAAGAACCGAGCAGGTCGCGCAGGCGCATGTTCTCCGCCTCCAGGGCCTCGGTGCGTTGCAGGCGGGCGCGCAGGCGCAGGTTGGCCCGGCGCAGTGCCCGGTTCTCGCCCTGGAGTTCCTCACGGGTGGTGGCGGTCTGGCTCACCCATCGGCCGAGCAGGGTAGGGGAGCGGGCGACCCATTGCAGGGGATAGGTGAGGGCGGCCAGCCAGGCGCGCACCTGGGACAGGGCCTGGAAATGCAGGTCGGCACCGATCAGGGCAATGGAGGCCGTCACCGCGAGCAGCAGGCGCGTGCCCAGGGCCGGGCCTTTGCGGAAGATCGATTTGATCGCGGGTTTCCCAGGTGGAACGGAACGGACTACTCGGTGGCGAACAGGTCGAAACCGCCGTGCTGGTCGATGAGTTCCAAGGCGCGTCCGCCGCCCCGGGCGACGCAGGTCAGGGGATCTTCCGCCACCACCACCGGCAGGCCGGTCTCCTCTTCCAGCAGACGCTCGATGTTGCGCAACAGGGCACCGCCACCGGTGATGACGATCCCCCGCTCGGCCACGTCGGAGCCCAACTCGGGCGGGGTCTGTTCGAGGGCGGCCTTGACCGCGCTCACGATCCCCGACAGGGGTTCCTGGAGGGCCTCGAGGATCTCGTTGGAGTTGAGGGTGAAGCTGCGTGGGATCCCCTCGGCCAGGTTGCGGCCCTTGACCTCGATCTCCAACACCTCGCTGCCGGGGAAGGCCGAGCCGATCTCCTCCTTGATGCGCTCGGCGGTGGCCTCGCCGATGGTGGTGGAGTAGTTGCGGCGCACATAGCTGATGATGGCCTCGTCGAAGCGGTCGCCGCCGATACGCACCGATTGGGAGTAGACGATCCCCGAGAGCGACAGCACCGCCACCTCCGAGGTGCCGCCACCGATGTCCAGGACCATGGAACCGCGCGGCTCGTCCACCGGCAGGCCGGCGCCGATGGCCGCGGCCATGGGCTCCTCGATCAGATAGACCTCGCGCGCCCCGGCCCCCGCCGCCGATTCCTTGATGGCGCGCCGCTCCACCTGGGTGGAGCCGCAGGGCACGCACACCAGCACCCGGGGGCTGGGACGGATCATGCGGCTCTCGTGGACCTTGTGGATGAAGTACTGCAACATCTTCTCGGTGACCGTGAAGTCCGCGATCACGCCCTCCTTCAAGGGCCTGATGGCGGTGATGTTGCGGGGGGTGCGGCCGAGCATCCGCTTGGCCTCCTCGCCCACCGCCGCCACCGACTTGGAACCGCCCGGGCCGCGGTCCTGGCGGATCGCCACCACCGAGGGCTCGTTCAGCACGATGCCCTGGCCGCGGGCATAGATCAGGGTGTTGGCGGTGCCCAGATCGATGGAGAGGTCGTTGGAGAAGAGTCCACGGAGGCGTTTGAACATGGCAGGGGATCCGATGATTCCGGCTGAAGGCGCGGGCATCGTGCCCGCGAAGGGGAAACCACTAATCTAGCAACGGATGGGCCGGGCGGCAACCGGGAAACCCCCAAACCCCTCGCGCCGGGGTGGGGCGCGGGAACGAGCAGGTCATCGCCCGCTCCGGTCGGATCTGAATGGGTCGTCCCACCCGGTCATCGACGCCATCCGTGCTACAATCCCGCCCCACGCACAGCCGCCTCCCGGGCCGGCTCCGTTTTCGTTTCCGGGGCCTTCATGACCGATCTCAGCCATATCCGCAACTTCTCCATCATCGCCCATATCGACCATGGGAAATCCACCCTCGCCGACCGTTTCATCCAACTCTGCGGGGGCCTGAGCGAACGCGAGATGGGGGATCAGGTCCTAGACTCCATGGACCTGGAACGGGAACGGGGCATCACCATCAAGGCCCAGAGCGTCACCCTGAACTACCGGGCGCGCAACGGCGAGGTCTACCGGCTCAACTTCATCGACACCCCGGGGCACGTGGACTTCTCCTACGAGGTGTCGCGCTCGCTGGCGGCCTGCGAGGGCGCCCTTCTGGTGGTGGACGCCGCCCAGGGGGTCGAGGCGCAGAGCGTGGCCAACTGCTACACGGCCATCGACCAGGGGCTGGAGGTGTTGCCGGTGCTCAACAAGGTGGACCTGCCCTCGGCCGAACCGGAGCGGGTGTGCCGCGAGATCGAGGAGATCATCGGCCTGGACGCCGGCGAGGCCTTGCGGGTGAGCGCCAAGACCGGCCAGGGCGTGGAAGACCTGCTGGAAGAGATCGTGGCCCGTATCCCGCCGCCCCAGGGGGATGCCGACGCTCCGCTCCAGGCCCTCATCATCGATTCCTGGTTCGATCCCTACGTGGGCGTCATCTCCCTCATCCGGGTGATGAACGGCCGCCTCGCCCGGCGTGAGCGGATACGGATCATGTCCAGCGGCCGGGTCTTCCAGGTGGAGCAGGTGGGCGTCTTCACCCCCAAGAAGGAAGACCGCGACAGCCTCGGTCCGGGGGAGGTGGGCTTCGTCATCGCCGGCATCAAGGAGATCGACGGCGCCCCGGTGGGAGACACCATCACCCTCGCCGAGCGTCCCGCCACGGCCCCCCTGCCGGGCTTCGCGGAGATGCGCCCACGGGTCTTCGCCGGGCTCTATCCGGTGTCCTCCGACGACTACGAGGGGCTGCGCGACGCCCTGCAGAAGTTGCGTCTCAACGACGCCGCCCTGCACTACGAGCCCGAGACCTCCCAGGCCCTGGGCTTCGGCTTTCGCTGCGGCTTCCTGGGCATGTTGCACATGGAGATCGTGCAGGAGCGCCTGGAGCGCGAATACGACCTCGATCTCATCACCACCGCCCCCTCGGTGGTCTACGAGGTGCAGATGCTGGACGGGGGCCTGATCACCATCGACAACCCGGCCGATCTGCCGCCGCCCAACAAGGTGCAGGAGATACGCGAGCCCATCATCGAGGCCCATGTCCTGGTGCCCCAGGACTATCTCGGGGCGGTGATGAACCTGTGTATCGAGAAGCGCGGGGTGCAGAGGCAGCTCCACTACGTGGGCGGTCAGGTCCAGGTGAGCTACGATCTGCCCCTGAACGAGGTGGTGCTGGATTTCTTCGATCGCCTCAAGTCGGTGAGCCGGGGCTATGCCTCGTTCGAATACGAACTCAAGCGCTTCCAGGCGGCCGATCTGGTGAAGCTGGACATCCTCATCAACGGCGAGCCGGTGGACGCCCTCTCCGTGATCGTGCATCGCAGTCAGGCCCAGGCACGCGGGCGGGAACTCACCGGTCTGATGAAGGAACTCATCCCCCGGCAGATGTTCGAGGTGGCCATCCAGGCGGCCATCGGCGCCAAGATCATTGCCCGCACCACGGTCAAGGCCCTGCGCAAGAACGTCACCGCCAAGTGCTACGGGGGGGACGTGACCCGCAAGCGCAAGCTGCTGGAGAAGCAGAAGGCCGGCAAGAAGCGCATGAAGCAGGTGGGCCGGGTGGAGATCCCCCAGGCGGCCTTCCTTGCCGTTCTCCAGGTGGGGCGGGATAATTGATCGGTTCTTCGTCCGCGACGGCCGGGGGTGCGTCGGAATCCGCCGACGCGCGTGGCCGTCGTGTCACCCCGCGGATGAAGACGGCGGGCGCCCGGAACGTTCATTCGCTCGCGTGTGGGAGAAGGGGCGCCGCGACCCGCGCAGCGGGCCCTTCACAGTAACGAACAGCAAGGAAACCCCCTCCAGATGAACTTCGATTTTCCCCTCTTCCTGGTCCTCGCCACCTTCTTCACCGGCATCGTCTGGGCCCTGGACGCCTGGTTCTTCGCCCCCCGCCGACGGGCCGCGGCGGCGCAGGGCGAGGCCCCCAGGGAACCGCTCGTGGTCGAATATTCGCGGTCCTTCTTCCCGGTCATCCTGGCGGTGTTGTTGCTGCGTTCCTTTCTGGTGGAGCCCTTCCGTATCCCTTCGGGCTCGATGATGCCCACCCTGCTGGTGGGGGACTTCATCCTGGTGAACAAGTTCAGTTATGGCCTACGCCTGCCCGTGCTCAATACCAAGTTCGTGGACCTCGGCGAGCCCGAACACGGCGACGTGGTGGTCTTCCGCTATCCGCGCAACCCGTCCATCGACTACATCAAGCGCATCGTCGGCCTGCCGGGGGACGAGATCTCCTATCACGACAAGACCTTGTTCATCAACGGCAAGCCCATGTCCCAGGTGCCCGTGGGCATCTATACGGGGGTCGGCTCGGGGGCGCGCGAGACTGGCGCCTTCCGTCTGCGCGAGGATCTCGACGGCGTGGTGCATGACATCCTCATCCACCCGGGGACGCCGGACCTGCCCCCCGGATGCGATGTTCTGCGCTTCGGTCCGGTGACCGTGCCTGCCGGCCACTACTTCGCCATGGGCGACAACCGGGACAACAGCAACGACGGCCGCTGCTGGGGTTTCGTACCCGAGGAGAACCTGGTGGGCAAGGCCTTCGCCATCTGGATGAACTGGGACAGCGGTCGCAGCGGTTTCCCCATCGATTGGAGTCGTATCGGCAATGTCATTCACTGAACCCCATACCCCGGCCCGTCAGGGCGGCATGACCCTGGGAGGTATCCTGCTCCTGTTGCTAGTGGGCGGCCTGTTCGCCCGCATCGCCCTGCAACTGGTGCCCGTGTATCTGGACGATCTCAAGATCAAGTCGGTGATGGAGTCCCTCGTGGCCGATCCCGCGGCCTTCGACCAGGGGCCCCGGGGCCTGCGCGAGAAGATCTCGCGCAAGCTCTATATCAACGAGGTGCGTGACCTCGACGAACGCCTGTTCAAGATCCATGCGGTACCCAACGGGGTCCAGGTGGATCTGAAATACGAGGTGCGCAGGCCCATCCTCGGGAACGTGGATGCGGTGGCGAGTTTCACGCATTCGGTCACGCTGGCCCGGCCTTGAAGGCAGTCCCCGAACGCCTGATGCGCCGGCTCGGCCACGGCTTCCGGCGGCCGGAACTCCTCGAACAGGCCCTGACCCATCGCAGCCTCGGCCGTCACAACAACGAGCGCCTGGAGTTTCTCGGCGACGCCCTGCTCGGCTTCGTCATCGCCGAGGCCCTGTACCAGCGTTTTGCCGGGGCCGACGAGGGCCAACTCAGCCGTCTGCGCGCCGGTCTGGTCAAGAAGGAGACCCTGGCCGGGGTGGCCCGCGAGATCGGCCTGGGCGCCTATCTGCGCCTGGGTACCGGAGAGCTGCGTACCGGTGGCCATGCCCGCGATTCCATCCTCGCCGACGCCCTGGAGGCGGTGTTCGCCGCCGTCTATCTCGATGCCGGCCTGGAGGCGGCGCGTGGGGTGGTGCTCGGCCTGCTGGGGACCCGCCTGGACGCGAGCCGGATCGACCGTCCCCTGAAGGACCCCAAGACCCGTCTCCAGGAGTGGCTCCAGTCCCGCCACGAACCCCTGCCCAGGTACGAGGTCCGCAGCGTCGAAGGCAGTCCCCACGAGCAGACCTTCAAGGTGGTCTGCCACCTTCCCGGGTCCGGCATCGAGGGCCGGGGCGAGGGCCACAGCCGCCGCAACGCGGAGCAGAAGGCGGCGATGCGCGTATTGGAACGCCTCGGCGATGAGTGAGCCCCTGCATTGTGGTTACGTGGCCATCGTCGGCCGCCCCAACGTGGGCAAGTCCACCTTGCTCAACCGGCTGATGGGCCAGAAACTCGCCATCACCGCGCACAAGGCCCAGACCACCCGACACCACATCCTCGGGGTCAAGACCCGGCCGCGCGAAGGGCAGATCCTCTACGTGGACACCCCCGGTATCCATGAGCGCCAGGACCACGCCCTCAACCGCTGTCTGAACCGGACCGCGCGGTCCGTGCTCGAAGGCGTGGATCTGGCCCTGTTCGTGGTGGAGGCGGGACGCTGGACGCGCGAAGACGAGCGGGTGCTCCAGGACCTGCGTCGCGCCGCGGTGCCGACCATCGTCGCGGTGAACAAGATCGATCGGTTGCCGCGCAGGGACGTCCTGCTGCCCTACCTCGCCGAGCTGGACGGGCGTTACGATTTCGCCGCCCTGGTCCCCGTCTCGGCGCGCAAGGGGGATCAGGTGGAGGACCTGGAGCGGGCCGTCCTCCAACGTCTGCCCGAAGGCGGGCCCCAATTCCCCGAAGATCAGCTCAGCGACCGGCCGGAGAGCTTCTTCGCCGCCGAACTCCTGCGCGAACAGCTCACCCGCCGTTACGATGCCGAATTGCCCTATCGCCTCAGCGTCGAGATCGAACGCTTTCGGGAAGAGGGCAACCGCTATCGCATCGATGCCCTGGTCTGGGTGGAGCGTCCGGCGCAGAAGGCCATCCTCCTGGGCAAGGGCGGCCGCTCCATGAAGGCCGCCGCCAGCCGCGCCCGGCGGGAGATGGAACGCTTCTTCGGCCGCAAGGTGCACCTGGAGGTGTGGATCAAGGTGAGGAAGAGCTGGTCCAGTGACGAACGGGCGTTGGCGGATCTCGGCTATGGGGACGTCTGAGGCGGATGCCTTGCCGGACGTGCCCGTTATGCCCGTCACGAGCCTTTCGCGTTGCGCGAAATCGATTGATTCGAGAGGCCGGGTGAAGGGGGCGGAATTTCCCTTGCTTCCCTTTTGTTAAGAGGCGGACCTTTCTCGTCCGCCGCGCTAATGTGGTTGCCATGAACGTCCCCTCCGGCACCGACCGGGAGCGTTTGCATCCCGCCTGTGTCCTGCACCGCCGTGACTACGGCGACACCAGCCTGCTGGTGGAGATCTGGTGTCCGGAACGGGGTCGTCTGCCGGCCGTCGCCAAGGGGGCCAAGGCGGGAAAGGGGGCGCGCGCCGCCCTGTTGCAGCCGTTCCGGCCCCTCTGGGTGGGTCTGGCCGGGCGTGGGGAGGTGCGTACCCTGACCCGGGTGGAGGCCGCGGGGCCCGTGCTCCTGGGCATGGGCAAGGCCGTCTACGCGGGTTTCTATCTGAACGAACTCCTGCTGCGCCTGACGCCTCGGGAGGATCCCCAACCCCGCCTCTTCGACCACTACCTGGAGGCCCTGGAAGGGCTGGCCGGAGGCGCTGACATGGGGGCCTGCCTGCGCGCCTTCGAACTGAGGCTCCTGACGGCCCTCGGATATGCGCCGCCCCTGGAACACACCGCCGACGGGCGCCCGGTGCAGCCCGGGGGCGTCTACGGCTACGATCCCCAACGGGGTCCCGTGCCGGTCCCGGTGGACGGGTTCCGGATCGAAGGCGCGACCCTGCTGGCCCTGGCGGCGGGCCGTCCCCTCCAGGGGGGGCAGGTACGCCAGGCGCGTGACCTCATGCGCCTGATCCTGGATACTCACCTGGGTGGGCGGCCGCTGCGCAGCCGCGAACTCCTGCGTCGTCTCCTCAGCCTCGAACGAAAGGAAGACTGAACCATGCATCCCGGCAACCCCATCCTCCTGGGCGTCAATATCGATCACGTGGCGACCCTGCGCCAGGCCCGCGGCACCCGCTATCCGGAACCGATCCAGGCCGCCCTGGTGGCCGAACAGGCGGGCGCCGACGGCATCACCCTGCACCTGCGCGAGGACCGCCGCCACATCCAGGACCGGGACGTGGAGCTGCTGCGCGGCATCCTTCACACCCGCATGAACCTGGAGATGGCGGCCACCGCGGAGATCGGGGCCGTCGCCCGCCGTATCCGCCCCGAGGATTGCTGCCTGGTCCCCGAGCGGCGCGAGGAACTCACCACCGAGGGTGGCCTGGACGTGGCCGCGCAGCGCGCTCATCTGCGTGATTTCTGCGCCATGCTGGCCGAGGCCGGGGTGCGCGTCTCCCTGTTCATCGACCCGGAACCTCGCCAGTTGGAGGCGGCGGTGGAAGTGGGGGCGCCGGTGGTGGAATTGCACACGGGGCGTTATGCGGACGCCGCCTCCCCGGCGGAGGGAGAGGCGGAGTACGCCCGTATCCGCGAGGCCGTGATCCTGGGCAACCGCCTCGGCCTCCAGGTGAATGCCGGCCATGGCCTCGACTATCACAACGTGCGCGCCATTGCCGCCCTGCCGGGGATCGTGGAGCTGAATATCGGTCACGCCATCATCGCCCGGGCGGTGTTCTCCGGCCTCCCGCGGGCGGTACGGGAGATGAAACGGATCATGGTGGAGGCGCGCGCCGGCGTGGGCGAGGGCCGCTGACGTGCTGCGGCCGCGATCCGGCCTGCATCCCCGCGTTGAAATCGTCGCCGGCGAGGCCGCTCCGAGGCCGACGAGGCCTTGTTGCAGCGGCGATGTGGGCACAGCATACCCGTCGCACATGAATATTTCCGTCCTTCGGTCCGTAGACGGCACTTCCCCGTGCCACTCCTCGCGACTGCGGCCGCCCCTCGCACCCCTGGGCGGTGTGGCGATTGCTCGCCATACTCCCTGCGATGACTCGCTTCCGCGCCTTGCCCAGGGACACGAGGAACACCCTCGACAAACGAAATATTCATGTGCGACGGGTATAATCTGTTGACGTCCCACCGTCGAATCCGCCGCCCGCGGCCGTCCCGGAGCCCTAGTGCCTCAACCTCCCGCCCGCACCCTGTTCCTGGTCTCCGACGGTACCGGCATCACCGCCGAGACCCTCGCCCAGGCCCTGTTGTCGCAGTTCGAAGACCTCCGGGTACGTGAGGTCCATCTGCCCTTCGTGGACAGCGAGGAGAAGATGGACCGGGTGCTCGAACGCATCGCCGCCGCCCATGCCCGGGACGGGGTATGCCCCATCGTCGTGGCCACGGTGCTGGACCCGGAGCTGCGCGCCCGCCTGAGTACCGGCGAGGCCCTCTACCTGGACCTCCTCGGCCCCTTTCTGCAACGCCTCGCCGACGCGCTGGGGGTGACGCCCACGGGCGCCACCGGCCGCGCTCACGGCCAGCGCGACCCGGGCCGTTATCTGCGCCGTATCGACGCCATCCACTACACCCTGGCGGCCGACGACGGCCTCGCCCTGGACACCCTGGGAGAGGCCGACGTCGTGTTGCTGGGGGTGTCGCGCGTGGGCAAGACCCCCACCAGCCTCTATCTCGCCATCCATCACGGCCTGCGTAGCGCCAACTATCCCCTCACCGAGGAGGACTTCACCCGCGGTGACCTGCCCCCGGCCCTGCTCGCCCGGCGCTCCCGGCTGCATGGCCTGACCATCGACCCGGAACGCCTTCACGAGATCCGCGAGCGCCGGCGTCCGGGCAGCGACTATGCCTCCCTGGCCCGTTGCCGGGACGAGGTGCGGCACGCCCAGGCCCTGTTTCGCCGCCACCGTATCCCGGTGCTGGACACCACCCGTCGGTCCATCGAGGAGATCGCCGCCGCAATCGTCTATGGGAGGGCCTCTTGAGGCCGTTCGTCATCCTCCTGTTCTGGTGGTGCGCCTGGGGGGCGGGGTTCGGGGCCCCCGTCCACGAGACCGGCGGAGGGGTCCCCGCCGATGCGGCCGAGTTGGCGCGCCGGATCGCGGCCCTGGCCGGGGCGAAGATCCCCGATGCCCAGCACGAGGCCGCGCGTCTGGCCCTCACTTCGGCGCGCATCGACGCCCAGGCCGCCGGTCTGGATCTGGAGGTGGAGCGGAAACGCCAAAGGACCCTCCAACGGGAGGTCGCCCGCTTGCGGGGGAGACTCTCGGCACTGCCCGGGGACGCCCCGGAGGCCAAGGATCTGCGCACCCGACTGGCGGCCAAGGGCGCGGCCTTGGAGCAGTCCAAACGCCACCTGCAGACCCTTGAACGACGGCGTGCCGAGACCCGCGGCCGCCTCGCCCTGGCCCGGCAGTGGTGGCGGGCCCTGGATGCCGCCTATGCTGCCCAGCGCGAGATACGCCACCAGGAGTCCCTGGAGGAACTGGAGCGCCGTCTGGACAGGGAGATCGCGCGAGCCCGCCAGGAGGTAGGGGAGTGGCGTTCGCGTCTGGAGGCCGCGCCGGAAGGATCGGCCAACCGCGACCAGGCCCAGGCACGTCTCGATCTGGCCCTGGAACGGGTGCAGATGCTCCAGACCGGCCTCAATACCGGACGCCTGCGGTTGCAGATTCAGGAGATCGGCCAACGTCCCTTGAATACCGCTGCGGATGTGAAGCAGGCCATGGACGATCTGGGCCAGTTGAAGCAGATCCTGGGGGCCTGGCTGTCCATCGACCGGCGCAAATTGGAGGTGTTGCGCCAACGCGCCGTGCTGCTGGACAAGCGGCGCGCCCTCGGTGAATTGGACGAGGCCGAATATCTGTTGCGCCGTGACCGTCTGACCGACCTGATCCAGGCCTACGACGGCCTGGTACGGGAGCAGGAGGCCCTACACGATCGTGTCCGCCGGGAGTGGCAACGCCTCCAGGCGGAATACAAACAACGGTTGGAGACCGGTCTGGCCACCCGTCAGACCCTGCCCACCGCGGCCCGGGCCTGGCGGGGCCTGGGCGACGAGGTCCTGAGCCTGCCGCGGACCCTCGGCCGGGGCCTCGAGGCCCTGTATGCCCCCTTCACCCAGGCGGATCCCGGCCGGCAGGTGGACCACTGGCTCCTCACCCTGGTGCTATGGATCCTCTGGTCCGGCCTCGTCCTCACCCTCAGGGTGCGCACACGGCCGGTACAGGCCGCCATGCCCGGGCGCTTCCTGGCGCGCCTGCGTTGGTTTCTGGTGCTGCTCTACCGCCGCCTCTGGCCCGACCTGTGGGTGGCCGGCCTGCTGTGCGTCCCCTACCTGGTCTGGGGGTTCGGACTACAGCGCTTCCTGTTGTCGTTCTGGTTCCTGTGGATCTGGTTCGGGCTCCGCATCCTGCTCGCGCTCGGCCGCCTGCTGTTGGTGGCCCCCAGCCTGCCCGCGGAACTGCGCCGCCCCGACCTCTACCGTCTGCTGCGGCCCCTCACCTGGACTGCCGCCCTGCTGGTGTTCTTGCTCGGGCTCGCCTGGCACGGCCTGGTCTCCGATCTTCTGGGCAGGGTGGCCGAACGGGCCTTGATGGTGGTGATGCTGCCCGTGGTCTATCTCAGCCTGCGCCTGCGCCGACTCTTCCTGGAGCGCCGCCAGGCCCGTGGCGACCGGCCCTTCTGGCTGCGCCTGGCGGCCGTGGTGAGCATGGTGATCCCCCTCACCCTCGCGGTCTCGGCCCTGGTAGGGCTCGGGGGCTATATCAATCTCGCCTGGTTCCTCACTGAACAGGTCATGATCCTCATCGGGGTGATACTGCTCTGGGCCGGGTTGCGCCACCTGGTGCTGGATGCCACGGACGCCATCTCCCGTTGGCTGGGGATCCACAGCCGCCGTCCCCAGGCCTGGATCAAGGGCCTGGTGGAACCCCTCCACTATCTGGTCCGCCTGGCCCTGGCCCTGGCCATGCTGCGTCTGGCCGCCGGGCTCTACGCGGGCAACAGCGGCATCGCCTTCGGCGACGAGATCCGCGCCTGGCTGGAGCACCCCCTGTTCCATCTTGGCAAGACCGGCATCAGCCCTCTGAACATCGGCGCGGCCCTGCTCGCCATCGGCCTGGTGATCTTCGTCTCCATCTGGTTGCGGCGGCTCACCAACGACTGGCTCTATCAGGGGATCCGCGACCGCGGCCTGCGCCACAGCCTGTCGGTGTTCACCCAGTATGCCGTGCTGGTGATCGGTTTCCTGGTGGTGCTCAACCTGCTTGGCATCGACCTCACCAGTATCACCGTGTTCGCCGGGGCGCTCGGCGTGGGCATCGGCTTTGGCCTGCAGAACGTGGCCAACAATTTCGTCAGCGGCCTCATCCTGCTGGTGGAGCGGCCGGTGCGGGTGCAGGACTGGACTAGTATCGGCGGGACCGAGGGACGGGTGGCGCGCATCGGCATGCGTTCCCTCACCCTCAGGACCTGGGACAATCAGGACGTCATCATCCCCAACGCCGACCTCATCAGTCAGCCCTTCACCAACTGGACCCTGTCCGACACCCTCGTGCGCACCCTGTTCAGCGTAGGCATTCGCTATCAGGACGACCCCCATCGGGGCCTGGAGGTGGTGCACGAGGCCGTCACCCTGGTCCCCGAGGTCTCCCTGGAGCGCCCTCCGCGCGTCCTTCTGGAGAATTTCGCCGCCTCCTCGGTGGACCTGCGGGTGGAGTATTACGTGGATGTGGAGCAGTTCAGCCGGGTGGAGGTGAAATCCAAGGTCATGCTGGCCATCTGGGATGCCCTGGCGGAGGCCGGGATCGGGATTCCGTTTCCCCAGCAGGATGTCTATATCAAGGAACTTCCGGCTGTCGCGGCATTCGGCCCACCCCGGGAGCAAGGGGCTGGGACAGGGCTTGAGAACACGTAATACCCGTCGCCCGAAAATATTCCCGTTCGTCGGTCGGTCAACGGCACGTCCCTGTGCCACTCCTCGCTACCGCTGTCGCCCCTCGCCCCTCCGGGGAGACGCCGGGGTGAAGGGAGACCGGACCAGAGATAATGGGCCCTTCACGGTTTCGGCGGGATGCGCTGGCGTTTTCCCGCCCTAGGAGTTCGTTCCTGACGCGCTCCTAACTGAACATCTGCTTCACCTCGCTGATCTCCTCGGCCGCACCCTCCATCTCGACCACCTCGATTTCCGGCCCGAGGCCGAGTTTGGCGAACGATTGGATGTCGTTCCAGTCGAGGGCGGCGTCAGGATGGCTGCTGCCGCTCAGGGACTGGAGACGGGCGACGATCACCAAGTCCACGTAGTCGGCCTCCGGGCCACCCTGGTAGGCAAAGTTGTGGAAGTTCTCGGCCACCGCGACCAGGGGGGCCGGGAAATCCCATTTCTTCAGGATCATCCCACCCACCGCCGGGCTCAGTTCCGTCAAGAGGAAATCGAACGTCCGATTGTCCAGATCCATGCCCTTCTGTTCCAGGAGGGTGAGGACGGGCAGGGCGCCGATGTCATGGATCAATCCGGCGAGCAGGGCCTGTTCGGGATCGAGCTGGGCCTGGGTCTTGCTCAGCATACGGGCGATGCCGGCCACCTCCACGCTGCGTTCCCAGGTTTGGCGAAAGGCATGGTCCAGTCCCGGGGAGGTGGCCTGGAACATCTGGCGCATGGCCAGGCTCACCACCAGGGAGCGCACCAGCCGGGTGCCCAGGCGGGTGATGGCCATCTGCAGGTTGTCTATGGGCACGCGTCCGCGGTAGAGGGGGCTGTTGGCCACCTGCAACAGGCGGGCGCTCAGGGCCGCGTCGGTGGCCACGATGTCGGCGACCTGGCGCACGGTGGCCGATTCACGCTCCACCGCGTCGCGCACCCGCAACGCCACTTCAGGCAGGGTGGGGAGGAGGATACGGTCGCTTTCTATGGCCTGTTGGAGTTCGGGGAGGAGATCCTGGTCCGGCGTCATGGTGAGGGTTCCCTTTGGCTCTGACTGGAGATGAAGCTGGTATCCAGTGGCGGCAGGGTGGGGGGGATCTTTAACGGGCCGTCTAAATGGACTCCTCTGGTTTTCAAGATGGCGCCGGATACTGGCATGAAAGAATCGACCGCGTGCATATGGACATCGGTGGTGATTCGAGTGTCTCCTCCACCCGGACCAGGCGTTCGCGCAGCTCCACCTCATAGACCGCCGGGGGCCTGGCCAGGCTCTGGTCGGCCAGCCATTCGGCAATATGGGTCTTGATGAATTCGATGTCTTCGGCCTGGA
>Ga0256841_1000236_pt1 | contig 60704 bp, 55 predicted proteins | sample 356308metaG_FD_185971 | JGI IMG/M metagenome (GOLD analysis project Ga0256841, IMG submission 185971) | Hydrothermal vent microbial communities from Mid Atlantic Ridge, Atlantic Ocean - 356-308 | ecosystem: Environmental > Aquatic > Marine > Hydrothermal vents | place: Atlantic Ocean: Mid... | reverse complement strand
GGTAAGACGGTAACTGTGCTCGTGATCGGTGAGACTGCAAGGGCATCCAATTTTTCATTGAATGGCTACTCGAGAAAGACCAACCCATATCTTGAAAAGGAAAGGGTGATCAGTTTTACCAATGCATGGTCATGTGGAACATCCACTGCTGAATCCGTTCCCTGCATTTTCTCCCATCTTGGAAGAGATCAATACAGTGTCGAAAAGGCACGTCAATATACGAACTTGCTGGATGTATTAGCCAAAGCCGGTATAGCCGTTCTTTGGCGTGATAACAACTCGGGTTGTAAAGGGGTATGCAAGCGGGTAGTGACGGACGATCTGTCCCATGCAACTCATTCTGAGTTGTGCAATGAAGAAGAATGTTTCGATGAAATACTCCTTTCGGATCTGGAAAAATTTATCGATAGCCAGACGGCCGATACACTTATCATTCTGCACCAGAAGGGCAGCCATGGGCCCGCATATTACAAACGATATCCCAAGGAGTTCAGAATCTTTACACCTGAATGTACCAGTTCATCTCCTCAGGAGTGCAGCCGGGAAGAACTTCTTAATGCCTATGATAATACCATTGCCTACACTGACTTCTTCCTTGACCGCATCATCCAATTTTTGAAAAAGAACCAGAAAAAATATAACTCGCTTATGCTCTATGTCTCTGACCATGGAGAGTCGCTTGGTGAGAATGGGCTTTATTTGCACGGTTTGCCCTGGTTTCTTGCACCCGATGATCAAAAGCACATTCCTTTTATAGTCTGGTTGTCAGGAGAGTTTGAAAAAGAGGAAGGTATCGATTTCCAGTGTCTCTCTGAGCATCGCAACAAGCGTTACAGCCATGATTCTGTTTTTCACACCGTTCTGGGTATATTCAACGTTGAGGTCTCCTCTGTCTATAAACCTGAACTCGATTTGTTACATGGATGTCAGATACCTTCAGGCAAGGTTACTGCCGCTGTAGATTAAGACAATACCCGAGTTTCAAATGTAAAATTGGCTACTGCCTCAAGCTACTTTTCCACAGCTTTTTATGGGAATATACCAGACCTTTTATCCAAAACCGGTCAAAGAGCAGACTTATGCAGGCAAACAAGGAACGACTACAAAAAGTACTGGCCAGGGCCGGGCTCGGTTCACGCCGTCAAATGGAGGCGTGGATTCGGGCCGGACGTGTCAGTATTAACGGCCGTGTTGCGACGATCGGTGAATCCGTATCACAGGAGGACAAGGTCCGTGTTGACGGGCATCTGGTTTGCAGTGATCGTCTACATCAAAAGACAATCCGCCTGATCGGATACCACAAACCGATGGGTGAGATATGCAGCCGCAATGATCCAGAGGGCCGGCCGACCGTTTTCGACAGTCTGCCGAGGCTGCGCAATGGTCGATGGGTGGCCGTTGGGCGCCTGGATCTGAATACATCGGGTTTGCTCTTGTTCACAACGGACGGTGAACTGGCTAATCAGCTGATGCACCCCTCACGTGAGATCGAGCGAGAGTATGCAGTACGGATTCATGGTGAAGTGGATGATGCCATGATTCAGCGGCTGAGGCAGGGTGTTGAGCTAGAGGATGGGGTGGCAAATTTCTATAAAATTGAAAAAGCCGCCGGAGGTGAGGGAGTCAATCACTGGTACCACGTGATCCTACGTGAAGGGCGTAATCGGGAAGTTCGACGACTTTGGGAATCCCAGGGTGTCCAGGTGAGCCGCTTGACGAGAGTCCGTTACGGAACGATTATTCTTCCACGACAGGTACGAGCAGGACATTTCTGGGACATCGGACCCACTGAAGTCAAATCGCTGGCTGAACTTGCCGGTATCCGTAATTTCAATCCTGAGTCGGTGGCAATCCCAAGAAAAAGAAAAACGCATCAGAAGCCGAAGTCAGTATGGAAGAAAAAGAAGCGCGCCTGAATCCTTTTCACAGAATCTATCACCGTTTGTTGGACTATTATGGGCATCAGGACTGGTGGCCGGGTGAAACTCCCTTTGAAGTGATGGTCGGTGCCATTCTGACCCAAAATACCGCCTGGACCAATGTAGAAAAAGCCATTAACAATCTCAAACGAGCCAATTCACTCTCAGCCGATCAGATCATGGCCATCTCAGTAGAAGAGCTTGCTGATTTGATCCGATCTGCCGGGTATTTCAACGTCAAAGCTCGCCGCTTGAAGAATTTCTGTGACTGGTATCTGTTTCAGGGAGGGTATGAACAACTTGCAAAATGGCCAACCGATGCGTTGAGAAAATCCTTGTTGAGTGTTAATGGAATCGGTCCTGAGACTGCTGATGATATACTTCTCTATGTATTTGAGCGGCCCATTTTTGTGATCGATGCCTATACTCGCCGCCTGTTCCTTCGACTGGGTCTGATCGAGCCGGATCTTGGCTATGAAGAATTACGCAGGATTTTTGAAAGCGAGCTGGAAAAGAACACACAACTTTATAATGAATACCATGCATTGATCGTCAATCATGCAAAGAGTTTCTGCAAGACCAGACCAGTTTGTGAAACCTGCATTTTGAATGATCATTGTCCCGGGAAGGAATAATAAACAAAAATGTCTCAGGAATTTCTTTACATTGATAACCTTCCTTCTCTGAAGGAATACTGCAGCAAACTCAAGGGGTCATCATGGCTAGCAATCGATACCGAGTTCGAAAGGGAAAAGACCTATTATCCAGAATTGTGTCTGCTGCAGATAACCGATGGTCTCCAGGCTGCTGTGATTGATCCATTAGTGATCAATGATCTATCACCGCTGATGGGGTTAATTTACGATCACTCTATTGTCAAGGTCTTCCATTCTGCAAGGCAGGATCTCGAGATCTTCTATTTTCTGCAGGGATCGGTTCCTTTTCCCCTTTTCGATACACAATTGGCTGCACCGTTGCTTGGCTATCCGGAACAGATGGGTTATGGCAATCTAGTCAAGGCGATTCTTGGTGTGGAACTGAGTAAGTCTCATACGCGCACTGATTGGAAGCGAAGACCTCTGAACAAGGGTCAACTACGATATGCCGTTGATGATGTAATCTATCTTGCCCGAATTTACATAAAAATGACGGAACGGATGAAGGCGTTAAAACGGCACGAATGGCTGAAAAAGGATTTCGAGGCTATGACGGATCCGGATATCTATGAACCGGATACTGAACATGCGTGGCGACGCATCCGCAGCGCCAATCGTCTTAGGGGAAAAAAACTGTCTGTACTTCAGTCTTTGGCCAAATGGCGCGAGGAGACCGCAAGAAAAGAGAACTGTCCTCGAAACTGGTTGTTGCGTGATGATGCGATTATCGATATTTCCAAGCAGTTGCCTGTGAACAGGGAAGGGCTTTCATCGATTAAAGGCATGCATGACCGTATTGTTAGGAAATATGGTTCGGATCTTCTCAGGATCATCACTAAGGCACAGCAACAGGAACCGGAACCTTTACCCGAAAAAAAAGGAAATAAATCACTTGGGACTGATCAAGAGTCTATACTTGATGCGATGATGGCAATTGTTCGGATACGTGCAGCTGAAAACGATCTCAATCCGGCCATCCTGGCTCCACGCAAGGAATTGGAGAAATTGTTATGGGGTGAACCATCTATGCTCACAACCAGCTGGCGTCAGCATATGATCGGTAATGAGTTGCGATCGTTTCTTGATGGTGCCTTGAGCCTGCGAGTCCATAGTGGAACATTGGTTTTTGAGCCAAATCCAAAACAGTGACAATGTTCAGCGTTTGTTAATCCGTAAACTTCTATAATTCGCTTCATAATATCGACTCAGGAGTACGGCATGAACAAAAAGAATCTGGTGATCTCTTCTGTATTGGTGCTTGGGTTGACGGCATGTGCAACGCCGGATGACCCAAACCGCAGGGCCAAGATAGGTGCGGGTGTAGGCGCTGCTGCCGGTGCTATCGTGGGGCAGGTTGTTGGTCACGATACTAAAGGAACACTGATCGGAGCGGCTGTCGGAGCATTGGCGGGTGGCGCTGTAGGTCATTATATGGATAATCAGCAGGCTGAATTCGAAGCCGAACTGGCACGTGAACAGCAGCAGCACCAGATCGAGATTGAGCGTATGAAGGATGACACCCTGAAGCTGAGTGTCAACAATGAGGTCTCTTTCGATTTCGGAAAGGATAATGTGAAACCGGCCTTTTATCCCACGCTGGACAAATTGGCTGCTGTGCTGATGAAGTATGATCGTACCGTGGTACATATAATCGGCCATACTGACAGCATTGGTTCGGAGGCCTATAATCAGGCACTTTCCGAACGCCGTGCACAGGCAGTTGCCAACTATCTGATCAGCCGTGGAGTACCTGCCAGCCGTATCCGTACGGAAGGGCGGGGTGAGTCAGAACCACGTGATACCAACGAAACCGAGGCAGGTCGCCAACTCAACCGTCGAGTTGAGATTTACGTCAAACCCATTGTAGAAGGCCAGGAGCAGAAGGCTTACGAATCACCTTACTATTGATATCAATTAAAACCTCCTTCACTCCTGAGGGGCTGCTGCAGGAAGCACAGCCTTTTTTTTTGCGTCATAGTTCCATCCTCATGCAGCATACAGTTGAGGATCTCAAATCAGCTTTCCGCTACGATTATTTCCACGGAAGAAGTGATTCAGGCAGTGTTGCAGGCTGAGAATACCCTGGTCCTTTGCCAATGGGTGACAGCAACCAACCCATGATGTGATCAGATCCCTAACCCCTTAGGCGATGTAGTTGGGGTCGGTGCAATGAACCACTGTTTTCTGAACAGCCATAACATTGCACTTCCAAACAACCAGAACGCAGCAGGTACGGGGACAGGTGCGGTGACAGGTACTGAGAGGTTACTGTTCAGTGCAGCTGCGATTTGGGAAGAATTTAGGAACTCATCGCTGCTCCCAGGCGTCATGAGATTCGCTCCTGCCGTATGAGCTAAACCGAGGTTATGACCGATTTCGTGGGCAACAACACTGGCGACCACCTCCTGTCCTCCTGCGGAGTTCAGCAGATTACTGCCCACATATTGACTGACACCGTTGCCTCCGAGTCTTGCCAGTCCCGCTGCAGAATTATTCGAAAGCAAGCTAAAACCGGCAGCGATCCTGACAAAAAACATATTAATAATGGAGGGATCGCTGTGTGTAACGCCTGCAGTTGAACCATTTGCAAGCATTGTATTGAGGTCGCTTGTCGGACGCGTATTGCCAGCATTGTTTGGTGGGCCGCCAGTACCCCAATTGGCAAAGGTATTGTTCCAGGAATTAGGGGTAAGGAAATTGACATCAATTCCAGCCTGAGCCCAGATCTGATCGATCAGCCCCTCAATGATTGACTGTTGTGATGCGTTTCCAAAAAACGTCGCCGTGTTGTTTCCGCTATCATCGGAAACGATGATGGGTTGAACAGTCACAATCTCCGTAATGGGTTGTGCAGCATTGATGGTCAATGCCGATACGGAAGAAGTAAAGGATACGTATAGTGATAAAATCAATATCAGTCTTGATTTCAATTGTTGTCTCATTCGTGTAACCCCTCCTGGTGGTATGAGATTAAGGAGATTCTGAATAGATCAGATTTTTTCTCTATCTTATTTGCAAACAGTTTCTGACCAATGAAGTGTAAGGGCGACCTTTTTCTGATCGGGATCGATTACAGTTCTGCCCTCATACAGGTCCCAGCAGTACTTGTCATCTTCCTTTTGCCGGGTAGCCAATACATGCAGTTCTTTCGTGAAATCCAGATGATCCTCGATTATCCATTCAGCACAGGCTGATTTTTGACAAATCAGAGTTCTTTTTTGGTTCATGTCCCCTTGCCACCATTCGATGGTCTGGGCAGCCAAAGTCTGGTCTTTTCCGTCGAGTATTCTGAGAAGAACAGAGCTTCCGGTTTCAGCCTGGCAAATTGACAGTGCAAAAGACAATGCTGGTGTAACGCACAGGTAACGAATCAATCTGTGTATGGCAACCCTCTGATTTCGATCGTTTCCTACAGGTTTCATGAAGTGATTTTACCCATTCCGTCTTGAGGTGAACAAGAAGTATTTGTGGACTTTCATCACACTGGGTAGTTTGGTAAGCATCAGAATAACGGTGTATGGAAGATAATTGATATTTGCCTGCCATCAGCAACGAGGGCAGAAAACTGTCTGCCATGATCGAGATAGAAATTCATTCAATTATGTCTCAAGAGAGACAGCGAAGCTGAAAGAACTTTTCATAAAAACCGTTTTCACTTTCCTAGCGGAGAGTTCCAGCCCCTATTTAACAGGCTTCCAGAGTGGATCCGCAAGGGTGCCTGGATGACTCTCTGTTCTTACCCCGGTTCCCTCCATGAAATAAACCCATTCGTCGCCGGAGGCTTTGTTTCGCCAAAAAACATCGGCTATGGAATCACCGTCAAAATCTGCAACTGATGCAATCTCCCAGTCGAGGCTGGTAAACGCGATATGGCGGCTTGCAGTAACCACAGAGCTGTTCATGTAGTAGGCCCAAACACGGCCATAATTTGTATTCCTCCACAAGATGTCGGCTTTACCGTTGCCATCAAGGTCTCCTACTGCCCTAATCATCCAGTCGGTACCAGTAAAAGCAACGTGAGAACTCAGGGCAATAGTCGTACTGTCCATTTGATATAGCCAGATCCGACCATTTCCCTGATGCCGCCATAAGATATCGTCTTTGCCATCCGCATTGAAATCACCGATGCCAACAATCTGCCAGCCCAGATCTGCGACCCTATTGATTCTGGAACTCTGTACGATAGTTGAACCGTTCATCAGATAGAGCCAGTTCTCTCCGGTAAGGCCGTGCCGCCAGAGTATGTCGTCTTTTCCATCCGCATTAAAGTCACCAACACCGGCAATCTTCCAGTGGAGATCATCCTCGACATTGATTGAGGCAATTGATCTGATTGTGCCTCCATCCATGAAATATATCCGGTTCTCACCGGTCAGTGCATGTCGCCAAAGAATGTCACTCTTCCCGTCACCATTGAAATCACCTGTAGCGGCAATTTCCCAGTACAGGTCAGGTTCACGGTTGATGATCGTACTCGTTCGGATGGTATTGCCGTTCATAAAAAAGATCAGGTTGTTGCCACTGGAGCCATGTCTCCAGAGAATATCGGCAATGCCATCGCCGTCAAAGTCGTTTTTGACATGAGTGATCTGTTTCGGTTGGGACAGAGCACTGTTCTGTGCAATGGTAATCTGCCCTGCATCAAGATATTGAGTACTGCCACTACTGGCCATAAGATTTGGACTCTGGGTATGATCCAGCCCAAGGTTATGGCCAATTTCATGTGCCACAACAGAGGCAATAACTTCCTGTCCCTGTGGGAAGGATAACAGGTTCGACCCGATAAACATTGAGATTCCATTACCGTTCACCTTTGCTAATCCGGCTGCGGTAGATTCGGATTGCAGGTTGAATCCTGCAGCAATCCTGACAAAGAACATATTGATAATTCCAGGATTGCTGTGGGTTACCCCTGCAGTCTCACCAAAGGAAACCATGTCTAACAAATCAGTAATCGGTCTGGTGTTGCCCCTGTTATCGGGAGGACCGCCTGTTCCCCAGTTGACAAAAGTGTTATGTAATGAATTTGGAGCAAGAAAGGTGATATCGATTCCAGCTTGAGCCCAGATTTGGTCGATTAGTGACTCGATGGTGGTTTGCTGGATGGGGTTACCAAAAAAGGTTGCAGGATGACTCCCGTTATCATCAGAAACAATAATGGGCTGGACAATAACCGTTTCAGTAATAGGCAGTGGAGAATTGACTGTCAGTGCGTGAGCTCGAGTCAGGCCGATTAAAACCCATACTGAAATAATGGTACCTGTAAAGTATCTTTTTGCGTCCACTTTTACTTTTCTCCAGGCAATTGATGGACTGTTTTTGCTGTCATACTTTATTTCACGAAGGTGAAATAAAGTTTCACTTTCAACTTTTGGCTGTGTTTTTGGTCATGGACTGACTTGAAATCTTTTGCTTTCCCTCCCTGGAGATATCTCCATCTTACCAACCCCTGTTGATGGATCCATAAAGCTGTGCGGAACTGGTTCACACTTTTGTTCCAATCTCACACATGTTTGGCCAGCATCAAAACACCGGCAATGAACATCATGGTGATGGTATACAGGCGGAATTGTTCATGATCGATATGGAAGAGATGATGTCTGGCATAATAAACGCCAAGAATAGCGCCAATTCCCAAAAGAATTCCATAGCCAATCACTTCGAAAGTTAACACACCAAAAGCTGCATAGGTGCCTAATTTGATAATTTGCATGGCAAGAGAGTTAATGGATTTTGTTCCTACTAGTGTCTCTTTTTTCAAGCCATAATTCAGCATGAAAGGGTTGAGTATCGGACCGGTTGCACCAATCAGCCCAGAGAGAAAGGCAATCAACATACCGAGGGGAAAGAACCAGTATTGTCTTACCCGGATTTTGAGTGTCGAGATGCCGAATTTGTATTGGATGAAATAACTGATCAGGAAGAGTGCGATCACGATCTGGATCCAGTCCGGTTTCATGAAGCTGAAAGACCATGCACCCAAGAAAGCACCGAGCAGACTCCCTGGCAGAAGAAATGCAATCACCTGCCAGTTCACATGATGGCGAAAAAACCAGGCTCGAGCCGGATTACTGCATAGCGATGCCAGCGAGATGATCGGTGCCACATATTGAGCCCCAAGCAGAAAGCCGATGATGGGGATCAGCAGTGTTGCTGCCCCTCCAGCAGCAATGGTGCTGATGAACCAGGCTACGGCACCTGAGAGAACAACGGCAACATAGAGCATTTATATCAAGGAACCTCTGAATCAGCGATGCATGATCCTGTCGGAATTGTAATTCACCCACTTTAGGCTATGAATATCTGTAACCAATCCCTTCGGGCCTGAGTCATGACGAGCAAGACCACGACGGCCAGCAGATCAGTTTTCTTTTTGATGAATTAGATCATCTCATATCTTTAACTCGGATGTACTAAAGATCTTTGAACAACGACCAGATCGGTGTAAGACTATCAGGTAATGGTGAGCAGGTTCCGGGTTGATTGTTGTACAGGGAGTGTCCATGAAAATCAGATCCGACCGAACCCATCAAATCAAATCTTAGTGCAAAACCAACACTGGTTTTGATTTCGATCGGGGTGTAATAACCGCATACAACCTCCATGCCTTCACCACCTGTTTTTTTAAATGCCGTGAGTAATCGGTACATCCACGAAGCTGTCAGTTTGTAGCGCAGAGGATGGGCCAGAACCGCGAGACCACCGGCGTGGTGAATCGTATCGATCACTTTTTCCATGGGCGGCCATTCAGTAGCGACCCATGCCTTTTTTTTTCTTCCAAGATAGCGGTCAAATGCTTCCTGTGGGTCGTTTGCCTTACCTGCTTCAACCAGGAACTGGGCAAAATGAGGGCGAGTAATCAAACCTTCTCGGGCATATTTTTGTGCGCCCGCAAGTGAACCGGGGATACCGATATTTTGGAGTTTTTTTGCGATACGTTCGGCACGATCGAGACGCTGAAGCTTCAAATCCTCAAGGGATTGTTTCAATGAAAGGTTTTCTGGATCAAAATCGAGAGCGATGATATGCAGAACCTTCTTCTCCCAGGATGCTGTCATTTCGACACCATTGATAAACCGGATTCCTTTTCTATTCGCTGCTTCACGTGCTTCGGACAAACCTTCCAAGGTGTCATGATCGGTCAACGCCATGATATCAACATGATTTTCCGCATTAAGATCAACCAGGGCGGAAGGGGAGAGCACGCCGTCCGAAGACGTAGAGTGCATATGCAGATCAACTACTAAGCTGTTTTTATTCATTAATGTAGGAGGCCTCCAGCTGTTCATTCAGATCCAGCCATTGTTGTTCATTCTCGGATAGTTTCTGTTCAATGTGTCCCTGTTTAATCAAAAGCTCACTGAGCCGATTCTTGTTTTGATCTTCATAAATACTAGGATCGGAAAGCTCATGATGAATCTGGTTTTTCTCTTCGTGTAGTCTTTCGAGGACCTGTTCAACCCGTTTAATTTCGTTTTTGACGGGTTGTATCCGCAAGCGCTGTACAGCCTCGACCCGGCGTTGTTCTTTTCGATGATGAGGTGGGCGTTGCCTGTTTTTTTCATCCTTCTTACCAAGGTCCTGGATGATCGTTCGGTAACTGTCGAGATCACCCTCATACTCGAACATTTTCCCGCCAGTAATAAGTAAGAGTTGATCAGTTGCCGTGCGTAACAGGTGACGATCATGAGAAATGATGACCATGGCACCTACAAAACCCTCCAATGCCATGATCAAGGCATGTCGCATTTCGAGATCGAGATGGTTGGTGGGTTCATCAAGGAGTAAAAGGTTTGGTTTTTGGAAGACGAGCATTGCCAGTACCAGCCGGGCCTTTTCTCCTCCGGAGAACGGTCCTACCGGTTCAAGTGCAGTATCGCCCTGGAATCCGAAGTCACCGAGAAAAGTGCGTAGATCTTTCTCAGTGGTATTTTTGTCGAGTCTTTGCAAATGCATCAGTGGTGAATCGTCATTATGCAGTTGCTCGATCTGGTGCTGGGCGAAATAACCGATCTTGAGATCTTTGGCTGGTATGCGTTTCCCCTGCCGGTTTTTCAGTTCTCCTGCAAGCAGCTTGATCAACGTGGATTTACCGGTGCCATTTTGTCCCAGAAGTCCAACCCGATCACCAGGACGAAGAGTCATTGTTAAATCAGAAAGAATGACCTTCTCATCGTAGCCGACACTGGCATCTTCCAGTTTGAGTAGATTGTCCGGTAGCTTTTCCGGTGTTTTGAAATTGAAATGAAATTGTGAATCTACATGGGCGGGTGCGATCAGAGACATTCTCTCTAGTGCCTTTAGGCGGCTTTGTGCCTGTCGGGCCTTGGTCGCCTTGGCGCGGAAGCGATCAACGAATTGCTGGATATGAGCAATCTCTTCCTGTTGCCGCTTAAATGCGAGGGATTGTTGTGCCAGTTGTTCTGCCCGAGCCTTTTCAAAGACAGAATAATTACCGTTATAGAGTGTGATCGATTGTCGTTCGATGTGGGCAATGTGATCGGTAATGCGATCGAGAAAATCACGGTCATGTGAAATCAATAACAATGTTCCCGGATAACTGGCAAGCCAGTCTTCGAGCCAGAGGACTGCATCGAGATCAAGATGATTAGTCGGTTCATCAAGCAGTAACAGATCAGACCGGCACATTAACGCCTGAGACAGGTTGAGCCTCATGCGCCATCCTCCTGAAAAGGATTTCACAGGTTGATCGAGTTGTTCATCCCTGAACCCAAGTCCGTGAAGCAGACGGGCAGCACGACTACGGGCACTGTAACCGTCGATTGTTTTGAATCGCTCATGCAGAGCAGCAAGTCGCACAGCATTCTCATCCTTTTCTGCATGCTGTAGTTCAGATTCGAGCTTTCTCAGTTCCTGATCGCCATCCATGGTGTAGTCAATTGCACGTGTCTCGATTGCTGGAGTTGCTTGCCTGACATGGGCGATAACCCAGTCAGAAGGAAGGCAAAATTCGCCATGGTCGGGAGTGATCTCACCTCTGATGAGACTAAAAAGACTTGATTTTCCTGTCCCATTGGCGCCGGTAATTCCGGTCTTCCAGCCAGGATGGATTGTCATGTCCATATCGGAAAACAGAACCCGCTTTCCCCGCTGGAGGGTCAGGTTGGAAAACTTCAACATGAATACGAAATGGATGAGAGCAAAGTCACAAACTCGGCAGTATAACGGTAAATCAGCAACAGACTCAAAGGCTGGATTTCATCCTTTTGGGAATACGGATAGGTTGTGATAAGGTTTCAAGATGTTAATTCTTTTTTGAAGGGGGTAATTCATGAGTCTCGTATCAACACTGACCAAGGTCGCCGTAGGGATGGTCGTTGCTAAGGGTGTCAAGGGCATGATGGGAGGAGCTAACTCGCAGAGTGGCGGTCTTAGTGATTTGCTGGGTTCCCTGATGGGAGGCGGCCAACAAGATGGAGGACTGGGCGGTCTACTGGGACAGCTGGCTGGTGGTCAGCAGCGCAGTGGCCGCATGGGTGGTCTTGGTGATATTCTCGGATCACTTGCAGGAAATGGTTCGTCAAGCGGTGGCCTTGGTGATATCGCTGGCATGCTCACGGGTGCACAGGGTGGTATGAGCGGAGGATTAGGAGGACTTTTGGACTCCCTTGGAGGTGGTTCACAAGCTTCCGGAGGCTTGGGTGGCCTTTTGAATAATGTCCTTCAAGGGCAACCAGTTTCTCCAACGCCTGATCAGGAAAAACAGGCTGAAATCATGTTGCGTGCCATGATCAATGCTGCCAAGGCGGATGGTGAAATCGACGCCCAGGAGCAACAGAAAATAGCTGAACATCTTGATGATATCACGCCGGACGAAGTGGAACTGGTTAAATCCCTTATGAAGGAACCAAATGATCTACAGGCACTTGCAGCCAGTATTCCTCAAGGCATGGAACAGCAGGCCTATTTCATGTCGCTCCTCGCGATTGATCTCGATAATCAGTCCGAAGCTCGTTATCTGCAGGACTTGGCTCAGGCGCTGAATCTGTCACCGGAGGAGTGTAACCGTATCCACGAAAAACTGGGTGAACCCCTGCTCTTTGCTTGATTTCACGGTTTAATTTCCCGTCCGATTGTATCGTCAGTCGGGAGACGGTTCCCCACTTGGAAAGGGTTGGCACGCCAACCTCTATCCATTATCACGGATTGATTCTGAAATGTTGAGTGTCTTCAATACCCACGCAGAAATTCAGGCACAAGTGAGATTTCACCCTTTTCTGCTTGTTGCAGTTGCTCCAGCAGTCGATCACGATCTTTTGGTAGCGTACCCTTCAGTGGTATTGCGTTGGAAGCGTGATTGGAACGAAAGATGACAGGTGATGGTGGGTTGATCTGGGCAATCAACCTGGCCTGCTCCTGCAGCATGCCGTAGTCATCTTGCCACTCAAAGTCATCGCCGAAAGCTTTATAGAACTCGCTTTCCACTATTGGATCGAGCCCCAGTTGCAGGGTGGAGAGATAATTCAGATGCAGGTGATTGATCAGCCGGGCTGTTTCGTCGATATGCTCCTGCCAATGGTTTTTCCCACCAAGTCCAAGGATGACGGTAGCCGAGACTTTGATCCCCGCGGCATGGGCCTTTCTGAGTCCTGCATGAATACTTTCAGGCGTAGCTCCTTTTCGGATCTTTTTCAGGATAGTTTTGCTACCGGATTCGATGCCATAGTAGATCAGGGTCAGGCCATGTTCTTTTAGTTCAGCAAGTTCTTCTACTGACTTTCGCTTCAGGTTGCCTGGCAGGGCATAACTCGAAACGCGGGTCAGGCGAGGGAGGTGTTTTTTGAGATGAACGAGGATGGCGATCAGATGATTATTTGGTAGTACCAGAGCATCACCATCGGCCAAGAATACCCGTCGGGTATCAGGCCGGTGTTTTGCAGCCAGTTCAATCTCCGCCAATACCTCATGTAGTGAGCGTGCAGTGAATGTCTTGCCACGGTACATGCTGCAAAAAGTGCATCGGTTATAGCTGCACCCAAGCGTTGCCTGGATAATCAGGTTATTGCCTTCGGAGGGAGGACGATAGAGTGGCATGTCGTAATTGATCATCATCCCTCGGATTATAACGATTTTGGATACAGTGAAAAATTTGAAACAGGGCGTATAGTCTCCTATCATCCACCCCCCAGAATATTTCGAGAAGAGAAGATTGGATAAACCTGCTTTTGCCATTGGTCAACGCTGGGTCAGTAATACCGAGTCTGAGTTGGGACTTGGTATCGTAGTCGAGATGACAGGGCGTCATGTAACGTTGAGTTTTCCAGCTGCAGGTGAACGCAGAACGTATGTGGTGGACAATGCACCTATCAGCCGGGTGGAATACTCCATAGGTGACCGGATCAGCAGTAGTGATGGTCGTGTGCTAACCGTCACCAAAATAAGGAGCGAGGACGGTCGCCTTATCTATGTGGGCAGAGATGAAGCAGGGAACCAGATAGCGCTGGATGAAGTTGATCTGGACAGTTCCGTTCAGTTCAGCAAACCACAGGATCGCCTGTACGCAGGACAGGTCGACAAGATCAGCAGTTTTCAGCTCCGTGTGGAGACGCTGGGTTATTTGCGCAAGCATCAGCAGTCACCAGCCTATGGTCTGTTGGGGCCGCGTGTTCAGCTATTGCCACATCAGTTTTATATTGCCAGTCAGGTTACGCAACGTCATGCACCACGGGTTTTGTTGGCCGATGAAGTAGGTCTCGGGAAAACCATTGAGGCAGGACTGATTCTACATCACCAGATCGTTACCGGACTGGCCAGCCGCGTACTGATCGTGGTTCCGGATTCACTGGTACACCAATGGTTAGTGGAGATGTTGCGGCGATTCAATCTCACTTTCACTATTCTGGACGAAGATCGCTGTGAGGCTATCGCCGAATCAGGAGAGGGCAATCCTTTTGAAACTGCCCAGTTGATCCTGTGTAGTCTCACTTTTCTCCTTGAAAATCAGGAGCGTCATGCCCAAGCAGTGGAGGCAGGGTGGGATCTGCTGATTGTGGATGAGGCTCATCATCTGAGCTGGAGTGAAGACGAGGTCAGTCCAGCCTATCAATGCATTGAAGATCTGGCACATGAAATCCCTGGCCTGTTGTTACTTACCGCAACACCGGAGCAGCTGGGTATGGAAAGTCATTTTGCCCGCCTGCGTCTCCTTGACTCTGATCGCTATCACGATCTCGAGGCGTTTCGCAAGGAGGAGTCAGATTATCAAAAGATCAGTGAATTAATCGATCAGCTGCAACACGAGGATGTCGAGCAACGTCTACGAGATCTACCGGAACTTGTCTCACAGCTGGAGGCGTATTTAGGCGATCACTCTGTAGAGAAAATTCTCCGCAGCGAAGCCGTTGATCAGGCCATCGATGATGCCATCGAACGTTTACTTGATCGGCATGGCACCGGCCGGGTCCTGTTTCGCAATACGCGCGATGCTGTCAAGGGATTTCCCGATCGGAAATGCCATTTATGGCCTTTGAAAAAGCCTGACATGGATTTTGCGGAAGCATCTCTGGATCAGCTGCTGCATCCAGAGCATTTACTTGGTGATTGGTGGTTGCGGGAGGACAGCCGTGTTGAGTGGATTGCACGTTGGCTAAGTGAGCATCGTGATCAGAAAGTACTCGTGATTTGTGCGCTGGCTGATACTGCGATTGCCCTGGAAGAATATCTGCATACCCGGTTCGGTATTCGATCAGCAGTGTTTCATGAAGGCATGTCACTGGTTGCCCGTGATCGAGCTGCTGCGTATTTTTCCGAGAAAGAAGAGGGTGCACAAATTCTGGTCTGTTCAGAGATAGGAAGTGAGGGTCGCAACTTCCAGTTTGCACATCATCTGGTGCTGTTCGATCTCCCACTGAATCCTGATCTTCTCGAACAGCGTATTGGTCGCCTCGATCGAATCGGACAAAAAGAAACGGTTGAGATCCATGTGCCTTACCATGAAGGAATGCCTCAGGAAAGGCTTATGCGCTGGTACCACGACGGATTGAATGCCTTCGAACGCGTTTGTCCAGTCAGCAGTAATGTGTTTGCGCAACTTGGTGAACGATTGCAGTACTGCCTTGTCGGTGAATCCAAAAAGGAATTCGAACAGCTTATTGACGAATGCCGTGAATTGACTGACTCACTTCTGGAGAAATTGCAGCAGGGACGTGATCGTCTGCTCGAACTTAGTTCTTGTCATCCCCAGAAAGCAGCCGAGGTGATCGATAAGGTTGCCAGTTCTTCCAGCAGTCTCGAGCTGGAAAGTTACATGGAAAAGGTCTTTGATCATTTTGGTGTCGATCATCAGGTACACAGTCAGCATACGGTAATATTGCATCCAGGAGATCACATGATCTGTCATCATTTCCCCAGTTTATCCGAGGACGGCACCACAGCGACCTATCAACGTGCTCAGGCCTTGATTAGAGAAGATATGGATTTCCTCACCTGGGAACACCCAATGGTCACTGGTGCGATGGAGATGATCCTCGGAGGAGATTTTGGTAAGACAGCGTTCTGCACCCTTAAAACACCTTCTTTGAAACCCGGAACTCTGTTGCTGGAGGCTGTTTTCATCGTCCATTGTTCCGCACCGAAAAAACTGCAACTGCACCGTTATCTTCCCCTGACGACGGTCCGGGTAGTAGTTGATAGTCAGGGCCGTAATTTGAGTGAGCTTCTTTCATTCGAACAACTCAACCGTTTTGCTGAAAGAGTCCCTTTACGATCAGTTCAGGAACTTGTACGTCATGCTCGGCCGCAGATCAGTAAATTGGTGGAGTCTGCTGAGGAGGCAGCAGATCGTCAGCGCGAAGGTATTATCAACGCAGCTATGGAGCATATGCTCAGATATCAGGATAGTGAAATCGAGCGTCTACAGGCACTGGCAAGAGTGAACCCCAATATCCGTGAGGATGAAATCGAGTATCTCAAAACCAGCAGGGAATTACTGAAACAGTATCTTTCTACTGCGGCTATGAAACTGGATGCGATCAGAGTGGCTCTGGCAACCTGATTGCTCAACCTGTCGTCTTACCGGTCGATATAGATCAGGTGAGCATGAAAAAATTAAAACGACTTTTTTTTCTCCTTCCAGTATTCTTTGGCGGATTACTCTCTTCTGGTTGCGATTTCGGTGAAACAGCGGAGAAGACATGGTTCCCCGAATCCGAAGGGATACTTTCAGCTGCGGTTTCCTCGTCTGGTCGTTATGTGTTGCTGGGAAATGATGCCGGACAGGCCAACCTCTGGGATATCTCGCAGAAAAAACCTACCATCCACCACGCGTGGAAACATCAGGAATCAAGTGAAAGTGGTATCATAGCAGTCGATATCTCCGCGAATGAGAAATATGCCTTGACCGCTGATGAAAATTCGCTTGCCTGGTGGAAGGTCGGTACTCCCGGGATCCTTGGTTATTGGAAACTGAAGGGAATCAAGTCGATTGCACTTTCGCGGAATGGGCAGTATGCCCTCGTCGGATTCAAGGATTCAGCGATCTACTTTTCTTTACGTCAATCACGAACCAAATTTACCTTTACACACCCTGACTATATCAAGACGCTAGCTCTTTCTGGAGATGGACGTTTCGCACTGACCGGTTCGGATAATTCAGAAGCAAGGTTATGGTCACTCAAAGACGGAGCATTACTGTATACATGGAAATACAAGACCAAACTGTTCACTGTCGCACTTTCTCCTGATGGGAAATATGCCGTGACCAATGCGGTTCTTGGCGAAACACGGATCTGGAGAACAAGCGATGGCAAACTTATCAAACGGCTACCACCCAGGCGGGTGACTATCACAGCGGCAGCCTTTGATCTATCCGGTAAAAGACTCCTTGTCGCACGTGCCAATCGGCGAATTGATCTCTGGAAAGTAAAATCAGGCAAGCGTATTGAATCCTGGTGGCTGAAGAAGTCAGATGTATGGACTCCAAGCTCAGCAACGGTGCTCGATATAAGGTTCGTTGACAAAGGTAGGTATTTCCTCAGTGTTACTTCAGATGGCATCGCCCAACGCTGGAAATCGAAATAGCCAGAGCACTCATTTGACAGTGTGAATACTGCGACAGTAGTATTACCTCTGGTATATAGGTGTTTTGGGAGTTGCACCTTGGGAAAGGCCGTTGATCAGTGGAATCTCAGCAGACGTATTGAATTGGTCTATGAGAATACCTACGTTGCCAATATACTTACAATCTGCGTCTCCTTTCTGCTGATTCTGGTACTTTACAATCACATTCCTGCCCACTTGTTGCTTTCCTGGTTTGTTCTGATCGTTGTATTTTCTACTGCACGCATTTTACTGGCCTGGTTTTACCGCCGTAGGAAGGAAACCGCTTCGACAGAGACCTGGGTCCGCCGTTACATTCTGGCGTCGTTGGCTAGTGGGATCGCCTGGGGTTGTTCCAGCTATTTCTACTTTCTGGTGACTGATCCCGCCTTGAAAGCGTTGATTGTAATTCTGCTGATCGGGATTATTGCAAGTGCAATGATCGTACTTTCGGCAATCCTGCGTATCTTTTTTAGCTTTATCCTTCCTGTTTTTACCGGATTGATTCTGGCTGTGTTGCTCAACGATGATCCAAACGCCACTTATCTGTTTGGAGGCCTTTTGCTGTATCTGATCCTGATCACTCAGGCGGGCCGGAGGACGAGTCAGTATTTATATGATTGTATGCAACTGCAATATGAAAATGAAGGACTTGTATTCAACCTCAAGAAGGAGAACACGCAGAGAAAAAAGGTGCAACAGCAACTGGAGAAACATCAGCATGAACTTGAGGCCATAGTTGAAAGAAGAACCAGCCAGTTGCAATACATGAATAATGTTCTGATCGAAGAGAACCGCATTCGTAAAAAAGCCGAAGAAAAATTGAAACACCTTGCCTATCATGACGATCTGACAAGGCTTCCCAATCGGTTGCTGCTCATGGATCGTCTAACCCAGGCCGTTGCAAGAGCAAATCGGCATTCACTGGAACTGGCTTTACTTTTTGTCGATCTCGACGGGTTCAAACAGATCAATGATAACTACGGGCATCATGCTGGCGATGCAATTCTGAAAGGAGTTGCGATCAGGCTGTGCTCCTCTCTGAGAGAAGAAGATACAGTTGCCCGCTATGGTGGCGATGAATTTGTTGTTCTGGTTGAACTCGAAGGTGGATGGGATGCAGCAGAAATGCTGGCAAAAAAATTAATTGATGTCTTGGCCAAACCTTTCATTATAGATGGGCAGGTATTGGCAGTTGCTTGCAGTATTGGAATCAGTGTTTTTCCCCATCACGGAAATGAAGTAAAGGAGCTGTTGAAGAAGGCTGACAGTGCCATGTACAACGTCAAAAGTAAGGAACAAAGTAGTTTTCGGTTTTATTCTGAAGAAGATGATTCGGAGAAACCTGAACTTGAATGAGCCTAGAATTCTTTGGAATATGGTGCCCTCGGCAGGATTCGAACCTGCGACCTTCCCCTTAGGAGGGGGACGCTCTATCCAGCTGAGCTACGAAGGCTTTGGAAGATAAATAATCCTAACAGGAACAGGTGGTTCCTTTCAAATGGCCTGGTGATTGATCACGAGCCGGAAATTCTCCGGTAGATTTTTTGGGCTAGCGCTTCGCCTTCTCTAATCTCTTCTTCGCTCATTTTGGGTACCAGAATCTGCTGATTGGCCTCTGCCTGTTCATAGCCAGCGTGGGCCGCAATCGAGAACCATGCGAAGGCGAGTACATTGTCCTGTCTCAATCCCAAACCTTTGCTGTAGAGATATCCAAGGTTGGTCTGCGCTTCCGGGATTCCTTGCCGTGCTGCAAGCTTCAACCATTTGGCCGCTTCGATGAGATCCTTTTTTACGAGCTGCCCTTCCTGATAGGCGACTGCAACATAGAACTGTGCCTGTGGTACGCCTTTTTCCGCCGCCTTTTTGAACCACTCGAATGCCTTTGCCGGGTCTTTCTCTGTGCCGAAACCTTCACTATAGGCAAGACCTGTTTTGAACTGAGCCTTGGCATGACCTTGTTCGGCACTTTTTGTAAACCACTTGAAAGCAGATTTCATGTCAGGTTCAGTTCCCTGGCCGGCCGCATACATGTTGCCCAGATAATACTGGGCAATCGGGTCACCTTCTTTTGCAAGTTCGTTGAACGATTTGAATGCCGCCTGATAGTCCTGATCTTTATAGAGTTCAATAGCAGCGTCAGTATTCTCTGTTGCCCATACGGTAACGGAGACAAGGGCAATAGAACACGTAAGAACGATTGAAATAGCTTCTCTCAACATAGGAAGTGGGGTCCTGGTTTTGATCTGACAGGATTATACTACATGCACCAAATCTATTTTGATGTTCGTTAACTCTTGTCGAGAGCTTTCAGGTTTTCTTTGGCTTCAAGGTTGCCATTTTCGGCTGCTTTTCGGAACCAGGACACGGCTTGATCTTCATCTTTTTCTACTCCGATCCCCTTTGCATAGAGATAGCCTACATAGTTCTGTACCACAGGATCCCCAGATTCTGCCGCACGTAAATACCAATGGGCGGCCGTTTTTTGATCTCTTGCCACCACTTTGCCTTCTTCGTAGAGTTTGGCGAACATGATCTGGGCCTTGTGATTGCCCTGTTCGGCAGCCTTGTTGAGCCAATCGATTGCTTGTTCAACCTCGCCCTGTTCAATTAGGATTAATGCGAGGTTGTATTGCGCCCTGGCGATCCCTGCCCGTGCCGCTTTTTCGTACCATTCGCGTGCTTGTTCAGGATCACGGGGAATACCGTCACCATTTTCATAACATAGAGCAAGGTTGTACTGTGCCCGAGCATAATTCTGTTTTGCCGCCTTTTCATACCAGCTAAATGCACGTTCGAGGTTTTTTGGCAAACGTTTACCACTGCGGTAAAGGTTGCCGAGGTGAAACTGTGCTGCCGGGATACCTTTTTCAGCGAGAGTATGCAGCCGGGTAATGGCATCTTTATTTCCATTATCAGCAGATTGTTTGAACCAGTAGGCCGCCATGGCTTCATTCACCTCAGTACCCTCACCATTTTGAAATAAAACAGCAAGATTGAACTGTGCCTTGTGATTTCCATTCTCGGCACCCGCTTTATACCACTCGAGTGCTTTCTTTTTGTCCTGCTCTACGCCATTTCCATTGTCATACATCAGGCCAAGTGCAAATTGGGCTCTAGCATCACCCTGAGTTGCCATTGCTTTAAATATTTCAATGGCTTTTTGATACTCTCCGTTCTTGTAAGCGGCGACACCTTCTGTAAAATCTGCTCTTGCAGGAGATGCTAGGAGACTGAACGTCAGGGTAATCAGAAGCACTTTTCTAGTTATGGAAGAAGGTTTCTTCATTTCTTGACTTACTTCGTTATTCTGTTTTTGGTTTCTCAAGGGTATTCTGAATAATTACGGGTACAGTCGGAATAGAGAAGAGATTTCCATAAATGTTCAGTGATTCCTCAAGTCTTTGCATGTGTCTGTAAAGAGATTACTATTTGTTTATCGGCCTGATTCAGATTTTTTTAAACTCAGATCAATCTATGAACTCAACCGGAATAACCTTTTGTGATGCACCAACCGTGCCGGAAATACCCCATGCGATGGGGCAACCTCATATAGATGATGCACTTTCAGTCGGTTTCGAGTTGTACGGTTACCGCATTAATCAGGTTATCGGACATGGCCAGATCCACATCAGCTACCTTGCCATGGAAATGAACAAGGGGTCTGATCAACCGTTCCAGGTGATCTTGAAAGAGTATTTTCCCTGTTCCCTTGTCAGTAGAGAACCCTCGGGAGTTGTCAAGCCAAAAACGGCTGCAGCCCGATCGGAATTTGAGGTAGGGAAACGCCATTTTTTGCGCGAAGCCAGTTTTTTGATGGCGATCGAGCATCCTGCTCTTGTCCATGTCGATGCGGTTTTTACCAAGAATGGCAGTTTTTACATGGTGATGCCATATAAATCGGGAGAGACCTTGTTTTCTATTCTCAACAGAAAGAGGCGGATCAATCAGCAGGGGTTGCTAGATCTGTTTTTCTCTCTCTCTGAGGGTTTGGAGTTTATCCATGAGCATGGCTGTATTCACCGTGATCTAAAACCTTCCAACATCTTTATTCAGGAATCAGGGCAGCCTGTCATTCTCGATTTTGGTGAGGCTCGCTTTGCCGATGAAGAAAACCTCACCAGGTTGTCAATGATCTCGCCAGGTTATACACCGATTGAATCATATTCGATTAACTTTACTGATCAGGGTCCCTGGACGGACATCTATTCATTGGCTGCCGTGCTATATAAAGGGATCACAGGTAGAGCACCTATAGATGCTGTAGAACGCGGACAGAAAATCCTCAAGGATCTTGAGGATCCATACCAATCACTGATCTCAGTTGCCAGTGATCAATACACCTTGCGATTTCTTAGCGCGGTTGATCACGGGCTTTGTTTCCGGGCTGAAGATCGGCCACAAAGCATGACTGATTGGGTGGCTGAATTTGATGGTACGGTACCCGTCTGGATGGCAGCGGAGCAGGTCAAAAAAGATTTGCTGATTGAAACTGCAAGACGTTCGCTGGATTTCGATTTGAACCATTCGTAAAAGAACCTGAAAATTAAAGTGTCAGGTTGTCGATAAAATGATCAAGCCGCATCTGGCTGTTGTTCTCAAAAAAGAGAAAACTCAGACCTACACGCATGGTTTCTTCATCGGCCTTATGTACACTTTTCACGCTGCAGTGAATACCGCACTCTGCGAGTTCATTCATGAATGGCAAAGCAATTTTTACGATAAAATTAGTGCTACTAAGCGGTGACAGCTGTTCGCTGGCAGTTTCCAATTGGCAGGCTACATGGGGTGAGCAACGGAACTGGAGCCCCTGCTTGGATATGTCATAGGCGTGTCCGGTAAAGACTCGACCTTCAGGATCCCGGATCAAGACACGCCGCTTGATCTTGTAACGAATAAAACTCCGTTTTTCATTTTTGACCCGGGTTAGGTGGTTAGAAAGCTCCAGTGATAATTTTTCTATACTTCCTTGTATATCCATTGTGGATTAATCCCTTAATTTTGACTCTAAACAATAGAAGCAGTCTCCGACTACCCCAGTTTTGCTAATTTCTGATTCGTTGACTGTGGCTGAATAAAAGTTGAGTGATTTTGCTCATGCCAAGAGAAAAAAAGGCGGTAACCAGAAAAATAAAAAATCCAGCCAGATAGACAACGCGATCATATTCATTACTGACCACGAAATACAGACCCAGACAGACAATTGCTCCGATCACTGCAAAAAAACCTAGTATTGTGAGTACTGGAAGATACCAAGGGCTAGAGATTTGCATCGTTATACATCCTGTAATTTTGAATACCTGAGACTAATATTAGCAATGACCATGCCAACAAAAACATGGTCAATATAAAGTATATTTAGTTGCAGGTATGATTACGTAACTTTATGTAAAGAATAGAAAAAATAATACATATTGAATATCGGTAAGTGCCGGGAAAATTATGATGTGTCGTATTCAGAGGGCCTTCTGTCTCTTTGAAGTGACAGGGGAATCAAGAGATGAAAGGAAATTCTATGGAACAGACGGACAATACCATTGTCAGTCTTACTGAGGTATATTTACTCAGAAAACATCGAAACTCTCATAATGCCAGCGTATGGCCGAGGTGAACATGAAAAAAAAACAAGAAATCTCCTCAGAGCCGAATAATGAAATCAAGCCTGTCGCTGGTGGTGGACTTCTTGATCGAAGGCTTTTTCTCAAGCGCGGGCTTACGTTTATTACGGCAACGACAGTAACCGGAGCCAGTGGTAAACTTCTTGCCGAGGAGCCCTCCTCTGATGTTGAAGCTATCCAGCCAAGACAACCTTGGATGTTAAAGCCAGGAAAGCCATTCAGCAACTATGGCCAGCCTTCCCCTCACGAGAGTGATGTCATACGCTGGATATCGGCCAATTCCATGGCCTCTGGGAACGGGGTTTCATGGTCGCCGCTCCATCAGCTCGAAGGCATGATCACACCAAATGGGTTGCATTATGAACGTCATCATAATGGAGTGCCCGAGATCGATCCGGAAAAACACAAATTACTTGTACACGGCATGGTGGAAAAGGCTCTGATGTTTTCCATCAATGATCTCTTGCGTTATCCAATGGAATCCAGGATCTGTTTCATCGAGTGCGGCGGTAACAGCAATGCCGGCTGGAATTCCCGGCCGGTACAGTCAGAGGTTGGATACTTCCATGGTCTTGTATCTTGTAGTGAGTGGACGGGTGTTCCTTTATCCCTGATCCTGAAGGAAGTGTGTATCGATCCAAAAGCTACCTGGCTGATCGCTGAAGCGGCCGATGGCATTGCCATGGAAATCAGCATTCCAGTGGAAAAGGCGATGGATGATGCACTTCTCGCTTTGTATCAGAATGGTGAGCGCCTCCGGCCAGAAAACGGATATCCCCTGAGGCTGCTGCTTCCCGGCTGGGAAGGGGTGACCAACGTGAAGTGGCTACGGCGACTACAGGTGACTGATCGACCGGTTATGTCCAGAAACGAGACAGCCAAATATACTGAATTGCTGCCATCCGGGAAAGCCAGGCAGTTTACCTTTGTCATGGATGCAAAATCACTGATTACATCACCGAGTCCAGGGCAAGAAATGCATGGGCCAGGTTTCTATCAGATCACGGGCCTTGCCTGGTCGGGCCGAGGCAAGATCAGCAAGGTCGAAGTTTCCGCCGATGGGGGTAAAACTTGGGCCGAGGCCGAGTTACAAGAACCGGTGCTTTCAAAATGTTATACGCGTTTTCGTATTCCTTGGCACTGGGATGGAGGGCTGGCCATCCTGAAAAGCCGTGCAATTGATGAAACAGGCTATGTGCAGCCGGAACGAGAAGTGCTGGTTAATGAACGGGGAAATCATGGATATTTTCACTACAACGCGATCGTGAGCTGGGAGATTGCACCTGAGGGGTATATCAGCCATGTCTATGCATAAATCGTCTTTTCTTCTGATAGGGTTATCACTACTAGTGATTTCCCAATCACTTTCTGCAGAGTGCGATCCCCCAGGAAATAGTCCATTGCTGGGTAAAGTGGCACCTGAAAAATTGATTGAGGCGTGGGATCTGAGTATTTTCCCCGATGGTACCGGTCTACCACCAGGGAAGGGCAATGTTGTCGAAGGTGAGAAAATCTACAATGCACAGTGTGCTGTCTGTCATGGTCCGAAAGGAATTGGTGGCAGTGCAGAGGAACTAGCTGGTGGTGAGCAGGGCTTGACCGGTGAATATCCAGACAAGACAATCGGGACCTACTGGCCTTATGCAACAACGCTGTTCGATTTTATACGCCGCGGTATGCCTCTGTCGGCACCAGGATCATTGACCGACGATCAGGTTTATGCCGTGACCGCCTACCTCCTTCATGTAAACAAGATTCTGCCTGGCGATGCTGAGCTTTCAAAGGAAACACTCCCTGAAGTGGAAATGCCAAACCGGAGTGGATTCGTCTGGATCTATCCTGGACTGAAGAAGTAAGATTTTCACTGCGACACGTTGTCGATTGCTCTCATGTTTAGCAGTATTTCAGCGATAGCATGAGCCATTTCGAAATACCCCTTACCGTTTGGGTGGACTGCATCAGATTTCAGTTGGTGGTTGGAAAGAATCCTGGAGAGAATACCGGTGGCGATGGGGATATGCATCTCATGGGCGACCTTTTGATAGAAGGTGGCGGGTTTTAGCAGCAGACCGGGTGTGGGGACACTCAACAAAAGGACTTGAGTACCACTCTTTTTGATCTGACTGATCATGGCCTTCAGGTTCTCGATTGTTTGACTCTGATCCATCTTTCGCAGAAGGTCGTTCCCTCCGTGACACAGGATGACTAGATCAGGCCGAAATCTTTTCAACAATCTTCCCAGGCGTTTTCTTGCTTCAGGTGTGGTTTCACCGGGGATACCGGCATTGATGACCTTGATCTCGATCAGTTTTTCGAGAATTGCAGGGTAACTTTCATCATTTCTTGCGCCCGTCCCAAAAGTCAGACTGTCACCAAATGCCAGAATGGTCGAGTCAGGCGATAATGGTTTGAGTTCGGGCTGTTGTTCATCGGTACATGCCGAAAGTCCGATCAGAAACAGAAGACATAATAGGAATGGCATGTTTGCCAAGTTATCGTTTTTCTAGATAAAGAACCACCGGCTCGTCACCAACAACCTCTGCACTGAAAGTCACGTCAGGTGGCAGGATCAGGCTACTGCCATTTTTGAGTTCATATGCTTGACCTTCGATGTTGAGCAGAAAAATACCGGAATAGACTGCAAACAGTGTTGGCTTGGTGAAGATTTGATCACGGAAATACGTCTGTGGTGGAATCGATTGCCGGGTCGTATCAAAACCACGACTTAACAGCTTCTGTTGAAAGTTGGCCTCATTCAACTCTCCATCGTTGATGCTGTCCCATAGGGTCACTTCAATATCATGGAAGGCATGATAACTGACAACAGTATCACCACCCTTGAAGCCTGCCTCGAAGGTGGCTGATTCAACTCGTTCCAGGAAGGTCTCCGGCTTGAGTTTGCGATTCGGGACCAGGGTTGCAACACCGGCATGCACGGAAACCGGTTCACCGTTCTCTTTGACCGGGAGACTGAGGCTTTTCACTGTCTCCCTGATCTTTTCTATGATACGGGTCGCATTCTTTGAATCTGCACCAAGCAGGAGCAGGGCAAAACCAGCCTTGTCGATGCGCGCAGGGAGATCTCCCGCACGCCGTCCATGGTTTCTGATCGATTCGCCGATTTTTTTGAGGGTGGTAAAAACAGTTTTCTTGTCCTTTTGCTTACTGATTGTTTCGAATTCATCCACATTGATAAATGCAATTGTCAGCGGCTCCTTGTTACGGGTGGCACGTTGCCATTCTTCCTGAACAGTTTCCAGGAACTCCCTGCGGTTCGGCAGGCTGGTTACCGGATCAATACGGAGGTTTGTTTTCAGTGTATCAGCAAGCGCCTTGTTACGTGTCTCTTTTTGTTTGAGATTCTCTGTGGCCTGTTTGAGCGCGTTCTCCATTTCCTCATTTTTCTGAAGCAGGGATTTGAATTCCACCTCCTTTTTTCTGATTTCTTCCAGCAAAGTGTCATGTTGATCCTGCAATTGATCGTATTCTGCTTGTCTGCGGATTAGGCATTGAAAGGTTTTTCGTGATAGTAGTGACAGCAGGAACAGAAAAATTCCTGTACCTGTCACCAAGTAGAGTGCTACTTGATTGACACTCCCAGGTTGATTGACCAGGACCAGTCCAGGCAGAGTAAGGGCGGGCAAGGTAAAGGCTAGGAAATAACCAAGATTACCCGGGTAGATTAAGGCAACAAGAAAACAGAGGCAGACAATGGTCGTAAGAAGACCCGCCATGTGGGGCACTGACTCTTGCATAACAGATGTATAACCGGCAGTACCCCAGAGAACACCATTCAAAAGCAGGATCAGTAGAAAGAGAAAAGAGCGGATCGCATTGATCTTGCTGACAATGGATGTAAGCCGAGCCAAGTAAAGAACAATGGCACTGATCGTCCAGATCGTCAGGAATTGCTGGCTGAACTGGTCTTTGAACATGTAGGCTGTAATCAGAGTTGCAATCAGACCGATAAAGATTTCCGTTTTCGATCTGTCGAAGAAAAATTTCGCGATCTGATTCTGAGAGGTGTGAATAAAGGTTTTATCTGTTTCTGGCATCAATCTGTCTCTTTCTAATCCCGTTATTTGTTAACGGTTATAGTGATTATAGTCGGCATTTCACACAGTATCTTTAAATGTTTTCATATAAATAGATAAATTTTGTCACTACCAACATGAAATTGCTTCTGTGCTATGATGCGTTTCCAACGGCCTGAAGTTTGACGTCACGGCCTTTTTTCTACCCACACTGGTTTTTTTAATTGTCCGTTTCTTGCACAACCTGATTGAGACTTGATCACTGTTGGCGTACCGAATTGATCAAAAAGAGATTTTTTGGAAGACAGACAGTTCTATTAAACTTCTTTATATTGCGTACAATCGATCTGACGCAGACTTTCATCCTCGAGTTTCATGGCAGTCAGTTCACCACCCCACAAACAACCGGAATCTATGGGAAAGACGTTGTATTTTCTTGCATCCACGCCAGCCAGTTTGTGCGTAGACCAATGCCCGAAGATGATTTTCAGATCGGCACTTTTACGGTTTTCGATCCGGTACCAGGGTTTGAAAGGAGGCGATTGACTCCCCGGTGGGCCCTTTTCTTCGAGATCCATGCGGCCTGTATCATCGCAGAATCGTAATCGGGTGAAATAATTGGTTATACAGCGCAGTCTGTCCCACCCTTGGAGATCATCCGACCAGGTATCAGGCTGATTACCATAGATCGATTCTAGGTATTCGCGATAATGATCCGATTGCAATACTGTTTCAACCTCATTCGCAAGGCTTTGTATTTTTGGAAGATCCCATTGGGGTGCAACACCTGCATGCAATAGGGAAAATCCCAGTTTCACGTCATGGTAAAAAAGCCGCTGCTGACGTAACCAATGGAGTAATTCATCCCGATCCGGTGCCAGAATGATATCATTGAACGTATCCTTACGGTGCCTTTTCCCTTTTTCGACCGCTGCAAGTAGATGAAGATCGTGATTACCGAGAACGGTAATCGCCTGATTGCCAAGTGATTTTATGAAGCGTAGTGTTCCCAGTGAATCAGGACCTCGGTTAACCAAGTCACCCGTGAACCAGAGTTGATCGGAATCGGAGAGTCCGATGCACTCGAGGAGCTCCTGAAGTTCCTTGAAACAACCTTGAATATCACCTATTGCATATGTCGCCATTCCCTGATTATGAATGATTTCGATCAAGCCGGCGATAGGAAATTGCTTCCGTGAGATGCGAAGTAAGTATCTGATCAGAGTCATCCAGATCAGCGATCGTTCTTGCCACCTTGCGGATGCGGTGTACCGAACGTGCTGATAATCCAAGTTTCTGTATGGCGGCCTGCAACAGGTTTTTGTCTCTGTCATTTATCATGCAGAAATCGGGTATTTCCTTTGCAGACAATAAATCATTCGGCTTGCCCTGGCGTTCGATCTGCTTTCTATGTGCCTTTTCAACCCGTTCTCTGACAGCTGCACTGCATTCTCCGCAAGGAGTATCATTCAACAATTCAGAATGTCTGACATTCATTACTTCAATCTGGAGATCGATCCGATCGAGCAGAGGCCCCGAGATTTTCGCCTTGTAACGGTTTATTTGATCCGGTGTGCATCGACAACGGCCACTTTCATCACCCAGAAATCCACACGGACATGGGTTCATTGCTGCAACCAGCTGAAACCTTGCCGGATAGACCGTCTGATGTGCCGCTCTGGAAATGTGGATTTGACCCGTTTCCAGTGGTTCTCTTAGAACTTCGAGTACCTTGCGATCGAATTCGGGCAGTTCATCCAGAAAAAGTACCCCATTATGCGCTAGCGAAATTTCTCCGGGACGTGGATTGCTACCACCTCCGACCAGAGCTACCGCTGAACTGGTATGATGAGGAGAGCGGAAGGGGCGCTGCAGCCAGTTGTCTGTAGAGAGTGCCTGCTGGATGGATGCGATGGCGGCTGTCTCAATGGCTTCCTTTTGGGACATTTTTGGAAGGATTCCAGGTAGACGACTGGCCAGCATGGTTTTTCCTGTCCCTGGAGAACCAATGAATAACAGGTTATGACCTCCTGCGGCAGCGATCTCAAGTGCACGTTTCGCATGTTGCTGTCCTTTGACTTCAGAAAGATCGGCAACGGTGAATGACGTAGTGTCACCCTCAATGTTTTTATAAACGGGCAGGGCTTCCTGTTCACTAAGATGGGAGCAAACCTGCAAGAGATGAGTCGAGGGGTGGATTATTGCATTCTTGACCAGTGAAGCTTCGTCGGCATTAGCGTAGGGGAGAATGACGGGCCTGCCCTCATTGTGTGCCGCAATCGTAAAAGGCAACGTTCCTGGAACTGATCGGAGTTCTCCAGTCAGTGCCAGTTCGCCTATGTATTCATATTGGCTCAGCCTCTCTTTCGGGATTTGACCTGAGGCAGCAAGGATGCCTAAAGCAATGGGCAGATCATAACGTCCACCCTGTTTAGGCAGATCGGCGGGTGCTAGGTTGATGGTGATTCTTTTGAGTGGGAATTCAAAACGACTGTTGATAATCGCACTACGGACTCGATCCTTGCTCTCCTTTACTGCAGCTTCGGGTAGTCCGACGATGGAAAGGCTGGGAAGCCCATTGGACAGATGAACCTCGATCGTAACTTGTGGAGCCTCAATACCTAACTGGGCACGGCTTAGTACAATTGCAATACTCATCTTTCCTTCCTTGGAAATGAAGTCAACTTTTCTTAGTCACCTATCTCGGGCTGCTTCCAGCTCGGCAACTTGTTTTTCGAGCTGCTCCAGTCTGGCCCGGGTTCTAGCCAGCAGTTCTTTTTGAATATCAAACTCTTCTCTTGTCACCAGATCCATTCGGTCAAGAGCAGAGGCCAGTCCCAGCCGGAGGTTCTTTCTTATATCTTCAGCCAGTGCCTGCCCACCAGGCGGTAAGGTTTTGGCGAGTTTTTCAGCCAGTGATTCAATTGTGGAACTATTCATCATAATTTTCAGAAAAATTTTGTTTCAGTAACTATACCATATTCATTATCGATCACCTTCTTTCACCTGTTGCACACAAGTGGTGCGATTTATCATGAAGCGCACTACTTTAGTGCGTTTAATATAGTGATCTTGTGGAGATAGTCCTCTTATCTACTTGATTCTGAATAAAAACAATGGTTGGCACAAACGATGCTGTTATAAAATTTGTGTAATTAACACACTGCCCTGTGGCAAAACAATTTTAATTCATAAATCTTGGTAAGAGGGGATTTAACAAATGAAAACATTTACAAAAACACTGGTAGCCGGTGCTCTGATGAGCGCTCTGCCAATGGCGCAGGCTGAAGGGCCTCATACGTTCAGTGCTAATGTCGCGGTGACTACAAACTACGTATTTCGTGGAATTTCCCAGACAAGTGAGGACCCAGCACTGCAAGGCGGTTTCGATTATGCTCACGAATCGGGTCTTTACGCAGGTTTTTGGGCGTCAAGCATCGAGTTCAATGCCGGGACTTCCAATACGGCCTCTGTAGAGATGGATTTTTACGGTGGCTATGGTGGTGATATTGGAGATACAGGCATCAGTTATGATTTTGGTGGGTTGTATTACCTTTATCCTGATCAGAATGAGGATGTCGGTGCAGACTATAATTATTTCGAGTTCTATCTTAATCTCGGCTACGCCTTCAACGATATGGTCAGCACTGGATTGTCTTATGCCTATTCGCCAGATTTTTTTGGTGAAGATGGTACAGGAAACTATATTGCCGGAAATGTTGATGTCTCCCTCCCGCAAGGGTTTGGACTCTCTGTTCTTGTTGGGCATCAGGATGTTGAAGGTGACAAGTTAACCGGCCCGAATGGGTTTGATTATTCTCACTGGCAGGTGGGTGTTTCCAAAGAAATCGGCAATTTTGGCTTTGATCTGACCTACTATGATGCATTTGATAAAAATGATTGTGGCGGTTCGATCTGTGATTCAATGCTTGTTTTTACTGTCTCGAGTAGCTGGTAAGAACGATTTATGGCCCCGATTTGCGTCGGGGTCTTTTTTATTTTAAAAACAACTCAAATGGGGGAGCTGAACTATGAAATTAGTAACAGCCATTATTAAGCCCTTCAAACTGGATGATGCACGTGAAGCATTATCCGATATCGGGGTAACCGGTCTCACAGTGACCGAGGTCAAAGGGTTTGGTCGGCAAAAAGGCCATACAGAACTATACCGGGGTGCAGAATATGTGGTTGATTTTCTACCCAAGGTGAAACTTGAAGTGGCCGTTGATGATGACCAGGTCGATGCCGTAACTGAAGCCATTATGAAGGCAACAAGTACTGGGAAGATCGGTGACGGCAAGATTTTTGTCACATCACTGGAGCAGGTAATCCGTATCCGTACGGGTGAAACCGGTTCTGAAGCCCTGTAAAACGGGAGGAGAATAATAAGATGGAAAATCAGATTTTTGAATTGCAATATGCCATAGATACCTTTTACTTTCTGGTAATGGGTGCCTTTGTCATGTGGATGGCAGCGGGCTTCGCTATGCTAGAGGCCGGACTGGTGAGAGCGAAGAATACCACAGAGATCCTGACTAAGAACATCGCGCTTTACGCAGTCGCCTGCACCATGTACATGATTTGCGGATATCAGATCATGTACGGAGGTGGCTACTTCCTGTCAGGAATTGAAACCGTTGCCACTCTGGATGTTGAGGCAGCACTCAAGGCTTCCGCTGAGAATGGGTTCGATGGTGACTCGGTCTATTCGGGTGCTGCAGACTTTTTCTTCCAAGTGGTGTTCGTGGCAACTGCCATGTCCATCGTTTCCGGTGCTGTTGCAGAGCGTATGAAACTTTGGGCATTTCTGCTATTCGCCATAGTTATGACGGGTTTTATTTATCCGGTAGAAGGTGGCTGGACCTGGGGTGGAAAAGCGGTCCCTTTCATTGGTGAATTGAGCTACAGCGACTACGCGGGTTCCGGTATCGTCCATATGGCGGGCGCGGCAGCTGCACTGGCGGGTGTCTTGTTGCTTGGCCCACGTAAAGGGAAATACGTCAATGGTCAGATCCATCCGATTCCGGGTGCTAACCTGCCATTGGCCACGTTGGGTACTTTTATTCTATGGATGGGGTGGTTCGGTTTCAATGGTGGTTCCACGCTAAAGCTCGGCGGCATTGCGGTTGCAAATGAGGTGGCCAATGTCTTTTTGAACACCAATGCCGCTGCGGCCGGTGGTTTGATCGCTGCGCTCATCCTTGCCCGTATATTGTTTGGCAAGGCCGATCTGACTATGGCACTCAACGGCGCATTGGCCGGGCTGGTTGCGATCACAGCCGAACCTGCTGATCCGACTCCGCTGCTCGCAACGTTGATCGGTGCAGGCGGCGGTATCATTGTCGTTTTCAGCATCGTGACTCTGGATAAACTTCGGATCGACGATCCAGTAGGTGCAATTTCTGTACACGGCGTTGTTGGTCTCTGGGGTATCTTTGCAGTAATCCTGTCCGATTCTGAAGCGACCTTTATGGGACAGTTAATAGGCGCCTTGGTCATTTTCGTTTGGGTTTTCGTAACTAGTCTGATCGTTTGGACAATTCTGAAAGCTACGATCGGCATCCGGGTACCTGAAGAAGAAGAATACGAGGGTGTCGACATCGGCGAATGTGGTATGGAAGCCTATCCAGAGTTCGTCAATAAGTAAGAACCTCTTGCCACCAGGCAGTTCGGGGCACTTCGGTGCCCCTTTTTTATTTCTGATAAATAAGAAATGATTTCCTGGAATCCAGTGTTTTTTATCGTTTTATAAAATACCGTAGAGAAGTGAGACTGGCCGCTGGCAAGGGGTGCCGCCAGCGGTACCCAAAATCAAGACTGCAGGGAAGTATGTAAAGCTAGCCGATCAGTCATTTACCAGCTCTTTTGATTTTCGCATGTTGCGGAAGACGAGGGGTTTTTGTTCCACATGATTGAGGAAGTCCGACTCGATACGTGCCACATCGTCCAGCAATGCCTGATGGTTCGGTGATTTGCTGCAAACCGGATCGGTGTTTGCGGGATCGCCTGTGAGCATATAGGCTTGACAACGGCATCCTCCAAAATCCTTTTCCTTTTCGTCGCAACTGCGGCAGGGTTCTTTCATCCAGCCGTAGCCACGGAATTTGTTGAAGTCTGATGAGCCATACCAGATGTGTTCGATACTATAATCGCGGACATTCGGGAACTCCATGCCGGGCAGTTGTCGGGCAGAATGGCAAGGCAGGGCGGTTCCATCGGGCGCGATGGTCAAAAAGATATTCCCCCAACCGTTCATGCAGGGCTTGGGGCGATCTTCGAAATAGTCGGGGACGACGTAGAAGATACGCATCTTGCCTTTCATTTTTTCCTGGTATTCATGGGCAATTTTTTCAGCGCGTTCGATCTGTTCACGGGTAGGCAGCAGTTGCTCCTTATTGTGCATTGCCCAGCCGTAATATTGTGTGGTGGCAAGTTCCACATAATCTGCTTCCAGAGCGATGGCGAGATCGAGGATCTCGGCAACCTGATCCTCATTGTGGCGGTGCAGTACGAAACATAGCACCATGGGATATCCATACTTCTTCACTAGTTTAGCCATTTCCAGTTTGTGCTGGAAGGCATCGGTCCCGGCGATAAAGTTGTTCAATTCTTCACTGCTGGCTTGAAAACTGACTTGAATATGATCGAGTCCAGCTTCCTTGAAGGATTTGATTTTTTCCTCATCCATACCGACACCGGAGGTGATCAGATTGGTATAAAAGCCAAGATCGCGGGCTTCCTTGATGATGATATCAAGATCGGGTCGGGTCAGTGGTTCTCCACCGGATAGACCCAGCTGGGTGGCACCCAGTTCTCGTGCTTCTCGCAGTACCCGCAACCAATCCTCAGTGGAGAGCTCGTTACTGTATTTGGCCATGTCCACCGGGTTTGAACAGTAGGGGCACTGCAAGGGGCATTTGTAGGTCAGCTCCGCAAGCAACCAGAGTGGAGGAGTGATCTTGAGATCCTCGTCCTGTTTATGTGAGTGTGATCCAGCCATTTTCCATTGCTACCTCAAAAAATTTGTAGACATCATCCTTCAGATCCACACCGTCGAACTGTTGTTCCAGATCATTGATAATGGAACCGATCGAGGTCTTTCCATCCACACGGCGGAGAATCTCTCCTGCGCTTCCGCTCAGCTTGACCATGCCCTCAGGATAGAGAATGACATATCCCTTTTGCACCTCTTCCCATTGGAAGCGGAATTGTTGTGAGATAGAGGGAACGGCTTCATTGTTCAGTTCGGTGTTCATCGGTTTATACGTTGTGATAGGGGGGCTTTTTGACAATATAGGCCAGGTACATGCAGTCACACATGGTCCAGAGAACGTCCAGCTTGAATTGGAGGACGTTCAGCATCATCTCCTGTTGTTCGCGAGTCTTGTAGTAATCAAGCGTAATTTCGAGACCACGTTCCACATCGCGGCGTGCCTCTGTCAGGCGTTTACTAAAATATCGGTAACCCTTGGATTGATCGATCCAGGGGTATTTGTCTGGCCAGTTGTCGATACGATCCTTGTGGATCGTCGGTGCGAACAGTTCTGTGAGAGAAGAACTGGCAGCCACCTGCCACGGTTGTTGTTTGGCAAAATTGACGTAGGCATCAATGGCAAACTTGACTCCGGGTAGCAGGTGTTTGTGTGACCACAGATCGTCCCGTTCGAGTCCTACCGCATCGCCCAGTTCCAGCCAGGCTTCGATACCACCAGGATCGTTTCCATTGCCATCGTGGTCGATGATGCGTTGGATCCAGTGGCGGCGGACTTCACGGTCCCAGCAGTTAGACATTATGGCTGCGTCTTTGACTGGAATGGCAACCTGATAGTAGAAACGGTTGGCGACCCAGCCCTGAACGGCTTCCTTGCTCAGTTCACCGTTATTCATCATGATATGAAATTCATGATTGCGGTGATAAAACTTCCCCTTTTCGAGGAGTTTTTCCTTAAATTCTTCTTTGCTCCAGGGCTTTAAATCGGCTGTCATTTCTTATTTTTCTCCAAATCCAGAAGTTATAAGTGGATATCCATACCGTCATACGAGACTTCAATACCTGCTGCTGTCAGCTCTGCTCGCTCCGGCGATTCCTCGTCCAGGATCGGGTTGGTATTATTGATATGGATTAAAATCTTTCGTGGTTTCTCCATTGAGGTGAGAATATCCTTGATGCCTCCCTCGCTAGATTGGTCGAGGTGCCCCATCTCACTGGCCAGTTTGTTGCTGATCCCTTCTCGGGACATCTCATCATTGGTCCAGACAGTTCCGTCGACGAGTACGCAATCGGCTTCTTCCATGTACTGCCGAACATGATCTTCCATCACTCCGAGTCCCGGTGCGTAGAACAGGTTTTTGCCGGTTTTTGTATCTTCTATGCGCATGCCCACATTGTCACCGGGAACTGTATTATGACGGTGAGGCGAGTAGGGCGGTGCTTCACTCTTCAGGGGAACAGCGGTGAAGATCAGGCCGTCGGCTTGTGGAATCGTAAACGAGGATTGATCGGTCTTGATCTCATGCCAGTTGACACCTCTGAAGTGCCCCAAGATATTGAAAATCGGGAACCCGGTGGTCAGATCCTGATGGACTGCCTCTGTGCAATAAATATCCCACGGTTGGGTGTGTTCACGTAACATCAAGAGGCCTGTGGTGTGATCGATCTGGGCATCTACGATGACGATGGCACAGATCCCGGTGTCCCGGACTGCCCGTCCCGGCTGCAAGGGCGGAAAGGATTCAAGCTGTTGCCTGATATCGGGTGAGGCATTGAACAACACCCAGTTTTCACCATCGGGACTGACAGTGATCGATGACTGGGTGCGTGCCGAGCCTTTCAGTTCGCCGGATCGTAGTCTGCGGCAGTTGCTGCAGTTGCAGTTCCACTGCGGGAAGCCTCCACCGGCACCGGAACCTAAAATTCTTATATGCATGTCTGTTTGTTACGTGATGAGCTGAAATGAAACGACAGGTGATACAAAGGGAGAAGTGAAGGACACTTCTCCCACGATCAGAGATCTTATCGGTTCATGATGTACATAGTGACTTCAAAACCGAATCGCAGATCTTCATATGCAGGAGTTTCCCATTTCATGATATTTACCTCCTAAAGGTAGTTTATTGGTTAATAACAGTGACCCAGAACAATCTGTGGTCATAACAGATAGGGCATGGTTTGTGCCAATCGGATCACGCCAAAGCTTTCTAGAAAAAAACATAAACAAAAACAAATAGTTAATTATATCTCCAATGAACGTTGTCATTGTTTCAGCGGTCCCGGAAAAGAACAATCTGGTTACTGGACAACCAGCACTATGGTTCAAATTAACCAACTGCATTGGAGTGCACACAGCCCGCTGTAGTGTGATCAGCCTGCTCCAGTTTTTCATTGAGATCACGTAATGCGGTTCGCACACCTTCCTCAATAACCGGATGGTAGAAAGGCATGTCCAGCATTTGCGGGATCGTCATCCGGTTTTGCAGGGCCCAGGCCAGTAAATGGGCAATGTGTTCAGCTGCAGGGCCGATCATTTCCGCCCCGAGAAAGTGTTCACTGCCCTCTTCACCATAAACGTGCAGCAACCCTTTGTTTCTCAACATCACACGGCTGCGTCCCTGATCCTCAAAAGAGACCTCACCGACTGCCAGGCAATCGCACTGGCTGTATTTTTCCATCAGTTTCTTCCAACCGGGGCCGACAATGGCAATTTGGGGATCACTGAAGACCACCGCGATGGGTGCGCGTCGCAGGCCGGGTTGCACCTCCGGATAACGCCCGGCATTGTCGCCAGCAATTTTGCCCTGATCCGCCGCCTCGTGGAGCAACGGGATGTCATCATTGGCATCGCCAGCAATGAAGATGTGTCCTGGCCGACACTGCATGGTGTTTGGATCGAACACGGGCACGCCTGTGGAGTCGCGTTCCAGAGAGGTGTTTTCGAGCCCCAGGTTATCTACATTGGCTTTGCGGCCAGTGGCCGCCAACACATAGTCCACCTCACGTTCCTGGGTTTCACCATGTTTGTCTCGATAGGTGATCCGAACTCCGGTTTCAGTGCGTTTGACCTCCATGATCTCACCCCGGGAATCCAGATAGAACTCCTCCGCAAAAGTATCATGGGCATAGGTCTGTATTTCTGGATCGCTGATGGGCCCTACGGTTCCACTGCGGCCAAACATTAGGATCTCCACGCCCAGACGATGCAAGGCTTGCCCGAGTTCTAGGCCAATTACACCCGGCCCGAACACTGCTACGGAGCTCGGGAGATCATCCCATTCAAAAATATCGTCATTGATGACGAGTCGTTCACCCAGTTGATCAAACATCTTAGGCCATACCGGTCGGGAACCGGTGGCAATGACAATTCGATCCGCCTTGATCAGCAGCTGCTCATCGACACAGAGGGTATGGTCATCAATGAAGCGGGCATAGCCGCGTAATTTGTGTTTTTCCGGGATATTGTCCACAGACTCCAGGACAAACCCAACAAAACGGTCACGTTCACGCTTGACACGATCCATCACCTCGCGTCCGTTGATGACGGTTTTGCTGCCTGGATGAACACCAAAGCCTGGCGCTTTTTCCACACAATGGGCCGCCTCGGCTGCCGCAATCAAGAGCTTGCTGGGCATGCAGCCGACTCGGGCACAGGTGGTGCCATAGGGACCACCCTCAATCTTGAGCACATCATCCGTGTATTGCAATGCAGCTCGGTAGGCCGCGAGACCCGCTGTACCGGAACCGATAATGACGATTTCTTTTTTGATCTTGTCCATGGTTGCCTTTCCTGAATTTATTAAAAAGAGAGGGGCCCAGCAGGGGCCCCCTGACATGATGAGCACCAGGGCCTGTTTCAGGCGACTTTACCTTTGTTCAAATAGGCTTCCAGCGATTCACTCCCTCCAATGTATTCACCACCAATATAGACTTGAGGAACTGTTTCAGCACCTGTCACGGCCCTGAGTCCGGCAATGGTAGCATCTTTTCCCAGGGCGATTTCCTCAAAACGGTAGCCGTGTTCACTCAGCAGTATCTTGGCCTTGGCACAATACGGGCAGCCGGGTTTGGTAAAAATGGCGACCGAAGGTGGAATCGTCGCTGCTGGATTAATGTAGTTCAGCATCGTATCCGCATCGGAGACCTCGAAGGGATCGCCCGGTTTTTGTGGCTCGATGAACATTTTTTCGATAACGCCGTCCTTTACCAGCATGGAGTAGCGCCATGAGCGCTTGCCAAAGCCAAGTTCCGACTTGTCAACAAGCATGCCCATGCCTTCTGTGAACTCGCCGTTTCCATCAGGAATCACGGTGATGTTCTCTGCTTCTTGATCGGCTTTCCAGGCATTCATCACAAAGGTATCGTTGACGGAGATGCAAATAATGTCATCGACACCTTCCTGCCGGAACACCTCCGCCAGCTCATTGTAACGGGGCAAATGTGTCGATGAGCATGTCGGTGTAAATGCACCGGGGAGGGCAAAGACGATCACTGTTTTCCCCGAGAACAATTCATCAGTTGTGATATCGACCCAATTATCTCCCTGTCGGGTTTTGAACGTCACTACAGGGACTCGTTGTCCTTCTCTGTTTTCTAACATAATAATTTCCTCCATTGGATAGAAAAGGTTGACTCATTGAATTTATTTTCAATGTGGAAACTATTATGGTGACTCTCATCCGATAAATCTAATCAAACTATTTAATCAAATCGATAGCCTGAATAAATCGATAATGATTTGTGATCAAAGTATGAAAAACAGCGATGTCATTGACAGTTACAAATATATATTATAAAAGAACATTAATATATTAATATAATTTATTGTTTTAATGGGAGTTAAATGTTTTAAGGTCATTCTGGTCCATACCCGTATTCATGGAGGTTGAAAAACCATGAGATTGATAAAGACAACTTTTAATGAACAATTACCCGTGGTCCAGGAGTTTTTTGACAAGGCAGTGCCGGGTTTTATCTATCATCCGAAGGCAATTCCTTTTACACTGAAAAAACGCCGAAGGACGGTGGAGAGCTCTCCTGAAATGGAAAAAGAGAGGAGTAATCTTGGGCTCTGTTTTCACACAGAGAAGTATTTTAAACCAGGAATACTGGTGGAATTTACTGTCATGATTCGGGATGACGTCCAGACGTTTACCGGTCGGGTTGTATTCAACCGTGAAACTGAAGAAGGTTATGTGACAGGGATCTGGTTACTTTCTCAGTCAGACGCCTACCGTGCCCGTATTGTGGAACAAGTCTGTCATATCGACAGGTATCTGGAGAAAAAACAGGGTGATAAGCAGACAATCGATACCGAAAGGGAAGCTGGGTACTGGATCTCCCGCTTTGCAGCACGTTTTCCTGTCTAGGCTAGGTCTCGATTAGGAAGCCTTGTTGCCACTTGGTTGTTTATTTTCAGTTTCATAGGTAACCACCCTGTTTCTTCCCTGTTTTTTGGCCTCATAAAGTGCTCTGTCGGCCGCTTCCACCAGATTTTTTCCGGTAAAATCCTTTTCTAGTGTGGCTACACCTGCACTGACAGTAATGTTGACCTTCAGCCCGTCATGTTCAAAATTCCGTTTTTCAATGGCTGTTCTGATCCGATTAGCGAGGAAAGTTGCACCGTGCAGATCGGTTGTGTTGAGGATGATCGCAAATTCCTCCCCCCCGTAACGAAAAACAATGTCGCTGCGCCGGATACATTCTGTCAGGCATTTTCCAACCCCCTTGAGTACTGCATCTCCCGCAAGGTGGCCATATTTGTCATTGATCTGTTTGAAGTGATCTATGTCCAGCATGATGATCGATAACGCTGCTCCCGTGCGATGTGCCAATTCAACTTCTCGTTCGAGAGCAGCATCCATTGCAGCCCGATTGCTGACTCCTGTAACTGGATCTTTATAGGCAGTCTGGATGGCCTGTTTGTAGAGCAAGGCATTGTGCAAGGGGTAGATCAATGAACAGAGCAGTGATTCATACCATTTGATTTCATTCTCATCGAAAGGTCGATGCCGTGAAATCGTGATGTCGCCCAAGGATTTTTCCAGCAAAGTGACCTGGTAGGTACAAGTGTGTGTTGCGGGTTTCCCGACCAGTAATTCGATACCTTCTTCTTCGTTGACATAGAGAAGGCTGTCGTGTTCAACAAAATCTGACAGTTTTTCTGCAAACAGTTCGATCAGCTTGTTGAGGTCAAGCGATGTTTGCAACACATTGGCGACCTTGAGCGCCTGTTGCTCCATATTGAGCTGTTCATTCATAGGGTTATGATAATTCTTTATGCTTTCAGATAAAACCAGATTGACGTAATCATCATAATGCAAGTTTTCATCCAGCTGTGGTAAGGCCATAGGAGCCTCCTTTCTATCAATTACTGTCAGAAAATATGCGAAATTCGTGCCATAATTTTGACAGGAAGGGAGATCAAAAAGATTTTTATTGTGCTGAAAGGGCTCGACCATTGACCTCGAGACTGTCTTTCCCCATAAGATAGAGATAGCTGGCCATGATGGTTTCAGGCAGGGGCCATTTGTTTTCATCCTCCCCAGGATAAGCCATTGCTCGAAGTTGGGTTCTGACCGGGCCAGGGTCGAGGCTGTTTACGCGGATTGAGGTATTGACTTCCAGTTCGTCTGCCAGAATTTGCATTAGACCCTCTGTTGCGAATTTGGAGATACTATAAGCACCCCAGTAAGCTTTGCCTTGCCTTCCAACGGAGTCTGAAGTAAACAGGATGGAGGCAGAAGTAGAGGCCTTGAGCAATGGAAGACAAGCGCGAGTCAATACCAAGGGAGCATTGAAGTTGACTGTCATCACCTGATGCCACTCCTTCAAATCAGCATTGGAAATGGAGGCCAGGTGACCAAGGATAGCGGCATTGTGCAGCAAACCATCCAGGCGCTCGAAGTTTTTACAAAGAGTTTCTTCCAAAATATTATAGTCTTCGAGAGTTGCACCGGCCAGATCCATGGGATAAATAGCAGCCTCAGGTGATCCATCCTGTCCGATCTCATCATAGAGGGATTCCAGTCCCGGGACATTTTTATCCAGTATGATGACCGTAGCGCCGTGAGCTGCGAAGGTACGAGCTGCAGTTCGTCCAATTCCCGAAGCAGCTCCAGTGACGAGGATGATACGATTGGCCAGAAGATCCGCTGGTGCAGAGTAATCAGATAGTTTCATAATTATCGTGAACGTAAAATGGTATTTTGTGGTGGTTTGGAATCATCTGGTTCCGGATAGTCCAGGATATAGTGGAGCCCCCGACTTTCCTTACGGTGAAGTGCGGATTCAATGATTAAATCGGCAACCTGTACCAGGTTTCTCAATTCGATCAGATCGTTGGATACCCTGAAGTTGCCGTAGTATTCGGCAATTTCCGCTTTCAATAACTCTACCCGGTTCTTTGCCCTTTGTAGTCTTTTTGTGGTGCGCACGATACCAACGTAATCCCACATAAAGCGACGTAGTTCATCCCAGTTATGGGAAACGACAACCTCTTCATCGGAATCGGTTACCAGGCTTTCATCCCAATACGGCAAATTGGGGGGCAAATTGACCAAAGGCAGGTTGGCAACGATATCATCATGTGCCGACTGAGCGAAGACGAGACATTCCAGTAGCGAATTGCTCGCCATCCGATTGGCGCCATGTAGCCCGGTACAGGAAGTCTCTCCAATCGCATAAAGCCCTGGAATGGTCGTTCGTCCCTTCAGATCCGTAACTACACCACCACATATATAATGTGCTGCCGGTACCACTGGGATAGGCTCATTGGTAATATCGAAACCGAACTCGAGACATTTTTCCGTGACTGTAGGGAAATGTTCTCTGATGAAATCCGCAGGACGATGACTGATATCGAGCAGAACAAAGTCACTACCGGTTCTCTTCATTTCGTGGTCGATGGCGCGAGCCACGATATCTCGGGGCGCAAGTTCGGCTCGCTCGTCAAAGCGTGGCATGAAACGTTCACCATTGGGTAATAACAAGACTCCGCCTTCACCCCTGATCGCTTCGGTAATGAGGAAAGACTTTGCATCAGGATGGTAAAGGCAGGTTGGATGAAACTGCATGAATTCCATATTGGCGATATCACAGCCAGCACGTGCAGCCATGGCGATACCATCTCCTGTCGAGACATCAGGATTACTGGTATAGAGATAAACCTTGCCGGCCCCTCCAGTGGCGAGAACCACAAATTTTGCTCTGAAAGTAACCACATGTCCCTGTTCTTTGTCGAGAACGTAGGCGCCCAGACAGCGATCGGTATCTAGTCCCAGTTTTCTGCCAGTAATCAGATCGATGGCGATATGCTGTTCGAACAGAGAGATATTGGGAATGGTTCGTACCCGAGTTTCAAGCGTTGTTTCCACCGCCTTGCCGGTAGCATCCGCTGCATGAATGATGCGTCTGTGACTATGGCCGCCCTCACGGGTCAGATGCCACCGGGAGTCACTCTTTTCGTCAGGTGTAAATGGTACACCCAGGTCGAGCAGCCATTCGATACTTTCACGTCCCCGTGATGTGACATATTCAACAACCTTTCGGTCACATAAACCTGCACCTGCATTGAGCGTATCTTCGATATGAGACTCCAGTGAATCAATGGGGTCGAGAACAGCTGCGATTCCGCCTTGTGCGTAATATGTGGATCCCTCCTTCAAAGACGCTTTGGATATGACGCCAACCTTGGCCTGTTCAGCCAGGCGGATTGCCAGACTCAGCCCTGATGCCCCACTGCCGATGATCAGCACGTCGAAATCATATTGATGAACCATCTCTTCCTTTATACGTTGTGTAACTTGTTTATAATATTCCGGAACTTCTGATTAAGGTGTTTCTGAGAATTCATTAAAAATTGTGTAACGGGAATAATCAGCCAGCTCTATCGGTTGCGAATTTTGTAAATTAAAGAACTGCTGGTTGCATCAATTCGTGCCACAATTTGGCAAAGTTTACCATTTCACAAATATAATCCAGAATTGATCAGTTGTTTCTTAAATGGTTTTTCACCGAACTTAAATCTTCAAGGCATGTCTATGTCGCCGGGGTCAGGAGAAAAACCGCTTAATAATAACACAAGGAGAAAGCCCTGATGGGCGACGAAATAGCGGATAGTACATTAGTCGATCGAGTACAAAAGGGGGACAAGAAGGCTTTCGACCTACTGGTGCTCAAATACCAGAATCGGGTTGTCAATCTTGTTTCACGCTACGTGCGTGATGCGACCGATGCCCAGGATATTGCTCAAGAAGCATTTTTGAAAGCATATCGAGCCCTTCCCAATTTCCGGGGAGATAGTGCTTTTTATACCTGGTTATATCGGATTGCGATCAATACAGCCAAGAATCATGTGGCTTCGAGAGCACGTCGGCCACAGGAAGTGCAACCATCTGGACCTGATGATGAAACCTATGACCTTGACGAGGCTCTAAGGGAGGTAGAAACACCGGAAAACCTGATGTTGACCGATGAAATCCAGAAGACAATTCTCTCCGCGATCGAGGAATTGCCTGAGGATCTCAGGATAGCAATAACCTTAAGAGAAGTTGAAGGATTGAGATATGAAGAAATTGCTGAAGTGATGAGTTGCCCGATCGGCACAGTCAGATCACGCATTTTCAGAGCTCGTGAAGCAATTGATAATCGTCTCAAACCCTTATTGGAGTGATCACAACTGGAGTGAAGCGAAGATGAATGACGATAAACTGGAAAAGATTTCCGCCTTGATGGATGGCGAACTGGACGGACGTGACAGGGAAATTGCAATTGAAAATATTGAAATTGATCTCGAAACCCGGAGAAGTTGGCAACGGTATCATCTGATTGGTGATACTCTGAGGAATACGCTACCTTCGACTGTCAATCCTGATCTGGCGGCAAAACTGAATACGATGCTAGAGAATGAACCGGCCATCTTGGCTCCCAGATCCAGCAATAGATTCCTGAAAAAGGAATTTCTCAAACCTGTAGCCGGACTAGCTATTGCTGCCTCAGTCACTGCTGTTGCGGTTTTGGGTCTCCACGGTTCTGATAGGAAGGTCCCAGGAAGTTCTGCCACTGAAGTCGCTCAAACCTCCAATGTTCCTGAAAATGCCCCTATGGCCAATTCTTCAATGGCCAAAATTGTTCCATCTACTGTCAGAACGGTAAAATATGAACCCATTGAAAACACAATAGAGGCACAGCGTCTCAACCAATACATTCTCAATCATAATCAGGTCAATGCACGTTTTGGTATCCAGGGTGTATCACCCAATGCCCGGCTGGTAGGACACGAGGCAGTTCGGTAAAGACGAAATGACAAAAAAAAGCTGGATTTGGCTGGCAGGTATTCTCTGCTCGTTGACCACGTTACAGGTCGTTGGTGCTGAGCAGGATTCCTCGCAGCAGGCCCGCAAACTGTTGGAAAAAATGATTGTAGCTTCTAGAAATCTGAATTACGACGGTGTATTTGTTTACAGTCGTGGAAATCAGCTTGACACCATGCGGATCATCCACAAGGCTGATGAGGATGGTGAAGTTGAGAAGCTCATTTCATTGACGGGTGCCACCAGGGAGGTGGTCAAGGGTAAAGATGATGTGACTTGCATCTATTCTGATAACAGAACAGTCATGGTTGACAAGAGTGGCCAGGCTGGAAAGCTTCTTTCCTCAAATTTCCCTGAGTCCATCGATCGGATCAGCCACTTTTACAGCTTTCGTTTGCTTGGAGATGACCGAGTAGCTGGCCATGATGCCGATGTGATTGAAGTCGTACCCAAGGATCAAAATCGGTATATCTACCGTTTCTGGGTTGACAGGAAAACGAACCTGATGCTCAAATCCGCAATCATGGACCTGCAAGGTAAGATCCTGGAAACAGTGCTTTTTACCCATATCGATACGCTTGATGAAATTCCTGCCGATATGGTGACTCCTATGAATGCCTCAGGTTACTCCTGGTACACCAGCGAAAAGAAAACCGATGAGGTTCAAACTGGCTCCAACTGGAAAGTCCAGTGGTTACCCCATGGGTTTCTTCTGGAAAGTGTTACCATGCAGGTCCTCTCAGAGGGACAGAAACCAATGGAGCATAGGGTCTATTCTGATGGTCTTGCGATGATTTCCATCTATATTGAAAGAGTTGACGCAAGCAAGGAAGGCACAAAAGCCATGAATGGTTTTGTCTCTTTGGGTGCTGTGAACGCCTATACCATGACTCATGGCGATCATCAAATCACTGTAGTAGGAGAACTGCCAGCAAAAACGGTTTATAAAATTGCATCATCTGTCGCAACCGATGAAAAGGCCAATAAAAGTAGCTCCTCACAACTTCTCCACTGAATCATTTTCAGTTGGCCGTATCTCTTACACTATAGGAAAAACCAACCATGCAACAGAAGATCTGGTCAAAATTGTGGGCATCGAGGGACAAAACAAACCTGTTTGCCATTTCCTCATTTTGGGTCACGATGCTGTTGGCGAGCAGCTTCATGTTTTCTTCAGCAGAAGCGCGTTACTTGCCGGACTTTACCAAACTAGCAAAAGACAACAGCCCTGCAGTCGTTAATATTTCCACCAGCCAGAAACGCTCACAACTGCCGAACATCCAGATCCCCGATCTTCCTAAAGACAGCCCTTTGAATGACTTTTTCCGCCATTTTTTTGGTGATGAAATGGGGCCAGATTCGAGACCGGTTTCTTCTCTTGGTTCAGGCTTTATTATAGACAGTGAGGGTTATGTGATCACAAACCATCATGTTGTCAAAGATGCCGATGAGATTGTTGTACGGTTAAATGACCGGAGGGAGTTTAATGCAAAGCTGATTGGGTCTGATAGACACACAGATATTGCTGTGCTCAAAATTGAAGCAAAGGACCTTCCAGTAGTCAGAACAGGCAGTTCTGCCGAGTTGGAGGTGGGTGAATGGGTGCTGGCAATTGGCTCACCATTCGGTTTCGATTATTCAGTTACCGCCGGGATTGTGAGTGCAAAAGGGCGCAGTTTGCCCAACGAAAACTATATCCCCTTCATCCAGACCGATGTCGCGATTAATCCGGGTAATTCTGGTGGACCTCTTTTTAATATGGATGGGGAGGCTGTTGGGGTGAATTCTCAGATATACAGTCGAACCGGAGGTTTCATGGGACTCTCCTTTGCTATTCCCATGGACATTGTCATGAATGTCTATCATCAAATCCGTGAAAAAGGCAAGGTATCACGTGGCTGGTTAGGTGTGATGATCCAGGATGTTACTCGAGAGCTGGCCGAGTCCTTTGGTATGGAAAAACCGGGTGGGGCACTGGTTGCTAAGGTGCTGCCTGACAGTCCAGCGGAAAAAGCAGGTATAAAAACCGGTGATATTATCCTTGAATTCAATGGTCACGAAATCGAACATTCATCTGATCTCCCGCCTGTCGTTGGGACGACCAGTATTGGTAAACGGGTTCCCGTCAAAATTCTGCGCGAAGGCAGGGATAAAACGATTCACGTCATTATAAGTACATTGCCGGGTGAGGAAACGATGGCTTCAAGCCAGTCTGCAGAGAAGAAAACAGTTTCCAATAATCTCCTGAATATAAAGGTAAGAGATCTCACACCTGAAGAGCATGATCAGCTTCAGCTTAAAAATCAGGGTGTGCTGGTGGATGAAGTTGGAAAAGGACCTGCTCAGGATGCGGGGATCATGCCTGGTGATGTCATCCTCATGATTAATAATAAGAAAATTACTGACAGTTCTTCACTTGAGAAGATGATTTCGGCTTTACCCAAAGGTAAGGCAGTGCCCGTACTGGTCCAGAGGGATGGAAACCCTCTCTTTTTGGCAGTCAAAATTCCTGATTAAATTTGGCTGCCAACTCACTTCAAAAACCACCGAATTGGCCCAATTACAAAGCGAAAGTACACATTTTGAAAACGATTTATGTTCTGATGTTCACGAAATTGGAACAAGAATATGAAAAAACGTGCTTTTCGGGTTATGAATCAGGGTGTCAGCTCGGCATAGGTGGATGGCACGATCAAATCATGCAGAGGGGAGATCATACGGGTTAGCCACCGACCCCCTTGGGGGTTTTCTGCAAGGGCAACCGCAATATATTTATAACCATTGGCTTCTATCAACGCACTGTCGGCATGCCACTGTCGCCAGGAACCCGATTTACGGTAAATTTTGGCTTCGGGATGACTGGCAGCGAGCCCTTTGACAAACTTGTGATTGATACCGGGATGAGAAAGGATTTCCTTCATCGTGGCCGTCAATTCTGCAGATACCAGTTGGCCTGTTTCCAGAAGGTAGTAAAAGCGGGCTGTCTGGAAGACAGTGGCGCCATGAGACAGGTTATGTAATGGATCACGCTCGAAGGCCGGGGTTTTGCCATACGCCTTGCCTACCCACAGACCACCATTGTAGAGTGGGTTATAGAGTTTATAGCGGTCAGACATCAGTATTTCTTCCAGTCTTTGATGGCCGATACGCTGCAATATTTCTGATGCCTTCTCGTTGGAAGAAAAACGGATCATCTGTACAAGATCCTGTTTTGTTTTTTCATCCAATTTCATATTTCCTCGTTCAATCTCTACAAAGGCACCCAAGAGTATGGCAATTTTGGGGAGACTTGCAGCGTACATCATTTCATCACCGTTCAGTGTTGCCAATTTCGGATTATGCAAATCGGTGATATCAACGAGAGCAACTGCCAGTTTCTTTTTCTCTATCTCGCCCATCAGGCCGAGACGTTTGATTGTTGCTTCAAGACGTTTTTGTAATTGGCTGTCCCTTTGTTTGCGCAGCTCAGGATAGTTTTCATTACGAGCGAACAGTGGACGAGGGTGATAGGTTTTTTTGACGATATTTACTTTTTGCCCATTGATGGAGGTGACAGCGGTAAATTTGCCGTTCTTCTTTTTCACATGCAGCCAACGCGAAGTGTCCTGTTCATGAACGAGCTCGAGAATTTTTTGGCCAGATGCGTGAATCCGGATTTTTTGCCCAGGTCTGAGCTTTTTCAGAGCATCGGTATCTGTTCCAAGATGCAGGATTTTAAACATATCTCTCACACTGAGTCCAAGTCTGCGAACAATGCTATAGAGCGTATCATTTTCCTGTATAGTAATTTCCAGCCAACTGTTTCCTTTGTGTGGTTGAACCCTATAGTGATGATTATTTGTTGACAGTGGTAGCCTGTTTTCCGTCATTGGTTCAAAAGGCAGATCCCTGTAGACGGAGCCGTGTACCTCACGATCAAGTTTGATCTTGATCAGATATTTTTTGGATGAGGACACGGTCTTATCGAATGTGAGCTTTTGGATGGGTTCAGAATGGAGTCTGGCAGAGGGGGCTAGGGTGATCAGTATAGACAATGCCAGCATAGCCAAGTGCCTTTTTCTTATGGTTGAGAGGCGCACCTTGTCTGAAGCCATATCACCCATTCTTAACTGGATGGAACTTGAACCCACAGTACAATATTCCTCGCTGTTTTTACGTTAGTCTAGCATCAAATTGAGGAAAATTATGAAATTATTACCAATTTGTGACAGATTTCATTTATCAATATAGTACTATTGCAATAATAGCAGTGAAAGCTGCGGAATGATCGGGCTCCAACGCAGTTCTCTGCCATTATAGGAAAGACTATCAAGGATAATTTTGTTTCAGACGTAAATTTCAGGAGTTTATGAAGGGTTTTGTTTTCACAGGGAGTCAGGTCTGGCGTGCTTCGATTCTTTTTATCAACTTTTTTCTGATAATCCTCGCTTATTACCATATCAAACCTGCCAGTCGATCACTGTTCCTGGAATATCTTGGAGCAGAATATCTGCCCTATGTCTGGATCGGCACTGCCCTTATTCTTGGGCTTGCGATCAGCTTCTACCACAGGCTTCTTGAAAGATGCAGCCGGTTGAATCTTGTATTAGGGACATTAGCACTCTTTATGGGGCTTCTCTTTTTATTTCATTATCTGCTTGAACAACAAGGGAAAATCACTGCGATCCTGTTCTATATCTTTGTTGATATCTTTAGTGTTGTTCTGGTTGAACAGTTTTGGAGTCTGACCAATTCTATCTACCGGATCTCCGATGGAAAACGTTGGTATGGAATCGTCGGTACGGGGGGGCTTCTTGGAGGGGTTCTGGGTGGAAAAATGGCGCAAGGTTGGTTGGAAAAGGGCTGGCTTGTAACATCTGATCTTCTCTTGGTTGCCATTGCTATCCTGGCAATACTTGTACTTCTTAATCTGGTTTTTGCCCGGATCGGGGTCTATAACGAAAATACCGAAAAGTCAGAAATTGCCCATTTCCATGAAGGCTGGGAAACACTGATTAAAAATCGCTATCTGTTGCTTATTGCTGCGATCCTGCTGCTATCACAGATGGCCTCCCCACTGGTGGAATATAAATTCATGAGCATGGTTCAGGTTTCCTTCTCTCAACTGGATGAACGGACAGGGTTTCTTTCGGGTTTTTTTGCTACTCTCGGGATGATCGCTATTGGCATTAACTTATTTGTGACTCCTTTCATCCATCGGTATTTCGGTATCATTGCTGGGTTGACACTACAGCCTTTCTGTCTCTTTATCAGTACGTGGGGGTTTTATTTGCATCCAAATATATTGACAGCACAAATAATGAAGATCAGCGACAGAGGGCTAGCCTATTCGATCAACAGAGCTTCACGTGAGTTACTCTATGTTCCGATCAATTCTTTGCATATCTACCAGGCCAAGGCGTGGATTGATATGTTCGGATATCGTTTGTTCAAGGTTGCAGGTTCCACGTTGATTCTTTTGTTGACCCAGTGGTTACCAATCAGGATATCTACAGTTGAACTAAGCTGGCTGACCATGGGGATTTGTATGCTTTGGCTGGTCGCGATCTATCTTCTTGCACGTGAACATCGCCTGATTATTCAGGCGTCTCCAGCCTGATTGGAAAGTCAAGGAGCAGTGACTAGTTATAACTCATGTATCAACCTGTCAGGTTTTTCTTTTCATAATACTTTGCCAGACTCAGTAAATATTCCTTTGAATAGAAGCACGATCAGCGTCAAATAAACGTGTCACTGGTATTGTCCAGACAACTGCATGCCTGAAATCTGACAATCTTGTGAGATTTCCGCGTAATCTTCACTCCTGATCATATCCTGATAATTAGTTGTTACCCAGCTGCTTCGCTCCCTTTCTGGCATGAGTCTTGTATGTGACATCAGTGACGAAGGGGATATGAATAAACGAAAATTCATGCAGGAAATAATATCTAGAACAAAGCAGTCTGAATCAGGCAGGGAAAGGCGTCGATATCCTAGAATACCGATGGCACTGGCAGCAGTGTTCCGGGGTGGAATTTTGCAAGGAAAACCTTGCGTGATTCGTGATTTCTGCCCTGGTGGTTTTTTTCTTTCCTGTCCGGATCAGGATACGATTTCTCTGATCGAAGATCATAAAGATTCCATTTCAGGATCACTCTTTTCTGTTGAATTCAAGGTCAAACACAAAAAAAGTGGGGAGAAGATCTATTCGATCGGTTTCCAGGTAGTTAGAATTTTCCAGGGTGGAATCGGTGTTTCCTTCATTGAACCAGACCAGAAGGTGCTGGATGTCCTCATTACGATTGCAAAAAAACTCGAAAAGAAAAGAGAGAAAACATACGAAAAGGACACGGGTAAAAACTCTTTCAATGGCTCAAAGGCTGCTCATTTAGGTATTGACAGCAGGTTATCTTCCATCCTCCAGACCTATTTCCAGAAACTGGATAACAAATTACACCTTCTGTTTATGGAAACAACCGATGAACAGGAAAAGTTTGAGTATTTTAATGCAAGGGAAACCTTTTCTGGCGATCTGGATACCCCAAGAAAAGACCTTCTTAAGGTAATCGCCAAGCAATTGAAAGGAGAAGATCGCCCAAGCTGGGAGAAATCGAATGATCAGACACTTGATGCTGGTTCACTGAGTCTTGTCGATGAAAGGGAATTTGAAGCCTATCTGGTTCTGACCGGAATAATTTCCAATGCAGAAGCAGATAATCGGCTTTTACTCTTCAGATTAACGAAGAAACTCTCGGAGATCTATGCAACAGAATTTGATGAGGGATTGAATCCTATTGGTTTCTCGAGACTTTTCCGTACGATCGACTCCTATTTGCAAAGCAGACAATTCAGCTATGGGGCCTTGACAGTGGCTTATCAGCAAATGGGTGAGGTACTTGTACCTGAATTGATCATGCTCTATGAAGAATTGACTGAAGGAATAGAAGACAGACCGGAGAGCATACCGGCCAGTCAGTCCGATAAAGAACCTGTCGCATCTATTCGTACTGATCTTGAAGATAAGGTTCAGCCAACGGAACCGCAATTGTTTTCTGAGTTTTATCAGCCCAATGCATCGGGGGTTCACCGGAAGAGTTCTGGCACATCATCATTCTCACAACATAACTCTACTGAACAAGCCATGTCTCAATCTGTATTTGAATCAGGCAGTAACAGTGTTTTCCCTGTTCTAGAAACCAATGACCAGGTTTCAGCACTACCAAAACGGGTGAATGATCTTGTTGGAACACTGTCAGCTCTTAGAAAGAGCATGGATGGAATTCCCGATAGACGCAATCCATCGATCAATCAGGCAGACATTGCTCCAATGAGCACTGTTAACACTCTAGCTGCTTCAGAGAATAGGCTGCCAGTCGGAGAAGGGCATGTAAATACCGGTTTTGTAGATAGTTCCAGAGAGGATCTTCTCCAACTCCTCGACCGGATCCAGCAGGAAGATATCCGTAACTGGCAGAAAGGGGAAACCATCCGGGACGTAACAGGACGACTGTGGCCAATGCTATCTAATCTCCAGAAACCGGTAGGGGAGGAGGTACAAGGTGCAATTGGACTTGCTGGCAGTGTACTGGATTATCTACAGGATGATGAATATCTCAGTGAACATGCACGGCAGAACATGCGCAGGATGCAAGCGATCATCTACAAGCAGGCTGTTCAGGATGGAGGGTTGTTTCAGGAACGATCCAATCCTTTACGAAATGTCATTAATCTGTTGGAAAAGCTGGATCGAAAAGGTGCCAATCAACAACCTGAAGTAAAGCATGAGCTGGATGCAATCTTAGACAATTTATTAACATTGGACTCTTATGATGCAAGTAGTCTAAGCACGATTCCAGAAAGGTTAAGAGCACTTCTAGAAGAACAGAATAATCGTTTTAAGAACCGTGTTGAAGCGTTGGTTGCACAGTGTGATCTTGAACAATCCATGCTCAAGGGGCTACGGAAGTCAGATGATCTGATGGATCAAGGCAAACGCCCGGTTCAGCCTGTAAAATCCCCTGAATACAACATCTGGCAGGAACGGGCAAGAGGTATCTCTCAAGGAGATTCCATCATCCTAAGCGATGGTAAAGGGGAAAAGAAACATCTCTCACTAGCTTGGTCCGCACCGGATTCGAGTCGTTTCGTATTTGTCGATGGCAATGGCAACAAGGCTGCCGATATGTCCCTACAGGAATTGATCATTCGTCTGCTGAAAGGAACTGCAGAACTTACAGATGAAAACCAGCAACCATTATTCGATCGTGCCATTGTCTCCGGTCTTTTCGATGCCTATACCGATATCAACCAGAAGATCGTAAAAGATACAAAAACGGGCTTGGTTAATGAAGAAAAATATCGAACCGAATTGGAGATTCTCCTTGAAAACGCCGTTCTTGATCATGTTGAGCATGCGTTCTTTATTATTGAGCTGATCACAAAAGATGATTGTGATGATGAAAACATAATTACTTATCTCAAACATATTGCCCTGTCTGCTATTGATATCTTTGGCCGGGAAAGCAAGATAGGTCGACTTGATAAAAACTCACTGGGAATCGCTGTTGAGTTTACGTCCCGTGAAGGTTCACTGCTTCTTGCTGAAAGCTTGCTCAAGGAATTGGAAGATAATGACTGTGTGATTGATGAAAAAAAGATTCGTCATCCTGTTGTTATCGGTATTACTGTCTTTGATGACAGAACCAGAGATATTGATCAAATCATCGAACAGGCAGCTTCTGCCTGTGAGAACGCGAGGACGTTGGGCGATAACCAAGCATGCTTGTATGAGCAACAAAGTGATACAGAAGAAGAATTGGATACAAATCTGATCCCTGATTCAATTGACTGGCAGTTTTGGCTCGAGGAGCATTTGGAAATTGATGATGAGATACCATTATTCGGACAAAAAATATTAGATTGCAAGAATGAAAAAGTAGGATCTTTGTTTCATATCTTTCCTGGAGAAATGGATGAAAGTGGGAATGTACGGACTCCTGAAAGATTCATTCACGCATCTCTAGAGAATGAGCTCATCGTCGATTTCGAGAAGAAATTCATCAGAAATTGTCTCGAATGGATGAATGAAAATCGAGAATCGGTAGCAGAATGTGCACGCTGCCTGATCAGTATTTCCGGAAAAACACTTAACAGCAAAGGAATACTTGATTACGTGATTTCGCAACTGACTGAAATCTCGGTTCCACCGGGCATCATTTGTTTCGAAGTGCCAGGAAAACCTGTACCGGAAGAAGAAAAAAATATTATCCGGTTTATTCGAACCCTCAATGAATTCGGATGTCGTTTCTCTCTTGGGCGATTCGGAATAGATGGCCTAAGCCGGGAAGCATTGAAATTACCTGTGGACTATATCTGTATCGATCGGATACTTACGCATGATGCCATCAATAATGCGCAAAGCTATGGCTTGATCAAATCAGTGAACGATATTGCTCATATGATGGACAAACGGACAATTGTTCCTCACCGGGTTGAAGGCGAAACCCTAGAATTACTTCAAGAAATCCAAATTGACTATATTTCCATTGTTGAGAACTCAAAGCCGGTTCGATTGAATAATGTTGTTGGAGAGAATTTATAAATGAATAAACTGCCTGAAAAAATTGGCAAATATGAAATCGTTGGCGTAGCAGGTAAGGGAGCAATGGGTATCGTCTATATTGGTCATGATCCCTATGTCGATCGGAAAGTGGCCATTAAGGTGAGTCTTAACAATGACACTGGAGAAATTCTACTTGATGACTCACTTGCTGCAGATAATCATCGCAGGTTCTTCAATGAGGCCAAGGCTGCAGGTATTCTGGATCATCCCAATATCATCAAGGTCTATGAAGCGGGTGATGCCAATGGTCAGGACTATATTGCGATTGAGTTTATTGAAGATGCCGACACACTGCGGAGTTTTAGAAAAAAAGAGAACCTGTTGCCTGTTAAGCAGCTGTTGCATTACATTCGACAATGTGCAGAAGCACTTGACTATGCTCATTCAAAAGGAATCACACACAGAGATATCAAACCAGCAAACCTGCTACTGACCAAGGAGGGCGATGTCAAGATTGCAGACTTCGGTATTGCGGTCAGGAAAGCACATGACAAGACATCTGATATTAAAGGTTTTGGGTCGCCTCTGTATATGTCTCCAGAACAGGCCAGTGGAGATAAAATCACTCATCATACCGATATATTCTCTCTCGGTGTGGTTCTCTACGAACTGTTGACAGGCGTCCATCCCTTTCAGGCTAATACCATGCCTGCCCTTTTCAAGAATATCGTTTCTCAAGATCCGGATCCACTCAGTGAGCACCGTTCTGATCTTCCACCGTCACTAGATAGGGTGATCAGAAAAGCGCTTCAGAAAAAGCCAGAGGAACGTTATCAAACATGTGCGGAATTTGCGGCTGATCTTGCTGAAGTCGAAGTTGAACTCGAGACATTTGGTGAAGATCTGAGTGATGACCAGAAACTGGAACTTCTTTCCACGCTCAAATTCTTCGAGACATTTTCTGAACACGAAGTAGAAGAGATACTCGAACAGGGTGAATGGGAGGTCTATGCTACTGGAAGTATGATTTTGAATGAAGGGGAGCAAGATCGTTCCTTTTATATCATTGTATCGGGAAATGCTTCTGTTTTACGCATGAACAAAGAGTTATCGACACTGGGCGAAGGTGACTGTTTTGGTGAAATGGCATGGCTTTTAGGTGGAAAGAGAACAGCAAGTATAAAAGCAATCACCAAAACGGTTGTTTTACGTCTCAAGGAGCCTATGGCTGATTGGGCCTCACTTTCATGTCAGATGCGTATTAACAAAACAATCCAGAAGGTATTGATGGAACGTCTGGATAATCTCAGCCAGCGTTACGTTATGGTCATGAACTAGTAAGGACTTCACAATCATCTAGGCCCTACAATTCGTACGTGTAAGGAACGTGAACTGTAGTCACTGTCTCCAAAATTTCTGTCTGCAGTTGAGGCAGAGACTGTAGTATCAAAAATCTTGTAACTCTCCGAGCCTTCTGTGACAGTCGTTTCAGTGCATGTCTCAATCTTTACAGTAAAATTATCCAGATTGAAAGTGGTTCCAGGCATAGGGCAGTTATTCTTGTTAACACTGGTCCTTGTGTACCAAGCAACCCACTCAACTCCGCTGTTTGCTGCATGGAAAGCACGACTGGCTTGAAGCGAAAGTGATGTTCCACTGTGTTGCATAGCATTCAGGGAAACCAGATACGCTCCCACTAATGCCAGAACTACCATTACAAATACTGCACCGATCAATGACATTCCGTTTTGTTTCACTATTTTATTCATGGCGTATTCAAAACATGTACCTGTTGTAGCAGGCTTATGTTTTCTGTATGACCGGATGGCATAGTTTCACTCAATGTCAGGCGGATCGTAACCAGTCCGCTGCGCGTAGCCGATCCGGATTCATAGGAGAAGTTACAACCACCGACTCTGTTGGCGACTAGGGCTTTTGTTGTTCCACTTAAGCTCATTAGCTCCGAATCGGAGTCAACACTGCTATGACTGGTTGTGATTGGATACCCTTCGTATCGGGTAAGGGTATGGTTAACCGTATCATCACAGAGGTAGCTGATTGGTCTGTCAACAATACTGAAACGTTGTGAAGGAGAAGGAGCAGGGAAAGCAGATTGTCCTCCAGGAAAAGCAAATGTGATGATGGCAGGTGAACCATTGATAGAAGTGATCGTTGCAATGTTATCAAGATGATATACATCATGGTTGAGCTGACCGGTATTATATATGACAAGGCAATGTGCCTTTCCAGTCCGGCAATCGTCTGCGTTGTTGCTGGTCATGATCGAAGATGGATCTGTAAGAGGACCAAGTACCTCAAAGCCATCACTGTCCAGTGATGCTTGATCGAAATTGAGTGTATTGCCTGGGCCAACTTCGCGGTATCGTCCTCCGTCGATCGTTCGTAAGAATTCAATACATTTTCCGGAACAACCTATACGGATACTGTTTGGGAGGGCAGAATGGAGTTCTCGACTAATTTTCTCCAGAGAGATTTCTGCAGCATCCACCAGTTGTGTTCGCAGGCTGAGATTGGCATAGGCTGTCATTGGACGGCTGATCAACTGTGCTACGACCATGGCAATGATCGATGTAATGGTCATGGTGATGACCAGTTCGATCAAGGTAAATCCTTTGCTGTACCTGTCCATTAATAAACTGTCCTGAAGGCCGTGAGTTTCACGTTGATACTGTCCAGACTATCGTGTGTGACGGTAACATCAATACGTTGAGCGAGCGCACCATTGAGATTGCTTGTTGTCACATCCACGTTGACATTGTAGGCACCCAGCCCTGCGATCGGATTGCCATTCTGATCAACCGCGCCGTTTGTGTCGTTGACACAATCATAATCAGTAACATCATCATACAAGGAACGACTGCTTTCTTCGCAGCTTCCAGTCTCACTTGAGGGGTCGTTGTACGCTTGCAACATGATCTCTTCCAGGTAGGCATTGGCAATGAAAATCGCCTGTTGACGGACCATTGGTGTGGAACTGTTCAATGCATTGTTAGCGAACAGACTGATAATTGCAGTTATGGAGATTGCCATGATGCTGATCGATATGATCAGCTCGATTAATGTTAACCCTCTTTGTTGGTAGTGAAATGACCGGTTCATTGCCAGGAAAATCCAGTTTCAGGCTCGATCCTGATGTTTCGTGAACCTATGTTGATTATCAATGTTGACGTAAATACAGTTTCATTGTTTGCATCATAGGGTCTGCCTGATCCATCAAAATAGAATCGGACATTACTAACGGAAAGGCCCTTTGGAACGGTATTGATGAAATCACCGGTATTTTTTGGATGGCGAAGTGCCAGTGATGTCAGGCCGTGATTCTGAGGCGTGCAGACAGTCCAGCGCCCAATTGCTAACTGGTTATTATCTAGCGATACTTCTACATGACAACCACTTGTGGTTGCCAGTTTTCGGGCATAACGGATTGCGGTCAGTGTCTCGTCTGTAAAACCACGTTCACGGAAGCTGTCAACTGAGGCAAAACGGCTGAAACCAATGGAAGAAAGTATACCCAGTATTACAAGAACCACAATGAGTTCAATCAGTGTAAAACCCGTCTGTTTTTTTCTGGTCATGCTACTGGGTACACAGTCCATTCCCTGCAAAAGAGGCTATCTGTTGACAGTGACTTTGCCATTACTGGGGGTATAGACGATGGATTTCGATGTGTCTGCCTGGTAGGTATAGGTGCAGGCACGGGAAGCTCCGGAACCACTGAACGTCGCACGGTATTCAGCATTGGCCGTAGTAGCGACTGTCGGTGGATTTTGCATTAAGGCATTCCATAAGTCTCTGCAGTCCCCTGCATTACTGAGTGTTGTACCTCCCGGGAGCGGCTCTTCAGGCCAGCCATTTGCATTGGTTGCAATATTGCCATCACCAAAACCGGAAACACCATCAGTATCGGCCCCAACTGTCCCATTTGCGATGTACTGGGACTTGACCATGGCTACCGCCGTGGCAAAAGACCCGCCTGTAGCGGCAACGGCTGCTTCGTGGGCCTTGCCATTAACATTCATAAACTTGGGCAGTGCAGTTGCTGCGAGAATGCCGAGAATGACCATAACGACTACAAGTTCTATCAAGGTAAATCCTTCCTGTAATTTCATTTTAGACCCCTTTTTTAAAATCTTTATGAGAGCGTTTCTTTTCTACGTGAAGCAATCCAAGCACCGAGCAGGCCAATGGCAGCGAGTGCAAGAGGACCAGGTTCAGGAATATCTGCTGCACTGGTGATCGTTAAGGTGTCATCATCCCAGATCCCTGAGATCCATTGTTGTGAACGCGCTGCCGAAAGAGTTTTAGATGGAGCGTTACTGGATATCTCAAAGCTGCTCCAGTCCAATCCTCCAGGTGAGAAAAGGTTTGCTGGTGCGCCATTGATGCCTGAATAGGCCATATAATCGATTCCGGAAAAAACTCCGTCGATGAAATTGATCGTGGGAAAGCCGATGAAATAGTCTGCATCGTTTTCCGCAGAAAAGGTCAAATCACCCATGAACAGATTGAGGCTGTTACCTGATCCTTCAGTAAACGTGATAGATTCGAAACCTGTACCACTGAGAGCAGTGCTATCAAAAGTAGCTCTTAAACTAACTGGATCACCAACATTCAGTCCAAATATATTGCCTTCGGTTGTATTGGTGGTTTCTCCGAAAAGTGTCAAATCAACCATGCCTGCCCTGGCCAGGCTAGAATTGAGGCAGGTGACAAACAAGGCAGTTATCAAAATGACACTTCTGAACGGATGGATATTCATTCTTACCTCCTGGAATCGTATCCAATTATGCGGCTAATTCCCTTATCAAGCCGTATTCAATGGTTCTTATCGGTTGGTAAGTCAATTACTTTAGCTTAGAGGTAATCTCAAACAATCATGACGCAAACTGGCCTTGGGTCTAAAGTAAACATTGTGATAGCCGATAAGACCAAGATAAAGGATGAACTGAATACCTATGGATCTCGATCAGACCCAGACAATAATCGGCAGGCATTATGCAAAGTATTTCAATTTGACCGTTGCATTGCATTTCTTGCTTGTTTTTCTCGCCTTCGGTTTTCTTTATTACGAAACGATTGATTATCTCCTTAAAAACTGGCTTCAAATTAAGTCGGGAGAATATGCACACGGGTTCGTGGTGATTGCAGTGGCTGGCTTCATGGTGTGGGGGAAAAGGGAAGGGCTTGGACAGACGATCATACAACCTGAAATCATCGCTTTCATACCGTTGGTGTTTTTTTCACTGACCTGGATGGTTGGCATACTTGCCGGTATCAGGTTAATTGAAAACCTGAGTTTGTTTATGCTGATCGTATCAACTATTTATACCTTGGCAGGAAAAAGGTTTACCCTCCAACTCTGGTTTCCACTGGCTTTTCTTCTGATTGCATTTCCAGTATGGGAACCAGCATTACCCTTGCTGCAATCGATCGCGGCTTTATTATCTCATACACTTCTCCAACTGACAGGTATGCCAGTAATCAGACAAGGTGCCTACATTGCGATACCAGAGGGAAAGTTTTTGATTGCAGAAGGATGCAGTGGTCTACGTTATCTTCTTGCCGCCATGACTTTTGGAGGTTTTTATATCTATCTTGAAAGGCTAACTCAATGGAGAGCAATGGCCTTTTTCATCATTGTTGTAGGTGCCGCAATTCTTGCCAATACGATCAGGATCGTCATTGTAATTATTGCTGGCAATCTAACCGCGATGCAACATCCCTGGGTGCATGACCATTTAATGCTTGGTTGGTATATCTTTGCTGCAATGCTCTTTCCTGTTTTCTGGGTCGGTTACAAGCTCGGAGATATGGAAAGAATCTGTCAAAAGAGGGTAACTTCTCGAACAGGATCTGTTGTGCTTGGAAAGGCAGTGAGTTACACGTTCCTGGTTCCTTTGGTTATCCTTTCACTGAGTTCGGGACCACTTTTGAAATCCCTGCTTCAAAAGCATTATTCTGAACCAGAAGGAAAACGCTCGATAGTTATTTCGGCATCTGGAGCATGGCATAAAACAGATATTAATAATGAAGAGACGACATTACACCCCCTCTTTAAAGGAAATGATTTTGTTTTTGATCGAATTTATGCACATGCAAGGGATAAAGTCAGACTTTATATTGCAACCTATCTTATACAAGAACAGGGTAAAGAGCTTATAAATGTAAATAATCATCTCTATAATGAAGAGTTGTGGCAGCCAAAGCATAAGCTATTACTCCAGGCAGATAATGGCAAAAGGTCAGTAATCGAGACTGAATTGGTCAACAGTGCTGGTCAGAGGAAGCTGATCTGGTACTGGTATCGTTCAGCAGGTATGAATACAACAAGTGCGGTTATCTCCAAGTTGCTTGATATCTACGGGATGTTTACTGGGAAATCCGGATCATCCGTTTTAATGCTGGAAACTGATTTCATGGGTGATCTTGAAAAGGGCAGACAACGCCTGAGAATGTTCGTTGCTGACAATATTTCTGAAATTGAACAAAGGTTGGATTCATTCAATATAGTGCGCTAATGTAATTATTTATTAAGGATATCTGTCATGGATGAT
>Ga0256841_1000235_pt1 | contig 60720 bp, 54 predicted proteins | sample 356308metaG_FD_185971 | JGI IMG/M metagenome (GOLD analysis project Ga0256841, IMG submission 185971) | Hydrothermal vent microbial communities from Mid Atlantic Ridge, Atlantic Ocean - 356-308 | ecosystem: Environmental > Aquatic > Marine > Hydrothermal vents | place: Atlantic Ocean: Mid... | reverse complement strand
ACAGACGCAAATGCCCTGCAACACAGTAGAGGCGGTAAAATCGGCGCTCCCGCAGGGCAGACAATTTTGAAGTCAAAATGGAAGGTTTCCGAACATACCAATGACGCTAAAAATTATCGCGCTGCATTCATAGACAACCATGAGATAACATTACAATTTTATAAGTTTTCAAAATTGTCTGTGCAAGATTCAGGTCCTAATAAGTCCGGTTTTACAAGCCTGTCTAATCCGGACATGGAATTGCGCTTAAGGCCTTGCTTCAGGACCAGAAAGCCTGGTTCCGGCAATCAAAACCGTTTGTCCCGCAAAGCGTCCGGGCGGAGCACAAATTCATTGCCAAACCAATAAACTTATAATATAATTTTTGAAATTTAAGTTGTCGATGATGATCATCCTGCCGGAGTGTTGAAATGACCCTGGAAGAAAAAATTGTGCGCATGCTGGAAGAACAGAAAGTAAGTTACGAAGTTGTCGAACATGAGCCGGTTTACACCAACCCCGTGATGGCGCAGGTGCTGGGCGTCAAGGAGGCCGAGACGGTCAAGTCGCTGGTGTTGAAAACCAGGGAGGGCCGGCTGGTGGTGATGGTGCTGCCCGGCAACAAACGCGTGAACTGGAAAGAGACGGCCGCCGGCATGCAGACTAAAAAGGTTTCTTTCGCCAAGCCCGAAGAGGTCAGCGAGGCAGTCGGCTGCGAGGTGGGTTGCGTACCGCCTTTCGGCCACCTGACCTCCCTTCCGGTTTACATGGATTCCGATCTGACGAAAAAAGACTGGGTCTATTTCAATCCCGGCGTCCACGACAAATCTTTTAAAATCAAGGCCTGGGACCTGAAGAAAATCTGCCGTCCGCAGCTGATCTGAAGCGTATCCGGAAAGAGCCGCGCAGCGTGTTATTCGGCAAGTGGCGGAAACGCGGTGGCTTGCGGAAAACGGCGATTGAACTCTGGATCCATTGACAGCTCGATGAATCGCGTCGTGCGGGCAAGTGAGGCCGCCCGGGCCCGCTGGTTTTTGTCCAGCAACGCCATGATTGCCCCCACCCCGGCCAAGTTTTCCAGCGACAGAACTTCCGCCTGCAGCGCTTGGCGGGGAAGCATACCGACGGCAACGGCGTTTTGCCAGTTGAATCGCGTTCCGAATGCACCTGTCAGAACCGTACGCATTACATTTGCCACACCGGCATATTTCATGAGCAGTTCGATGCCCACGTAAAGAGCCGATTTCGCCAGTTGGAACTGCCGCACATCCTGGAGCAGGATGCTGATGTTGCGTTGCGTGCCGCTTCTTTCCGCCGGGACCAGAATGTATTCCCTGCCGATACCGTTTGGGTCGCAGACCACGCCCGGCATGCCTTCTTTCAGCCGACCGTTGGGAAGCAGGACGCCGATTCTGCGCATGACCGCCATGGCATCGATGATTCCCGAACCGCAGATGCCCATGGGAGCGATATGCCCATCATCGCCCAGCACCGACCAACGGGGCAGACCGCTGGATGGGTCCACACTGACTTCGTGAATCGCCCCGGAAACCGCCCGCATGCCGCATGAGATCTGTGCGCCTTCAAGGGCCGGTCCGGTGGCGCAGCTGGTGGCCCACAGATTGTGGCGGCTGCCAAGCACCAGCTCTCCATTGGTGCCGATATCGACGATCAGGCATGTTTCGTCCCTGAGATGCGGACCGTCGGCGATCACGGCGCCGATGGTGTCGCCGCCCACGAAACCGGAAATCACCGGGAACAGATACAGGTTTGTGCCGGGGTTCAGTTTCAGTCCGATTTCTGACGCGCTGAGGTTGCGCGGTGTGCTCAGGACCGGAAGGTAAGGCGACACACCCAGCCCGTGCGGATGAAAACCGATAAATATTCTCTCCATGGTGGTGTTGCCCACGATGGCGACTTCGTCAATATCTGCAGTATCGGCACCGATTTGTGCGGTGCAGCGGCTTATAAGGTAGTTGATGCCGTCGATGATCAGCCGGTTGAGGATCTCCAGGCCGTCTTTCCGCTGATCGGCCATGGCAATCCTGCTGATCACATCCTCTCCAAAGCGCCGCTGCGGATTGACCGAGGCTGCCGATGCCAGGATCTGGCCGCTTTTCAGGTCACATAGATAGGCAGCCAAAGTGGTGGTTCCCATGTCCACTGCCAGCCCCAGGCTCTGGGGCCGGTTTCCGGGCAAAACAGCGGTGACGCCTTTTTCGAAATGTTTCACCAGCGTGATTTCACCGGCTGAGGCCGCCGGGTGGCTCAGCTGGCGCAGTGCGCCGAGGTCTTCAATGAAGACATCCTGGCCGGTCGCTTTGCGCGCCTTTTGGGCTACCCAGCTGGCAAGATCCATCTGGATGCCGTGCTGCGGTTCGGGTAGTTTGCTGTTGGAAAGAACGATGCGCCGGACGGCAGGGTTTACCGGGAAATTCCCGGAAAGCCCCGTTTTTCCCCTGGCCTCGCGGCTGTCCGCCATCTGCGCAGGAAGAACAACCGTCAGGTCGCTTTGCACGCGGGCCTGACAGGCCAGCCGCCATGACTGCTGAATTTCTTCGGTGGTTAAAATGTCCAGCTCGGATTCACTCAATGCAGACAAGGCCGTCGGCGGATCGGCCATGACACGGCATTTTCCGCACAGGCCCATGCCGCCGCAGTCGCTGCGCAGGAAAGAAGCATTCACTGCACAAGCCGCTTCGGCAACGGTGGTGCCGCCATCGACCGTTGTTAAGCTTCCCACAGGTTCGAATTTAACCCGGCAGGATTTTTTTGTCATTTGGCTTCTCCAACAGCTTGCGTTAGCGTTATAGGGCATGTTTTCTACCACAAGCCCGGTGCAAGAACAAATATATTTCGACGCCCTTTTGGTGTTGCAAAGCGGTTTGTGCCATTTCCCCGACTGCTTTTCTGAACTGCCGGGGCTTGACGAAGTTCTGCCTTTTATGCGAAAGTTGCCGTGAGAAAGAAAAATATCGCTCTGAAAGGGGAAAAGCCCATGGAGACGAATGCGCCGAATCGCCAAGATGCGTTGAAACTGCTCAAGACCTACAACCGGACTCCCTCGCTGATCCATCACGCCCTGGCCGTGGAAGGGGTGATGCGCTACATGGCCCGCAAGTATTCGGAAGACGAAGAAAAATGGGGTGTGATCGGGCTGATTCACGACCTGGATTACGAACAGTATCCCGAGCAGCACTGTGCCAAAACGCGTGAAATCCTCATGCAGAACGGATGGCCGCCGGATTACATCCGGGCCGTGGTTTCCCACGGATGGGGCATCTGCACCGATATAGAACCTGAAAGCCTGCTGGAAAAAACGCTTTTCGCCATCGATGAACTCACCGGACTGGTGACGGCCTGCGCACTGGTGCGGCCTTCGAAAAGTGTGCGCGACATGAAGCCCAAGTCGGTGCGCAAGAAATGGAAACAGAAAGGTTTTGCCGCCGGCGTCAATCGCGAAATCATCGCCAAGGGGGCTGCCATGCTCGACGTCGAGGTCAGTGAACTCATCGAAGACGTGATTATGGGCATGCGCGAGGTGGCCGACGACATCGGCCTCTGATAGCCGCCGCTGGGTTCGAACCCTGGTTGAACAAGAACAGATTCCTCCGGCCGCAGCAAAGAAAAATTACGAATTACGAATCAAAGAACCCAATCAACCCAATCAACCCAAGTAGCCCAAAGACCCGATAAACGGCTATAGTGCCGGAGGTGGCGTGTGGCAGCAGAAAATGAACTTACCGTCCAGGATCTGCGCTGTGACTGCGATCACAAACTGTTTAAATTTAAAAGTACGGCCCATATTGATCCGCTGGACAGGGTTATCGGCCAGGAGCGTGCCGTGCGGGCCATCGAATTCGGGCTTGACATGCAGAGTCACGGCTACAATATTTTTGTCACCGGTGTCGAGGGTACCGGCAAATCGAGCATCGTGCGCGAGCTGGTCAAGCGCCATGCCGAACGTCTGCCGCTGCCTTGTGACTGGTGCCTGGTCAATAATTTCAAGGATAACTTCCGCCCCATCGCCGTAGCGGTGCCGCCGGGCAAAGCCGGTGTGTTCCAAAAACAGATGGCACGCGTCATCAGCGACCTGGAAGTCCAGCTGCCGCGTGCTTTTGCCGCCGATGCCTACCGCGAACGCGTCAGGGCGCTCGAAGAGAAGTATTCCCGCCGGCAGCAGCGCCTCTTCAAGCGCCTGGAAAAAGTTGCGGCTGCCAAAGGCCTTCAAATTAATAGAACGCAGGCCGGATTTCAGACCATTCCGCTGGCCGACGGACAACCCATGAGCCAGGAGATGTTCCAGGGCCTGGCGGCGTCCGCGCGCCGCCAGATTGAGGACGGCATCCGCAGCATGCAAGCCGACATTGAAGATACCATCCGCAAAAGCGCCGCCCTCCGCCAGGCGCTGCAAACCGACGCCGATAAGCTGGCCGCCGAGGTGGCCCGGTTTGTTGTCAGGGGCCGCATCGACATTCTGCGGGAGCATTACCGCAAGTGGAACGGCATGATCGAGTTTTTCGACCAGGCCGAGGCTGACATGATCGAAAACGTCGGACGCTTTCTGCCGGCGGTTGACGGTGACCGGGAAAATACGGCCCCCGACGGCCATCGTGCTGCGGACGGTTTCAACATCTACCAGGTCAACGTGCTCGTCGATCGCAGTGCGGGCCGGGGGGCCCCCGTTATCTTTGAAACCAACCCCACCTACCAGAACGTTTTCGGAAAAATCGAAAAGCGGGTTCACCGTGGTATGTTGAGCACCGATTTTACCATGGTGCAGGCCGGTTCGCTGTTGAATGCCAACGGGGGTTTTTTGATTCTGGAAATGGCGTCGGTGCTCGCCAGTCCTTATGTCTGGGAGGCACTTAAACGCGCATTGCGCAACAAGCTTTTGCATATCGAAGATGCCACAGCTGGCACGGGCTTCGGTAGTGCCTCCCTGCGGCCAGAACCGCTGCCGCTGGATGTCAAAGTCATTTTAGTGGGCAGTTATGGGCTGTTTCAGCAGCTGCAGAATTCTGATCCCGGGTTTAACAAAATTTTCCGGGTGCGGGCTGACTTTGACGACCAGGTGGCGCGCAACGCCGAAACACTTGACAGCTATGCCCGTTTTGTGGCCAGGGTCTGCCGTGAGGAGAATCTGCTGCCCCTGACGCCGCACGGGGTCGCCGCTGTCGTGGAATTCAGCCAGAAACAGGTGGCCGACAAGGAGCGGCTATCGCTGAGGCTCGGGCCCGTGTTGGGGCTTCTGAAGGAGGCGGATTACTGGGCACGCAGGAATAAAGCGCACAGCGTTGGCGAAAAACACGTGCGCCGCGCGTTGGCGGAGCACCGCTTCCGCTACAACCTCTACGAGGAAAAAATGCAGCAGGCCTATGTAGACGGTACCCTCATGGTGGATGTCAGCGGCTCGGCCGTAGGGCAGGTCAATGCACTGGCCGTCTACCAGATCGGGGATTTTTCCTTCGGGCGTCCCGCGCGCATCACGGCCGAGACGTTCATGGGGCAAAAAGGCGTCATCAACATCGAACGCGAATCCAAACTCAGTGGGAAAACCCACGACAAGGGGGTCCTGATTCTTTCCGGCTACCTGGGCCGGGTCTTTGCACAGCATATGCCCTTGAGCCTTTCGATTAGCATCACCTTTGAGCAGAGTTACGGCGGCATCGACGGGGACAGCGCCTCGTCCACGGAACTGTACGCCATCTTATCGAGCCTGTCGGGCATTCCAATTTACCAGGGGATTGCGGTTACCGGTTCGGTCAACCAAAAGGGGCAGATCCAGGCCATCGGCGGTGTGAACCAGAAAATCGAGGGGTTTTTCGATGTCTGCCGGGCCAAGGGATTAAACGGACGGCAGGGTGTTGTCATTCCACGCGCCAATGTGAGAAACCTGGCGCTCAAAGGAGAACTCGTGCGTGCGGTCAACCGGCGGCGTTTCCATGTTTATGCCGTATCGACGGTTCAGGAAGGGATCGAAATTCTGACGAACGTTGCGGCCGGCACCCCCGGTCCGTCGGGGGAATACCCTCCTGAAAGTATCTACGGCCGTGCCCAGGCCAAGATACGCGGCTATCTCAGGCGATCGCTGCAGCTGAAAGCGGAATTCAAGGCTTTGTCCGAAGAGACAGTAGCGGAAAGGGGCTGTACATGCCGGTAAAGATTCATCTGCACCCCACTCACCGCCCTTTGGCCGGCGGCAACAGCGAGGTGGCGGTGGAAGGCGCTACGGTAGGTGCCTGTCTCGACGCCCTGATCGAAAAGTTCCCTGCTTTGAAAGGTGTGCTGTTCGACCGTCAGGGCCGGCTGCAGCGCAATCTGGAGATCTATCTGAACATGGAGACCGCCTACCCCGATGAGTTGCGCAAACCGACGGCCGACGGCGACCGGATTCACGTGACTTTGCTGCTGGCCGGAGGGTAGCGCTACCTGGGTTTATTGGGTTTGTGGGGTTTGTTGTCTGAGCAAAAAGTCCGTTCAAGTGCCGTCGGCAACTTTTCTCTTTCAGACTGTAAACGCGCCGCACTTGCCCTGATTTCTAATCTTGGGTTCATTGAGTTGATAGAAGGAGGGTGTATGACCAGAGACAATTTCAAAGCATTGGTGGTGCGCGAAACCGGTAAAGGCCGTTTTACGCGCCGCATCGAAGAACGGTCGCTGGCCGACCTTCCGGCGGGTGAGGTGCTGATCAGGGTCGAATACTCATCGCTGAACTACAAAGATGCCCTTTCAGCCATCGGCAACCGCGGTGTCACCAAGGTGTACCCCCACACGCCGGGCATCGACGCCGCAGGTCTGGTAGCCGAGAGCGAAAGCCCTGACTTTGCATCCGGCGACACCGTGCTGGTGACCGGCTACGATCTGGGCATGAACACCGCCGGCGGCTTTGGGCAGTACATCCGTGTGCCGGCCCGCTGGGTCGTCAAGATGCCTGCCGGTCTGACGGTAAAAGAGAGCATGATATACGGCACCGCCGGGTTTACAGCCGCTCTGTCGGTGACCGAGCTGATCAAGGGCGGCGTGACGCCTGAGCAGGGGGAAGTGCTGGTGAGCGGTGCTAGCGGCGGGGTAGGCAGCATGGCCGTTGCACTGCTGGCCAGATCCGGATTTGAAGTGGTTGCCGCCAGTGGCAAGGCGGACGCACAGGATTATTTAACAGGCCTGGGCGCCACATCCGTGATCCAACGCGACAAAGTCCTCGACGATAGCGGCCGGCCGCTGTTAAAAGCCCGCTGGGCCGCTGCCGTGGACACCGTAGGCGGCGCCTACCTGGCGGCAACCCTGAAATCCACCCGTCAGCGGGCGGTGGTGACCTGCTGCGGCAACGTGGGCGGGGCTGCACTGGAGACCACGGTTTACCCTTTCATCCTGCGGGGGGTGCGCCTCATCGGCATCGATTCGGCCAGCTGTCCCTACGGTCCGCGGCTGGAAGTCTGGCGGAAACTCGCCGGTGAATGGAAACTCGACAGCCTGAATACGCTGGCCACTGAAATTCCTCTGGCGCAGTTGGATGAGAGCATCGACAAGATGCTGAAAGGAGAATCTGTGGGGCGTAAGGTTGTTGCGCTGGACGAATGAGCAAATTACGCCGTTTTTCCGCCTGGTAGGGCAAAGGCGGTATTGAAAGGCAGCGATGCGTCGTTCTGAGCCCCAAAAAACCTCTGGTGTCGATGCGCTGTGGATCAACGTGCATTTAGCCACCCTGGCCGGGGATGCACCCTATGGCCGCATCGATGACGGCGCCCTGGCCGTGGCCGGTGACAAGCTTGCCTGGGTGGGCCGGGCGCGACGGTTGCCGCCGCAGATTCGCGCCGCGGCGCGTCAGGTGCACGACGGTCATGGACGCTGGATAACGCCGGGCCTGGTGGATTGCCACACCCACCTGGTTTATGCCGGCTGTCGCGCCGGGGAATTTGAACAGCGTCTGAAAGGCCTTTCCTACGAGCAGATCGCCCGGTCCGGGGGCGGGATCCTGGCAACGGTGCGGGCCACCCGCCAGGCCGACGAGCAGACCCTCTTTGACCAAAGCCTGCCGCGGCTGGCCTCGCTATTGGCCGAGGGTGTCACGACCGTCGAAATCAAGTCCGGCTACGGCCTGGATTTTGAAACCGAACTGCGCCAGCTGCGTGTGGCCCGGCGACTGGCGGAGGCGCTGCCGGTGCGGATTTGCCCGACTTTTCTGGGCGCACATGCCCTGCCGCCGGAGTTTAACGGCCGTGCGGACGACTATATCGATTTCGTCTGTGAACAGCTGCTGCCGGAAGTGGCACGCCGCAAGCTGGCCACGACCGCGGACGCCTTTTGCGAACGCATCGCCTTCACACCGCGGCAGGCCGAGCGCTTTTTGCACGCCGCCCAGGCGCTGGGGTTTTCGCTGAAGCTGCATGCCGAGCAGCTCTCGGACTCGGGCGGTGCCGCCCTGGCCGCCCGGCTGGGGGCGCTTTCGGCTGATCACCTGGAGTATGTTTCCGAAGACGGCATCCGGTCCCTGGCGTCGGCCGGCAGCGTGGCCGTGCTGCTGCCGGGGGCCTTTTACTTCCTGCGCGAAACCCGCCGGCCGCCGGTGGCGGACTTCCGTCGCCTGGGTCTTCCCATGGCCGTGGCTACGGACAGCAACCCGGGCAGCAGCCCGTGCGGCTCACTGCTGCTCATGCTCAACATGGCCTGCACGCTGTTTGGTTTAACGCCCGAGGAGGCCCTGGCCGGGGTGACCCGCAACGCCGCGCATGCTTTGGGCCTGGCGCAACGTATCGGTACGCTGGAGCCGGGCAAGCAGGCGGATTTCGTTTTATGGGATATCGCGGATCCGTCCGAGCTGGCCTACTTCATGGGCTACAACCCCTGCCGGCAGGTGGTTTTCAAGGGTGTGCTCAGACCCCCTTGTCCGTAATTTTCGGGTCGTGCAAAAGCCTCTCGCGGATGCCGCGGCTGACCTGATAGGTGCGGTCGAAATCCAACCAGAAAGCCTCATCCTTTTGTTTCCAGTCCGGCCCGAAACGCTCGTCGAAGTAATCCCCCAGACGGTTGAAAAGCAGCTTCCAGGGGGCTTCACCGCGTGCATGGGCACCCAGGAGGTCATCTAAAAGGGTATCCAGTTCGGCCAGCATCTCCTTGGGCAGGTAGGAGATGGCACCTTTGCGGATGGAGGTCATCAGGGTTTCGGGGTTGACGGCGTGGGCTGTCAGCATGACCGTGGGAATCCCCCTTGCCACGGTTTTTTCGAGAAGCTTCAGCCCGTCGACACCCATGATGTCGAGAATGGCCAGGTCGTATTTCCCCTCGCGGATTTTCGCAGACGCGCTTTCGAAATCCCGGGCTGTGTCCACGCGGGCCATGTCCAGTATGTCTTCGATGGTTTCCAGAATGTCCTGTTCATCGTCCACGGCCAGGATGTGTTTTCCGGAAAGATGCGATTCGCTTTGCACCATTGCAGGCTCCTTTTCTTAGGTCAGATGGAAGTGTTGCGATTTTGTTCGGCCGGCGTCTGCGCCATGCTGACCGGCAGTATCAGGCGGAATGTGGCACCGCGGCCTTTTTTGCTTTCGAGCTCGATATCACCGCCCATGCTTTTGGCCAGAACCAGTGCACCGGCCAGCCCAAGGCCGTGCCCGCTGCGGTTCGGTGCGCCATCGGTCTCAATCTGGGCATAGCGCCGGAAAACCATCTCGTGATGTCGGGGCGCGATGCCGGGACCGTCGTCGCACACCTCAAAAACCACCCGACCGCCTTCAGCCGTCAGGTGCAGACGGAGCGTCTGCCGGCGGTAGTGCAGCGCGTTTTTGATCAGGTTGCCCACGATTTGCCGAAACTTGATTTCGTCCTGCAGCACCTGTACCTGCAACGCGCTGGCGTCCACGACCAGATGAATGCCGTTCGCGGCCAGGACATCGCGCCGGACTTTTTCATCGGCGGCGGCGGCCAGCTGTTCGCAAATACCCCCCTGCATGACTTCGAGGGCTTCCACCAGGGTATCGAAAACGACTTCCGCCGGAAAAAAACAGGCGCAGGCAAAACAGCCCGACTGGGAGCGTCCGATTTCCAGCAGGTGATGCATCATCTGGCGGGTTTTGCGGATGTTGCGCAATGCCCTTTTGAGCGTTTTTTCCTGGCGCGGCGAAAGGGGACCGAATTTTTCGCGCTGCTCCAGGAGCGTGCGGATTCCGGTTTCGGCGACGGATACCGGCCCCTTGAGTTCGTGGATCAAAAATTCGATTTGCAGCTCGCGAAAAAAATCGGGGCGCCGGTCGTCGCTTGCTGCCGGCAGAGGGTTTTTGGTATGCTTCGTCAAGTTCATGCGTTACAGGCTCTCTTCCAGAGTACAAACCTCCCGCAGACGGCTGTCAGTACTGGCCGCCGAACGAAACTGCACCTGTACGGATGTACCGCCGGTCTCCAGACAATCGCCGGGCTCTTTCAGGTGGCGGCAGGCAGCTGTATCGCCGGGACATCGGTCGTCGGCAACGCGTAAAAATTTGCAGCGGCGGGAACGCAGGTCGATTGTGAAATGGTAACGTTCGGAAAAAATCTTCATGCGCAGCAGGTCGAACCCCTTGCCGCCGGCATTGAAGTCATAAGGCTTGCGCGTCGCATACTGCGAAAGGTCCTGAGACGGAAAGTAGTTTTCGAAGATCAGGCGCCGGTCCTCCTTCTGGATACCGACACCGCAGTCCCGGACTTCGAGCAACGGACCATTCCGGCGGTCTTGTACGCGCACCTCGATACGTGCGCCGTCGGGCGTGTTTTCCACGGCGTTGCGCACCAGGCCGTCGATGACTTTCGCCAGCACGTCTTCGGGAATCCGAACGACAGCATCGGATGTCGTCTCAACTTTCAGTGACAGGCGGCGGTGGGCAAAGTACGGCCGCAGGCCATCGATGCGCCGACGGGTGAAACGTGCCAGCCGGATGTCATGGCAGACGGCCTCAGTGGGACCGAAAAGTTCGTCTATACGCCGGCGGATGGCGGCCGTGGCATCCTCGCTCTGCAGTTGCTCTGCAGCCAGGGCCTCGATGACATCCGAACAGGAATCCAGAAGCACAGAGAGCATGCGGTAGGTCTCGAACCGGCGCTGGTGCAGGATATCCTCGATTTCGTACTGCATGTCCAGCAGCCGTTTGAGGTTGCGCTGGGAGCGCTCTATAGTACGCTGCCAGCCACGAATGCCGGAGGCGGGAAGTTTTCTGGCCAACAGGTTCAGCGAAGCGGCAAGCACCGCCACGGGTGTCTTCAGCTCATGGGAAAGATGATGAATCACGCGGCCCTTGGCACGGTTCACGCTTTTCAGTTCTTCGTAGGAGCGTTTGAGGGCATCGTTGATACGCGCGTTCTCCAGCGGCAGCGCCACCATGGAGCCCACAGTGGCCAGAAGCTGCATGTCGGCATCGTCGAACGCCCCCTGCTTCTTGTTGACGGCGCACAGCACACCGATGGTGCGTGACTGCGTCTGGATGGGCACATCGAGCATGTTCAGGGTGCGGTAGCCCACCTGCCGGTCCACCTGCCGGAAGAAATACGGGCTTTGGGAAGTGTCCGGCACGATGAGCGGTTTGCCGGTCTTGAGCACCTGTCCGGCCACCCCCTGGTCGGCGGGAAAGCGGATTTCGCGCATTTTTTTTCCGGCCGCCCTGTCATCGAAAGAGGCCACACGGATGAAAAATTCCCGGCGGCGCTCATCCAGCAGGATGACCGATGCGCCCCGTGCGCCGATCAGGTCCTGGACTTCCTTGATGATGAATTCCAGCAGTTCGTCCAGCCGGCGGTAGCGCGGCAGGGCCATGGCAATGCGAAACAGCGCCTGGTTGCTGCGCGCCGTGCGTCTCTCACGAGTCACATCACGCAAAATGACCACCTGGCCGGAGGGCGTTTGATCCGCTTCTTCATAAAACAGCGCACAGTCCAGGACCACGTCGAGCAGCCGGCCTTCTTTGGTCAGGCGTTGGGTGTGGATGCCGTGAATCACCTTCTCACGCAGCAGGCGGCGGGAGCCTGCCCGCGTTTCAGCTTTCAGGTTCTCGGGGATAAAGGGGATTTGCCGCCCTGCGATTTCCTCAAACTGCCAGCCGAAGGTTTTGACAAAGGCCGGGTTGACATAGGTGAGGCGGTACTGCATGTCCAGTACAAACACCGGATCGGGTAGAAAATCCAGCAGGACACGGTAGCTCGCCGGACCAATACCGGAGGTTTTTTCACCTGGGCCGAATTTGGGTGTGTTCGAGGGCATCTGCGTCGCCACCATCCCTGAGCGCCGGTTTACATGAAAAAAGCAGTAGTGGGTATTTTATCGGGACCGGTTTGTTGCGGTCAAGGAAAAAGGAGGATTTACGGGATCGATCGTTTCTACAGTATCTGCAGACGAAAGCGACAGGCTCCTAAAAAGTCGCTTTCGAGCGGGTTTTAAGACTTTTCGTCTAAAAGCGCTGTGCATCGTTGAGCGTTGAAAACCCCAGGCTGTTTGAGGAGAAAAGCGACAACGTTTTCGGGATTTGGCGCAATGTTGCACAGCTTTTGAAAAGGTTTGGGCGAGCGAAAAAATCCGAACTTTTTACGAAATCGTCGATAGTCTGCAAGCGCCTGCCACATTGGGCAAAGAGGCTGAAATGTTAAAACAATGCAGGCGACCGCTTGAACGCAGGATCCGGTTTCACGAATTTCCAGTTTCAGCGGGCGCAACAGCGTGCGGCCGGCCTGCATTATTTTTTTTGATGCCCCGCAGTCAGCGCAGCTGTTTGGGGCGCTCGTCCACCACGCGCAGCGCTTTGCCCTCGCTGCGGGCGATAAACTTGGGTTCCACCAGGTTGACCTCGACGCTGATGCCCATCATGCCTTTGATGTGGCCGGCGATCTTGGCCTCGATTTCGAAGCGCTTTTCCGCGCCGGCTTCATAAACTTCCTTTCTGCCTTCCACCTGCACGATGAGCTGATCGAGGTAGCCTTTTTTGCGCACCACCAGGCGGTACTGGGGCTCGACCTCTTCGATTTCCAACAGGAGCGCTTCGATCTGGGAGGGGAAGACATTGACGCCGCTGATGATCAGCATATCGTCCGTGCGCCCGAAGACTTTGTCCATCTTGACCAGGGTCCGGCCGCAGGCGCATTTTTCGCGCCGCAGACGTGTGATGTCCTTGGTGCGGTATCGAATCATGGGCATGGCCTGGCGCTGCAGCGAAGTGAAGATCAGTTCGCCTTTTTCCCCTTCCGGTACGGGTTCGAAGGTCACCGGATCCACGATTTCCGCCAGGTAGTGGTCCTCGTTGATGTGCAGACCGTCCTGGGCCTCGCAGTCGAAGGCCACTCCCGGCCCGCCCAGTTCGGTGAGCCCGTAGGCTTCCATGGCCTTGATGCCCAGCCGGGCCTCGATTTCCTGGCGCATGGGGGTTGTCCAGGGCTCGGCTCCGAAGATGCCGACACGCAGCGGCAGGTCGCGGACGTTGATCTTCATTTCTTCGGCGCGCTCGGCGATGGTCAGGGCATAGGACGGTGTGCAGCACAGCACCGTGGAGCCGAAATCCTTCATGATCGTTATCTGGCGCTCGGTGAGTCCGGAACTGGTGGGAACGACCGCACATTTCACCAGAGATGCGCCCAGGTGGAAGCCCAGGCCGCCGGTGAACAGGCCGTAGCCGTAGGCATTCTGAACGATGTCCTCACCGGTGACGCCGGCGGCGGTGAAATTGCGTGCCATGCACTCGGCCCAGAAACCGAGGTCATCCGCCGTGTAGGGGCCGGTGATCGGTTTTCCGGTGGTGCCCGAAGAGGCGTGTACACGCACCACGTCTTTGAAAGGCACGGCGCACAGGCCAAAAGGGTACTCGTCGCGCAGGTCGGTTTTTACCGTAAAGGGCAGTTTGGCCACATCCTCCAGACGCTGGATATCATCGGGCTTGATGCCGGCCTCTTTGAATTTACGGCGGTAGAAGGGCACTTTCTTCTGCACCCGGGCAACCGTTTCGCGCAGTTTTTCCAGCTGCAGTTTCTGTAGCGCTTCCACCGTCATGGTTTCCGCTTTCTTGTTCCAGAGCATCGTTTTTCCTCCTTACTGTGAGTGGCGCAAAGGGCTTTTTTCTTCAGGCCGGCCGCCTTTTGCGGCGGTTGCAGGCTTCAAAGCTTCCCGGCGGCTGCAAAACCGAGATCAAAGGCCTTTAGGTTGGATTCCAGAAACGCTTTTTTGGTGTGCGTGCGCATGGCGCTCTGAACGTGTTCGGCGGTCATGGGCAGCACGCCGGTTTGGATCAGCGCCCCCAGAAGAACCATGTTGAGGGCCCGCGGATTCCCGGCTTCTGCGGCCAGGGCAGCGGCATCCATGGCGATCAGGCGTCGGGTTTTTTGGCGGATCAGCGCCTGCAGCGCCTCCACATCCGGATAGGTTCCCTGCCCGATGGCCACGGTAAAGGGAGCCAGCGGCGCCAGGTTGGTCACGGCAACGGACCGTGCGCTGCACCTTTTCAGGGAGCGCAGGGTTTCCAGAGGCTCGAAGCCCACCAGCACATCGGCTTCGCCGTCTGAAATGATCGGGCTGCGCGCCTTGCCAAAAACCATGGCGGATTCGACCACGCCACCGCGTTGGGCCATGCCGTGGATTTCACTCATGTGTACCGGAATTCCGGCCAGCAGGGCGGCCTGGCCGAGCACGCTGGATGCCAGCAGGTTGCCCTGTCCGCCCACTGCAACAATGATCAGTCTCGTGGTATCCATATCGATAAGGTGTCCTGTCTGTGGGTTGAGGTTCAAAAGCTTTTCAGCCGGCGGCTTTGACAGGCCGGATAGCGTTTTCCGGGCAGATCTGCGCACAGACCGCGCAGCCGATGCATGCGGCCGCATCAATTTTGACGCGTTCGGCTTCGATGTAAAAGGCCGGGCAGGCCAGCTGGTCGATGCAGTCGCGGTGATTCTTGCACGCCTCGCTGATGAAAAAGGCGCGCTTTTTCCGCAGCTTGTAGCTCTGGGCGAACAGGGCACAGGGCTCTTCCGAGATAATCACCGACACCCCTTCGAACTGCAGCGCCTCCTGGATGGCCTGGATACTTTTGTTGACCTTGTAAGGTTTGATGACCGTCACGTGATCGACACCCAGCGCACGCACCACCTTTTCAATTGAAATGCGGCCGTAGCCCTCCAGGTTGAAAACCGACATGTCCACCCCCGGGTTGGGCTGGTGTCCGGTCATGGCCGTGATGCCGTTGTCGAGAATCACCAGGGTGTAGTTGTGGCGGTTGAAGACCGCGTTGATCAAACCCGGGATGCCGGAGTGAAAGAAGGTCGAGTCGCCGATAAAACCGATCACTTTCTTGCCCGTGACTTTGGAGAAGCCACATGCCGTCCCCACCGATGAACCCATGCAGATCAAAAAGTCGGCCATGGAAAGGGGCGGCAGCAGACCCAGGGTGTAGCAGCCGATGTCCGTGGGGTAGATGGTTTCCATATCTAGGGCGTCGGCGGCTTTTCTCACCTCCAGATAGGTGGCCCGGTGGGAGCAGCCGGCGCACAGGTTGGGCGGACGCATGGGAAGCTCGGGGACATCCGAAGTGTCCACGGCCACCGGCGGCGTGTAAGCCACATCGAAGTAGCGCGCCAGGCAGCGGCGCACCATGCCCGGATCGAATTCGTACAAACGGGAGAACAGGTCATCGCGCTTGCCGCAGATGGGCAATGTCAGTCCGGCTTCCTGGGCAAGGGCTTTGACAGCCTCCTCCATCACCGGCTCGCCTTCTTCGACGATCAGCACCTTGTCGCAGGTTTTCAGAAAATCCTTGATGCGCCCGGCCGGCATGGGATGCGAAAAGCCCATACGCAGCACCTTGACGCGGTCTGCGATGTCCAGGTCGTCGACGGCGTCAAGCACATAGTTGTAACTGACACCGTTGCAGATAATGCCGCCGCTGCCCTGGCCGCTGACAATATTGTAGGTGGAGCCTTCAGACAGTTCGAGCGCTTTGGCATAATTTTTCAGCAATTTGACGTGCAGTTGGCGCGAAACCGCCGGTACGGTGACATAGTTCATGGGGTCCTTGGCAAAGTCTCCGTGCGTAAGCGGCGGCGTGATCGCGCCCAGGGTCACTTCGCCCGAAGAATGGTTGATGCGTGTGGTGGTGCGGAAGATGACCGGTTCCTGCAGCTGTTCGGACAGATCGAAGGCATAGATCAGCATTTCCCGGGCTTCATCTGTCGACGAGGGTTCGAGTACCGGCAGCCCCGAGAGTTTGCCGTAATAGCGGTTGTCCTGTTCGTTCTGGCTGGAGAACAGGAAAGGGTCGTCGGCGGTGAGCACCACCAGACCGGCCTTGGTGCCCACGTATGCCAGGGTCATCAGGGCGTCGGCGGCCACGTTCATGCCCACGTGCTTCATCATGCAAAAGGCGCGTACGCCGGCGTTGGCCGCGGCGGCGGCGACTTCCAGGGCGACCTTCTCGTTGGTGGAATACTCGAAGTAAAGGTCGCTTTCCTGTGACATCTGGAAAAGGTTGAAGGAAATCTCGGATGATGGCGTGCCGGGGTAAGTGGTGGCCACGGCCACACCGGCTTCGATGGCCCCGCGGGCGATGGCCTCGTTGCCCAGCAGCATCATTTTGCGGCCGGGATCGTCTGTCAGTAGCTTGTGCATGGCGGCTGTCCTTTTCTAATAAAACCGGGGAGTGATCCGGGTGTAAAGGGTCTGAATCTTCCGTGCCCAAACCGCCCAAGCCAGCTTATGCAGAGCATAGGGCTTACGGGTTAAACGGCGCTTCCCGACCGGATTTTCGGCCGGCCGGGGTTATTTCATGGGGCCCGCCCTGTTCCGGCGGGCCAGCCGGGCCGGAATCTAAAGCAAGTCTCATGTTGCCTGCGGCATTTCAGGCGCCCTTGTATGCCGGCCGGCGGCGCCCAACGGACGAAAGGCCTTCCAGGGCGTCGGCGGTGGAGAAGATCTCGGCCAGGTGGCCAAGTTCGATCTCGACGGCCTCACGCATGGGTTTTCCGACCTGGGCGTCGATGATGCGGTTGGCCAGTTCGACGGCCAGCGGTGCTTTGTAGCCGATGATCTTGGTGGTTTTGGCGGCCAATTCGTCGGGTACACCCCGGGGCGGCTGGCCGACCAGCAGGCGCTGGACGTTTTCCGGACTGCAGGTTTCCGCCAGCGGCTGGAGGTGTGCCGGGATTTCAACCGGCGTATACTTGTCTTTCGCCGGTGCGGCAATCAGCGATTGCACGGCATCTGCCACCTCGGCCGGGGCCACCACTTTTGAGACGATGCCCAGAGCGGCGGCATCCGCCATGCTGAGGGGCGCGCCGGTAAAGACGTAATACTTCGCCAGTTCGGGCCCCACGTGCCGGGCCAGGCGCAGCATCCCGCCCAGACCCGGATAGATGCCGATGCCGGTTTCCGGGAAGGCCATGGAACCGGCCGGCGTACCGATGATGGCCCGGCAGGCCAGGGCCAGTTCGCTGCCGCCGCCCAGCGACAGTCCGTCGATCAGCGCGATGGTCAGCTTTTTTGAATTTTCGATGCGCAGCAGAAGTTCGTGGCCCCGGCGCGTGAAGGCCACGATGTCGTCAATACGCCCGGCCTTGATCTTGTCCACGAAGTACTTGATGTCGGCCCCGGCTACGAAAGCCTTGCCGGCGCCCTGGAAGACGACGGCGGCAACCGCAGGGTTCTGCTCCGCTTCGCTGAAGCGTGCTTCCAGCTGGTCGACCACGGTTTCGTTCAGGGCGTTCATGGCCTCGGGCCGATTGATCGTGATAAAGGCCGCGTTGTCTTTGATGTCCAGGTCCACGAAAGAGAAGGCGAACGGCTTTCCCGCCTGTCTCTGGCGCGCCAGGATCTTCGGGAAGGTGAAGTCCGGGTAACGTTGGCAAATGGCTTCGACCACCGCGCAGGTCTTGTCGATGCCGATGCGGTTCATGATTTCGAAGGGCCCGGCACTCCAGCGTAGCCCGATCTTGGCACCGCGGTCGGTGTCCTCGATGGAAGCCACGCCTTCGTCCACCAATGCGGCGGCGACCCCCAGACAAACACCGAAGAAGCGGTCGGCAATGGATTCTATGGCGGATTCATCCACCGTACCGGTAAGGTCCCAGTTCTCTTGCTTCTGCATCTGCGCTCGCAGAATATCGGCAGGTGCGTAAAAAGGCCCCAGCTCTTCCCCCAGCGTGGTGGCCGCATGCACGGCGATGGGGATGCCGGTGACGTTCATCAGCTCGAAGGCGCCCATGCCGATGCGAAAGGCCTGCTTGGCGGCTTTCTCGATGGTGGGGATGTTGGCCAGTTGCTCTTCGAGCATGCGGGCGGCCTCGTTCAAAAAGGGGACGAAAAACCGGTTGACGCAGAACCCCGGCGCGTCCTTGACCACGATGGGGGTCTTGCCGTGCAGCTTGGCCGCCAGCAGGCTTTTTTCGAGCGTTGCCCGGCTGGTGCCCTCGTGGGGGATGACTTCCAGCAGCCGGTTCTTGGCCGGATGAAAGAAGTAGTGCAAGCCGATGAAGCGGTCCGGGCGGTGGGTTTGGGTGGCGAATTCACGGACGTAGAAGCTGGAAGTGTTGGTGGCCAGAATGGTGGCCGGCGCACAGATTTCGTCCAGGCGCTGAAAGAGGTCGGATTTCACCTTTTTATCCTCGAAAACCGCTTCGATGACGAGATCCGCATCGGCCACGGCCGCCATGTCGGTGGTGCCGCTGACGCGCCCCAGGATCTCGTCGGCCTGCTGCGGCGAAAAGATCTTGCGCGCCACGCCCTCGTCCAGCATCTTTTGGATGGTACCCATGCCACGGTCGACAAATTCCTGTTTGATGTCCACCATCACCACGGGGATGCCTTCTTGGGCGATTTTCTGGGCGATGCCGCTGCCCATATTGCCGGCGCCGATGACGCCCATTTTATTGATTTGAGCCATGTTGAACCTCCTGACATTCCTTCCGCCGGGCACCTGGCGTCGGTTTTTCCGGCAGTTGCCTGCGGTTTCACATTTTTTGTTAGCGGGTACGAAACCCGAAAATCAGCGGTTTTTCCACCGGGGCCGGCGTTTTTCGAAAAAGCTGGCCATGCCCTCAGCCGTGTCTTGGGTCTTCATCAGGGTGTTTAGGAAAAGATCGTTGACAGCAGAAAGCGCTTCGTCAAAGGTCATCCGGGTGTGCTGCTTCACGGCGCGTTTGTTCAGACGTAAAATCAGCGGGCTGGCGTTTTTGAAATCCTGGATGCGTTTTGCGACGGTGGATGTGAAATCGTCTTCACGGGTCACCTGGCTGACAAAGCCCAGCGTCTGGGCGTCGGCAGCCGAGTAGATCCGCCCACCGGCGCAGATCTCGATGGCTTTTGCCGGGCCCACCAGCTGCGGCAGGCGGACGGCGGCATAGGGCGGCAGAAAGCCGAGCCGCACCTCGGGTTGTCCGAAGGTGGCTTTTTCGGAAGCGATGATCAGGTCGCAGGCAATGGCGTATTCCATACCGCCGCCCAGGCAGGCGCCGTGAACGGCGGCGATGATGGGTGCTTCGATGGCCTCGATCAGTTCGAAGGAACGCTTGAAGACGGCAATCATCCGATCGACCATCTCCGCTTTGTGGTCGCCGACGTCCACGCCGGCACACCAGCTGGGGCCTTCGCCGAAAAGGACCACGCACTTGATGCTGTTGTCTTCGGCGAGGCGCGCCAGCAGGGCATTGAGTTCTTCGATCATACCGATGGTAAACACGTTGTGTTTGGGCCGGTCGAGGGTGATGCGGGCCACCTGATCCTCGATGGCGAGTTTGACGGTCTGCGAAGGGGTCATTTTTTGTTCCTCTTTCTTAAATTTCTCCAAAACAGGCGGAGGCAAGTCGGCAGCCATCAGTCGTGGTCAGGCGGTGTCGGCCTTTTCGAATACATAGTTCAGCTGCCCGTTCGGCAGATGGTTGGCCCGGGTTTTGACGGCCATGCCGATCTCGATATCGTCGTCCTTTAAACCGTCGGCCAGACGCCCGAAGACCTTGAAATCGCCGTAGTCGGCCAGTGCGATACAGTAAGGCAGGTCGTTTTCAAACCCCACCGGGGCGTATTTCAGGCGGCTGTATGTCACCAGTCTGCCGGTGCCGGTGACGTCGAACCACTCCACGTGGCTGGAAAGGCACTTGAAGCAGTCGTTGCGCGGCGGGAAAAACCGCGTGCCGCAGTCCACACAGCGCGTGCCGGTGATGCGCCCGTCATCCAGGTGGCTGACAAAGTCGTTCACCCGGGTGGTGGCGGTGAAGCTGACCGTGCCGAATTTGGCGAAGCGCGTGTCGATTTCCTTTTTTTTGCCCATGGTTACCTCCCCAGAATGGTGACGTTGCCATACAGCCCCACGCCGCCGATATTGTGTACCAGACCGATGGCCGGGTCGTTTACCTGCATGTCACCGGCTTCGCCGCGCAGCTGCAGAACGATGGTGCGGATCTGCGAACCACCGGTGGCGCCGATGGGATGTCCCTTGGAGAGCAGACCGCCGTCAACGTTGACCGGGATTTGTCCCTCCTTATAGGTGGCCCTGCTGCGGATGAGCTCCGGGCCCTGTCCGGGCGCAGCGAAGCCCAGGTTTTCGTAAGCCATCATTTCGGCGATGGTAAAACAGTCGTGCACCTCGGCCACGTCGATGTCCGCCGGACCCACACCGGCCATGGCATAGGCCTGGTCGGCCGCCCGGCGGGCGGCCGAAAGCCCGGTCAGCATTTCGCGGCCGGCCAGGTTGACACTGGCCGTAGCGGCGCCCAAGCCCAGGATCCAGACGGGTTTTTTGCACCAGGCTTTGGCCTTTTTTTCGTTGGTGACGATGACGCAGGAACTGCCGTCGGCGTTGGCGCAGCAGTCGCCCACCCGCAGCGGGCTGGCCACCGGGCCGGCCATGAAGCTTTCTGGATCGGCCAGCATTTCTTCGGTAACGGCCTTGCGGTACACGGCCAGTGCGTTGATCTGGCCGTAGGTGGACGCCTTGACGCGGATCAATGCCAGGTCTTCCAGGGTGGTGCCGTAGGTTGCCATGTGGGCCTGAGCGAACATGGCATAGTAGGCCGGCATCATGGTGCCGAAGGGGCTTTCCCACTGGATGTCGGCACCGCGGCCCATGCGCTCCTGGGACTCGGAAGAGGTGATCTCGGACATCTTCTGGAAACCGATCACGGCCACCGTGTCGTGCAGGCCCGATTCCACCAGCGAATAGGCCAGGCGCACGCCCATGCTGCTGGAAGAGCACAGCGATTCCACATAAAATGTGGGCTGCGGGTTCAGCCCCAGGTACTCGGCGAAAACGCCGGCCGGTGAGCGCTGTTTGTCATATTCTGGTGCCGAGCAGATCACTGATGCGTCGATTTGTTCGGTGGCCAGTTCGGCATCCAGCATGGCTGCCTTGAACCCCTCGAAAGCCAGTTCGCGGATGGAACCGGGGTACTGGCGTACGAAGGCGCTCTGGCCGACTCCGATGATGGCGACTTTTCCCATGCTCTCTCCTGTCTAGTCTTGGATGGTTTGTGCCAACTCGCCGGTTTGTTCGGCGTTTGGTGATCTTGACGATAATCTGACCCGGTGCATTGTTTTAAATGTACTGTCCGCCGTCGACCTTGATGATCTCGCCGGTAATGTGGCGTGCCTTTTCCGATGCCAGAAAGGCAATCACATTGGCCAGATCCTCGGGCTGGCCGACGCGCTTTAAGACGATTTCGGCCAGCGCCATGTCCACGATTTTGTCCCGCGCCTCGGATTGCTTCAGCATGGCCGTTTCGATAAGACCCGGTGCCACGGCGTTGACGTTCACGCCGAAGGCGCCCAGCTCCTTGGCCAGGGCCTTGGTGTAGCCGATGATGCCGGCCTTGGAGGCCGAGTAGTTGGTCTGTCCGAACTTGCCCCGCAGGCCGTTGATCGAGGTTACATTGATAATTTTACCGGAACGCTGTTCCTTTAACATGGGCGCCACATGGCGTACAAAATTAAAGTATCCCTTTAAATTAACGGCGATCACCCGATCCCACTGTTCCTCGCTCATCTTCCAACACACGCCGTCCCAGTTCATGCCGGCGTTGTTGACCAGGATGTCGATGCGTCCGAATTCCGCAGACGCGGCCTCAACCACCCGGCGGGCTTCGTCAAAGGAGGCGATATCGCATTGCAGCGCCAGCGCCTGGCGGCCCATGCCGATGATTTCGTCGCGCACGGCAAAGGCTTCGTCGGCGTGCTTGCGGTAGGTCAGGCAGACATTGGCGCCCTCGCGTGCCAGTTCGAGGGATGTTGCGGTGCCGATCCCCTGGGAGCCGCCCGTCACGATGGCGTTTTTGTTTTCCAGCAGCATGTTTCGTCCTCTCTTTCGCAGCCGGCAGCGCAGCCACTCTAAAAGTTATATAAAAGCTACATTACAGCTACGATTAGGGGGAGTCAAGAAAAAAATGGGCTTCATTACGGACAGTCCAAGATCCCCGGCGGCAGCATGCCCGGGGCCCGTTGGCGGTGCCAATCGCCTGTCGCGAGTCCATGCGGAGTTGGCAAGACCGGCACCAAAATACCTGTACTTTCGGGAAAACCAGGTCCCGGTGATTGCATATCGGCGTTTTTCGGACAGAGAACTCGGCGTCTTTTCAGATAGAGAACATGGAAATTCTTCCGGGAAACGCATCCCAGACATAGACCCCGGACATCGAGCACTGGAGAAAAGATGAGGAGGAAGGTCGCATGGAACTGTCCCGGTTACCCGATGCCCGGCTGCAGGTTGAGGCCGTGCGGTGCTGCTGACGCTCCGGCGCGATGATGTGGGCAACACCAACACCCTGACCGGGACCGCACTGGCGACGATATTATCGCTACGGCCCGTTGGGTCAACCGCGCCCCGGAGGTTGCGGTGCTGGTGCTGACCGGCACCGCCAGGACTTGCGGACATTTCGCTTGGGAAAAAATAAGACCGCGTTTTATGCTTTATCGTCTGTGCAGGTGTCAATGGCCGGGAAACGCGCCGGCCGCATCAATTGCGGCAAACCATGATCTTGGACCGCCTCCCGGGTGTCGTTACTTTTTCCACATGCGCGAAATGTTTTTGCAGCACCTCTTTTTCATGTCTCAACGTCGTGACGGCCTGTCTGGTGCCCATGGAGAGCAGTCGAATATATAGCAGCATGCGGATCAAGGGGTTTTCCGGCAGGTCGTGCTCCATGATGAAGAGGGGTTTTCCGGGCTTGAGGACCCGGGCCGCTTCGCGCAGCATTTGTTGCTGCGTTTTCCCCTTCAACTCGTAAAAAGCATGCGAACAGGTCAGGGCGCTGAAACAGTTGTCTTTAAAAGGAAGGCGCGCGGCGTCGGATTGCAACAGGGCGATGTCGGCATGCTTTCCGACTTTCATTTTGCAGACCTTGAGCATGCCCGGTGAGAAATCGAGGCCCACGACGAGTCCCGTTGGGCCCACCTTCTGGCGCAGAAAACCCAGCAAGGTGCCGGTACCGGTGCAGATGTCAAGGACGAAATCACCTTCTTGTACCGGGACTCTGCCGGACAAGAAGCTCCTCAGACCGTCCCGGGCGTCACGGGAGTGAAAGGCCACAAAACGGTCATAGTATCCCGCAAATGCATCGTAGTATCTTTTCCGCAGATGTCTCATGGACGGTCTTCCACCAGGCACGCCATGCGGTCTGTCAGGCGTATCAGCGCTTGCGGGATATATCCTCCAGAATGCGCTTCACCTGGTCCAGTTCCTGCCCGTACTGTCCCCAGTTGCCGGCCCTCAGGGCCTCCAGCGCGCGGTTGTAGTGGTTCAGCGCTTTGCGGGCCATCTCGGGCAGGATGCCCACGGCGTGGCCGGCCATGGCCTGCTGCGCCTGTTTCGGGGGGATGCCCTCAACCTTGAAAACTGCCCGCAGCGCCTGGTCCAGATTGGTGCGCATTTCCAGCTGCTCACCAAAAGCCACCACGACGCGTTTCAGCTCCGGCATTTCGCTTTGTTCCGACTGCAGGTAGACCGGCTCGACGTAGATGAACGACTGGTCAATGGGAATGATGAGCAGGTTGCCCCGGATAACGCTGGAACCCTTCTGGCCCCAGAGGGTCAGTTTCGAGGAAATATCCGGTTTCTGGTTGATGCGTGCTTCCATCTGCATGGGGCCGTAGATCAGTTTTTCCTTGGACAGTTTGTAGACCACCAGTTCGCCGTAATGTTCGCCGTCACAGCGGGCACACATCCAGGAAACCATATTGTTTTTTTTAGACGGTGTCAGCGGGAGCATTAGAATAAACTCTTCTGACGAGGCACCGGGCAGTTTCATGATGATGTAATACGGAATCATCTTCTGTTCTTTGCCCTGGTAGATCTCATGGGGAATATTCCACAGGTCTTCCTGGTTGTAGAAAACCTTGGGATCTTTCATGTGGTACACATTGTACATTTCAGCCTGGACGGTAAACAGATCCGTGGGGTAACGCAGGTGTTTTTTCAAAAATGCGGGCATGGCGCTGATGGGCTTGAAAAGACTGGGGAAGATCTTCTGATAGGTCCGGACCATGGGATCGTCGGGATCGACCACGTAGTAGCTGACCTTTCCGTTGAACGCATCGATGACCACTTTGACCGAGTTGCGGATGTAGTTGAACCCCCGGGTGCGCCGCGATTCGGTAATGGGTTCGGAATAGGGGTACATGTTCGACGTGGTGTAGGCGTCGTGAATCCAGTAGAGCCGGCCGTCTTCGCCGACAACGATATAGGGGTCCGAATCGTAGGATAAAAAAGGTGCGATGGTTTCATCCCGATCTGTGATGATGCGATGCAGCATGATACGGGAATGGTCGGTTACGTATCCGGTCAAAAGAATTTTGATATCCGAAAACTGCCAGGCGTAAACTATTTTTCGCAGCCAGCTGGACAGCTGCACGCCGCCGTCTCCCTGATAGGTGGTGTAAACGTTCTGGTTGCCTTTGGGATAGTCGAACTCTTTGGTTTTGCTGCGCACGATGGCATAGGTGTCGGTCTCTTCACCGTAGTAGATTTCCGGACGCGAAATCTTGAGTGCGACACTGGCGCGCGGCGGGATGTCTTTCAGGATGAATTTCGGCATGCCTTCAGCAGTGACCTCGTTGACGGGATTCATCACCACACCGTAGCCATGGGTGTAAATGAGATGCGTATTGACCCATGTTCTGGCGCGCAGGGGGATTTGGGACGGAGGCAATTCCCGCGCGGCTAAGGCGACTTCCTGGGGGATGCCGAAATTGTAGCGGTCCACGTCGACGCTTTTAAAATCGTAGTACAGGCGGATTTCCTGGAGCTGTTTGTAGGTCTGGATCAGCGGACGGCGGTCCCACAGGCGGATGTTTTTAATGGTGGCGCGGTTTTTCTGGATGTCGGCATAGGTGACAGGGTGGTCCATGGGAAACTGTTTTTCATGAATTTTGTTGAGACCGTATCCCAGGCGTGTAAAGCGGATATTGTTGATGATGTACGGGGATTCCTTGGTGACTTCGTTGGGTTTAACCACATAGCGCTGCAAAAGATAGGGATAAATCCAGCCGGCGACGACGATCACGGCAACAAAAACAGCCGTGGCGTAAAAGATGAGCTTCCATTTTTCCAGAAATGCGCTGATGAGCAAGGTGGTGGCCAGTGCCAGGGCCAACACCACCAGCACCCAGTAGGCCGGAATCAGCGCGTGTACATCCGTGTAACTGGTGCCGTAGGCCACGCCGCGGGTGGAGTACAGGGTGTCGTAGAGGTGCAGCCGGTACATCCAGGCAATGCCCAGCACGAACAGAGACCCCAGGATGGCGAGGTGAACGCCGGCCCTGGGATAAACGAACAGCTGGTTGGCGTCGAAGGTAACCGCCTGGCGGGTATGGTAGCACAGCAGCGTGGCCGCGGTGACCATCAGCAGTGCGTAGAGATACCAGCCCTGCAGAAAGTGGTACAGGGGCAGGCGAAAAACGTAAAAGCCGGCATCTTTTGAAAAAATCGGATCGCTGACCCCGAATTTGGAAGCATGCAGGGATTTCAAAACCACGTCCCAGTAGCTAACGGCGCCCAGCCCCATGACAATGGCGGCCAGCAGGGTGATGGCCGTCCAGGCGTATTTGGAGCGGCCGGGTGCGAAGATGAGGTCCAGTGCGGTGATTTGGTCTTCGGGGTTGAATTCCCTGACAACATACGTGGGCCGGGAAATTTTATGCGCCACACTGATGTTCAGCGCTGCCGCAGCTGCGAAAATTATAAAATAAACTATAAACATCAGTATCTTGGTAATCAGAATGGTGGTAAAGACCCCGCCGAACCCCAGGTGGCGGAACCACAGCCAGTCGCCGTAATAATTGACAAAAAGAGTGAGCATGGCCAATACGGCCGCGGCCACGATTACCAGTGAAATGATGCCCGAGCGGTGTTTCATTGAAAAGCTCCGATGTTGGGATCTATAGCGAAATTAACGTTTGCGCCCGCAGGAGGTTTGGGACCTGGTGGGGGGCGGTGCGACACGATGAACCATTTTCGATGGGACGTAGTCTGTCAGAGTTGTTTGTGTAAAGCAAGCCGGACGTTTAAAACCGGCTGAAAAAAACGCCGAGGCTCTGGGGCGCCTTTTAACACTGTCAGAAGAGAAGCGCAATACCGAGTTCAAGCCCCCATGCCAGCATCAGGAAGAGCAACGACGACAGCCACATCAGGCCACAGGCACGGTGTACATGCGGCGCGTGGGTCTCGCCGAAGGCAATGCCGACCCAGGGTTTCGCGACCTGACGGCCGCCGTAGGTATTGGGACCATTCAGTCGCACTGAGAGGGCGCCGGCAAAGGCGGCTTCCGGGTAGCCGGCGTTGGGGCTGGCGTGGTGCGATCCCTCACGAAAGGCGGTTTTCAGCGTGGCCTTTGCCGAAAGACCCAGCAAACGGGCGGCAGCGGCGATGACGGGCACGGCCAGGCGGGCCGGCAGGAAATTGGCCGCATCGTCCAGGCGTGCCGCAGCCTTGCCGAACCGACGGTAAGTTTCGTTCTTATAGCCCACCATGGAATCCAGGGTGTTGACCATCTTGTAGGCCACGGCCAGCGGCGCACCGCCGATGGCAGCGTAAAACAGCGGGCTGATGACGCCGTCGACCAGGTTTTCGGCAAGTGTTTCCACCAGCGCCCGGCGCACGGCGAATTCATCAAGGTGCGCGACATCGCGGCCGACGATCATGGCCAGTTTTTTCCTGGCCGCATGAAGTCCCTGCCCATCGATGGTCCTATGTACGTCGGCGGCGGCATCGGCCAGGCTGCGCGTCGAGATGCTGTAGTAGACCAGCAGGATTTCGGCTGCAGTCCGCAAAAAGGGGTGTAGACGCCCGCTAAGGGCCAGCAAAGCAGCGGCAAGAATCCAGGCGGCAAGGACCAGGCAGGCCGTAAAAAGGCCGCCGCAAAGGATTGTGGGAAGCGCGAGACGCCGAAAACGCGGCTCGCAAAAGACGATGGCCTTTCCCATCCAGCGCACCGGGTGGGGCAGGCGCGGCGGGTCGCCAGCGCTAACGTCCAGCAGAAAGGCGGCCGGCAATACGAGCAACGACCCGGCGGAAAGCATCTCAAATCCTCCTGCAGCCAGCCGCCGGCCTTGTGGTGGATAGAGGAGTCGACGCCATCAGGTCCATCAATGCTTCGGTCAGGCGCCGGTTAGCCTGGCGGGTCTTCAATGAGATCCGGATATACTGTACCGAAAGGCCGGCGAAGTTGCTGCAGTCGCGTATCAGGATGCGCTGCTTCAGCAGTTGCCGTTGAACGTCTGGCGCCCGGTGGCGGTCGGGCAGTTTTAGCAGCACAAAGGAGGTTTCACTGGGGAAAATGCTGAGACCGCAGACGGCACCGAGACGCTTTTGCAAACACGTTCTCTCGGCCTCGATGTGCTCCCGGCTGCGGGCGATGAAAGCCTCCGTTTCCGGAGTGTGGGACATGAGGTACTTGACGGCGACCTGGGCCAGGGCGTTGACGTTCCAGGGCACCGCGAAGCGGTCCAGGGCCTTGATGACATCGCCGGACGCGGACAAGAAGCCGATGCGCAGGCCCGGAATCCGGAAGATCTTGGATAGTGAATTGAGTACGATCAGGTTGTTGATGCGCGCATCGATCAGCGTCCGGGCCTTGGCGGGTGCCGCAAAGGGCAGGTAGGACTCGTCGAGCACCACCCGTACCTGAGGATGGCGGCGGCAGAAGCCGGCGATGGCGGCCGGCGGCAGCAGCGCGCCGGTGGGGTTGTTGGGATTGCAGAAGAAAATGGTGTCGGCATCACGGTTTTGCGCCAAGGCCTCTTCGAGGTCGGGGAAAAACGCGTTTGCGGCGCCTGCGTACCAGAACGCAAATGGCACCCGGGCTCTTTCGCAGGCCGTGGCATAGTCGGCGTAGGTGGGCCCCATGATCAGGGCCCGCCGCGTACCAAGGGCACGCGGCAGACTGTAGATGAAATGCGTGGTGCCGTTGGCGGCCAGCACGTTTTGGGTGCAAAGACCGTACCTGCGGGCAAAGGCCGCCGTCATCCCGCCGGCATCGACTTCCGGCAGGGCGCAGACGGTGTGGATCTGCGTCTTGAGATGCGCGAGCAGGCCCGGCGGCGGCCCCAGGGGGTTGACGTTGCTGCTCATGTCCACGATTTCAGACGGACGGCAGCCGAGTTCGGCGGCGGCGGCATGGATGTTGCCGCCATGTCCCCATATCATGACGCGCCTCCGGCGCAGGCCACCAGAAAGAGCAGCGCTTCGACGGTCTCGATCATGGCGCCCAGCATGTCGCCGGTGATGCAAGCCATTTTGCGGCGGTAATAGCTGATCACGGCGGCGGTCGTCAGGGCGCACAGCGCCAGCAGCAGGATACCCCGTAGTCCGCATAAAAGCGCCAGTCCGGCAGGCACCAGGACCCAGCGCAGGTTGCGGCGCGCAAGGGGCTCTTCAAAAAAGGCCTGGCCCGTACCACCCTGGGGGCGTCCGTAGGGCAGGGCGCGCATGCCGAACAGGGCGCTGGAGCGCGAAAGCGCCGGGATGATCAACAGTATCAGGAAACGCTGCCGGGTAAGGGCCGCCAGCGCGGCATACTTGATGCCCAGGCCGGCGATGATGGCCACAAGCCCCATGGTGCCCAGACGGCTGTCCTTCATGATCTCGAGGGCCCGCTGCCTTCCCCGGCGGCTGAAGATGCCGTCGGCCGTATCGCCCAGGCCGTCGATGTGCAGGGCGCCGGTGATGATGGCCAGCAGCACCACGTCCACGGCCGACGCGACCGGGCGGGGCCAGACGCCGCCGGCCAGCAGGTCACCGGCCGCCAGCAGACCCCCCACAACCAGCCCCGCGATGGGGAACAGAGGCACCATGGCTGCCGGCGCCAGCGGCTGCGGCCGGCCCAGCGGCAGGATGGTCAGAAACTGCAGTGCTGCAATGAGCCGCTTCATGGCAGGTCTCCCTTGACGGGCACCGGAATGCCGGCCACCGTCCATACCACGCGGCCGGCCACGGCAGCCACACGTTGGTTGGCCAGACCCACCAGATCCCGGTAGCGCCGTGCCAAGCCGTTTTGCGGCACGATGCCGGCGCCGATTTCGTTGGAGACCACAAAAACGGGGCAGCGCACGGCTTCGAGTCTCGCCGCCAGTTTTTCAATCTGCTGCTCCACACGATGGTCGTGTGCCTTCGCACCGCTCTTTTCCATCAGGTTGCTGACCCACAACGTCAGGCAGTCCACCAGGATGACGTCCTGGTGTAATTCCTGGGCCTGAAGTGTTTCGGCAAGCGCCAGTGGAACTTCAAGGGTCTGCCAGGCCTGGCTGCGGTGCTGCTGGTGGCGGTGCACACGCGTGCGCATTTCGTCGTCGGCCGGCCGGCAGGTGGCCACGAAGAGTTTCCGTAAACCGGGCATGCGCGTGGCGCATTCCAAAGCATAGCCGCTCTTCCCGCTGCGGCAACCGCCGATGATAAAACAAACCGGATTCACAGGTATTCTCCCAAAAGCAACGTGTTGGTGAGAGTCGTCAGATCGATGTGCTTTTCGAAATGCGACGCCAGAAGATCGTACTGGCGCTGGCGCGCTTCGGAGCCGAATTGAGAATCGACGTCGAGATGCGCCAGTCCGATGTGCGCCAGCCATTTACGCACAATTTCGGGGTTGTCGAAAAATCCGTGCAGGTAGGTGCCCATGGCGCCGTTTTGGCGGTCCGTGCAGCCGTCGGTATCGCTGCAGGTTGCGGCGTTGCGTGCGTGTAGTGTCAGAAAGTCGTTTCCGCCCAGCCGGCGGGTGGTGCCCATGTGGATTTCGTATCCGCTGCCCCGCGCCCGGCCCCACGAAAAGCGCGTCAACGAGGTGGTCTTGGGCGCCTGCAGGGTCGTTTCCACGGGCAAAAGGCCGAGGCCGGCACTGCTGCCGGGGCGGCCCTCCAGCCCGTGGGGGTCGTGGACTTTCCTCCCCAGCATCTGGAAACCGCCGCAGATGCCCAGCACGTGACCACCGTTTTGGGCGTACGCCTTGAGCCGTTCGCTCCAGCCGACGGATTCGAGCCACGCCAGGTCGGCGCGCGTGTTTTTGGAGCCGGGCAGGATGACCGCGGCAAAGCCGGACAGCGCACGCGGTGCCTGGAGGTAGACCAGCTGCAGCTCCGGCACACGTGCCAGGGGTTCGAAGTCGGTGAAATTGGCGATGTGCGGCAGACGGATCACCGCCACAGCCGCCCCCGAACCCGCATCGGCTTTGGGATCGACGGGCTTTTCAATAACGACGGAGTCCTCGGCGTCGATGTGGATGTGGTCGAACCAGGGCAGTACGCCCACCACCGGCCGGCCGGTTTTATTTTCAATCCATTGGCAGCCGGTGGAAAACAGGGTGATGTCGCCGCGGAAGCGGTTGATCAGGATGCTGCGGATGCGTCGGCGGTCGTCCGGCGGCAGGCAGGCCAGCGTACCCACGATCTGGGCGAAAACGCCGCCGCGGTGGATGTCGCCCACCAAAAGTGCGGCGGCGTCGGCATAGGCGGCCATGGGCAGGTTGACGATGTCGTGGGCCATGAGGTTGACTTCGGCGCAGGAACCGGCGCCTTCCATGATGACAAGATCGTAGTCCCGGCGCAACCGGTCCAGGGAGGCGCCAGCCGTCTCGAAGAGGTCTTGTTTTTCACAGTGGTACTCGGCGGCACTGCAGTTTTGGCGGGCCACGCCGCGTACCACCACCTGAGCGCCCACCTCGCTGGTGGGCTTAAGCAAGATGGGGTTCATGTCCACATGCGGTGCCATGCGCGCGGCTTCGGCCTGTACGATCTGGGCGCGGCCCATCTCCAGCCCCTCGGGCGTCACACCGGAGTTGTTGGACATGTTCTGGGCCTTGAAAGGCGCCACACGCAGGCCATGGCCGGCAAAAATTCGGCAAAGGGCGGTCACCACAATGCTTTTGCCCACGTCTGAGCCGGTGCCCAGCACGGCCATGCACGCAGCCGGTTTCCCGGATCGTCTGATTTTGCTGATCAAGGCTTTCATGCCATCTGCCTCCGAAACCGCATCACAGCGGTTTGGTGCCGTCGTCGAAGGCGGGCGTGTCTTTCAATGCATATTTCATGGCATACCCGCGTGGCGTGACCACACGCCCGCAATAGGAAAAGGTGCTGGAGTTGCCGATAAACAGCGTTGTTTGCATGTCCACCGCTGCACGGTGCAGCTGGTCCAGGGAAACCACCTGCACATGCTGGCCGTCACGGCCGGCCCGTGTGACGATGCCCGCCGGAGTCTGCGGTGCGCGGTGGCGCAAAACGATCTGCTGGGCCGCTGTCAGCTGCCAGTTTCTTTTGCGGCTTTTGGGATTGTAGAGTACGATTACGAAATCGGCGGCCGCCGCAGCATCCAGACGCTTCTGGATCACTTCCCACGGCGTCAGCAGATCGCTCAGGCTGATGACGGCAAAGTCATGGGTCAGCGGGGCACCCAGAAGCGCGGCACCGGCGCACAGGGCCGGCACGCCGGGCACGATTACGACATGCAAAACAGGCTCTTTCCCGCCGGCCGCCGTATGCCCTTGGCAATCCGCTATGGCAATGTGGCGCAGCCGGCAGAGTTCCAGGATCAGGCCGGCCATGGCGTAGATGCCGGCGTCGCCGGAAGACACCAGCGCACAGCAGCGGCCGCCAAGTGCGGCATCGATGACGGCCTGGGCGCGCTCGACTTCGCCCTTCATGGGCGTTACGATGACGGTTTTGCCGGCAATCAGTGGACGGATCAGGTCGATGTAGGTACCGTAGCCGGCCACCACATCTGCATCGGAAAGCACCCGGTGGGCCTGCGGCGTCAGTTGGTCGGCGCTGCCGGGTCCGATGCCGACGATATACAATCGATGCGTGCGATGGCCACCGTCACGTTGGCGGTCTTCTGTTTGGGCACCACCAGCACGGACGTTTTGGCGGCTCTCAGAGCTGCTGCTTCGCATACGCTGCTTGCTCCTGTGTGTTTGCGGACCATCTCCGAAGGAGTGGGCACGGAAGAAACCGCGTTCAACTGCGCGCGGCTGAAAAATCGGATGTCGACGTTGAGTTCATCGGCCAATTCCAGCAGGCCGGGTTCGTCGCGTTTGATATCGATGCTGGCCAGGCAAAAAATACTGCCGGCGGCCAGGCGCCTGTCGGCCAGCACCTGGCCAAGCAGTGCGCGCATTTCACCTGACGGCGTGCCGCGGTTGCAGCCCATGCCGACCACCAGGCTGCGCGGCCGCAGGATCAGCGTTTGCGGCGGCAGGTCCACGCAGCGATCGTCGATGAAAACCGCGGCGGCGGCACCGCCAAGCCCCGCGATGATATCGGCTTCCGAGGGGCCGTCAACCCGTGTCGCCTGGGGCAGTTTTTGCGCCAGCAGGCCGTGGGGGTCATACAACGCCGGTTTTTCTCCTTTCAGCAGGGCCATGCTGACATACCGGATAGCACCGGGATTTTCAATCAAAAGATCCTGCTCGACGGCCATCACGTCGATGGCCGGCAGGGCGTTGACATCCGTGGCGGTGGTAATCACGGGGCGTGCACCCAGGATACGGGCCATCTCGACAGCCAGGGCATTGGCGCCGCCGATGTGTCCGGACACCAGGCTGATGGCATGGCGGGCGTCCTCGTCGACGACCACCACGGCGGGGTCCCGGGTCTTGCGGTCCAGCAACGGTGCGATCAGGCGCACCACAATGCCGCTGGCCATGACGAAGACGTGCCCGTCGTGGGCTGAAAATTCGCCGGCCAGTGCATCCGCCAGACGATTGAAACTCCGTGCACCGTCCGGCAGACGTCCGCCGGACGCGGTTTGTGAAAGGCGCAGGTGGACACCCGGCCTGGCACGGCTGATGCGTCGGGCCACTTCAGCCGCCCTGGGAGTCAGGGCCCACACCGCCAGGCTGCCACCGGCGTCAGGTTTTGCAGCGGCGGAAGGCATGCGAAAACTCCTTGTCGTAAAGCCGTGAGCGGTGCGCCAGCGTTTCCAGGCTGACGGCCAGCACCTGCCCCGCGATGATCAGCGCCTGGCGTGTGATTTTCTCGCGGCGCACCGTCTGCGCCAGTTTTCCGGCGGTGGTGGTGATGATCTTTTCTTCCGGCTGGCTGACACGGTATACCACGGCACAAGGGGCGTCCTTGCCATAGTGGGTGCATAAAACCGTCTGGACCTCGTCGATCAGCGAGATACTCAGATAAATGGCCATGCTGGAACGGTGGGCAGCCAGAGCGGCGAGTTTTTCGGCTTCGGGCACCGGGGTGCGGCCCGCCATGCGGGTCAATATCAGCGTCTGTGAAACCTGCGGCAGGGTGTATTCGATGCCCATGGCCGCGGCGGCGGCAAAGGCCGCCGTGACGCCCGGAATGACCTTAAAGGGTATGTCCAGCCGGTTGAGTTCGGCCATCTGTTCGAACACGGCGCCATACAGGCTCGGATCGCCGGTGTGCAGGCGGATCACGCGCCCGCCGGTATGGTATGCACTCTTGATTTCAGCAATGATGGACTCCATGTGCAGGCCGGCGCTGTTGACGCGGCGCGTTTCAGGGCGCGCCCACGCGAGCACGGCCTCGGGCACCAGCGAGCCGGCATAGATGATCAGGTCGGCCTGTTCGAGCGCGCGCCGGCCCTTGACCGTGATCAGCTCCGGATCGCCGGGGCCGGCGCCCACAAAGACCACGGGATGGCGGTTGGAAGCAGTTGTCATCGGCGGGTTCTCCTCATGGTTTTTCCCCGGATATGACAAACACCGGGTTTTCGGCGGCCAGGCGCATTCCCCATGGCATGTCGCTTTTGCGGCTGACCTGCACCTGCGTGACATCGACGCCAAGGCCGCCGGCTTTGAGAACGTCCATCGTGGACTGTATATTTTCGAGCAGCACCGTGTTGGCCACCAGCACACCGCCGGTCGGCAGGCGTCGGGCGGCGCGGTCCACGATGGTGCTGAGGTCTCTGCCGCCGCCGCCCACGAAAACGCGCTGCGGGTCGGGCAGCTCCGTCAGTGCGGCGGGCAGTCTGCCGTGCACCACCTTGAGATTGGTGACGCCGAAGCGCCGCCGGTTGGCAGCGATCTGATCGCAGCGTGCGGCGTTTTTTTCGACGGCCCAGACGGCGCCGTGTCGCAGAAGTCCGGCGGCCTCCAGCCCCACCGACCCGCTGCCGGCGCCCAGGTCCCACATGATCTGGCCGGTTTTGAGGGTAAGTTTGGCGAGCGTAACGGCCCGGACCTCGGCTTTGGTGATCAGGCCCCGGGTATGTTCGAAAAGTCCGTCCGGCGCACCCGGGCCGCACCTTTCCGGCACACGGTTGTCCGTGCGCCGCAAGATCACCAGGTTGGGGTCGGCAAAGGTCAGGCCGGCGGCTGTTTTCAGCCGGTGCCAGCTGATGCGTTCGGACGGCAGTCCCAGTTGTTGGCAGACGCCCATCTCAAACCAGGTCACACCGAAATCCATCAGGAAGCGCGCCACCCAGGACGGGTCTTTGTTCCGGTCGGTGTAAACGGCCACCAGGTCTTTTTCCCGCAGCACGGTCAGCAGCTCCAGCTCCGTCTCGCGGCCGTGCAGGCTCACCAGTCCGGCCAGGCTCCAGGGTTCGCCCAGGCGTGCAAAAGCCGCGGCCGCGGCCGTGACGTTGGGGTGCAGCTGCACCCTGGCGCGGCCCAGCTCTCGGACCAGATAGCCGCCGATCCCGAAAAAGAGCGGGTCGCCGGAGGCCAGCACCACGATGGACCTTTCGTCCATGCACGCGCGGATGTCTTCGACCAGCGCTTCCAGGTCGCGGCCGATGCGGCGTTTTTCGACGGCCAGGTCTTTGAAGAATTCCAGGTGCCGCCGGCCGCCCACCAGCAGGTCGGCTTTTTCAATGATGGCTTTGTGGCGTGCGGTCAGGTCATCGGGATTCAGTCCCAGGCCGATCACGCATACCGGGCGGGTTGTCATCTTGGGCCTTTCGAAACATAAATGATGTTGCCGTTGAAATCGAAAATCGTGCTGTCGATGTCCAGAGCCTCTCCGGCAAAGGCTGTCGCCGCGGCCACGATTTTACGTCCCACGGCCGCGATCACCTGCGGGTGCGCCGGGTGGAGATAATCGAAAGCCTGGCGGGCCGTGTTGGCCGCCGCGATGCGCGCCCCCAGCTGCCGGTCACCGGTCAGCTCCAGCGCCCAGCGGGACAGATGCGCCAGGGTCAGGGTGGATTTGGCGGCATGCGTGTGCGGCACGCCCTGGGCCATCTTAACGGCCTTACCGAAAAAAACCGCCAGTGTCAGGCGTTCGAAGCCGCGTGCAGCGGCCAAAACCAGCGCGTCTTTGAAAAAATCGCCGATCTGCACGAAGGCCTCTTCGGGAAGGCGCGGCCAGTGCTTTTGCGCGAAGCGTTCGCTGCGGCGGCCGGTGGTGAACACCAGGTGCTGAACACCCACGGCAAGGGCCACATCCAGCGATGCCCGGATGGTGGCGATATAGGCTTCGTGGGACATGGGCTTTACGACGCCGGTGGTTCCCAGAATGGAAATGCCGCCCACAATACCCAGACGGGCGTTTAAGGTCTTTTTCGCCAGCACTTCCCCCCGGGGGACGAAAATTTCGACACTGACAGGCGATCGGCCCAGACGGCCGAGCCCGGCTTCTTCGAGACCCTGGCGGATCATTTCGCGCGGACCCGGGTTGATGGCCGCTTCACCCACCGGCACCTCCAGCCCCGGTTTGGTGACGCGTCCAACCCCCTGCCCGCCACTAATGATAATTTTCTGCACGCCGGCCGCTGATTTAAAAAAATGTTTTTCCAGGGTGACGATGGCCCCGATGCGTGCGCCGTGGGTGACGTCCGGATCATCGCCGGCGTCTTTGACCACCGTACAGACCGCCTGGGTGTCCGCCAGGCGCCGGCAACTGTCCACTGGGATCTGCAGGCGGTTGCCGGTCAGCAGCCGGATGTCCACTTTCTGCGGGCACTTTTGCGCAACCAGGCAGGTGAAGGCCGCCTTGGCCGCAGCGGCAGCCGCCGTACCGGTGGTAAAGCCGCTTTTCAATTTGCGGCGCCTTTTATTTGCCATGGCTTAACCGAAAAAATAGTATAACATGCCAACCAGAATCAGGCTCAGGATACGGGAACCCTGGCCCAGCAGCATCAGCTGGCTTCCCAGCTTGGGAGAAAAAATCCCGATATAGCGCGGGACCTGGTGGCGCAGCGCACGGATGGGAAATGCCACGATATTGCCGATCAGCAGTGCCAGCACGGTCTGCTTGACCGTCAGTATGCCGGAATCGAGCAATGCACCGGCAGCGGCAAAGCCCGATGTAAATTCGGCGGCAAAGCTCAAAACAACCAGTGAAAGCGACTCCATGGGAATGAAGCGCGTGGTCACATAGGTCGCCAGCCAGTGCCGCAGCCAGTTGAAAACTCCAGCGGCATTCAGTGTAAAAACGAACACATAAATGGGAATCACAAATACGGCGATACCGCTCAGGCGCCGCGGAAGTTTTGTGCGCAGGGCCCCGAGCAGCGTGGTTTTCGAACTTTTGCAGCCCGGCGCCGGCCCGGTGTCTGACATGTCCGGCGATGCCTGCGGATCGGGCAGTTTGAAGTGACCGTACAACAGAAAGCAAGTCGTGCGCAACAGGGCGGCGGCGAAGGTGATGATGAAGTAGAGGCCACCGGCCCAACCGGTCAGCGGAATCACGATAAAAAAGGTGGTCGGCAGGTGCAGGAAAAACGCCGGCAGCTGGTTTACCAGGTTGGTCAGAAAGAGCTGTCTCCGGGTGATATGACCTTCTTGGTAATAGCCCAGCAGCATGGCGTTGGCTGCCGTACCCGAGAAAAAGGCGGTGGTAAAGGCTGCACTGCAGCGGCTGCCGAGGTGACCGAAACGGAAAAAAGGCCGGGCGAAAAAGGCCAGGTAGCCGGTCCAGCCGGAGGCTTCGATGATCTGTCCGACAGCCAATCCCACGGCGATGAACAAAAGCAGCCGGCCCAGAGGCCACAGCAGCTTCGATACGACGAGGGGTATCTCCAGGCCGGCATGCAGGGCCACGCCCAAGGCCAACACCGCCGCCGAAATCGCCAGTGAGACCGCCAGGGCGGTGTAGCGCGGTTTAGTCGATGTATGGGCCATTTCTTTTTTTTCGCTTGGCAATGATCAAGGTCCAGTAATCAGGCCGCTGGCTGGAAAGGGTATCTATGTCCTGAATGACCCGCTGGTCCGGACGCCCGCAGCGTGATACGGCCACGTGGTGTTCATAGCAATCGGACTCGGCGATGGCCGCGCTGATGTCGTCGACGTTGCGGTAGGCTTTCAGGAAAACCACGGTTTCCGGTTTTCGGGACATCTGGCGCAACCGCTGCCCGCCGCGGGCTCCGGAAACGACCATCAGGGACTCTTCACCTTCCACCAGCGGCAGGTTCAGGCAGGCTGCTGCCGCCTGGTAGGAGGTGATGCCCGGAATGGTGGCAACGGGAATGTCAGGCGCCTGGCTGCGAATGTAGCGCAGCAGGTAGCCATAAGTCGAGTAGGTGAGGGGGTCTCCCAGGGTGAGAAAGGCGGCGCTTTCGCCCTTCTCCAGACCGCTGATGATCTGCCGGGCGTTATCGCGCCAGGCCCGTTTCTTGGTGCCGTGGTCGTGCGTCATGGGAAAGTGAAGTTTTTCCACACGGGTGGTTGCCGGAATGAACTCCCGGGCGATCTGCACCGCCAGGCTGTAATCATTCTTCGTGGAGGCGGCCGTATAGACGATGTCCACCTGTCCCAGGATGCGTGCCGATTTGACGGGTACCAGTTCCGGATCGCCGGGACCTACGCCGATGCCGTACAGCGTGCCCGGGTAAGATTGCGCTTGCATGTTCAGGTTCCTTTGCTTGACGCGGTACCAAGCTCGAATAAGTTAAAACGCAATAACATAAACCGTTACATTCAATTAATCATACAACTGTAGGTTAATGCATATAATAGCAACTATAATTAGTCGTCGCTTTGTGCCGAACGGGCCTCCAGTGCCAGCTGTGCCAGGGCGTTGACCACACTGGCGGCCACGTTGGAACCGCCTTTGCGTCCCACATTGGTGATGCTGACGATACCGCTTGCAAGCAGGGCGGCCTTGGACTCGGCGGCGTTGACAAACCCCACCGGCAGACCGACGACCAGGGCCGGCCGGGCCTGTTGGCCCTGGATCAGTTCGATGAGCTTGAGCAGCGCCGTGGGAGCGTTGCCGATCACGTAGATACCGCCGGCCATTTTCCGGGCGGCGGCCTCGACAGCCGCGGCTGCGCGCGTATGGTTGTTTAAGCGGGCTTTTTCGGCAACCGCCGGGTCGCCGATGAGACAGTGTACTGCGGTGCCGAAGGGCTTCAGCCGCCAGGGGCTGATACCGGCCCGGGCCATGCGGGTGTCGGTGAAGATGGCCTTACCGGCGGCGATGGCCGCCATGCCCTGCGAAACGGCCTGCGCATGGAAGCGCACATTTTGAATATAGTCGAAATCAGCCGAGGTATGAATCATGCGGCGCACGATCGCCCACTGGTCCCGGCTGAAGCCATGGGCGCCGGCTTCACGTTCGATGATCTGAAAGCTCAACTGTTCAATATCTGCGGGTTTCATGATCCAAGACTCCTTTCCTGACGATATTGGCGGCAGTGATTGACAAAGCTTTGCGCAGCGCGGGGGCAGCTGCCGAAGTGCAGGTGGTAGTAGCTGCCCAGAGTACGGCCGGTTACAAAACCTTCCTGCACCTGCCGGATACCCGATCGGTCACTGACCTGGTACAGCCTTTCGATTTGAGCCGGCGGTGCGCTGATGTCCGAGTAGTGGAATTCATGCCCGCGGATCACCGTGCCGGATGTGCCCAGCAGTCCGTTCCGGCGCAGGGTCACCTCACGGTAGCCCAGGGATTTCAGGCGCCCCAGCATGCGGGAATCCATGGGGAAACAGCCGCACATGGGATAGGGCCGGCCGGTGGTGTCCTCCAGTTGCCGGCAGAGGTACATGAACCCTCCGCATTCAGCATAGATGGGCATGCCGGCACGGCTGCCGGCCGCGATCTGGCGGCGCAGGTTTTCGTTTTGGCTGAGGGCGGCGGCCTTGAGTTCAGGATAGCCGCCGCCGAGGTACAACCCGTCCAGATCCTGCGGCAGTGCGGTATCGTACAGGGGCGAAAAGTAAACCAGACGGGCACCGGCAGCTTCCAGCAGGTCCAGATTGTCCGCGTAGTAAAAACAAAAAGCTTTGTCGCGGGCAACGCCGATGCGCGGGCCGCCGGTGGATTGCGCCGTGGTGTCGCGGGGTTTTCCCACGGCATCCGGATGCAGATCGGGCAGATCCCGGATCAACCTGTCGATGTCCATGCCGGTTTCGACCCATTCGGCCAAAAGGTTTCGGGAGGCTGCATCAAGGTGGTGGTCTTCGTATGTCACCAGCCCCAGGTGTCGCTCGGGAATGCGAATCTGCGGCTGGCGCGGCAGTCCGCCCAGACAGGGCATTTTCACATGGCCCGCCAGGGCTTCCTTCAGATAGGCCAGATGCCGTGGGCTGCCCACGCGGTTGAAAACCACGCCGGCAAAGGCGATCCGCGGGTCGAAACGTTCGAACCCCATAACCAGTGCGGCAGCGCTGCGTGCCATGCTGCGGGCATCGACCGCCAAAAGCACCGGCACCCCCAGCCATTTGGCCATCTGGGCCGAAGAGCCGGCCTCGCTGCGGCCGGAAAAGCCGTCGTAAAGGCCCATCACACCCTCAATGACGGCCATGTCGGCCTGACCGGCGTGTCGTTTGAAAAGCGAACGGTTGTAGGCTCGGTCCAGCATCCAGCCGTCCAGGTTGCGGCTGGTGCAGCCGGCGATAAGGCTGTGATGGCCGGGATCGATGAAATCCGGACCCACCTTGAAGGGCGCCACCTTCAGGCCGCGGCGCGCAAAGGCCGCCATCAGCCCCAGGGCGATGCTGGTTTTGCCGGACCCGCTGCTGCTGCCGCCGATCAGTATTCCTTTGATGGTTCCGCCTCCTGTATTTTGTGCCGCGGGGCCTTGAAAACCACCTGCCTGGCGTTGGCGTAGGCATCGAAATACACCTTGGCGGCGACGCCGAACACCCGTTCGATGCGCTCTGCGGTTAAAATTTTGTCCGTGGGTCCCTGGGCCACGATGCGGCCGGGCTGCATCAGGACCAGGTGGCTGCAAAAAGCGGCTGCCAGGTTGATGTCCTGAAAACTGGCAATCACGGTTTTGCCCGCATCGTACACGCCCCGGGCCGCCAGATCCAACAGCGCCAGGCTGTGGGCAATGTCGAGATTCGAGGTGGCCTCGTCTAAGACCAGCACAGGGGTGTCCTGGGCCAGGGCACGGGCGAACACCACGCGCTGGCGCTCACCGCCGCTCAACGCCGTGACCATGCGGTCATGGAAATTTACGGTGTCGGTGTCCGACATGATCCGTTTAACGAACTTGCGGTCGAATGCCGACGGCGCGGCAAAGCGTGGCAGGCGGGGGTAGCGCCCCATCATGACGACTTCTTCGGCGCTGAACGGAAAGTTGATGAAAAAATCCTGTGGCACCAGGGCCACCTGGCGCGCCAGCTCTTTTTTCGAAAAAGCACGCAGGTCCCGGCCCCTGAAACGGATGCTGCCGCGGTCTGGCTGCCGCAGGCCGCAGAGCAGGTCCAGCAGGGTGGTCTTGCCGCAGCCGTTGGGCCCGATCAGCCCGTAAAACCGCCCAGGTTCCATAACCAATGAAAGGTCATTGAAAACCGGCCGTTTCTGGTATGCGAAATCGACGTGTGCCAGCGAAAAGCCCATCGTCAAAATCCCCTCCGGCCGCTCTGTTGGCGGCGGAAGATCAGGCAGAAAAAAGGCCCGCCGATCAGGGCCGTCAGGACACCGATGGGAATCTCATGAGGTAAAAGGGCGCGTATGACCGTATCGGCCCACAACAGCAGGATGGCGCCCGCCAGCAGACAGGCCGGCATAAGCCGGCGGTTGTCCGGACCGGTCAGGTTGCGCATCATGTGAGGCACCAGAAGCCCCACGAAGCCGATGATGCCGGAGATGGAAACGCACACGGCGGCAATCAGGGAGGCTGTCACCAGCAGCAGCAACGGGGTTCGGCGCATGTTGACACCCAGTGAGGAGGCCGCCCGGCTGCCCAGCGAGAGCAGGTTCAGGTCCCGTGCGTAAAAAACCAGAATGCCGTAGCCGGCGGCAACCCATAGGGCGGTGAGACCCACGTCACTCCACGTCTTGGAGCCGAAACTGCCCATGAGCCAGAAAATGATCACGGCAACCTGTTCATCGGCGACGTACTTCAGAAAGCTGATGCCTGCCGACAGGATAGCAGCCACGATGATACCTGCCAGAATCAGGTTGTTGGACGACAGGCCTTCGGCGTCGGAGGCCAGGAAAACCACGAGCAGCAGGGTCAGTACAGCCCCCGAAAAGGCAAACAGCGGTACCGAGTGCAAGCCCAGCAGGTGGATGTTTAAAACAATGGCCAGCGAGGCGCCGAACGCGGCACCGGCGGAAACACCCAGAGTGTAGGGGTCGGCCAGCGGGTTTAATAAAATCCCCTGGAAAGCGGCGCCCGAGACGGCCAGACCGCCGCCTACGATGGCCGCCGACAGGATCCTTGGCAGGCGCACGTCGAAAACAACCGCCGGGAAGATCTGGCGCATACCGGCCGTCAGTTCAGGCCGGCCCAGCAGGCGTGCGGCCAGGATTCTGGGTACGTCCGAAAGCGGCACCTGGATGTATCCCATGGCGGTGGAGGCGATGACCGTAGCGGCCAGCACAACGGCCAGCAGCGCCATCTGTACGCCCGTGGAAAGGGCATTTCTGAAGCCGGTCTGCAAGGTTTCTCCGGGAAAAGCGTATTTTTGCCGCGTTGGCAGAACGCGGACGTCAACAAAAAAACCCTCCACGACATCTGTCATGAAGGGCTGCACCCAGTTTCTTAACCCTATGAGGTAGCCGGACGCCCTTTACCATCGGAGCGCCGCGGCATCGGCGGCAAGGCAGGTCTTCTGGCTTCTCTGCTCCTCCGGCGGCCTTCCCATCCCGATTAATCGGAACAGTGGCATACGCTAACCAGAGAAGTCCCCTTTCTTAATTCTTTCTGCAGAAAAGCGAAAGGGAGGAGTTACAGCGGCGGGACCGCTCCCGATTCGAACGGGATTCCCTATTGAGCCTGTCGGCACCTTGCTGCTCCTATATAGATTCTGTCACCGTGGTTGTCAACTGAAATCCCGGAGCCGGTTGGACGCCGTCAGCCATCGTAAGTCTCCGCCGCTGCATCCGACGTGCTGATGCCCTGTGAAGGCGGCATCCGGCTGTGGCTGTATGCCGACATCATGGTGTAACTGTTGAGCAGGCGGTTTCCCAGCACGCCGGCAAGGCCCCTGAAAAACAGCATACCGCTCGGCGGGTCATCCTCGATGCGCTTGAGCAGAACATCACGGTCAAATTTCAGCAGAGAAGCCGGGCCGGTACACATCGCCGAAGCCGAGTAGTTTTCCCGCCCGATGAGACTCGACCAGCCGAAGGCTTCACCGGCATGGCTGGCAGTGTATACGGTCTGGCCGATTTCTTCGCGGCGCAGCTTGACGGCACCCTTCAACAGGATATAAAAGTAGCGTGCCGGATCACCGGTCTGAAAAAGGAAATCTCCTCCGCGGCAGGATTCTTTTTCGCCGATGTCCATGATTTTCTTGACAAAATCCCTGTCCATTCCCCAGAATATGTCGGCTTGTTTGAAATACATGGGCGGCCTCCTTTCCGTGTGCAGTTAAAGGCGGTATGGATCTGCGCGCTGGCGCTTAAAGGAACCGGGAGGTGCACGCTGGCTGAGAACTTAAAATACAGGTTCGGGTCACACAGGCGGAAAGAAGCGGACCGGCAAAAAGGAGAAAACCACGGCAGAAGCAATAAGAGCCCTTGTAGAATCGATTTGACGTCAGCGGTGATGCGCTTCTGTCTGAAAATAAAGCCGGAATCCGTGTATGTCAAATAAACTCTGACGCCGAAGGCGTGCGGGAACCGGTGTGCCGGGGTGCCATGCCGTGTTTCCCCGGAAACCGTCGCTGGTGATAAATGAATAGCCGTTTTGACAGCCGGGCAAAGAGCTGCTAAACAGAAAATAGTGAACGCAGGCTTTTATCTCAAGGAGGCAGGGTACAATGAACAAACCGGTGCCGGAAAAGGCGCTGCAGGCAGACGTTTTGGAAAAAATGCTGCCGCTGGTTGTCGAAATCATGCCCGGACAGGCCGCCGAGGGCCTCATTGATGTGTTTGCGCCCGGTGACTATGAGGGCAAATCGCTCCGCAAACTGTGTCGGAAATTGCTCGACAAAAAGAACCTGAGCATCGAGGAACAACTGGTTCTGGAAGAGATCAACAGCCAGCTCGACGGCGGCATGCTGCTGTGCAGGGGGCATGCGGTGGATGACCCGGCCATCGACTTTGCCGTGGTCGAGGAAACCCAGGCCGGCGAAAAATACCTCTATGTGCCGGTGCGCGCCATCAAACCCCAGGAGGGCGGCCGATGGCGCGGCCGAAAATGCCGCACCAGCAATCGTTCAACAGATGCCGTCGGCCGTTGAGATTTGCGCAACATGACACTATTTTGGCGGCAACCGCGGGATCGGGATTCGGACATCGAATTTATCGTGCAGCACGAGGTCTTGTATGCGCCGCTGCTGCTGGACCCCAGCATTGCAAGAGAAGCCGCGGCACGGCCGGTATGCGGCGGCCGACAAGACTCTGGCCCAACGGTGGATCCGCCACTGGTGATCGAAAGGAGGGGCAGGCGCTTCGTGCAAACCGTGCAGCTGGATTCACTGGTGGAAAATTACGCTCTTTTGGACAGCCGGTGGGCGGCCGATATAAAATCCGAATTTGATGAATACACGCGTGCCTGTGATTCAGGCGGCATCGATGCACTGTTGATGGCCATCTTATTTGAGGTGATGCCCCATTTCGTGAGGCGCAGCAAAGGTTTTCGCCGCTGCCCCGGCGACAAAAAAGAAATTTTCGGCCTGATTACAGCTAAGCTCGGCACCGGCGGGAAACGTTCAGGCGAATCCCGGCCGAAGCAGGGGAAAAAAGACCTGCGGCAGATGCTGTCCCGCCTTGAAAAGCAGATAGCGCCCATCCGGCCCCTCACACCGGGGCCGGTTTCCGGCCGTGTGCTGGACGACTGGCTGCGGCATGCGGCCCGCGCCCGGTATCTGGATGCACAGAAAAGGCGCTTGCAAAAAATGCTGCACACCCAGGCGCCGTCCGAAAAACTGCCTGATTCGCAAGCCGAGGTACTGGTGCACCTGGCACGCAGAGGCTGGCTGGAGATCGACGGATTCGGCTTTTACCGTGTCGACGGCACCGGGGAATATATCATTTACAAACACACCGGGCCTTTTGCCTTGAAAGACTTTTACGGCCGCATCTACCTTTTCCCGGATTGCCGGGTGGCGCTTTCCACTCACGGTGTTCTGAAACCCAGGGTGCTGGAAAAATACAAGCATCCTTTTTTATACCGCCATGCTTCAGGACAGGAGATCTGCATGGGCGATTTCACCTTGCCCGGAAAGTTCACGCCCCCGGCGGCTATTGCCGTTTTAGAGGCCGGCTTGAACGCCCTGTTCTACGGCTACGACCGCCGCCGACGCAACGGCTATCACCGCCTGGACCCTGCGGCTGAAGAAACAGCCGTCCATTTTGAAGACCTGCGCATCCCATCCGATCACCCTGACGTCCTGTCTGGACAGGTGGAGGTGAAAAACGATTTGATCTGATGGATCTTGTTGCAAACATCAAGGCGAAACGTGCGCACACGCACCGGAAAAGCGCTTTTAAGCGGACCCTGTTCGACCGCATCGGCAGCATCGTCGGCGTCTACGGCCTGGAAGATACCTTTTTAAAGCAACTCGACGCGGCCGCTATGGAGCCCGGACGCGACCTGCTCCGTCAACCGCTTAGGCTGCCGCCTAAGGCGCCTTTGGAGATGCCCCTGTTCGTCCTGCTGCACAGCCGTGCGTACGATCTGGCCGGGTCCATCATACGAAAAATCGACTGCCCATACCTCGATTACGTCACCGCGCCGGAAGAAATTCTTGTATGCCGCAGGCTGTACGGCCTCAATCCCCATATTCCGGCGGACCGGCTGCAAAAATGCCATTTCGGCACGCTGCTGATGGGTGAACGCGTCCGCCGCCGGATAAAGGAGCTGTCACGGCAAATGGATGTTTTGCGCACCCTAGACGAGTCCCCGGAGGACAAAACGCGCCGGCGGCTGGATGCACTTGCAAAGCAACTCGCATACCTGCGCGTTCTGGCCGGGGTGATCGAAAAATCGAATAGTGACCTGCCACAACGAGTTTTCCCGGTGGGTCCGCCTACCGCCGGATGGAACTTTTCAGGAAAACCGGAGACCAAAACGGAGAAGCCATGAACGACAGACTGTCCGATGAGAAAAGGCAGCTGATCGAGGAGAAAATACGCGCCCAGCGTGCCCAGCAGACCAGTGAGGCCGTGCAGAACATTATCGAATTCAACCAAACACCGGCCGACCTGAAGGCGCAGATGGACCGCTTCGTGATCGGCCAGACAAAGGGCAAAAAGGTGATCGCCACGGCCATTGCCTTTCACTACAAACGGCTGGCCAACGCGCTGAAAGAGGCCCTGATCGAAACCGGCGGAGACATCGACATCGCCCTTCGGACCGCCAAAACGCCCAAGGCCAACATCCTGCTCGTGGGGCCCACCGGCTGCGGCAAAACCTACAGCAGCGCAACCGCTTCGGCGCTGGTGGGCGTCCCTTTCATCGAGGAGGATCTGACGCGTTTTTCCGAAGTGGGTTACGTGGGCCAGAACGCCAACGACATTCTGGTGGACCTTTTGCTGATCGCCGGCGGCAACCCCCACGTGGCGCAGATGGGCATCGTGTACCTGGACGAGATCGACAAGATCGCCACGGACGGCGTGGCCTTCAAGGACGTGTCCGGCAAGGGGGTGCAGAAAGGGTTGCTGAAACTCGTCGAGGGTGTGGAAAACAGCATCGAAATCGGGCGCGAAAGAATCCTTTTGTCCACCCGGCATGTCCTGTTCATCGCCGGCGGCGCGTATGAAAACCTGGATCAGCTGGTTAAGAAACGCATGCAAAAGCAGAATTATACGGGCGACTGGCAGGACTACCTGCTGTCCGAAGACCTGGTGTCCTTTGGCATGGAACGTCAGCTCATGGGGCGCTTTCCGGTCAAAATCGTCTATGACGCGTTGACATCCCGGGACCTCCGGCGCATCATGACGCGCAGTGAAGACAGCCCGCTGCTGGCTTATGTGGAGGATCTGCGGGCATGGGGGATCGAATTGAAATTCACGGACGCCGCCCTGTCCGAAGTCGCCCGCCTGGCGCAGCGTGAGGGCACCGGAGCGCGCGGCCTGACCGGCATTTTGCACCGGGTGCTGATAGAGGACATGTACGACCTGCCGGGGAATTATACCGGAGAGTTGGTGGTTGACGAAAACTATATGCAGGCGAGGCTGCGGTGAGGATCAAGAGCCTGTCGGCGCTAAAACGCCGGCCGCCGGAGGAAGTCGTTCTGGCGCACCTGCCGCAGAAGGTCTTCATGACCTCATACGCCCGGGACAAAGCGTTTAAGATCAGTCAACTGGTTCGCGAGATCCACGGGCGCAGCTTCGAATGGTACGGCTTTACGCTGGCGGAAGCGGCACATCCGGAGCTCATCGTCGATGTCGGGTTGCCGCCCAACGACCAGAACCGCATCGAGTATACGGCGCTGGCGGCGCAGCCCATCGCCGCCTTTCAGACGTCGCTGCCACCGGACCGGCTCATCAACGGCTGGATACACTCCCACGGCGTTCTGAAATACGCGCATTTTTCCGAAACGGACCGCAAAAATCACCTCACCGTACTCGATTTCGTCACCTCGCGCGCCAAGCGTGTGCTGTCCAAGAGGGAAGTCATTATCGGGGACCTCAGCCTGCTGGCCGAAAACCAATATACGCCGCAACGGCTGCAGGAGGGCAGCGTGACGCTTGTCACCGATCGCCCCGTGACAGCCGCCCGACTGCTGGAAAGCGTTTACGGCGGCTTCAGTTACGCCATCGTCATCGGAGACAGTGGGTGGCACGTGCAGGAGGTGCACTACAAAAAAACCGCCGTGCTTTCGAAAGAAACGTCGGTGGACTTTCAGGAGGCCGAACTCGTGGTGCACGATACGCCGCCGCTTTTTGCGGACGCCGATGCCCGTGCGTTGGAACAGATCGTCAGGGACGCCATAAACCCCGCCGCACGGGCGGAAAACATCGAGCGCATGTAGGCAATGGGCAAACCGGCGGCTATCGATGAAGCGCGGCTGGATCGGCAACTCAGGATCGCGGGCTGGGACCAGGACGCCGTCGGGCGGGCGCGGATCTGCGTGGTGGGTGACGATGACCGGCTGGCATCAATTTACGTTCTGTCCGCGGCGGCGCTGGGCATCAACCAGGTGGTCGCCATCGCACCCGTGCTCGACAAGGTGCTGACCGGAGCGGCCCGGCGGCTGAATCCACGGCTCGAACTGGCACACATAAAAGGGTACTATACTTATCCTTTGGCGGACGACCTGCTCGGGCGCTGCGATCTGATCGTCGACCTGAGCCGGTTCGCACTGGCCGGCAAGCTGCTTTTGAATCAGGGCTTCTCCCGGAACATGCCCGTCATCCGGGGGTTTTTGTTCGAAAAAGGTTCACAGCGCGGCTTGCGCATTTTCTGCTACCGGCGGGGGCGCGAATGGGAGGATATCCGGCGCATCCTGCCGCCCTACAACCTTCCGGCGGCGCATTTCGATGACGGCGTGCTGGATATCATTGCCGCGGGCTTGGTGCTGGAGGATACGAAAAACATCCTGATGCAGCGTCCGGTCTCACCCGAGGTGGTCCAATATGTGCGTAAAACAGTGCCGGCTCCCGGAGCGATGCCGAAAATCCTGGTCGTGGGCGCCGGCGCGCTGGGAAATTTTGTGGGGCTGGGGCTGGCTTTCAGCGGTTTTACACGGGTCACCTTCATGGACCCGGATACGGTGGAGACGACAAACCTGAACCGCCAGGTGCTGCTGTACGATGCGGTCGGCCAGAGCAAGGCGGAAACGCTCAGCCGGCGGCTGAAGCGTTTCTACCGGATGGAAACCGACGCCGCGGTCCGGCGCTTCGACGCTGCCAGCGATATTTCGGATTACCAGGTGGTCTTCGACTGCGTGGATAACTTCGAGAGCCGCATCGCGCTCAGCGAGACGTGCCGGGCGGGCCAAAAAGTGCTCATCAGCGGCGGTACCGGCGTTGAGACCGGCCAGGTGATTGTATATGACCCGCATGCAAAAGGGCCCACACCGGCTGAACTTCTGGGCCTTTACGATGTCGTGGCCGCGCGAAAAATTACCGGCAGCTCAGGTTCCAGGGCGTCCTGCAGCTACCAACCGGATCCCTCGGTGATCATGACCAACCAGGTGGTGGCCGGTTTCATGGTGGATGCCTGCCGCCGGCTGCTGGACGGACATGCGCCCCAAAACATCTTTTACGGCGCAGCCGGCGCGGAGAAATGGTAAGCGGCCGCGTCCGCAGAGCGCATCACTTCAAGCGCCGTTTTTCGGCGACGGGAGGCGTCTCTCGCGTCTGGTTTTCGATGGCTTCAACCCCTTCGCCGGGAGAAATGATGTTGCCATCCTTGTCACAGATGACGTTGTTGTCGAGAATGATCAGCCCCGCCGTTTCGATGACCTTGTGGCGGTACTCCCACTGGCGTTGAATCTGATACTTGTGGAGTTTGAACTGGCCATAGAGCCAGAGCAAAAGAAAAACAAGTGTTCCGGAGACCAGCACGCACAAGATCACGAAAAGATAAAAGGCGGCCTTTTCGCCGATATGCCCCAGCACCTTTAAGATCGCATCCAGCTTGAACAAAACCACCGAACCGATCCCCAGAACGAACAGGCCGACCAGCACCGGCACCTGCTGCAGGATGGAAAACAGGAATTTAAAGCTGTGGCCGAAGCGCTTGATGCGGGTTCCCACGAAGGGGTTTTCTTCGAGATCGAAAGGCGTTTTCTGATTGCCGAACAGGTAATAGTTGAAGCCGACGACGATCAGGCCCACGATAAACATCAGCACCACCGGCGCCAGAAAGGATACGAAAAAGTACTGTTTCCAGGGAAAGGGCCCCTTGCCGGGTCCCATGGAACCAATAAAGTGGACAATAAAGATAATGAATTCGATGCCGCCGATCAGGAAAAAGAGCGTATCGAAATAATCCTTGATTTCTTTCTTTTCCAGAAAAGCGGCGATGCCGATGCGGCTTTTGTCTTTCACGTGTTTCATAAACGCCCGCCAAGGTTTTCAAGCCCGGATTTAGTTCCGATACCCTTTATGAAGATTGCCTCCGCCTGTCAGTTTAGAAAATATACCAAAATATACCATAACTGACCTGATTTTCCAATTCCATTCTGCCGGCTAACGGTACGGCATGCCAGTGGCGCGTGCGGGGCGACATTTCCGCTTGACATTTGCCGCCGATCGTGTTCAAAAGCTGAACATTCTTTTTGGCTAAACAAAAATACTGAAAAAACAGATGGTTTTCGCTTATCAGCATCGCAATCCACCAGGCGGAGCTGTGCTTTTTCGACACGCGACCTTGAAACCGACGATATCACTCTGATGGACACCCAGGATTTTCGAACACTGCAGCTGCTCGAAGAGATTGACCAAAGTGGTGCTCCCAGCCAGAGGGATCTGGCCAAGAAGCTCAATATTTCATTGGGGTTGGTGAATTCCTTTATCAAACGCCTGGCCCAGAAGGGGTACTTCAAGATTACCACGATTCCCAAAAATCGTGTCAAGTATATCCTGACGCCCAAGGGCGCCGCCGAGAAGACACAGTTGACTTACGAATACATTCAGTTTTCCTACCGCTACTTCAAGGAGGCGCGCCGCAAACTGAAAAAGCTGTTTACGGCGCTTGACGAAAGTGGCGTGCGGCGCATGGCCTTTTACGGGGTTGGAGATTTTGCCGAGATCGCCTTTCTTTCGCTGCAGGACACCGCTCTCGAACTGAAAGCCGTGGTGGATGAACGCAAGAGCGGTGAAAAATTTTTCGGGATGAAAATCCTGACCCTGGACGAGCTTGGCATCATAGCGTTCGACAAGCTGCTGATTACAACAGTTGACTATCACGAGCCTATCTACGAAAGACTTGTGGAACATGGTATAGCGAAACGCGATATCGTCATCATGCAATAAGGTGTCAATCGACAGACAACCGGGTACAAAAGCAGGCGGGTTTTTTAGAGGGGGCGCAAAACAATGGAACCGAATTTTGAAAAAAAGATCCTGTGCATCGGCGCCGGGTATGTGGGCGGACCCACCATGGCCATGATCGCCGCCAAGTGTCCACAGTACCGTGTCACCGTTGTGGATATCAATGCCGAGCGCATTGCGCAGTGGAACTCCGACGCGCTGCCCATTTATGAGCCGGGGCTCGATGCGGTCGTTGCCGCCGCACGGGGCCGGAATCTGTTCTTCAGCACCGACATCGAAGACGGCATCCGGCAGGCCGACATCATTTTTGTGAGCGTCAACACACCGACCAAGACCTACGGCTTGGGCGCCGGCATGGCCGCGGACCTGCAATACTGGGAAAAGACCGCACGCACGATTCTGGCCTGTGCGGAGTCGCCCAAAATTATCGTTGAAAAAAGCACCCTGCCGGTAAAAACAGCCCTGGCCATGGAGAGGATCCTGAAGTCCAATGACAGCCATGTGCATTTCGAGGTCCTTTCCAATCCGGAATTTCTGGCCGAAGGCACGGCGATTCGGGATCTTGAAAATCCGGACCGTGTGCTCGTCGGTTCGCGTCTGACCGAGAGCGGATTGCAGGCACGCGATCAGTTGGTTGAAATCTACCGCAACTGGGTGCCGACAGAGAGCATCATCACTTCGGACATCTGGAGCAGCGAACTGTCCAAACTGGTTTCCAACGCCTTTCTGGCCCAGCGCATTTCATCCATCAATGCCATTTCAGCCCTGTGTGAAAAGACGGATGCCGATGTCACGCGTGTGGCCGGTGCCGTGGGACGCGATAAAAGGATCGGCAGTCGTTTCCTGAATGCCAGTGTGGGGTTCGGCGGTTCCTGTTTCAAGAAGGACATCCTCAACCTGGTGTATATCTGCCGCTTTTACGGACTCGACGATGTGGCCGAATACTGGGAAAAAGTGGTGCACATCAACGACTACCAGAAAGAGCGCTTTGTGCGCCTCATGCTGACGGCCATGTTCAACACCCTGGCCGGCAAAAAGATCTGCATCCTGGGATTTGCGTTCAAAGCCGATACCGGCGATACGCGTGAGAGCCCGGCCATCCATGTCTGTAAGCGGCTGCTGGAGGAAAAGGCCGAGCTGGTCGTTTCCGATCCCAAGGCGCTGGACAATGCACGCAGGGACCTGGGGGCCGCCGGAAAACGGGTTTCCTACGTAAAAGACCCCTACGAGGCGGCCGAAGGCGCCCATGCCCTGGCGGTGATGACGGAGTGGGCGTTGTATCGCGAACTGGATTTTCGCAGGATCTATCGATGTATGGCAAAACCGGCTTTTGTCTTTGACGGCCGCAATATCGTCGATCACCGGAAACTGCACGACATCGGGTTCAACGTCTATGCCATCGGGAAGCCGCCGTTGACCCATTTTGACTGAAAAGCACAGCTGCTGCAGCCCGGCAACCCCCTCCGACAAACGGAACACCGAAATGGAGTGGCCCATGAAGTTTCACGAAACGCGTCGTATCCTGGTGACCGGCGGAGCCGGCTTTCTGGGATCGCATCTGTGTGACCGCCTGGTCGCCCAGGGACACGATGTTTTGTGCCTGGACAATTTTTTCACCGGCAGCCGGCGCAATATCGCGCACCTGCTGGGACGGCCGAATTTCGAACTGATCCGGCACGATCTGGTGCAGCCCATCCTGCTGGAGGTCGATCAGATCTACAACCTGGCCTGTCCGGCATCGCCCATCCACTACCAGCACAATCCGGTCAAAACCATCAAAACCAGTGTCATGGGCGCCATCAACATGCTGGGGCTGGCCAAGCGTGTGCATGCACGCATCCTGCAGGCCTCGACCAGCGAGGTGTACGGCGACCCCCTGGTGCACCCGCAGCCGGAAGACTACTGGGGCAATGTCAACACCACCGGTCCGCGTTCCTGCTACGACGAGGGCAAGCGTTGCGCGGAAACCCTTTTTTTCGACTACCACCGCCAGAACGGTGTGGACATCCGCGTGGTACGCATCTTCAACACCTATGGTCCGCGCATGCACCCCAACGATGGCCGTGTGGTCAGCAACTTCATCGTCCAAGCCCTTTCCGGGAGGGATATCACGGTATTCGGTGATGGTTCGCAGTCGCGTTCGTTCTGTTTTGTGGACGACCTGATCGAGGGGCTGATGCGCATGATGAATGCCCCGCCGGACTTCATCGGTCCGCTGAATCTCGGAAACCCGGACGAATTCACCATTCTCCAACTGGCCCGCAAGGTCGTCGACCTGACGGGCTCTTCCTCGCGTATCAACTTCGATCCATTGCCCCAAGACGACCCCCTGCGGCGCCGGCCGGACATCCGCTTGGCACGCGAGCGGCTCGGCTGGCAGCCGACAGTGGACCTGGATAGCGGGCTGAAGCAGACGGTGGCCTATTTCAGAGAAAGCATGGCTTCGAACAGCGGCGCAGGTGCCGTCGAAAAATAAAATACGGAATCTCCGGCCATGAAAATCAGCGATACGCACCTGAAGGACGTCAAAGTCATCGAACCTGTGGTTTTCGGCGACGCACGCGGCTACTTCATGGAGAGCTATAACCGGCGGCGCTATTTCGAGATGGGAATCGGTGCGGCCTTCGTGCAGGACAACCTGTCATTTTCCGTACAGGACACGCTGCGCGGCCTGCACTACCAGCTGCCGCATGCGCAGGCCAAGCTGGTCCAGGTGCTGCAGGGCGAAGTCTTCGATGTGGCGGTGGACATCCGGCGCGCATCCCCGACGTTCGGCAAATGGACGGGTGTCGTGCTGTCCAGCGAGAACCAGCGTCAGTTGTTTATCCCCGAGGGCTTTGCCCACGGTTTTTGCCTGCTCAGCAAAACCGCGCTGTTTATGTACAAGTGCAGCGATTACTATCATCCGGAATGTGAAGGCGGCATCCTGTGGTGCGATCCGGATATCGGCATCGACTGGCCGGTCGAACGCCCGCTGCTGTCTGAAAAAGATGCCAAATACCCCCGGCTGGGTGAAGTGCCTGACGAGCGGCTGCCGGTCTATGACCGGGAGCTGCACACACAATCCCGAAAACCTTAAGCGAAGAAGGTCGAATCCATGAAACGAGCCTTGCTCACCGGCATCACCGGGCAGGACGGCGCCTACCTGGCGGAACTGTTGATCAAAGAGGGATACGAGGTGCACGGCATCAAGCGCCGCAGCTCCATGTTCAACACCCAACGGGTGGACCATCTTTACCAGGATCCGCACGAAGAAGACGTCAGATTTCGCCTGCATTACGGCGACTTAACCGATTCCGGCAATCTGATCCGCATCATACAGGAAACCCGCCCGGATGAAATCTACAACCTGGCGGCCCAGAGCCATGTCAAGGTTTCCTTCGACTCCCCTGAATATACGGCCAATGTCGATGCCCTGGGAGCACTGCGCATCCTGGAGGCCATCCGCATTTTGGGGCTGGAGAAAAAAACACGTTTTTACCAGGCATCGACTTCCGAGCTTTACGGCCAAGTGCAGGAAGTACCCCAGAATGAAAAGACCCCTTTTTATCCCCGATCGCCCTATGCCTGCGCCAAACTCTACGCCTACTGGTGTACGGTGAACTATCGCGAAGCTTACGATCTTTTCGCCTGCAACGGCATCCTGTTCAATCATGAATCCCCCCGGCGCGGAGAAACCTTTGTAACCCGCAAGATCACACGGGCGGTGGCCCGCATCGCACTGGGCCTGCAAAAACAGGTGTTTCTAGGAAACCTGGATTCGCTGCGCGACTGGGGGCACGCCCGCGATTACGTGCGCGCCCAGTGGCTGATTCTGCAGCAGGACGCACCCGATGATTTCGTCATCGCCACGGGGGAGCAGCATTCCGTGCGGGAATTCTGCGAACGGGCCTTTGATGCGGCGGGCATCAAAATCGACTGGCATGGCAGCGGTGCTTCCGAAACCGGCGTCGTGAAGGCGTGCGCCCTGCCTCCCGGCATTGGAAACCAGATCCAGGCGCCACCCAAAATCGGACAGGTGGTGGTGCGGGTGGACCGCCGCTATTTCCGTCCCACAGAAGTTGAAACCCTGCTCGGCAACCCCGAAAAGGCGCAACGCAAACTGGGCTGGCGGCCGCAGACCAGTTTCGAAGAAATGGTGCAGGAGATGGTTGCCCATGACCTGGACGAGGCCCGTCTCGAGCAGCTGTGCATCCACAACGGTCATCAAATGATTCCTTCCTTCGAAGCCGATATGTAGCCGCCTGACAGGGTCTGTGGCGGTATTTCCCGGCGCTTTACGAATTTGATATGCGAGTTACCGGCGTGATCGATTTTACCCGACTGGTGTTTGAAAAAAGGCACCTGATCTTCTCCATGGCCAAAAGAGAGGTCAAGAGCCGCTATGTGGGCTCTTTTCTGGGATTTCTGTGGACATTCGTGCATCCCATCGTCATGGTGACGGTTTTCTGGATCGTTTTCAGCTACGGGTTCAGAGCCCGGCCGGTACAAAACGTGCCTTTCGTTGTCTGGCTTTCCGCCGGTATGGCCGTTTGGTTTGTGTTTGCCGACACGTTCAACGGATGCGCCATTGCCGTTGTTGAGAATGCCAACCTGATTAAAAAGACGCTGTTTCCCTCCCAGATACTACCGGTTGTTAAAATCGTGAGCGCCTACATTGCCCATGGCGTATTTCTCGTCGTCCTCCTGGGGCTGATCATTTTCCAGAAAATGGCGTTCAGCTTCTTTTTTTTCCAATCGCTTTACTACCTGTTTTGCATGACGATTCTGGTCCTTGGTTTGGGATGGACCGTTTCGGCGTTGAACGTCTTCATCCGCGACGTCGGCCAGATTGTGGGGGTCATCATCCAGGTCGGTTTCTGGGTAACCCCCGTCTTTTGGAATATCGACATGATGCCGCACGGCATGAAAAATATATTCAAGCTCAACCCCATGTTTTATATCGTTCAGGGATACCGGGAGTCTTTCATCTATTTCTTCCCCTTCTGGCGGCACCCATACCAAACCGGCTATTTCTGGTCTGTCACCCTCTGTATCCTGTTTGTCGGCGCCACGACATTCAGAAAATTGAAACCCCAGTTTGCCGATGTGCTCTAGTGATGTCTGAAAATATCGCCATAGACGTCAAACAGTTAAGCAAAACCTATCACCTGTACGAAAAGCAGACGGACCGGGTGAAAGAAATCTTCCACCCTTTGCGCAAAAAGTACCATCGGCCGTTTCACGCCTTGACCGATGTGTCCTTCCAGGTGGAAAGGGGCGAATTTATCGGCATCATCGGCAAAAACGGCAGCGGCAAATCAACGTTGCTGCAGCTGATTTGCGGTATCCTGCAGCCGTCGTCGGGAAGCGTGCGCGTCAACGGCCGGATTTCCGCTCTGCTTGAGCTGGGCGCCGGTTTCAACCCGGAGTTCAGCGGCCGCGAAAACGTTTTTCTAAATGCCACGATAATGGGCCTTAGCAGGGAAGAAATCCATCGAAAATTCGACGAGATCATCGCCTTTGCCGACATTGGTGAATATATCGAACAGCCCGTCAAACTTTACAGCAGCGGAATGGTCATCCGGTTGGCATTCGCCGTTACGGCAAATATCGACCCCAACCTGCTGGTGGTGGATGAGGCGCTGGCTGTCGGAGACTCCTTCTTCCAGGCGAAGTGCATCAAACACATGAAAGCGCTGGTCGCCCGGGGGGTTACGATTTTGTATGTCACGCACGCGGTGGAGCATGTGCCCCAGCTTTGTAACCGCGCCATTTATCTCAAAAAAGGGCGGATTGAAAAAATCGGCAGGGCCCTGCCGGTCACCGATGCTTACCTGAAAGATATCCGCAGCGAACAGTACCGCAAAAAGATCACCCCGAAGCCGGATGACAGGACTCGAGCGCAGTCAAAGTCCGGCGGGGAGCCTGAAGATGAGAGCGGTGGTTTGCTGTCGGCCAATTTTGCTTCCGCGGCGTTTAAAACCAGCCGGGAATTCGACGCACGGGTCAAGCCCTACCGCTACGGGACCGGGGGGGCCCGGGTTAAATGCATCGAGCTGCTGAACCAGGATCAGCAGGAATGCAGCGCCTTCGGATTCCGGGAGCAGATTACCGTGCGCGCACATATCCAGGTATTGCAGGACATCGATGCACTCAACTGCTGCCTGATCGTGAGGAACAAGCACGGCATCGAGATCATGCATTGCACGAGCCGTGAGTATGGGCATGCCTTTCCAGCGCTGAAAAGAAATGACCGGATCATCGTCGACATTTCTTTTGAAAACATACTAAAGCCCATGCAGGCCTATACGATTCATTATACCGTCAACAATACCCACAGCCTGGAAGACCAGCAGATTCTGGACCTGATCGAACTGGCGGCGGTCTTCGATGTCAAACCCGACATGGATCATCCGATCTGGTATCTGATCTGGCATCCCTTCAAATTCAGTTATCGAATTGTCGGCTGACGCGACTGCGACTTTCTGACGGCCGACAGCCTGCGCTTTTTCTGACAGATAAAATCGGAAGCATAGGGGCGTTGCAAAAGCCTTTTGTGATTTTTGCTCTTCACCGTATGCCACGTTGACCCTGCGCCGATACTGGCAGTGCCTATTCGTCTTGCGAGATTTTTCTTCGACGGTGCAAAAGATAGTATGTATCGTTGTAATGTTAAGTTTTCCGCAATCTTACAGGATAAAACTTAAATGTAAAATTCCATGTTCCCACAACGTTTGTTGCCGTTCCAGGGGTCTTTTTCTGGCAATCCCCCATGGAAAAAGTATAGTTTATCAAGAATGGTTGAAGAGATTTTATCTTCTTAAAGGGGATGTAAACAGGCATTGTAAATTGGCCAAAATAATCTGATAAATTCTTTTGTCTTATATAAGGACCGGGAGGGTCCATCGTGTAAATAATTTTCTTCTTATCTGTTTCCAGGACACCGCCCATAATAAATGAGATAATGAATGATGCGGGTTTTTTGATTTTGCCCAGGGGTAACCCAAAAGAGACAATGCCTTTGGCAGCGCCGGAAAAAGACCTTTCCTTCCAACGCCAGTTTTCACAGGGATGATCGAAGTCAAATGATTTGGTCTTCGCATGCACTCTGCTTTTGGCACCTATGGGCTTTCCTATTGGAATCATTTTCATTGGAGAATGAATAATAGGATAATTCGAAGCCCATGCAACATAATTATTCAAGGGGATATTTTCAAATTTTGCCTGGTACGTAAATTGACTGTAATATATCGGCTGGCGTTGTTTAAATGTACACCCCAAGTATCTTTTGGCGCATGTTTTTCCTTTGTGGTTTACGGTAACCTCGAGGTTCCACAAGAGGCGTGCAGGATGAAAAACAAGGGTAGATTCTGATCCATGATAAGATGCTGTAACTTCAGTTGACTTCGGCTCTTTTAACTTAAACACCGCGGTGGCGATGCCGTTTTTGTCGGTTACGACCTCTTGGGGGAAAATTTCTCCTGAGGCACTTGAATGTAATGCAATCTTTTTGCCTGAAAGATAGCAATCACCACATTTTAATTTTATTTGAACTTCACTTGTTTCATCAGGAGACAACTGCTTTTTATCAGCGGAGAGGATTATCGGATCATTTTCAGAAGGAGCCCAATAGATTAAAACGGATACCTGTGCAAAAATCTCTTTGCCATTTTCCTTTTCATTATGTTGGCACGATTTTACACTGATTGTTGAAGAAGTGGCTTTACCAAAAGTCAAATCCTCATCCACTTTAACCCTGTTGGCATCCTCGCAAAACAGGTCTATTTTAACACCTTGTATTTTATGGCACTTGTCAGGATTATGAAGAACTCTTTTTTGGCCCATATGAACCTTATCAAAAACGAAACTTTTGACTCTTCCAATTATTTCAGAGACGTCTTCCCCCTTTTTGACTTCGGAGACCAATAGATTACAAAGAGAATTACCATCGGATTGCGTAAAAACCTCACGGCAGGAATTTTCACCAAAAATCGGAGAAGAAATCGCAAAAGAAGACAAAAGGAAAACAAATAAAAAAGTCAAAACCGACTTACTTCGCTTTTTGGTTTTTTTCATCATTCCCCCTTTAAAAGTCTCTTTTCAAAGCGTTTGGAATCCCCCCTTATTAAACCCTGCTACGACACTTAAAATCAGTGCCTGAATCCTGTACAGAAAATCTTGAAAACTTTGACTTAGACATATTTCGTTACCTGCACATTGCGGCCGGTGCCAAATCGGCAAATCCCAAACCCCGGCGCATTTTTTGTAGCCCATACACTCTTCCAAGCAATTGATTTAATGTGGAATATATGTCACAAACGGCGGAAAAAAGCAAACGAAAAGCAAAAAACAAAGTAACCTTCCGGAAAGAAAACAAAAAAAGGTTGGCGACCCCGATTGCCGGAGCGCCGATTTTACCGCCTCTACTGTGTCGCAGGGCATTTGCGTCTATATACCACAGCTGCATGCCCTGCGTCTTGTATAGGCGGCAAACGCGACGCTTGCAAAATTCAGGTAAAAATACTTTCGCACCGGTGGAAAAACATTTTGCAGGGCGAATCGACATTCCAGGTATCGAAGTAGGGCCAGGAAACCAGGTTTTAAGCCGAGGCAGACATGCATAAAAAAGCGAAAATTTACGTGGCCGGACATACCGGATTGGTCGGGTCGGCGCTGATGCGCAAATTGAAGGCCGAAGGATATGCAGGCCTGATCACCCGGCCGCATGCCGAGCTGGATCTCACACGGCAGGCTGCCGTCGAATCTTTTTTTAAAAAAGTGCGCCCGGATTATGTTTTTCTGGCAGCGGCCAAAGTTGGGGGGATCGTGGCCAACGATACATACCCGGCCGAGTTCATCCGGACAAACCTGATCATTCAAACGCAGGTCATTCAGGCGGCCTGGAAGTGCGGCGTAAAGAGGATGCTTTTCCTTGGATCTTCCTGTATTTATCCCCGTATGTGTCCCCAGCCCATCAAGGAAGAATATCTGCTCAGCGGGCCGTTGGAGTCGACCAACCGCGCCTATGCCGTTGCCAAGATCGCCGGCGTGGAAATGTGCCATGCTTACAACCGCCAGTACGGCACGCGTTTCGTGGCGGTGATGCCCACCAATCTATACGGCCCCGGTGACAACTTCGACCTTGAAAGCAGCCACGTTTTGCCGGCTTTGATTCGCAAATTCCATTTAGGGAAAATGGCTGAACAGGGAGACTGGAATGCAATATCCGCCGATGCACGGCAATACGGAAAAATTACGGATGACGTGATGTGCAATCTGGTTTCTGTCAGCCGGGCATGTGGAAACCGCGTACCGGACAGGGTCATCTCGGAATGCGGCGGCGCCGATGGGGCCCTGCAGCGGCGCGCCGGCATCACTTTGTGGGGCACCGGTCAGCCAAAACGGGAATTCCTTCACGTCGATGACATGGCGGATGCCTGCATCAGTGTCATGAATGTGGAAGACCGCGTGCTGGATCCCATTTTGCACTGCGCCACAGGCCCGCTGCTGAATATCGGGTGCGGAAAGGATGTCACCATCCGCGAGCTTGCATTGCTGATTAAAGACATCGTGGGGTTTAAAGGCGATATTATTTTCGACGCATCGAAACCCGACGGCACGCCCAGAAAACTGCTGGATGTCTCGAAAGTGAAAAAACTGGGCTGGCAGTCCTCCATAGCACTGGGCGAGGGCATCCGGCGAACCTATGCACAATACCTGAAAGTGTTTTGACGACAGGCGAAACCCCGATCGGCACTGAGCGAAAGCCGTAAACCGTTTATCCAGATTCAAAACAACTGGATACCTCATAATGGCAACCGTGCCCCCAAAGCGCATCCTTTTCATCACCCGGGAAGTGGTCCCTTTTTTTTATGGCGGTATTGGCACACAGTTTCTGTCCATGATCAAATTTCTAGAAAAAAGAGGGCATGCGGTTTTCCTGTTAACCCGGCGGCACCCCAATTTTGATCTGCGCACCTACCGTCAAGAATACGGTGAAACCCCGGTGTTTTTTGTTTCGTCGGCTGAAAATGGCGGCAATGCTGCGCCGGAAACTCTGGCTTGGAGGGAAGCGCCGGTCAATTTTTCCTACG
>Ga0256841_1000234_pt1 | contig 60879 bp, 72 predicted proteins | sample 356308metaG_FD_185971 | JGI IMG/M metagenome (GOLD analysis project Ga0256841, IMG submission 185971) | Hydrothermal vent microbial communities from Mid Atlantic Ridge, Atlantic Ocean - 356-308 | ecosystem: Environmental > Aquatic > Marine > Hydrothermal vents | place: Atlantic Ocean: Mid... | reverse complement strand
CACCCCCCCTGTAGGAGCGGCGCTAGCCGCGACACCCCCCTGCCCGATGGTGCCCGCCCCATGCTGAAATGGCTCTGGCTCTCCGCCGCCGTCGTCCTGCTGGACCAGCTCACCAAGGGCTTCGCCAATGCCCTCCTGCAGCCCCATCATCCGCGGCCGCTGTTCCCCCTGTTCAACCTCACCCTCATGTTCAACGAGGGCGCGGCCTTCAGCTTCCTGGGCGATGCCGGCGGCTGGCAGCGCTGGCTGTTCACGATCCTGGCCATCGGGATCTCCGTGTTCATCGTTCTCTGGCTGCGGCGCCTGGGGCCTGCCCAGCGCCTGGAAGCGGCGGGCCTGTCGCTGGTGCTGGGCGGTGCGGTGGGCAACGTGATCGACCGCCTGCTGCATGGCCACGTGATCGACTTTCTGGACTTCTACTACCGTGCCGACACCTGCCTGCCCCTGTTCATGCCGGTGGGCGGCGAATGCCACTGGCCGGCGTTCAACATCGCCGATTCGGCCATCACCGTCGGTGTGGTATTGTTGCTGATCGATACCCTGCGCCCGCGTCGCTAAAGCCCTACCCCCGTAGGTCGGCCTTCAGGCCGACACCAACCGACATCCACTGAAAACCGGAAAGGCATCAACGACATGACCGCCGAAATCGAAGCCCTCACCATCTCCCCCGGCTGCCGGGTGAAGATGCACTACACCATCACCCTCGCCGACGGCACCGTGGCCGACAGCACCCGCGAGGCCGAGCCCATCGAGTTCACCATGGGCGACGGCACCCTCGTCGAAGGCCTGGAGCTGGCCCTCTACGGCCTCAAGGCCGGCGAGCAGCAGGCCGTGACCCTGGAGCCGCGCCAGACCTTCGGCTTCCCCGATCCCGAAAACGTCCACACCTTGCCGCGCAGCGAATTCCCCGTGGACATGCGCCCGGAAGAAGGCCAGATCGTGGCCTTCAGCACCCCTTCGGGCGAGGAAGTGCCGGGCGCAATCGTGTCGGTAAACGATCAGGAAGTGACGGTGGACTTCAACCACCCCCTGGCCGGTCACGAGATCCGCTTCGACGTGGAAATCCTGGCCATCGAAGCGCCGCAAGGGGAGGGGGAAAACTGATGGACGTATTGCTCGCCAACCCGCGCGGCTTCTGCGCCGGCGTGGATCGGGCCATCGAGATCGTCGAGCGGGCCCTGGAACGGTTCGGCCCGCCCATCTACGTCCGCCACGAAGTGGTGCACAACCGTTACGTGGTCGAGGATCTGCGCAACCGCGGCGCCGTGTTCGTGGACGAGCTGGATGAAGTGCCGGACGGGGCCACCGTGATCTTCAGCGCCCACGGCGTCTCCCGCGCCGTGGAAGAAGAGGCCCACCGCCGCGGCCTGCGGGTGTTCGACGCCACCTGCCCGCTGGTGACCAAGGTGCACATGGAAGTACTGCGTTACAGTCGGGAAGGCCGCGAAGTGATCCTGATCGGCCATGCCGGCCACCCGGAAGTGGAGGGCACCATGGGCCGTTTCGAGCGCAGCGGCGGCGGCGAGATCCACCTGGTGGAAACTCCCGAAGACGTGGCCCGGCTCGCGGTCCGCGATCCCGCCCACCTCGCCTTCGTCACCCAGACCACCCTCTCCATGGACGACACCGCCGCCGTCATCGACGCCCTGCGGGCGCGCTTCCCCGCCATCGAGGGCCCGCGCAAGGACGACATCTGCTACGCCACCCAGAACCGCCAGGATGCCGTCAAACGCCTGGCCCGTGAAGTCGACCTGGTGCTGGTGGTCGGCTCTCCCAACAGCTCCAACTCCAACCGGCTCAAGGAAGTGGCCGAACGCCAGGGTACCCCGGCCCACCTGATCGACAGCGCCGACGATATCCAGACCGAATGGCTGGAAGGCAAGACCCGCATCGGCATCACCGCCGGCGCCTCGGCACCGGAAGTGCTGGTTCGGGCGGTGATCGCCCGTCTCCAGGGTGCCGGCGCCCACGTGGTGCAGGAAAGCGGCCACCCCCGTGAAACGGTCACGTTCTCCCTGCCGCGCGAATTGCGCTGAGAACGGAGCCTCCCTATTGCGCCCAGCAGCGCTTGAGCGGCGCTGTGCCGGAACGGCCCTGCGTGTTGAGATGATCCAGGGTCAGGTTGCCGCATTCGGCATCGGTGAAGTTCCCCCGGGGGGCGGCCTGCAGCACGAAGCTGTCGGCATCGGCACTCGTGACGCTGAGCTTATAGTAGCCGTTGCAGGAGGTGAGATCCGAACGGTAGCCCCGGCCCGACTTGCAGTCGATGGGCGGCGCATCCGGCGCAGAGGGGCGAAAGCTGGACAGGGTCGACGTGGCGATGGCAGTAGTTGGTGGATAACTGCCATTGTCGGAACGATAAGCGATGAGTGCTTGTCGCGCATTCGCCAGCGCCAGGATGCCATCGGTACGACGGCTCTTTCGTTGTTGATTCTCGTAAGCCGGCCACGCGATGGCGGCCAGAATACCGATAATCGCGACCGTGACAATCATTTCAATGAGCGTAAAGCCGTGTTCCATTGCCCGTGACTTCATGTGGGGTACCTAGAAGTGATCGTTTATTTCAGGATGTCGATCTTGATGACGTTGTCCTTTTCATCAAGGTGTACCTTGATGCGTGAGCCCTGTTGTACGTTGAAGGCTGAAATGGTCTTGCCCTGAGCATTGGTTACGACAAAATTTCGATTCAAACGAAATGTGTGGTCATTGACGATGATTTGACCGCTTTTGATCGAGATGAGGTCGACGATACCAGTGTAGGTATCGACATCCTTCGCAAATCCGATCGTGGTAGTCGTTGCCAGCACGGCAAGGATGCAGCCAAACAGACCTGTTTTGATGCGCATGGGGGTTGCTCCGTTCAATTGATTTCAATCTGTCGCCACGAGCGACGGCCAACTTCCTTGACGGTACAGTTGCCTGTGATGGTGTCTGTTGTCCCGTCAGTCATGTTGAGGATATTGATTTCCTGGCACTGGTTGGGCACGAGAAGCTTGGTGGTGCGGAACATCTTGGTTCCCGTCCGTTTGCGAATACCGCTACCCCATATCTGGCCGGAACCGAAGTTTACCTTGTCCGCGTCCGAAAATGAGCCATCGTTATTGTAGTCCCATGGGGTTGTGTTCTCGAAGCGGCTTCCGGTAGTTGCATTGAGTGCAAACAGCCATGATTCGCCACCACTGACACAGGGGTCCGTTGACGGGATCAGAGTCTGGAATTCGACACGATTACCGAAGACATAGATATGGTCATCAGCGCGCTCTCCAGTGAGAATCGGATTTCCATTGCTGTCGATATTGGCCAGATCGATATACCAGCCAAGGAATTCATTTAACGGATTACCGGTTGGCAAACCCGACCCATTGTACCAGTTGAGAACATTGTTGCTGGTCAGGCGAGCATCGTTGTCAGAAAACTGACTATTGTTTTCTCCAAGCATTTGCTGTTGCAGGAGGTAGTTGCGGGTAATGGTATTGATGTTCGATTCCTGGCGATCCCAGATGCCATAGAATGTTTGCAGGCTGAGATCGGACGGATCGCTGTCTTCGACGTATTTCCCGGTACCGACAAATACCATGAAGCCGTGTTTCTTTTGGTGGTATTGCACGGCGGGGGCCATGGTGATGGGTTGCGGATTACCGGATGGGTCGCGTGCAACGAACAAGGGGGTCGGTGTATTCCCCTGCTTATAGACATCCCAGTTGTTGGGGTCGGGATCACGAACATCGAATTTCCAAAGATTGCCGAACAGGTCGCCGGCATAGATGAAATCCACCATGTAATCATGATTGACGTCGACGGCGGTAATGTCGGAAAGCCGGTTGGCACGACCATTGCCGGTGGGATCCTCGGCAGCCCCGACGGTCGTTGAGATTTTGCGGAATATTCCGGATGCGCCTTTCCCACCATGTTCCACATCCAGGAGATAAAGAATGGCATCACCGGTGCTCGATGGATTGGCATCGGGTTCCATGGAGTTGTAACCATTCCCGAATGCAACCATCCATTTGCCGTTGTTCATGCGCATGATATAGGGTCGGGTATAGGAGTAGCCGAGGTCGGCATCGTCCGCATCGGAGAATTCCCAAAGAACGAGATTGGCCGCATTGCTCTCAGCAAAGGCAGCAGGATTGGTAATGTCGAGAGCGTACAAGCCCTGACCACCTTTGCCGAGTCCGCCAATGGCCACCGTGTGCCAATCGCCATTGAAGAACACGTCCCAGACGCTGACCGGCTGGTCGATATAGAATTCATGGCGATAGGCAGGATCGGTCAGTTTGCTGAGTTTGTTGAACAGCATGGACGGCACGTAGGAAAGCAGTTCATTACCGTTGCTTGCGTCCAAAATGTGCAACATGCCATCGTTTGCGCCAAACAGTAACATTTTGGTGCGGTTGGCATATGTGCTCGCAAACGAGCTGTAGGCGGCGGTTTCGAGATTGTCTGGATAGAAATACAGAGGCGGCCCGGGTGGCGGCACGAAGACCGGATCGGAGTGAACGATATCACCCAGGGGAGAAGTCCGGTTCCGGAATGAACCGCCATTACGAATTTCCTGGCTATCATCACCACGGAGCCAGTCCAGACGGAGGCTGCCCTTTCCATCGGTAACGCCGTTCAATGTATCAAGGGCATTTTGCTGGCTGGTATCCAGAACGCTCCAGAGGAAGGGAATCGGTCCGGAGGTTGGGCTGTTGGTAATGATATTGCGGGCGGTGCCAGACTGCAGAAGCGCTTTCAGTCGGGTGGCGGCGCTCCACTGCGGGTTGAGCGTTATGACATCCTTGGCCTCGACGTCTCCCGACCATTTGCTGGGATCATAGATCGCCTGGAACATCAGGGTGCCAGCCTGATACTGGCTGCTGGTCGTGGCCACGGAACTGCTGGAACCCTTGCGCTCATCTATGGAGTCGAGAACTCCCTGAAAGCCGTCCAGAAGCTCTTGAGGATTCGAGGCGCTGAAATAACGGCCGCGACTATTGATCGCGGCATGCCAGAGGTCATCGACATGGTTGCCATTCCAATGTTGGCTCCCATCAAGAAGTGCCTGGTAGGTGGTATTGTTATACGCCAGTGAACCATCGATGCCGAGACCCACGGTGAAATTTACCATGTGTTGCCACTCGGCAGGATCATTGTTGGGATTCCAGAAAATATCGTAATTGTCGGAATCGCTGTCGCCGTCGATATCGGTCGAATTGTCCGTGATGAAGTGAGGCACATCGTTTTGCAAAGACGATCGCAAGTCATGTGCCCAGAAATACAAGGCGATATCCGCCAGGTTGTTGCTGTTGCCATCCCGATAGATCGGAGGGGTTCTGTTGGAGCTGGACGATCCGCTATTGGCCTGATAATTGATATCGCCATACTTGCTGTTGCCGGTAGTGGGCAGGGTATGATTCTGGGCGTCGTAATTGCCGGCACTGTTGTTGTTGACGTTCCAGTAGCCATCGGTGAAGGCAAAATGGAAATTCTGCCGGCATGAATATTCAGGTGAGGCGCTGTTGTTGGGATCCTTGCGGTAGGCGGCAGCCTGCGAGTATTTCACACCGGCGCGCCAGAAAGCATCGGGAAGCGGGGTCCAGCCACTCGTCGGTGCGGTGTAGAGCCAGTTGAAAAATGCTGCACGATGTGCGCCGCCAAACGGCAGCGGATTGGCGACACTGGTCAAGGCGTTGAGTGTTTGCCAGCTGACCCGCACGCTCGTGCTCAGGCCCGAGAAAGCCCGTGTCGTGGCAGTCTTTGCCAGCAGGTGTCGAATACGGTAGTAGGAATACCAGTTGGCGAAATTCTGGCGTTCATCTGGCCCGGTATAACAGGCTGTGTTGGTCTGACTCACCGGAATGCAGCCTGTGGTTTCTGGTGAGTAACGTGACCGTCCGGATGTTGCACTAACGACGACTCGGCGATAGCAGTTGTCATCGTCGACATGCGCAGTATTGTTGATGTTGCAGCTGACGCCGCCGGTTGTCAATGTGCTGTCGAAAACATAATAGTGCGCAGGCTCACCACCGCCGGGCCCGACATAATAGGACCAATTGGATGTTGGGCGATAATCCTCGACCGTCACTCGATAGTTGTTTGCCAGATTGACAGTTCCGATCGAATGGACATATCCGTTGATCCAAGCGTTGGTGAAGGAGGCGTTGCCCAGGGAGTTGCCATTCTGGTCTACGCCGGGGAGATAGGTGGTATTCGGGTCATAATACATGCTGTTGAAGGTGGAGGACCGGAAGCGGTTGGTAAACCGGTAACCCCAGCGATCATCCGGCAAATAGGCCCAGGCCATGCTGCCTGAATCGTCCATGGTGAGGATGATGTTGGCAGGAACCCCTTCCTTCACTTCGAGTGGGAGGTCGCTGAGACCCAATGGCGTGGCCGAGACATTGTACGAACCGCATCCGAGAACGATGCTTATGGTGAAGGCAAGCAGGCGGCGGATCACGGAAAGTTGTGCAAATTGTCGTGGGTTTCGCATGTTCATGACTCCATTGCCTGGCGTACGGCGGTTGACAAAACAAAGATCAGTAGCGTTTGCCATAGGTGGTTTGTAGCAGGATGACACTATTGGGTGACAATCCGGTGGCTCGTGCAGTAACACGATAGAGTGTAATTGCTGAACGGTTGATGTTGTTGCGATAATCGGCACTGCCACCGATGTCACCAAGTTCTTCGATGATGAAACGCGGAGGCTGACTGGTGCCCAGATTGCCACCGGCATAACTTTGGGCCGGCGAGGGGTTGCTGTCAGTACCCCAGACGGCGGTATCGAAGACATGGTCATTGAAGTCTTCACCTGGCGCCGAGAAAAAGATGTCTTTCTGATACACGCTACTCGTGGTGGCAATGCTCGTGGCGGCAGTCGGGCGTATTGCACCCCAGGACTCGATTTGACGTTCTCCTTCCCGCAGAGCCGATTCGGCGGCATCCAGGGCGATGGTCTGATCGCGAAGGTTACCCACCATCAACTCCTCCAGACTGGAACCACTCATGGCGGCAACGCCGAGCAGAGTCAGAACCAAGAGGATGACGAGGCTGGTGACCAGCGCAGCACCGGTCTGTCTTTTCTGAGAAGTGAGTGGAGATGTCGTACTGTTCATCATTATCAAAGTTCTGCCTTGAAGTCCCGGCGATAGAGCGCCTTGTTCCTCAGGTGTATGGTGGTAGTAAAAATCTTGTGTATGCGACGATCGGCCAATGTCGTGATATCGACACCAGTGCTGTTTTCCACTCCCAGCAGACGAAACGTACCGGCAGCCGGGTTGCGATTGAGTTCCTGTGGCGTGCGCAGGAGAAGGCTGATGCGGACCGCGACGACATTGTCGAACTGCAGTACAGGATTGTCAGCGGTGACGTATCGATTCGGCTGGAAATTGTCATCCGTGGGATTGGTGTCGATACCATAAAGAATTTGCATGTTTTCCACGCCTTCGACCAGTTCCTGGTATCGGATTTCGTTGGTTCCCGTTCCCTGAGACAGGTCGGCACGAAACAATGCCGGTTCCCCGCTCGCCCCGCGCCCGATGTAATAGGCATATTGTGCCGCCTCCAGAGCGGTACAGCCGTTCGTTTCACACTTGACGCTCCAGGAATCACTGGAGGGGGAAATGTTTCCCGGCGCCAGTGTGCCTGTAGCGACTCCCCGACTCAGTGTCGATGCATTGTTGTTGGCGACGTTCTGGAAAAGGTTTGTGTTCAATCCATCGGATACGAAGACCAGACTGCCTTTGGAAATATTGCACGAACCATTCAGGGGCAACGCAGCCGCTGTACCATTGAACGCTGCTCCGTTGATCTGACAGGCACCGCCGGTCGAAGTGGCATAGACAACCCGGATAACGTCATTGCCGGAAAGTACCTTTCCGCTCAGCCATCCAGGTAGATTGTCAGGGCTGCTGTCACTGTCATCACCGTCAACGGCCGTCCAGTCACCTGCAGCTCCGGTATTGGACAGGGAGGTGATGGTATAGCTCGCTCCAGGGGCTGTTCCCCGGAACTCGAAACCGCTGACTCCGGCATTGAGATTGAAACTTTCACTGGTGCTGTTTTGGAGGAAACTCTTGACAGTAGGCGTGCTCCCGTAATAGCCGGCCTGGCGGAGATTGCGAGTCAAATCCTCGAATGCGAAGCGGGCATTTTCCTGCAGGCGCGACATTTCTTCCTGGACCTTGTATGCGCGCTTGCTGGTTGCGTATACCGTGGCAACGCCGATCATGACGATGAGGCTGATGACCATGGCGATCATCAATTCAACGAGCGTGACGCCGCGAACTCGCATAAAGGATTGTGTATCAAAATTCATGGTTCAAAAACCAGGATGTAACATTTCATGGTTGAACAATTTTTGGTGCTTGGGTTTGTGCGAGCTTCGTCCCAGCGCACGGTAATGGAGAATTGGCTTCCAAGTCGCTGAACTGTTCCGTAACCCGATGGCATGGTAGCGGCATTCGAAACCTGCCACTCGTAGTAATCGTGGGCAGCGAGCTCGTCCGGATTGCAACTGGCGGTAACACAATTTGGGGCAGGCGCGATGCCAGCTGCTGCGTCTAGGGCATCGTAGTCATTGTTGGCGACACCTTGAGGATTGGCGCGGATGCGTTCTGCCATGTCATAAGCCTGTATGACGGCCATGGTGCGATATTGCGCAACGGTATTGCTTTGCAGCCCCCGCGCCTGCAGACCGGCAAGGCCCAGCAAGCCGATGGAAAAGATCACCAGCGCGATCATGACCTCGAGCAGAGTGAAACCCGCTGTTGCTGTTTTTGTTGGCAGAAAGGTCAGGGACATGTCACATCATTTCCTTCGACATCATTGCGTGTACCGCTATTGTCGGTGTCTTGCGCCAGACTGACACGACCCAGGGCGTTGACGTTGATCGCGCGCGCCCGCTTCGGGTCCTTGTTGCGCGTTTCACAGAGAACAAAAGTGCCGTCCGGATCGGCGGTATTGGCCAACCGGCCTGAAGGCAGATAGAGCAGTTGCGTGTTGTCGTCGAATTGGGTGGCCCGCAATTGCACACCCGGGCTCAGGGCGTTCTGGCGTGCGATGAGGGTGTCATTGGCATCGACAGTGCCGTCTCGATTTTGGTCGATGAAGGCAATCCATCCACTGGTCCAATCTGTGGTGCCACTGCAACCCGTTCCATTACTGGAGGCGCAAAGGGTGACAGCGCGGCCCTGTTTGATGGATTCGCTGCGAGCGAGATTCAAATCCCCTGCCAGCTTGTTGATGATGGCTACCAGCCGGTTGCCTTCCGTCATGCGCTTGAACTCCGGCACGCCCACTGCCAGCAGGATACTGACCACCGCGACGGTGACCAGAAGTTCAATGAGGGTAAAACCGTTTTCCGTCTTCATGAGTCCTATATAGAAGATTCCCCCGGCCGTTGCAGGGGGAATCGGACCAGACGGCGCAAATGGCGGACGAGTGGCGAGGGGATCGTGCCGAATCGTGAACCGCTTCACAGCCCCCTTCCGCCCGGCGTGAGGCTGATCCACAATGCCGGTCTTTGCTGCAATGCGAGGTGGTGATGGTCAATCCGGCTCCTTTCGATTGTCTCGTCGTTGGTGGCGGGCTCATCGGCATGTTCACGGCCCGCGAGCTGCGCCGGGCGGGGCTGCGCGTGGCGCTGGTGGAGCGGCAGGCGGTCGGTCGGGAATCCACCTGGGCCGGGGGCGGGATCCTGTCGCCGCTGCATCCCTGGCGCTATCCCGAGGCGGTCAATGCCCTGGCGGCCTGGAGCCAGGAGTGCTATCCGGGACTGCTGCAGGCCCTGCAGGAGGAGAGTGGGACGGATCCCGAATACGTGCGCAGCGGTCTGCTGATCGTGGACGGTTTCGAGCCGTCCGTGGCCGAACGATGGGCCGGGCGGTGGGCGCGACCGCTGGAACTCGTGACGCTGGCGGAGGCACGGACGCTGGAACCGTCGCTGGGCAGCGGCGGGGAAGCCGCGGCCTGGCTTCCGTCCGTCGGCCAGGTGCGCAATCCCCGGCTGGGGCAGGCATTGCGCGGTGCGCTCGAGCGGCACGGGGTGACGGTGCTGGAGCAGCGTCCGGTCACCGGTTTCAGCCTGCGCGGGAGCCGGGTGGTGGGCGTGGAGACGCCGGAAGGTGAGATTGCCGCGGGCACCGTGGTCGTGGCCAGCGGCGCCTGGAGCGGGCAGTTGCTGGCCTCCACCGGAATCCCGCTGCCGGTGGAGCCGGTGCGGGGACAGATGCTGCTGTATCGCGCCGAGCCGGGGGTGGTGAAGCGGATCCTGCTGGATGCCGCCCATTACGTGATACCCCGCCGGGATGGTCGGGTGCTGGTGGGAAGTACCATGGAGCGGGTCGGATTCGACAAGTCCACGACCGGCGAGGCCCTGGCCACTCTGCGCGAGGCGGCGGCACGACTGGTGCCGGCACTGGCCCATTACCCCATCGAGCGCCACTGGGCAGGCCTGCGTCCCGGGTCACCCCACGGGATACCTTATATAACTGCCCATCCCCATATCGAGGGCCTGTTCGTCAATGCCGGCCATTTCCGCAATGGTGTGGTCATGGGGCCGGCTTCTGCCCGCCTGCTGGCGGATTTGATCCTGAAACGGGAACCCATCCTCGATCCATCGCCCTACGCAATCGGGGGAGATATTGATCCCGATCAGGCAATCCCCGTTTGACCTTTGAGAATCCGGCCAGAAACCGCGAAAATTACTCAGGTTAGTGGCAGGAAATATTCAAGTCACTGAATGGCAAGGATATTTGTCTGCGGAGAATTAAATTCATTCATTTTGATTGTGGTAATAAGGGGCATTTTCTAGACTTTGTACAAAACCATGACCTATACTCACGCCATGAACGAACGGACCATCCTCAAGATCGATCCGCAACAGGACATCGCCAGCCAGCTACGCAAGGTGGGCATCACGCCGACTCAGCAGCGGGTCCAGATCGCCGAAATCCTGTTCGCCCGTCCCCGCCACATGTCGGCCGATCAGGTGCTGGCGGTGGTCAACCGCGATGGGCCCATCGCTTCCAAGGCCACCATCTACAATACGCTGGGGCTGTTCGCCCGCAAGGGACTGCTGCGGGAAGTGATCGTCGATCCGAGCAAGGTGTTCTACGACTCCAATACGGCGGTTCATCATCACTTCTTCAATGTGGATACCGGCGAGCTCACCGACATTCCGTCCGACGATTTGATTCTGACCCGGATGCCCGAACTCCCCCCGGGAACCGAATCGGCCGGCATCGACGTGATTTTCCGCATCCGTTCGCGCGACGCCGCGCACTGAAATCCCCGTATCCGGTATACTTCGTGCCCGCGTCGCCGACGTAGCTCAGTTGGTAGAGCAACTGATTCGTAATCAGTAGGTCGGAGGTTCGACTCCTCTCGTCGGCACCATATTTTTCAATGACTTGAGGGGAATCCTCAGTCTTTTTGTTGGCGTTTTGTAGAAGGTTCTTCTACAAAAATCCTCTCCAGCGGTTGCACTTCCGTCCATTCCCGGGCCCGGATGTAGGTTTCGGTCATGCTCACGTCGGCGTGGCCGGCCAGGGCCTGGGCGTAGTCGCGGCCGGCCCGGCGGGCGGCGTCGGTGAGGGATTTGGCGCGCAGGTCGTGGAAGTGCAGGTCCTCGATGCCGGAGCGGCGCACCAGGCGGCGCCAGGCGGAGTCCCAGCCGCTCGGGGTATAGGGGGTGCCGTCGCGGGTGGCGAACAGGTACATGGACGAGGTGCGGCGGCGCAGGTTGCGGGCCCGGGCCAGTACGTCGTCCAGCGCGGGGGTGCGCTGGTAGAGCACGCGGGCGCCGGTCTTGCCGTGCTCGACCTCGAGGCCGGCGTCGGTGATGTCCGACAGGCGAAGGCGAAGCAGATCGCCGCGGCGCAGGGCGGTGAGGTAGGCCAGTTCGATGATGCAGCGCCATTGCTCGTCGGCGGCCTCGAGAAGGCGGCGGAATTCGTCGTCGCCGATGTAGCGGCGGCGGGCCCGTTCGCGGTTGCGGCGCACGCCCTGGCAGGGGTTGGCTTCGCACCAGCCCCAGCGGATGGCGTGGTTGAATACGGTGGAGAGGACGGCGACTTCCCGGTTCGCGGCGACCTTGGCGCTGCGCCGGTCCAGGTAGGCGGCCACGTCGGACGGGCGCAGTTCCTCGAGCATCATTTCGCCGAATACGCCGTCGAGCCGGTCGAGGATCCGCGCGTAATCGGCCCGGGTGGCTTCGCGCAGTTGCGGGAGGCCTTCGCCGCGGTAGCGGGCGATGGCGGCGGCGACGGTGCCCGGCGTGGCGCCCGGCACCGTCTCGCGGGCCTCGAGTTTGGCCCACATGCCGAGGGCTTCTGCGTAGTCGTCGGAGAGGCGCGTCCAGCGGCGTTTGCCGTCCACCAGGGCCACGTGGTACCAGACGCGGCCCTTGCGGTGCAGGCGCGGGGGGAGGTCCTTGTGCTTGGTGCGGCGGCGTCCCATGGCCATGAGTCTAGGCCACCCTGTCCCATCTTGGCGAGCGCTGGCGGGTGTCGGTTTCGCCGCTCAGGCGTCGCGCCACTTCCGCGCGCAGCACCACCGGCCGGCCGGCGGCGGTGAGCTCGTGCGGAAACTGGTGCTCGCGCAGCCATTCGATCTGTTTCGAGACGCGCTTGCGTCCGGTCAGCTCGACGAGTTCCTCACGAGTCAGAAACAGCATGGCTCAGCCGTTCTCCAGCGCGATGAAGGTGTCCCAGGCCTCGCGCAGGCGTTCGGGGGGATCGAGGCGGTCGCCGTCTTCGACGATGCGCTCGACGAGCTCGTCGGTGTTCAGCTTGCCGAGGCGGGGGCGGTCGTCCTCGTCGTACACGCCCATTTCGATGAGCAGGTCCACCAGCTCGGCCTTGCTGAACTGCGCGAGCCATGTGGCGTCAGGTCGCCAGTCGTCGATGTCGATTTCGGCGCTCAGGGCGAGGTGGGCCAGGTGCTCGGGGCGCAGCACGGTGAGCACGGCCAGGGCGACGGTGGCCTGCAACTCGCCGTCGAACCGGATGGCCATGACGGCGTTCACGTCGTATACGTCGTCTTCGTCGGTGACGCGCACGCCGGCTTCCTCGAGGGCCCTGAGCACTGCATCCTGCGATTCCCAGACGATGTCGTCATCGGTGACGGCCAGCACCAGCAGCATGAGCTGCACGCCCGGGTGCAGGCTGACGTAGCCGGGCAGGGCGTCGGTGCGCAGCCAGCGGGCGATGTCGGCATGCTCGTTGGCGAAGGGGTTGCGCGAGCGCCTGCCGGGCACGATCACCGGCTGTCCGGCGGGTTCGTCATGGTCATGACCGGAGCGCGCTTTTTCCAGCTCCGCCTGCGATTCGTCCAGTCTCGCCTTGCGGGCGGCTTCGTTCTTCCGCTCGTGGCATTCGGCATCGAGGCAGAAAGGGAGGCCGCTGGCGCATTCGTTCGAGATCTTGACTCGCTTGCGGCAGCCGTCGCATTCCTGCTCATGGTTGAAACGGATGTAGTAGCCGTCGAGGCGCACGTGGCAACGCATGAACAGGCTGTAGATGTCTTCATGCAGTTCGCGCACGCTGGGGCGGTAGTCGTCAGAACGGTATTCCTCCTCGAGCTCGGCCAGCACGGCTTCGGAGGCCTTGGCGGTGAGCAGGTGCTTGCCGTGGGCGGCGGTGATCTCGCCGCGGCGCACGAGGTCCTGGGCCCAGTCTGGCAGCTCGGCAAGGCGCATGAGGTTGGAGATTTGCGGGCGCGACATCTTAATGCCGTGTCCAGCCAGCGCCTCCTCGACTTCGGCCAGGTTGCGCTTGCCGTGCTGTTCGCGCATTCTGCGCAGCACCTCGGCCCACTCCATGGGGTTGAGGTCGCGGCGCAGGTGGTTCTCCTTGACCTGAGCCAGCATCCGCGCCAGCGGATCCTCGGTCTGGTCATCCTCGCGCAAAACGGCCGGGATGGTTGCCAGCCCTGCAGCGCGCGAGGCGCGGGTCCGGTTTTCGCCGAACACCACCACATACCGGCCCGGCGCCTCCGGGTTTGGCCGAACGGTGATGGGCTGGAGCACGCCGTGCGCGGCAATGTCATCGGCCAGTTCTGCAATGAAGGCCTCGTCGAAATCCTTGCGCGGCTGGTCAGGGTCGAAATCGATCAGGTCCAGCGGCAGGTCAAAGAGAGCGCCTGGTGGCGCGTCGAAAAACTGCTCTGCAGTGTTTTGCATGGTCATCTCCTGTTTCCCGGGAAACGTCATTTGTTCTCGGCTTTCTCGGCGTTGATCCGCATCTGGACTTCCTCGCGGTGCACGGTGACATTCGGTGGCGCGATGATGCCGATGCGGATGGAGCCGTCCGTGTTTTGGCCAAGCACGCGGATTTCCACGTTGCCATTCACCACAATGGCCTGGCCGAGCCTACGCGACAGAACGAGCATGGTTCTTCTCCAGTTTGTCCAGGTAATCGAAAATGCTCTGGTTGGCGCGAAACAGCCACAGGTCGCGCAGGGCGCGCGCATCGTCCAGCACCGGCCACCAGGCCGGGTTGGTGTCAGCGGCAAGACGCATGGCTTCGCACCAGCCGGACAGCCAGCCGGAAAAGGTGTCGTCGCGCGTCTGGCGGCGCAGCGTGTTGCTGTTGGCATCGTACTCGTCTACCAGAGCGCAGTTGTGGCGCCACTCCTGGTACAGCACGCTCCTGGCATGGTCGTAGATGTTCATGGCTTCCTCCTTGCTAAGGTTTGAAAACGCCTGCGCAGGTGAAACTCCGTGCCGCGGCCCCAGCCCACGCCGGAGTAACGTCGGAGAAAGGTGCGGTGTCTGAGAGGGCGCGGAAGACGGTGCCGTGCGTGCCGCCGCCAGATGCGCCTGGCCATGAGCCGGGTGCGCAGGTTACTCATTGTCATGCGCTGACCTCCTCACGGCCGGGTTCTGCCACCAGGCGCCTGTACACCTCCAGCAACAGCATCGCGTCAGTCAGCGCGCCGTGCAGGGCGCGGTGGCTGGTGTCGATGCCGTAGTGCAGGCACAGGGCGTCCAGGCTGTGGCGCATGCCGGGCAGGCGCTCATAGGCCATCTGGCGCGTGCATAGCACCATGGCGTGATCGTGCAGGCGGCCGTAGTCCGGTCCAAGTCTGGCAAGCTCGGCGTCAATGAAGCCCGTGTCGAACGGCGCGTTGTGGATGATCACCATGCTGCCGCGCACGAAGGCCAGAAATGCATCGGCAACGTCGGAGAACCGCGGCTGGCCAAGCGTCATCTCTCTGGTGATGCCGTGCACTTCCATGGCGCCTGGGTCGCTGTCGCGCTCCGGGTCAAGCCGCGCGTAGAAGGCCATGCCGGTCGGCTCGATGGCCTGTCCGGCTGGCGGAAAGGCCTCACGGATCTCGATGGCGGCCAGCTCGATAATGCGGTGGCCGCGCTCCGGCAGCAGACCCGTGGTTTCCGTATCGAGAATCACGCCCCTCATGACGCCTTCCTTTCTTCGGCCAGCCGGCCGCGCAGCCAGTCGAGCCCGCGCGGCGTTACCAGCGGCCGCGCGTGATGGTGCGCACGCCGATCGCCTGGCTTGGCCCAGCTCGAATAGCGCACCTTCATCAGGCCGTTGTCTAGGTAGTAGGAATAGGGAATGTTGCCGGCGTCGATCACGCGGTGCTCGCGCAGGTAGCGGAACAGCTCGCGCTGGCCCACGCCGAGGATGTGGGCGGCCTCCTGGACCGTGTAGGTTTTGCTAGTCATACCGCGCCTCCATCAGTTGGTGGTGGATGAGAAAGGCTTCCAGCCGCAGCACGCGGTCGAACCACCCGCGCAGAAATTTCTCGAGCGAGCGGCGGCGCACCATGATGCGGTGGTAGTAGCCGAGCCGGTTGCGCAGAAACAGGCGAGCGGCAAGATGCCGGTCCGCATCATTCGCGGCAGCCAGCGTGGCCGGCCCCAACAGGCCGTCGGTGGCAGCGCCCACGGCATCCTGCAGCAGGCGGATCGCCTGGCGCGGGCTGTGCTGCACCACGGCATCGAACAGCGCCACGCCCAGCGGCGCGGGCAGCTCTCCACAGCGGTAGCGGCCCCAGTAGTCGCGCCGGTAGAGGACCTTCGCCTGTTCCAGAGTCATGGAGGCGATGTCCAGATCCGGGTAGCGCGCCGCGCTGATTCCGTACCTGGTGCCGCGCAGCTCGCCGCCAGACCAGTTGCCGGGGTCGTCAGGATCGGCGGAAAAGCCGCCCTCCACGCCCACCAGCCAGTTCATAGCCACGTCGAAAGTGGACGCCATCATCACGCCGCCTCCGGCGGTTCGGGAGGCTCCGGCAGCCGCGCGCCGTGGTACTGGCGCTTGCGGCGCGGGAACTTGATTACGTTGGCGTTGCCGTGGCGCGGCCGAACGCCTGGCCTGGGCCGTGGCTCGCCCTCATCATTCGCCCGGGCGATGAACGTGCCAAGCAGCACGCCAGCAGGCAGGCTCGCCAGCACCCAGATCAGCATCGCCAGCAGCAATTTCTCGCCATCCATTGCTCAGGCCTCGACCAGCTCAAGGGGAAAACGCAGGCTCAGGCCCTCGGCCCGGGCCCGCAGCCAGGCCTCGCGGCGCGCCACCCAGCGGGCGTAGCGCGCGTCGTTCAGGGCTGTCTGGGCGTAGTCGCGGTGCTGGCGGATCACGTAGTTGCGCAGCGGGTTTGCATCGGTGGCGTGCATGGCGACCTCCTTGGTAGTTGGATTGCGCTACAGAGTAAAGCATACCGTACATCTTCCGTCAAGTAAGCAATACATCTCAAGTGGAATTGCGTTCTTGGCGGGGAGGGTTTAGTGGGAAATTCGCTTTGCGTGGCTATGATTGTGTATATACAATGCGTATATACATCGGTCATTGTTGGCTTACTATTTTTGTGGCAAAGGATGGCGATCAGGATTTCCCGGAAGACTCAAGATCGGTCCACGGCGCGCCGCTAAATATCGTGAATCCGAAAACGGAGAAGGAACGACGCGAGTGGATGATTTAGAGTTTCACGAGTTAGATGCGCGTCTGCTGAAGCGCATAGAAGAAACATGGACAGAGCAGATCGAAAGCATGCCAGCGGAGAAGGCCGATGTCTTCTGGCCGATGCTGGAGCGCCAACTTAGTTGGTGGAAAGGTTATGCCGACCCAGGAACCGAAAACGGTGACTGGCGTCTATATGTTGTAACAACCAAGGATGGTTCTGGCGGCCATGATATACCGGTGGCCGTCGTTGACATGACGGATGCGCATAAATCAAAGGATCCGTCATTGAAGTTGCTGGATTTCAATTTACAGCCGATTTTGCTTTTTCAGCTCGAAGAAGAAGTCGATTCGAATACCATCGGTGGAGCCATTCATATCATTGGTTTCGCGATCGTTTCGGCGATGAATCTCGCATACCAGAATGGGGTGCGGAAATTCAAAATCTACGGCCGTTCGCCGGAATTGCTCAACATGTTCGATTCGCTCGTCGCGACGGCTGGCGACTGGGGCGAGTACCAAGTTTATCGTCAATATAAATGGCTGGTTATTGAATCCTCTGGAGGAAACTAAATGGAAATCAAGACTGATAGCGAGTTTTTCGCATTCATCAGGACCGCGATTGAACACGAACTCGAGAAAATGAGCCATGCCGAGCTGCGAAATACCGGGTGGTTCACCTGGAATACGGATCGATATGCCGATTCTGAACTGGAAAAAGCGGCGTAATACGAACACCAACAATCAACAAAAACCCCGCCTTGTGCGGGGTTTTTTGTTTCCCGGGAAACACCATGGCGTCAACCAGGCCCGTTGGCGCTTTCTTCCTCGTTCAACAGCGCCTCGATGGCGTGCAGCAGGCGTGAGGACGAACCCTCGTCGTCGCTCTCAAGGTATTTCATGATGAGCTGGCTCGCATCGTGGCGAATGCTCTCCGGCGCCGTGTGAACGCGCTGGCGAAGATTTTCTAAATACTCTGTCAGCGAAATAGAAATTGGTTCTCCCGCTCTCGCGAGCCCTACGCTAGCTTGGATGTTTCTGTCTGATACGTTATCTAAGGACATCGGCCCTTTTCCTAACGCAAGCCATTTCGGTTGAACGCCAAGCGCATCCGCAACGCGTATCAAATTTTCAGGTTTTAACCCTTTTGAAGCGCCTGATTCCCACTGCTGAGCAGATGCTCTTGAGACACCAACACGTCTGGCCAATTCAGCTATAGAGAATCCCGCACGAATTCTCGCCTCTCTAATTCTGTCACCTATGCTAGCCATGATAGGTGAAGTTACATTGACAGGAGGAAAGGAAGCTTGACGTGGAGTGTATGGTATGCCTATCATTTGGTGTATGATTACTCGTAAGCAGATAGTAGAGATGATTGGCTCTGGAGCGCTACTTGCCAAATATGCCGGAGTGTCGCGTCAGGCAATACATGAATGGAAACATAGCGATAAACCAATACCTGCAGAGCGCGTCCTCGCTATCGAAGCCGCCACCGATTACCAGGTCAGCCGCCATGACCTGCGCCCTGACCTCTATCCAAAAGAGGCCTGGTGCCAGTGTCCTGCCTGCCTGCGCGAGCGTGAGGAGGCGGCATGAGCTGCGTTTTCGTCATGAATTCTTGCAAATATGCACAACATGCGCAGGGTTTTTCCTGCGCCGCGAACACGGGAGGGAGTCGATGGACGAGTTTCTGATGGCGCTGCACCAGAGCGCCAAGGCGGCCAGAGGCGGGATCTGCGGCCTGGCGCGCCGCCTTGGCAAGCGCGAGCAGACCCTCATCAACAAGCTGAACCCGGCCGACGAGATGCACATGCCACACGTCGGCGAGCTGGTGGCCATCATTGATGACACGGGCGATCTTTCGCCACTGGAGGCCCTGGCCGGCATGTTCGGCGCGCGCGTGGTCACATCCACGCACGAGCGCAACAGCAGCGCGGCCCTGGCCGTAATTCACACCGCCAGCGAAACCGGCGACGTGTCAAAAGCGGTTGAAGAGGCGCTGACGGACGGTGTCATCGACGCCAAGGAGCACATGCGCATCATGCGCGAGATCCGGGAAGCCCGCCATGCCCTGGCGGTACTGGAAAACACGCTGCGCGAAGAGGTGAAGAGGAATGAGATTTGCTGAGACTGGCTACAGCCGCGTTTCGGCGGCCAGGCGCTTTGCGTCGGCCAGCTCAACAGGCCTGCCTTTTTCGTCATGCAGCTGGTGCACCATCTTGCACCCTGGGCATTTGAGCGTGGTGATTTTGTAATGGCGTTCCTTTTTCACGACTTTGCTCGGCGCGCCGGTCACCCAGTTTGTTTTGGTAGGGTGTTCCTCGATGCTTGTCTTGACGACAGCTGTCGGCGCCGCAACAAGCCGAGTCTTGCAAAAAGGGCAGCGCGGCTTGCCTCGCCTGTCCCATCGTACGCCGCAGCAAATATGCTCCGGAAAAAGATTCCACAGCGTGTATGCAAGGCCGGGAACGACAGCGAACATCGCATAGGGAATCGCCTCGTAAAAGCTGCCCGTGTACCACCAGGCGAACGGAAGAGCCAGAATGAAGAGAATGAACGGCATTTCACCCACCATATTCCAAACCGTGCGCGGAATCATGCGCACATAGTTTTCGAGATTCGGCTCCATTTTTTCCTCCGAAAAGCAAGTGGAATGGGGCTGGATGGGGCAGGCGGTGGTGGTGCACCGCCTGCCCAACCTTGTTCACTTATGTTTATCACAATCGGAAGTCGGTGCAAGGTCAAATGAAACCGGAGCGCGAAACATGAACACGCAATGGAACGAAGGGGAAGACGAGGCCCTACAGGGTCTGCCGCACTTCGCGCAACTGTTGTACTTGCGTGGGCTGCGAAGATGCATGGATTACCGCACAGGCCTCGTCGGCGAACGAAGAAAAATCTCGTACCAGATGATGCGTGAAGTTCTTACGGTCGAGCGAAAGAACGGCAGCACGAAGCGCGATGACGAAGCCTACATAACGAAGAAGAAGCTGCGCATTGCATTGAAACAGCTTGAGTCTGCCGGCCTGGTCGAGTTCGTCAGGAGTGCGCGCTTCGAGGACATGATTATTCGCCTGCCAAAAGCCTCTGTAGACCCAAAATTTTTGGAAGATTCAGGCCATTCAGGAGAAGTCCGTCCGAATGAGGAAGGGCATAGGAAGGGCATGAAAGCAGGGGCATGTGAGGGGCATGGCGGAAACGTCGTATTCATGCGGCCTGAACAGTGTTATCCACAGGCAGGAAGGGCATGTGAGGGGCATGGGAGGAAGGGCATACCTCCGGGGATCCGGGAATATACGGATTCTACTACCAGCGAGGGTAACGAACGGCTTAGATCGCGCGCGCGCGTTGATTCGCTCACACGCGAAAGAACGCCGATGCCAGACGATTTCGCTGTCACAGAGCAGCACGTGGAATACGCACGGGCTCACCGGTTTCCAGACCCGCACGAATGCGTGCTGGCCTTCGTGGCGCATCACCAGGCGCGCGGCACGTTGCGGGAAAACTGGGATGCAGAGTTTCGCAAGTGGCTCGCCAACGAGCGGGCCTATCGCAAGACGCAAGGGGGAACACGTCATGCAGCACGTCAGCACAGCAGCCGCTCGAGTCGTGTCAGGGACAGGCTCAAGGCAATCGCCGCAGAAGACATCGCACGCAACGGCTTCGCCGAGAGGCTCGACGAAACCTGAGCTGCCGAAACACTGGGTGGCCGCGTTGTTCGACAAGTTCCGTCTGCGCTATGGGCACAAGTGGCTGACGTTCATCGACGGCAACGAAGACGAAGCCGTGAACGAGTGGGCGCAAGTTCTTGCTGGGCTAGACGGAGATGCCATCAGGCTCGGCCTGGAAGCGCTGGACAGCGACTGGCCGCCATCGGCGCATGAGTTCGCCAGGCTTTGCCGTGAGGCCGCCGGCATTCCGGATGCCGCAGAGGCCTGGCGCATCATCTGCCGTGCCATCGGCATGCCAGGCACGTTGCGCCAGCGGTATCGGCACCCGGCCGTGCTGGCCGCCGCGCGCCATCCGGACTGCGACGTGTTCTGCTGGTCGCAGCTTTCCGAGCGGGAAGGCCTGCGCCGCTTCGCGCCGCTGTACAGGCGCATCGCCGCAGGCCGGCACACCTGGCCGGCGGAAGACGCCAGCGGCGGACTGGAAGACCGGACCGGCAAGGCCGTCACGCCGGTCGAGCGGCAACGGGCCAGCGCCACGGCCAGGGCGGCCATCGCCGAGATGCGGGCGCGGCTCGGCTGCTGCCCGGCAGGTGGCGGCCAGGCCTGAGGGTAATGGCGCGGGTCCTTCCCAGGCGTTTTACCCGGGGGTCTGGACACCGCGCGGTTTTGCCAGTGTGTGACGTTTTTCGTTGTGTAACAGGGGGTTAGGACAGGCATGGGGGTCAGGAAGCAGGTTTTCGAGGCGATGCACGTGATCCGGGAGCCGGTCACGGCAAGGCAGTTGCACGAGCGGGCGCGCAGCCTGAGGTTCACGCCAGAGAACATCGAGTGCGCGATGCGGGCGCTGGTGCGCAGGGGGTTGGCCATCGAGATTCCGTCGCAAGCGAAGAAACGCGACATGCCGTCGAAGTTCGTCCTGGTGGCGCATGCCAGCGAGAAGCTCAGGCGCGCCGCCAGTGGCGATGCGCAGGAGGAAGACCCGCGTTCGCACTCCTGGCTGGTGCTGGTGACGCCCGAGGACGAGCGGCCTGACGATCGCATCGTGAAGTCGCTGATGTACCGCGGCTATCGGGTGACCGGCCGGAGCGTGCAGGACGGCTGCAACGCGGTGCGGTTCGTGCGTGAGGTGCGGGAGGCATCGTGACCGCGAAGGTGATGAACCAGGCGGAGTACGCGCGCTATCGCGGCGTGGCGCGCAAGACGATCACGGAGTACAAGCACCGCGGCCTGCTGGTGCTCACCGAGGCCGGCAAGGTGGACGTGGCCGCCTCGGACGCAAACCTGGATGCGTTCCTGGACGAGGTGCGCGGCGGCGACCGCACCAGCGAGGCCGCCATGCCGGCCGACGCCAACGCATACCTGGAGGCAAAGACGCGCGAGATGCGGGCCCGTGCCGCGCGGCAGGAGCTTGAGACGCGCAAGCGGGCCGGGGAGCTTCTGGAGCGCAAGAGCGTGGAGCGTGCGGCCTTCACGCTGGCGCGGCAGACCCAGGAGGCGGTGATTGCGGTGGCAGATCGCCTGGCGTCCGTGCTGGCCGCAGAGAGCGACGCGGCGAAGGCGCACGAGCTGCTTTCGGACGAGCTGCGCGGAGTGATGAACGACATGGCCAAACAGGCGGAGGAGCTGTTCGCGTGAACGCGCAACTGCAGCCGGTGGTGGACGACGAGTTCGCGATGGACGATGGCGCGGCGGTCTTCGCCGAGGCCTTCGCGCGCGGCCTGCGTGTGCCGGACCCTGTGCCCATCGACGCATGGGCGGACCAGCACCGCTTTCTGCCGCGTGACGCGAGTTCAGAGCCCGGCCGCTGGCGCACGGTGCGCACGCCGTACCTGCGCGAGCCAATGCAGGTGCTCTCGACGCAGCATCCGTGCCGGCGGGTGGTGATGATCTTCGGCACCCAGCTCGGCAAGACAGAGACGGGCAACAACTTCGTGGGCTCGGTGATCCACCAGACGCCCGGGCCGATGATGGTGGTGCAGCCCACCGTGGACCTGGGCAAGCGCTGGGTGCAGCAGCGCCTGAACCCGATGATCGAGCACACGCCCGCGCTGCGCGAGCTGATTGCGCCGGCGCGCAGCCGCGACGGCGGCAACACGGCGAGCATGAAGCAGTTCCCTGGCGGGGTGATGGTGATCACCGGCGCCAACAGCGCCGCAGGCCTGCGCTCGATGCCGGTGCGGTTTCTGTTCATGGACGAGATCGACGCCTACCCGCAGGACGTGGACGGGGAAGGCGATCCCATCGACCTGGCCGAGCGGCGCACCAGCACGTTTCCGCGGCGCAAGATTCTGCTGACCTCCACGCCGACCATCGAGGGCGAGTCGGCCATCTGGGACGAGTGGCAGCGCTCTGACCAGCGCGAGTACGAGGTGCCGTGCCCGGAGTGCGGCGAGTACCACGTGCTGGAAGACGAGCGCCTGACGGATGACGGGATGTTCGCCTGCCCACACTGCGGCGCGTTCCTCGAGGAACACCACAAGACCGGGATGCTGGCCGCGGGCCGGTGGGTGGCGCGCAACCCGGACAGCGACGTGCCCGGCTTTCATCTGCCGAGCTACTACGCGCCGATCGGCCTCGGTTACACCTGGGCCGAGATTGCCGAGATGCGCAAGGCATCCAGGGACGACCCGGAGAAGATCAAGACCTACACCAACACCATCATGGCGCGGCCCTACCGGGACGAGCGCGGCAAGCTGGACTGGCGCGAGATCGCCGATCGGCGCGGCGGCTACCGGACGCGCGAGATCCCCGAGGGCTGCCTGTTCCTGACCTGCGGCATCGACACGCAGGACGACCGCTGGGCCATCGAGATCCTGGGTTTTGGCAGAAACGGTCGGGTGTGGGTGATCGACGCCTGGGAAATCCCCGGGCAGCCCGGCCTGGAGGAGGAGTGGGCGAAGCTCGACGAGGTGGTGGAGATGCGCTTCGTGAACCGCTACGGCGTGGAGCTGCCGATTCTGGCCACCGGCATCGACACAGGCGGCCACCACACGCACATGGCCTACCAGTACTGCCGCACGCGCAAGCACAAGCGCGTGCTGGCCATGAAGGGCTCGCGCTACCAGGGGCGGCCTATCCTGCCGTCGCGGCCCAGCCCGCAGGACGTGAACGTGCGCGGGCAGATTTACCGCGCCGGCGTGGATCTGTGGCACGTGGGCACCGACACGGCCAAGGGCGCCATCTTCGCCAAGCTGGTAGCCGACGCCGGCCTGGAGCCGGACGAGCGGCGCTTCCATTTCGCCAGCGACCTGCCGGACGAGTTCTTCATGCAGCTCACCGCCGAGCGCTACGACACCGAGCGCAGCCGCTGGGTCAAGCAACGGCACCAGCGCAACGAGTTTCTCGACTGCGCGGTGTATGCGCTGGCCGCGGCCTGCCATCCCTCCATCCGCGTGGACAAGCTGCGCGAGCACGACTGGAAGAAAATTGAGGAACGGGTGCAGCCGCGCATCCAGGACATGTTCGCCACGGCAGCGCCTGAGACGGCCTCAGAAGCCGTACAGGCGGACGAAGACGCAGGGCAACCCCAACAACAATCACGGCCCGAAAAACCCATCCAGCAACGCAGACGGAGGCCGTCGCGGCGCCGGGCCCGGCGCGGCGGCTTCGTGGGAGGATTCGATGACTAGCGAGCCGAGCAAGATTGTGGCTGGAGACAGCCTCGAGTGGCGGGAAACGCTGCCGGACTACCCGGCCAGCGCGGGATGGAGCCTGCGCTACGTGATTTACAACGCCAATGCCAGCTACCCAATCCAGGCCGTGGCCGACGGGGACGGCCACGTGGTGTCAGTGGCAGCCACGGACACGGCGAGCTGGTCTCCGGGCCGGTACGAGATTGCCGGGTATGTGTCGCACCCGGACGGGCGCAAGAAGACCATCGTCACCCACGGGCTGATCATCGAGCCGGACCCGGCGGCCATCACCGCGGGCCTGGACGGGCGCAGCTTTGCCAGGCGCATGCTGGACGCCATCGAGGCGGCGCTCGAGGGCCGCGCCGACAAGGGTCAGCTCGACATGCTGCGCTACCAGTTCGGCGTGCGCGGCGGCGAGATCAACCCGGAAATCCTGATGCGCGCCCGTGACCGGTATCAGCAGGAGGTGTACGCCGAAGAGCGGGCCGAGAAGCTGGCGCGGGGCGAGGGCACGCGCGGCTGGCGGGTGCGCTTCTGATGCCGCGCAGGAAGATCGAGCTCGGGCGCGGCGAGCTGGTCATGTATCTCGACATGGCCGGCTGGCACCGGGCCCGGGCGGCGAAGCTGGCCGGCGTTTCCCGGGAAACCTTCCAGCGGCGGATGCGCGAGCACCGGGTGCGCGCGCCCAGGGCAGACAGCCGGCTCGACCCGGCCTTCGTGGAGCGGCTCCGGTCGGGCCTCGGCTGCCTGGGCTGCGCCACGCTGGCCGAGACGCGCGGCGTCAGCCGCAGCACCATCGCCAGGGCCCGGCGGCGCGAGACGTGGTTCTGAGTTCAGGAGGCCTGGCGCGTGTCCGGTTCGGCGACGAGGTGCACGCCAAGCGCCCGCATCACGCGCATTACCGTGTCAAAGCGCGGCGCCGCGCCGCCACGCAGCGCACGATAGAGCGCCTCGCGGGCCAGCCCGGATTCGCGGGCGATTTCCGTCATGCCGTGCGCACGGGCAATCGTCCCGAGCGCCTCGATGACGGCGTCAGGATCGTTCTCTTCCAGCACGGCCGAGAGATAGCCGGCAATGTCTTCCGGGTCGCGCAGATACTCTGCCGGGTCGAAATCCGGCAAATCGGAAACGCGAGTCTTCTTGCTCATGGGTCAGTCCTCCAGTGTTTTGGCCAGCGCGATGGCGCGGGCGATGTCCCGGCGCTGGCTGGACTTGTCACCGCCGCCCAGCATCACGATCAATGTCTCGCCGCGCAGGGTGTAATACATGCGCCATCCGGGCCCGAAGAACTCCCGCATCTCGAAAACGCCATCGCCAACAGGCTTCACGTCACCCAGGTTGCCGCCAGCGGCCCGTTCCAGCCGGCGAACAAGGCGGCCTCGCGTTTTGCCGTCCTTCAGGCCGTCCAGCCATGCGGCGAACTCGGGTGTCTGCCTGATTCGGAACATGGGTTAATTGTAACCGAATGATTACAGCATTCAAGCCGCCGTTTGACATTCAGCGCCCATCGGGTCTACGCTTTCCCCGTCACCGCAAAATCGGTGACCGGGTTTGACAGCCCGAAGCCAAGGCGCACCACGCGCCGCTCGAGCGCGTTTTTTGTGCCCGCTCAACGGTGGGGTGCGCGGGGAGCCGCAAGGCTCGCCGGTCCTTGGCCCGGTCTGTCAACCCGTGCATCCCGCCACCCTTTTGATTGACAGCGAAAGCGTGGCGGTTCTCGAATCTCAGCCAAGGAGAACCGACATGACCCAATCCCTTTCCGTCCTCTACACCGAGATCCGCATCCACGACGGCCTCTACTCCCTGAACGACCTGCACCGCGCCGCTGGTGGCGAAGACAAGCACCGCCCGACCTTCTTCCTGCGCACAGATCAGACCAAGGCGCTGATCGAGGAAATCGAAAACTGTGCAGATATGCACAGTAAAGCCGTCGCCACCCGAGAAGGCCGCAGCGGAGGCACCTACGCCTGCAAGGAGCTGGTCTATGCCTACGCCATGTGGATCAGCGCGAAGTTCCACCTGGCCGTGATCCGCGCCTTCGACGCGCTGGTGAGCGGCGGGCGGCCTGAACCTGAGCCCGCCCCGGCCCTGGCCTACGCCAGCAAGGAGCAGCGCGAGCCGCTGGTGAAGGCCATCCGCCGGGTGGTGAAGATGGCCGAGCGCCGGGGCCGCAAGCTCGGATACGACGAGGCGCACGCCATCGTGAACCTCAAGCTCGGCGTGGCGGACGTGGCGCACATGACCGTGGAGCAGGTGCAGCGCGGCGTGGCCATCGCCGGCGAGATGCTGGAGAAGGTGGTGCTCGAAGGCGAATACCTGCACCGCGACGATCCGGAGCCGTCAGCGGACCCAGACAGCGAGCGCCTCACGCCGAAGGAGCGCGAGCGGCTGCTCGGCGCCATGCGCACCGCGCTGGCCGGGCTCGAGGACGGCAATGGCGCGATGATGGCGCTCACCAACCGCATCCGGGTGCTGTGCCGGGTGCGGAACATCGATGACCTGCGGCGTGATGACCTGGCCGTGGTGGATGCGGAGCTGGCCAGGCTGCGCGAACATGACCTGCCGGAATACTACAAGTTCCGCGCGGAAATGCGGGAGTTCCTGCACCGCGAGGTCATCGGCGCCGGCACGCCGTGGACGCCGGTCGTGACCCGCAAGTGGCGCGCGCGCATGAAGAAAACGCTGCCGCCCCGGCCGGACTGGCTGCACATGGCCGTTCGCGAGCTCGGCATGTCATGCCCGTTGTGCGGGGAGGCGCACGGGAAACCGTAATGCCCGCGCCGCGCCAGGCAGTCAACCTCGCAACAGGAATCATCGCAATACGAAAAAAATTTTCGTTTTGTTGCAAGATGTGTCAATTCACCGGCCCATACTCCACGCATGGGCCTGTTCGACGCCATTCGCAAAAACGCTTCCCGGACGCCGCAAGGCCGCCGGCCCGGCATTGCGCGCCGGGCCGGGCGCGCCATGTTGCGGTACTGGGAGGCGGCGCAGCGTGATCGCCTGAACGCCGACTGGCAGCTCGGCGGCGGCAACATCAACCAGGAGCTGCGCGCCCAGCTCGAGGCGGTGCGCCAGAAGGCGCGCTGGCTGGAGCACAATTCCAGCATCGCCCGCTCCTACCTTTCCCTGGTGGAAACCCACGTGGTCGGCCCGGACGGCTTCATGCTGCAGGTGCAGGGCAAGCGCCGCGACGGCTCGCTTGACACCCGCGGCAATGCGGCGGTGGAGAAGTCGTTCCACGAGTGGTGCCACATGGGCGTGTGCGAGCTGTCAGGCAGGCTCGACTTCCCTGGCCTGTGCCGCCTGACCGCGCGCACCGAGGCGCGTGACGGCGAAGCACTGCTGCGGATGCACGATGCCCGCCCCACCGAGAGCAATCCGTGGGGGTTCGTGCTCGAGATCATCGATCCGGCGCGGCTCGACCACCGCCTGAACGAAGACCGCCTGAACAACGGCAACCTGATCCGGCTCGGCATCGAGCTCAACGGCGCGGGCCGGGCGGTGGCCTACTGGCTGCGCGACAGCAACGACCACACGCTGGCCTGGCCGGACGGCTACGTGCGGGTGCCTGCGGAAGACATGATTCATTTCTTCGAGCCGGAGCGGCCAGAGCAGCTTCGCGGCGTGAGCCGCATGGCCAGCGTGATCGAAACCATCCACCAGACGCGCAAGTACCGCAAGGCGGCCGAGATCGCCGCGCGCGCCGGGGCATCGAAGATGGGCTTCCTGAAGAGCGACGGCGGGCTCGGTGCGTTGGCGGCGGCCGCGGCAGACCAGGCTAGCGACGTGGATCTGGACGGCTACGAGCTCAAGGAGTTCGAGCCCGGCCAGATCGACGAGCTGCCGCCCGGCGTGGATTTCGTGGGCTGGGATCCGAAGTATCCGCACGAGAACTACGAGCCGTTCATCCGCACCACGGAGCGCGACATCGCGGTGGGACTGGATGTGTCCTACCACAGCCTCACCGGCGATCTCACCGAGGTCAACTACAGCTCCATGCGCGCCGGTTCGCTCGAGGAGCGGGACCGCTGGCGCGTGCGGCAGGAGACGTTCGCGGCCTGCGTGCTGCGGCGGATCTACCTGCGCTGGCTGAACAACGCGGCGCTCAACCGCCAGCTCGGCTCGGCGGTGGGCGTGGGCATGCAGCTCGAGCGCTACACGCAGCACCGCTGGCAGGGCCGGCGCTGGGCCTGGGTGGACCCGGAGAAGGACATCAAGGCCACGGTGATGGCGATCAATGCCGGGCTGACCAGTCCGCAGCGCGTGGCGTCGGAAATGGGGCTGGACTACGAGGAAGTGCTTGAGCAGATCGCCCGCTGGCAGGAGATGGCCGCAGAGAAGGGCGTGACGTTTCCCATCATCGAACCCGCCTCCGGCGGGAACGGATCGACACAGGCGCCACCGGCGCGCCAGGTTGTCGGAATGACGAGGTGACACAGATGAGCAAGGTACAGGTGCGCGGCCCGCTGATGCGCACGATGCGGATCTCGCAACGGGCCATCGACACGGAGAACCGCACGGTCGAGCTGAGCTTTTCGTCCGAGACGCGGGACGTGGAGCGGTTTTTCGGCATCGAGGTGCTGGATCACAAGCCGTCGTCGGTACGGCTCGAGCGGCTGAGAAGCGGCGGTCCGCTGCTGTTCAATCACGACCCTGACAAGCACATCGGCGTGATCGAGAGCGTGCGGATCGAGAACGGCCGCGGCCTGGCCACGGTGCGCTTCGGCAACTCGCCGCTGGCCGAGGAGAAGTTTCAGGACGTGCAGGACGGCGTGCTGGCGAACGTGTCGCTGGCGTACAAGACGCACCGCATGGTGCTCGATGAACAGCAGGACAACGGGCCCGATGTCTTCCGCGTGGTGGACTGGGAACCGCTGGAGATCAGCCTGGTGACGGTGCCGGCTGACATTACCGTAGGCGTCGGGCGTTCGTCCGGCGATGTGTTCGAGGTCGAAATCGAGGAGAGATCGATGACTGACAAGCAGCAGCAAGAAGGCGCCGGCGCCGAAAACGGAACCGGCGAGGCACAGCGCAACGAACCGGCCATCACGGTCGATCGCGGCGCCATCGAGGCCGAGGTGCGCGCGGCCGAGCAGCGCCGCGTGGCGGATCTGCTGGCCATGGGCGAGCGTTTCGCGCGCTACGGCGCGATGGAGCTGGCCCAGGAGTACATCCGCTCCGGCAAGCAGCCGGAGGACCTGCAGAGTGCGATTCTGGAGCGCCTGCCCAGCGGCGAGGACGTTTCCGCAGTGCGCGGCGAACCGGCTTCTGATCTTGACATGAGCGAGCGCGAGATGCGCCAGTACAGCCTGATCCGCGCCATCAACGCCGCCATCAACAACGACTGGAGCAAGGCCGGTTTCGAGCTGGAATGTTCCCGCGCCATCGAGGAGCGGGTGGGCCGCGATGCGCGTGGTTTCTTCGTGCCGCTGCAGGTGCAGCAGCGCGTGCTCAACACCACCACCGGCACGGATCTGATCGGCACCGATCACATGGCCGATCAGTTCATCGACACGCTGCGGCCGCGCTCCGCCGTGATGAGCCTGGGCGCCACCGTGCTCGACGGCCTGCGCGGCAACGTGAGCATCCCGAAGAAGAACGGCAATGCCGCGTTCTACTGGCTGGCGGACGATGACAGCGTCACCGATTCCGATCCGGCCTTCGGCAGCGTGAACCTCTCGCCCAAGACCGTGGCCGGCAGCGTGCCCATGAGCCGCCGCCTGCTCAAGCAGTCCAGCCCCAGCATCGAGGCGCTGGTGCTGGCCGATCTGCAGCGCGGCGCGGCCCTGGCCATCGACCTGGCCGCCCTGGAAGGTTCTGGCACCAACAACCAGCCCCAGGGCGTGGTGAACGTGACCGGCGTGAACACCCAGGCCGTGGACACGCCCGGCGCGCCCACCTGGGACGAGCTGGTGGGCTTCGAGACCGCCGTGGCCGACGACGAGGCGCTGGACGGCGCGCTGGCCTACCTGACCACCTCCGCCGTGCTCGGCAAGCTGAAGGTCACGCCCAAGGATGCCGGCTCCGGCCTGTTCCTGGTGGAAGGCAACGAGGCAAACGGCTATCCGGTGCGGGTGCGCAACGGCATCACCGCCAACCGGATCGTGTTCGGCAACTGGAGCGACGTGCTGATCGGCATGTGGGGGATCCTCGACGTGATGCCCGACACCGCCGCCAAGGCGGCCAGCGGCGGCCTGGTGCTGCGCGTGTTCCAGGACGTGGACATCGCCGTCCGCCACGCCGAGAGCTTCTGCATCAACGCCTGATGACTGACGCCGGCACAGGGACGCGCCGGCGCTGAAGGAGGAGACCATGAACGACGAAATCAAACCCGCAAATGCGGCAGAGCAGACCGAGGCGGCGAAGCCGAAGAAAGCGGCGGCCCGCAAGGCGAAAGAGCCGCGGATCCGGATTGTGAAGGCCTGCGCCGTGCGCGGCGAGCCGGTGGAAAAGGGCATCCTGCGCGTTTCCCGGGAAATCAGTGAGCAGGATGCCCGGGCGCTGGTGCGCATGGGCCGGGCCATCGAACTGGAGGATGACAAATGAGCGTGATTGATACCGATTCCGTGTCCGTGTTGCCAGCCGCTGCGGCCACCGCAAGCGCCAGCGGCGCCCAGGTGGACGTGCGCGACTACGAGGGCGTGGCCGCCTTCGTGCTGGACAGCTCTGCCGACGCCGGCGGTGACGGCACCCTGGACGTGGCGCTAGAGCAGAGCGATGACGGCGTGACCTGGATTGCCGTGCCCGGCGGTGCGTTCACCCAGGTGACGGCGGCAGGCCAGGCCTTCGAGCGCCTGATCGTGGATCTCGACCGGCTTGGCCGGTACATCCGCGCCACGGAGACGATCGCCGGCACCGCGCCGTCGTTCGCCCGCTCGCTGACCATGATGGCGATGAAGAAGTATCGCTGATGGCCCTCTGGTCGCAGACGCTTGCCGATCTCGATGCGGCCGTGGTGGATGTAGTTGCCGATGATGCCGTGTTCGACGCGGCCGGCGACGGCACCGCGCCTGTGGCGGTGCGCGGGGTGTTCGAGACGCCCTGGCGCGAGCCCGAGATCGGGCGTTTGCGCACGCGGGTCGTGGAGCCGACGTTCATCGGGTTCAGCGCCGATCTGGGCGGGGCCGTCTCCGGCACCTCGCTGCTTACGGTGGACGGCAGGACCTACCGGGTCATCGATGTCGAGCCCGGTGACGACGGCATGATGAAACTGGTGTTGAGGCCGGAATGATGGCGGAGATCTGGAAAACGCTTGGACAACAGGTGGCGAAGTTCGCGCCGCTGCTCGGTGGCGCAATCGGCGGCCCGGGCGGAGCGGCCATCGGGCAACTGGTGGCGTCGGCTTTCGGGGCGCCGGCGGACGATCCGCGGGCCATCGCTGCGGCTGTGCAGCAGGACCCGCAGGCGGCGGCGAAGCTGCGCGAGCTTGAGCTGCGTCACCGGGAGCGCCTGGAGGAGCTGGCGCTCGAGCGCTACCGGGCCGGGCTGGATGCGGAGAGCGCGCGCCATGCCCAGGCGCAGGAAACCATCCGCACCGAGGCCCGTTACGGCACCGATTACGTGAAGGAGACCCGCCCGCGCATCGCGCGCATGTCGTTCTACTCGGGCGCGGCGTATGCCATGGCGATGGAGGCCGCAAAGCTGGCCGGATTCGGGGCTGGCGCGGACACGGCGCTGCTGGGCGTGCTGTTCGGGCCGGTGGGCTTTTACATGACCATGCGCACGCTGGATGCGTTCAGCGGGAAAGGAAAGAGTTGATGGCACAGGACCAGGTGGAGGAAATCCGCGCCGGCCTTAATGACTTGCGCAACGACGTGGCCGACGCGCTGAAGGTGATGCGTACCGACATTCGCGAACTTGGGAAGGCCATCAATGGGCTGGCGCGCATCGATACCCGGATCGAGCGGCTGGTAAAGGACGTCGACGCGCTGTTCAGCCTGGTGCGAGAGGAAACCCGCGAGCTGGACGAGCGGGTGCGCACCCTCGAGGTGAACGTGGCCGGCAACGTGAAGAGCATGACGCTGTTCGATTCCATCGTGCGCCAGTCGGTGTTCGTGATGATTGGCGTCATCGTCGGCGTGGTGGTGGAGAGGCTGTTCGGATGAGCGTGCTTGCGCCACGGGTCGATGTGAATTCCGCCGAGTTCGAGGCGCTGATCCGGCGGCTCGGGATCACCGAGAAGGCCGCCATACGCGCCTATCGCCGCGCCGCTGACAAGACGCTCACCTGGCTCAAGCGGCAGGTGGCGAAAGACGTGAACGGCACCACGGGGATCCCGATGAAGGCCCTGCGCAAGCGCCTGAAGGCCTACCGCACCACCCAGCGAAGCATGCGCGCGAAGTTGTGGCTTGGCCTGAATGCCATCTCCGCCGATGAGCTGGGCAGGGCGCGGCAGCAGCGGTCTGGCGTGCGCGTCGGCAAGTTCTTCTTTCGCGGCGCGTTCCGGGCGCGGATCTATGGCGGCGGGGAAAAGGTGTGGATCCGGCGCAACAGCAAGTGGTTCGACCCGGATCTGTATCCGGCCAGGGTTCGACCCGGCGATCGCGGCGCGCCGCATGGCTTTCCGGTCGTGAAGGTGAGGGTGAAGCTCGAGGAGGCGGAAAGCCGTTTCGTGTACTGGACGGCGCGCATGGAGGCCTACCTGAATACGCTGCTGATGAAGGAGCTGGATCTGGAAGTGCGGAGGGCGCAACGTGCTTGACACGCTGCACACGGCAATCGTGGACAGGCTCGCTGCCGACCTGCCGACGGTGCCCACCGTGGCGGCCTATCCGCAGCTTGAGCGGCGGATCACCCTGCCCGCGGTGATCGTCGAACTTGACGAGCTGACGCCGGAGGATTTCGGCTGGCCGGATTTCAGCGCCTGGGCCGAGTTCACGGCCTGGTGCGTGCACGATCCGTCGCTGCCTTCGGCGATGCTCGAGGTGCGCAACCTCGCGGCCACCGTTGCGGCGCGTGTGCACCAGGAGGAGGACTTCGGCTATGCCGAAACGCTGCGCCGGGCAGAAGTGCTGCGGGTGTCGCCGGACGACTTCAACCCGGACCTCGAAGGCTATCTGGTGTGGGCGGTGTCGTTCCGGACGGGCGTGCGGATCGGCGAGCGCGAGTGGCGCATCGATCCGGCCGCAGGCGTGAGCGTGGTGGACATCACGGGCGTGGTGGGCGACTTCGACAGCGCCGGCCTGAAGCATGTGCTGGCTGACGGCAACGAGCCGCCGGCCGAGGACGAGGTTCTGTTACCCGATCAACCGAAGGGGTGAGGCGATGAGCAAGTTCTACGTGAAACCGGCCATGCCGGGACAGAAGGTGCACCTGGAAGACGGCAGGGGCTTTCTGCCGGAAGAAGGTGCCGAGGTGGCGCGCAGCACGTACTGGCTGCGCCGGGTGAAGGATGGCAGCGTCGTGGAGGCGCGGCCCGCCAAGAAGGGGAAATAAGCCATGGCAATCGCATTCAACGAGATCCCGCAGGCGCTGCGCATCCCGGGCGTCTATGTCGAGTTCGACAACTCGCTGGCCAACAACGCCGATCCGCAGTTCAAGCTGCTGGTGATCGGCCAGCGCCTGGCCGCCGGCAGCGTGGCGCAGGGCGTGCCGACGAAGGTCACCAGCGCCGGTCAGGCCGAGGACTATTTCGGCCGCGGCTCGATGCTGGCCGAGCAGATCAAGCACCTGCTGGCCGCGAACCAGTGGATCGATCTGACCGCCATCGCCCTTGACGAGGACGCCACCGGCGCCGCCGCCACCGGCACCATCACGCCCGCCGGCACGGCCGTGGAAACGGCAACGCTTGCGCTCTACATCGCAGGTCAGCAGGTGCGCGTGCCGGTGGTCTCAGGCGACAGCCAGGATGCCGTGGCCACGGCCATCGCCGATGCCATCAACGCCGACGATACGCTGCCGGTCACGGCCGCCGTGGACGGTACGGTGCTCAACCAGGTAAATCTCACCTGCCGCTGGAAGGGCGAGACCGGCAACGACATCGACATTCGCCTGAACTATTACGGCGAGAAGACGCCCAAGGGCCTCACGGTCGGCATCGGCGCCATGGCCGGCGGCACGGCGAACCCGGACATCGCCACGGCCATCGCCGCCATGGGCGACGAGTGGTACAACTGGATTGTCTGCCCCTACACCGACGCGGCCAACATGACCGCGCTCGAGACCGAGCTGGATAGCCGCTGGGGGCCGACCCGCCAGATCGGGGCGCGCGCTTTCGTGGCTTACCGCGGCAATCATGCCGCCACCACCACCTTCGGCGACTCGCGCAACAACCCGCACGTGACCTGCATGGGCACCAACATCGCGCCGCAGCCACCCTACATCTGGGCGGCGGTCAATGCGGCGGTGGCGGCGCGCTCCCTGGCCATCGATCCGGCCCGGCCGCTGCAGACCCTGACGCTGACCGGCATCATGGCGCCAGACATCGCCGACCGCTGGACCGACAGCGAGCGCAACCTGCTGCTGTTCGACGGCATTGCCACCCACAAGGTGGCGCCGGACGGCAAGGTGATGATCGAGCGCCAGATCACCATGTACCAGGTCAATGCCGCCGGCATCGCCGACGATTCCTACCTGGACATCAACGTGCCGGAGACCCTGGAGCGGATCCGCTTCGAGCAGCGCAAGCTGTTCTCGAGCAAGTATCCGCGCCACAAGCTGGCGGAAAACGACGCGCGCATCGGCGCCGGGCAGGCGGTGATGCAGCCGAAGCTGGCCATGGCAGAGCTGCTGGCGCTGTACCGGACGCTGGAGGCCCGTGGCTGGGTGCAGGACTACGACGGCTACAAGGCCAGCCTGGTGGTCGAGATTGGCGACGGCGCCGGTGGCGGCGACCGCAACCGCCTGAACGTGCAGGATTCGCCGCGCCTGGTGGGCCAGTACCGCGTCCACGCGCAACAGGTCCGGTTCCGCAAGTAAGAGGAGGAATGACGCATGAGCAAGCAGATCACGGGACGGGCCTATGTCCGCGTCGACGGCAAGCAGTATCCATCGCGCGACGGCGCGGTGCTCAAGCCCGGGATGGTGTCGCGCAAGCCGGTCATCGGCGCCGACGGTGTGCACGGCTATGTGGAAAAGGTGTTGTCGCCGTCCATCGAGTGTTCCCTGAGCCACAACAACGAGCTGTCCATCGAGGAGCTGCAGAACATCGTCGGCGCCACGATCATGTTCGAATGCGACACCGGGCCCATCTACATTCTGCGCGAGGCCTGGTGCGATCCGGAATCGCTAGATCTGACCGTGGGTGACGGCGAAGTGAAGGTGACCTTCAACGGCGTGGCCGTCGAGGAGGTGAGCGGATGACGCGCATCGAGCTGGCGCATCCGATCACGATGGGCGACGAGCGCATCGATGCCATCGAGGTGGATAGGCCGAAGGTGAAACACCTGATGGCCTACGACCGGGAACAGGGCGAGATGGCCAAGATGGCGGCGCTGATCGCCGAGCTGGCCGGGCTGCCACGGCCGGTAATCGATCAGATGGACGCGGCGGATTTCATGCGTGCCTCGGAGGTGGTCTCCGGTTTTTTGGATGCTGGCCAGGCAACTGGGACCTGATGACCGCCGAGGTGGCGGCGGGTTACGGCTTCAGCCGCGCCGACATTCTGGCCCTGGACGACCACGAGCTGGCCTTCTGGCACGAGCGCCTGAAGCGGATCGCGCCGCGTGAAGAAACAGCGCCAGCATGGTGAGCCAGAACAGCCAGGCGGCGTCCAGCACGGCAGCGGCGAGCAGGGCGGCCAGCAGGATCATGGCGTAGACGAATGTTTGCGCAACGGCGTTGAGCATGGCGTTTCCCGGGAAACGGTTTGGTGAGAGTGTAGCAGATGGCGCAACTGAAAACCTCGGTCATTCTCGATCTGGTGGACCGCATGAGCCGGCCGCTGGCGCGCACCCGCGCCGCGCTCAAGAGCGTGCAGGAGACGGCGGCGAAGGTCGAGGGCTTCCGCAAGCTCAAGCAGGAATCCGTGGCCACCGCCGGCAAGCTGCGCGAGGCCCAGGAACGGGCCGCCCGCCTGGCCAGGGAGATGGCCGGCGCCGCCAAGCCTTCGCGCCGCCTGCGGGCCTCGTTCGAGAAGGCCAGGCTGGAGGCCGGGCGCTACAAGCGCGCCCTGGGCGAGCAGCAGGCCAGGCTGGAGGCACTGCGCCGCGAGCTGCGCGGCGCGGGCATCGATACCCGCAACCTGGCCGAGCACCAGCAGCGCCTGGCGCGCGAGTCTGAACGGCTGTCTGGCAGGCTCAAGCGCCTCGAGCGGCTCAAGGCCATGACGGGGCGCATGAGCGGTGCGGCTGGCAAAATGGTCGGCAGGTTCGGCGCTGCCTTGCGCGCGGCGGGGCTGGTGGCCGGCGGCGCGGCCGCCATGGTGGGCGGGGCCGGCGCGGCGTTCGGCCGCCTGTTCGTGGGCACGGCGGCGAAGTTCGAGCGTTACAGGACCATCCTCGAAACGGTCGAAGGCAGCTCCGAGAAGGCGCGAAAGTCGTTCGACTGGGTGTCGGAGTTCGCCGCCAGGACGCCGTTCGAGATCGACGAGGTGATGGGCTCGTTCGTGAAGCTGCGCGCATACGGGCTTGAGCCGACCGGCGGCCTGCTGCGCACCCTGGGCGATACGGCCGCCGCCATGGGCAAGCCCATCGAGCAGGCCGTGGAGGCGATCGCGGATGCGGTGACCGGTGAGAACGAGCGGCTCAAGGAGTTCGGCATCAAGGCCCGCACCGTGGGCAAGCAGATCGTCTATGAGTATTCGGTCAACGGCAAGACCATGAAGAAGACGGCCGACTCGAGCAACCGGGCGATGATCCAGTCCACTCTGGAATCGATCTGGAACGAGAAGTACGCCGGGGCCATGGCCAAGCAGTCGAAGACCTGGTCCGGCATGATGTCGAATCTCGCCGATCACTGGACGCGGTTCGTCAACCTGGTCATGGAGTCCGGCGCCTTCGACGCCATGAAGGCCAAGCTGGCCACGATCCTCGATGCGGTGGACCGGATGGCGAAGTCCGGCGAGCTGAAGCGCATGGCCGTGCAGATCAGCGATGCAGTGGTGCGTGCCGTCGAGGTGATTTGGTCGCTCGGCAAGGCCACCGTTTCTGTATTCAGAGCCATTGGCAAGGTCATCGATGTCGTCTGGACGCCGATCAAGGGCCTGTTCGACATGGTTTCCGGAATTGCCGACAAGGCGATGAGTTTCTTCGACAGCGCCTTTGGCACCAGGGTCAAGGAAAGCATCGGTCGCGGCGTGGCGGCATTGATGGCCGGGCTCGGCAGCACGGAGGCGCAACAGGCGCTTAACCGTGACGCGGACAGGTTCGGCCCGCGAAGGGATTTGGCGGGTCCGGTGGCGACGACGCAGGTGGGAGGCATGATCCGCGTGCAGATTGACAGCGAAGGCCGGCCACGGGTGCGCGAGGTGGCGAGTGCCAGCCGCGCAGTCGGCATCGAGGTGGAAACCGGCATGGCGATGGCGGGGCCTTGACCATGTGGCGCGAACGCATGCGCGGCGGCCGTTTCCGCGACGCGGATTTCCTGCTCGACAGCCACGATCTGAGCAGCGGCCGGCAGGCGGCAAAGCACCAGTATCCGAAAGGCGAGAAGCCGTATGCCGAAGACATGGGCAAGCGGCAGCAGGAGTTTTCCATCGAATGCCATGTGATCGGCGCCGATTACATGGCGGCCCGTGACGCGCTGATTGCCGCCCTGGAAAAGGAAGGGCCCGGTACGCTGGTGCACCCCTACCTCGGCACGCGCAGGGTGCAGGTGCTCGGCTTCCGGTTGCGGGAGTCTTCCGCGGAAGGCGGCATTGCGCGGTTTTCGATTCGCTTCGTCGAGGCCGGCCAAAATCTTCAGCCGCGCGCCTCTGCCGATACGTCAGCCATCGTCGGCAGCCGCGCCGACGCGGCGATCACCGCCATCGCCGGGAGATTTGCCGAGCGTTTCGATGTGAGCGGGCCGGAGTTCGTTGCCGCCGATGCGACCAGCACGCTGCAGCGCATGAGCGCGCGTCTCGATGCACTGGCAGGGAGTATTCCTGCCGATCCGGCCGGCGCATCGGCATTTGCGCGCGATCTCGGCGTGTTTTCCGGGTCGCTGGCGTCGCTGATTCGCACACCTGCTTCGCTGGCCGGCAGTGCCACGAGCCTGATCGGCGCTCTGGCCGGGCTGACGGCGCGCCCGGAAGCAGCGCTCGGCATGTATCGCGGCCTGTTCAACTTCGGAGACACGGACAAGCCGCTACCGCGCACCACGCCGAACCGCAGGCGTCAGGCACGAAACCGTGACGAGGTGAACGGCATGGTGCGACGTGCCGCCATCGTCGAGGCGGCGCGGGCGGCGTCCGGCATGCGGTTCGAGGCTTTCGAGGATGCCACCGCGGTGCGCGATGAGCTGGCCGATCGCCTCGATGCAGAGATGGATACCGCGCCTGACGACGTGTACCAGGCACTGGCCGAGCTGCGTGCCGCACTTGTACAGGACATCCGCGAGCGCGGCGTAGACCTTGCCAGGATCGTCAGTGTCGTCCCTCCGGCGACACTGCCTGCGCTGGTGCTTGCGCACCGGATCCATGGCGATCCGAAGCGGGTAGACGAAGTCGTGGTGCGAAACCGGATCCGCCATCCCGGGTTCGTGCCCGGCGGCATGGCCATCGAGGTGCTGAGCGATGCCTGATGCGCGTCTTTTGATCGATGGCCGTGCCTATTCCGGCTGGTCCGAGGCGCGAATCGAGCGCGGCATCGATCGCCTGGCGGGCGCTTTCGAACTCGTCGTCTCCAACCGCTGGAAGGACAGGGATACGGCCACGGCGATTCGCCCCGGCGCGGCCTGCGCGCTGATGCTGGATGGCGACAAGGCCATCACGGGCTACGTGGACGAGGTGATCATCGAGTACAACGATGCACAGCACCAGGTGACGATTCGCGGTCGCGATCGCGCCGGCGATCTGGTCGATTGCTCGGCGCCGCTCCGCCAGTGGAGCGGGCGCACGCTGTCCGGCGTGGCGCAGGAGTTGTGCGAGCCGTTCGGGATTGCCGTCACGGACAACGTTGGCGACGAGACGCCGTTTCGCCGGCTCAAGACGGAGCCTGGCGAGACCGTCTTCGAGCTGCTGGAGCGGGCCGCAAGGCTGAGAGGTCTGCTGCTCGTGTCAGACGGCAACGGCGCCATCGAAATCACCCGGACGGGAAAGACGCGCGCGCCCACGGCGCTTGAGCTTGGGAAGAACATCCTCTCCGTCGCCGCCAGTTACAGCCATGCGGGCCGCTTCAGCGAGACGCGGGTGCTTGGCCAGCAGCCTGGCGGTGATTTTCTGTTTGGCGAGAACGCGGCTCAGGTGCTTGGCACGGCGAACGATCCGCGGATTACGCGGCACCGGCCGACGCTGCTGGTTGCCGAAGATCCCATCGATGCGCAGGCTGCCGCCACGCGCGCGCGGTGGCAAAGCAGCGTGGCCTATGGCCGCTCCATGACCGTGCAGGTCACCGTGGCCGGATGGCGTCATGCGGAAGGGCTGTGGGAGCCGAACCGGCGGGTGCTTGTGCGCGACGATTTCCTTGGACTGGATGCCTGGCTGCTGGTGGTCGGCGTGGCGCATGTGCTGGATCGCAACGGCAGCCGCACGGAGCTGACGCTGATGCCGCCGGAGGCCTTCGAGCCGGAGCCACTGCCGGAGAAGGAGGTGAGCGATGGCTGGGCTGCGTAGCCTGCTTGCGCCCCTGGCGCGGCGGGTGCGGCTGATTGTATCGCGCGCGGTCGTCCGGCTGGTGGATGACGGCGGCAAGCTGCAGACCGTGCAGATCGACATGCTGGCCGGCGAGACGATGGACGGCATCGAGCGGTTCCAGGAGTACGGATTCAGCTCGCACCCGCATCCCGGCGCGGAGGCGGTTGCGCTCGCCGTCTGCGGTCAGCGCGCCCACACTGTGGCAGTGTCTGTCGACGACAGGCGCTATCGCCTCGCAGGCCTGGCTCAGGGTGAGGTGGCGCTTTACGACGATCTCGGCAACGTCGTCCACCTCAGTCGCGATCGCATCCTGGTCAACGGCGCAAGCCTGGTGGAAGTCACCGCCCCCGCCGTCACCGTCAACGCCGCCACCGAGCACAATGGCAACATCACGCTCAATGGCAATCTGCAGGTCAACGGCGCCATCTCGGCCAGCGGCCAGGTGTCGAGTGATACCGGGGTGTCAATCGGCGCGCTGGAGCTTGGCACCCACACCCACGGCGGCGTCACTGCCGGCGCTGACAGCACGGGAGGCCCGCAATGACCGATCTGGCCATCGTCTGGCATGAAACCGGCGGCGACATCGAGCTGGGCGGCTACGACCTGGCCACCGACGACGGCCTGCGCACCGCCGTGATCCTGAGCCTGTTCACGGATCGGCGCGCCGAGCCGGACGACGTGTTGCCGGACGATGGCGGTGACCGGCGCGGGTTCTGGGCCGATGCCTGGCCTGAGGCGGACAGCGACCGGCTCGGCTCACGGCTCTGGCTCGTTTCCCGGGAAAAGCAGTTGCCGGTCGTGGCCGAACGGGCGCGCGAGTACGCCGAAGAGGCGCTGGCCTGGCTGGTGGAGGACGGTATCGCCGGCGCCGTTCGCGTCGAGGCGCTGATTCAGGGGCGCGGCGTACTCGGCCTTCACGTATCCATAGAACGGCCGGATACTGATCCGGTGGAATACCGCTTCAACCGTCTTTGGGAGACCTTGTAAATGCCGTTTCAACGCCCCGATCTCGCCACCCTGATCGAGCGCGCCCAGGCCGACATCGAGAGCCGCCTGCCCGGCGCCGACGCCAGGCTGCGCCGCTCGCTGCTTGGCGTGCTCGCCCGCATGCACGCCGGCACCGTCCACGGCCTGTACGGTTATCTGGATTGGGTGTCGAAGCAGCTCATGATCGACACGGCAGATGCTGAGCACCTGGAGCGGCACGCATCCATCTGGGGCGTATCGCGCAAGGCCGCAATGCCGGCCACGGGCACGGTCACCTTCACAGGCACGGATGGCGCCGTCATCCCGCAAGGCACCGCTTTGCAGCGCGCCGATGGCATCAAGTACGCCACCGATGCGGAGGCGACCATCAGCGCAGGTTCCGCCAGCGCAGGCGTTACGGCAAGCCAGCCTGGCGAGAGTAGCAACGCGGCAGGCGGGACAGGCCTTACCCTGGTGTCTCCGGTCAGTGGCGTGAACAGCGCAGCGACCGTGAACAGCGCTGGCCTCACCGGCGGCGCAGACACGGAAACCGACGCCAGCCTGCGCCAGCGGCTGCTGGCCCGGATCCAGAACCCGCCGCACGGCGGCGCCCAGGCGGATTACGTGGCCTGGGCGCTCGAGGTCTCCGGCGTGACGCGCGCCTGGGTCTATCCGGCCGAGTTGGGCCTCGGGACGATCACGCTGCGATTCATGATGGACGATGCCTACGCGGACGGCATTCCCCAGGCCGCCGACGTGCAGGCGGTGCAGGACTATATCGATGCCGTGCGCCCGGTCACGGCTGATCTGACGGTGGTCGCGCCGGTCGCCGTGCCGCTGGATCTGACGATCGCGCTCACGCCCAACACCAGCGCCGTGCAGGCCGCAGTAAAAGCCGAGCTTGCCGATCTGCTCACGCGCGAGGCCGAGCCCGGCGGTACCATCCTGCTCAGCCACATCCGTGAGGCCATCAGCATCGCCGCTGGCGAGACCGATCACGATCTCACAAGCCCGACGGCAGACGTGACCCACAACACCGGCGAGATCGCCGTGCTCGGGACCATCACATGGCAATGACGGCAGAGGACTACCGCGACCAGCTCCTGGCGCTGCAGCCGCCAGGCGCGGCGCTGCCGGTCGATCCGGACAGCACCTGGGGGCGTCTGCTGCAGGCCCTGGCAGACGAGCTCGCCAGGATCGACGGCCGTGCCGACGATCTGGTGGACGAGGCCGATCCGCGTACCACCTACGAGCTGCTGCCGGACTGGGAGCGCGTCGCAGGCTTGCCAGATGCTTGTACGCCAGATGGGCATACGGTCGACGCTCGCCGCGATGCGCTCACTGGCCGCATCGCCGGCATCGGCGGCCAGAGCGCGGCCTATTTCATCTGGCTCGCCGCCGATCTTGGCTACAGCGTCACCATCACCGAGTTTCGCACCGCAGATGCCGGTGCGGCGGTGGCGGGTGACGCCATCAATGGCGAGCCCTGGCGGTTCGCCTGGCAGGTGAATGCGCCGCAAACCACGGTCACGGACGCCGTGGCTGGCTCGTCTGGCGCTGGCGAGCCGCTGCGGGCGTGGGGCAACGAGCTGCTCGAATGCGTCCTGCGCGCCCGGCGCCCGGCGCACACCACGGTTCTGTTCAGCTACGGAGGATGACGATGATCGGAATACCCCGATACCTCAATACGAAAGATGACTGCGAGGGCATGCACCAGCTCGCGCTCGCAGGCCAGATCCCGGCAGAATTCGGTATCAAGGCCTGGCGCGGCCTGCTGGCCGGTGCCTACAGCTACCGCTACGACCGCGATCTCGCGGCCACCGAAGCGCCGGATGGCCCGGAGCCGGATTTCATCGTGCTGGACGTCGAGCAGCCTGACGGCAGCATCGTGCGCCAGCAACACAAGCTCACCCGCGATACCAGCAGCCGCATGGATCGTCTAGGTTACACCGAAGCGGACGTGCAGCAGAAGATCGCCGAACTGGGAGGATAAGACATGCTGAAAATCGGAGACGTGGCCGGCTCCAACGCCGACGCCCAGGGGGAGTGGACCGAAGGTGATCCGCAGGCGGGCACGCCGGCGACGATCCTCAAGGCCGATTTCCTCAACACGGTCCAGCGCGAGCTGGTGGCCATCGCCGAGCACAACGGCGGCACGCTGGATCCGGCCAACGATGCGCAGCTCATCAGCGCCATCCGCCTCGTCGGTCAACCGGCCGGCAGCGTGTGGTTGATGGGGCAGATCGAAAAGGGTACAGGCGACACCCTGAACTTGCCGGAAGGCCAGATCAACATCGGCGGCAACGGCCTGGGCTACCTGCTGACCGCTCAGACCGACTGGGATCCTGTGCTGGCCGCAAACCAGGACGGCAGCATCACGGCCCTCGCGCTCGGCGACAACGTCTACATCTACGCCGTGCAGGATCCATCCGGCATCGCAAAGTGGGTGGCCAGCTACAACAGCACCGTGCCCAACGGCTACACAGCGGCCACCAGCCGCAAGGTCGGCGGCTTCCACTTCGGTTACGTGCGCCCCATCGCCAACCGCTACGACACGGCTTTCGTGCCCACCGCGCAGATCGTGCCGAACAGTTGCTGGGACCTGCAGCACCGCCCCACATGCGACCCGACTGGCATGGTCGAAGTTATCCCTGGCAGCCTCTGGGTGGACATCTACCTCAACTCGGAAGGGTCTGGCGTGTGGCCCGAGAACATTCCCATCTCGGCCTACGGCGCAACACCCATCAAGGATGACGTCTACGCCAGGGCGGACTTTCATCAGCTCATCGCCAACGCGGGAAAACGCCTGCCGACAATCGAGGAATTCCTGCGCTATGCGGAAGGCGCGCCTGCCGGCCTCGATGCCAGCAACGACCAAGCCTGGACAGCCACCACGAACACCGGCCCGACCACCACGGGCGCCGTGGCCAAGGCGGTGAGCCAGTACAATGTCGTCGATGCTGTCGGAAACCTCTGGGACTGGCTCGATAACCACCATGACCTTGGCGGCACTTTTGCATGGGACAACACCGTCGTCAACGTCGGCAAAGACAGCGCCACGCCCCGCGGCTACGTGGACCACGCGGCCTGGCGTGCGTTCATCGGCGGCGGCGATTGGACTGATGGCGTTCACGCCGGTGCGCGCTGCCTCGGTTCGTCTGCCGGTCCGTGGGGTGCGACTGGCACTGTCGGCCTGCGCGGCGCCTGTGACGCCCTGTGAGCGTGGAGCTTGATGCGGCCCCGCGGCAGCGGGGCCTTGTGTTACTGACCAAGGCCGAGCGCCTAATCATCGATCTCGCGCCGGCCATTGACAAGATCCCGAGGCACCAGCGCTACCGCTACGCCGCTCGGCTGGAGGGTGCGCTGTGGCATCTTGTCGACGACATCATTAAGGCCGCAGTGAGCGGCCAAAAGAGCAAGGTGTATCGGGTCGATGAACAGATCCGGTTCATCCATGCACTGCTTCGCCACGGCGCCGAACGCAAGCTGATCGGGCCGAAGCGGGTGGGCGAAGCCGCCCGCCAGCTGGCCGAGATTGGCGCGATGGTCGGCGCCTGGCGGAAGCGGTTCAAATAGGTCGGATGGGGTTTTCGGCGCTACGTGAACCACGCGGCCTGGCGTGCGTTCATCGGCGGCGGCAATTGGAATGATGGCGTTCACGCCGGTGCGCGCTGCCTCAATTCGAATGCCAATCCGTGGAATGCGAATGGCAATGTCGGCCTGCGCGGCGCCTGTGACCACCATACTGCGAGAGGGCGGCGAGGGTTCGCCGTCACCCAGCACCCCACAGGGGGTCAGCCTGTCCGTCCTGGTCCTGGCCTTCTGGCCAGGCCGAAGACTTGAAAAGGGTCGCGCCGCGCGAGTAGCCGAGAGGCGAAAGCCCGGCGCGGCCGCCCTTCAAGAATGAATAAGAAAGGGAGTCTATGGGCAAGAAACACAAGCGGCTCATCAAGCAGATCGTGGATTGGGACAACCTCATTGAGGCCCACCGGCTCGCCCGCCGCGGGAAACGTAACCGCGAAGAGGTGATCCGCTTCGAGGCCAACCTCTTGGAGGAGCTGGGCCGCCTCCAAATGGAGCTGCTCTGGGGCACCTACCAGCCAGGCTGGTACCGCACATTCGTGGTCCGCGAACCGAAGCGCCGGGAGATAGCCGCGCTGCCATACCGTGACCGCGTGGCGCAGCACGCTATTTGCAACATCTGCACCCCGATCTGGCACCAGGCTATGCTCCTGGACACATACGCCTGCCGCCCCGGCAAAGGCACCCATGCCGCCGCCAATCGCGCCCAGCGTTGGCTGCGCGACATGCACAAGAGCGGCCGCTCGGTGTGGGTACTGAAGATGGACGTGAGCAAGTATTTCCAGTCCATCAGCCACCGCCTGGCCAAGCAGGTCATCCGCCGGAAAATCAGCTGCCCTGCCACCCTCCGCCTGCTCGATACCATCGTCGACAGCACCGCCGGCAGCGACGAGCTGGAGCCGGCTGGCATCCCGGTCGGCAACCTCACAAGCCAATGGATCGCCAATCTCGTCGGCAATGAGCTGGACCAGTGGGCCAAGCGCGAGCTGCGCCTCAAGCGCTATATTCGGTACATGGATGACATGGTGGTGCTGTGCTGGAGCAAGGAGCAGGCTCTTACCGTCCGCGCCCAATTCGAAGCCCGCCTCGCCGGTATGGGTATGACATTCAGCAAGACCAGTATCTTGCCAGCAGGCCGAGGCCTCAACTTCGTCGGCTACCGCATCTGGCACGACCACCGCCTGCTGCGGCGCCAATCAGTGGTTGCCATGAAGCGGCGGTTAAAGGTCCTGCAAAGGCAATTTCAAGCTGGCATAATCGGCCTGGACCGCGTCCACGCCACAATCGCGTCGTGGGTGGCTCATGCCAAACATGCCGACACCGCCAGAGTAAGGGCCGCCGTCCTTGGTGGAGCACGGTTTACGCGGGGCGATGGGGCGCGCAAGCTGGGCAACATGGCGTCGAAAATTTAGTGACGCTCAGTCGCAATCGTTGTGGCGCGCACAACCTGAGGGCGGTTGAGATTCAGTCGATTGTCGATGACACCACGCTCACCACGGATGAGAAGGTCACAGCAATCCAGACGGTGGTCTGGTGAGCTGAGTTGACTAGCACTCAGGACACCATTCAAGGAAAGAGAGGGCGACCGTGCAGATGCGGGGGATGTCAACTCTGCAGGCCTGCCTCATGTACACCGGCATGCACCAGTTTCCCGGGAAACGTCCAGCACACATTACAGAGCATGCGTTCAACTGTTTGATTTTATTAGCGGAATTCTGTAATGACAACAGACGAATCCAGCCCCCGCTACCAAATTATCACTGTAAAATCAGTAACTTGCAGAAAACAAAACGGCGCCTATGGCGCCGTTTTGCGTATTTTCCTATAAACATTCCGATAATAAATTAGAATTAGTCAAAAAGACTTCGGAACACACCCTTTCCGGCTCATCGCGCCCGGTGCGCATCAGTACTCTCCCAGCCCCGTTCCAGCCAGACGTACGGCATAGCGGCCACGATAATAGTGCCGCTGGTGTTGTTCGTCGTCGTTGAAGGCGGCGCGGTCGTGAAGCACATTGTTGCTCACCAGTCCCATGCCCGGTTCGAGCCGGCCGCGGAAAATCCAGGGTGAATCGCCGTGCAGGATGGCCTGCAGGGCATCCAGGGCCTCGCGGGTGAGCGAGTCCTCCTTCCAGATCACATTGTTCACGCGGATGGTGTAGCGCATGTGCAGGTTGCCCTGGGGGGTGATGCGGAACACCGGCCCCGTCTCCTCGGGGCGGGCGATGCGGCCGTCCTCGATGCGCGCCGGGATGGTCAGCACGTCGGGGGCCATGAGGGCCCGGATATAGTCGGGATTCTGCTCGCGCAGCAGGAGGTAGGCGATCTCGTGATCGAGCAGGGCGTTCTCGCCGCCCTGCGCGGCCCGTTGCACCACATGCAGCAGCAATGCCTGGATCTGGCGATCCGCCGGGTTGTAGTAGCCGTCGGTGTGCCACTGTATGGCCCGGTTGGTATAGGGAATGTAATGCCGCCGCACACCGTCTTCGCGCACGGTGAGCGAGGTCAGGCCGGTATCGTCGGCCAGCCAGTTGCGATCCATGCCGGTCAGCCTGAAGTGCCGCGCCAGGGACAGGGGAATCTCCGGATCCGGATCGGTGCCGGTGCGGCTGGCATACAGGGCCATGTTGGTCTTGCGGCAGCGTGCCAGCAGGGCGTCGAATTCCTGCGGCTTCAGGCGCCGCGGATCGTCCAGTTCCACGACCAGATCGCCGAGATCCCGCGGATAGTCCTGCAGTTTGCGATCCCGCCAGTAGCGGTAGGCGTCCTCGTCATCCAGGTGAAAGGGATTGGGGCGAGGGAGCGTGGCTTGCGGATGAGCTGTTATCATGTCCAGTGATCCCGTAACGGCCGAGCGGGCAGTTTAGCGCCAGAGCCGGAACGGGATTTTGATGCAGGTCAACAGGCGTGGCCGTATCGGGCCATCAACGCCGTTTTCCGAAGGGACAGCCCCGGACGGATGGCCCGATCAGTCCCGGTCGCGGGTGAGCCCGTATAGCCGCCTGATTTCCGCAGGCCAGCGTTGGCGATCCGGGGTTTCCAGGATCAGGGGCAAATCGTCGAAGCGCGGATCGTTCATGATGTATTCGAACACGGCCATGCCCAGATGGCCCTTGCCCAGGCTTGCGTGGCGATCCACCCGGCTGCCCAGTTCCGGCTTGCTGTCGTTGAGGTGCATGCCCCGCAGGTAATCGAATCCCACCGCCCGGTCGAACTCGGCGAAGGTGGCCTCGCAGGCTTGTGGCGTGCGCAGATCGTATCCGGCGGTGAAGGTATGGCAGGTGTCGAGGCAGACCCCGACGCGTGACTTGTCCGTCACCTTGTCGATGATGTGGGCCAGGTGCTCGAACCGATGGCCCAGGTTGGTGCCCTGACCGGCGGTATTTTCGATCACGGCGGTCACGCCCGGCACCTGCTCCAGGGCAAGGTTGATCGATTCGGCGATGCGGTCGAGGCAGGCGTCTTCAGGGAGCCGCCCCAGATGGGCACCCGGGTGGAAATTGAGCCGGTCCAGCCCGAGTTGCGCGACCCGTTGCATTTCGTCGATGAAGGCGGCGCGGGACTTGGCCAGTCCGTCCGGGTCGGGATGGCCAAGGTTGATGAGATAACTGTCATGGGGCAGCACGTGGCGGGGCTCGATGCCCGCCGCGTCGAGGTTTTGCCGGAAGGCAGCGATGGCAGCCTCCGCGAGGGGCGGGGCCGACCACTGGCGCTGGTTCTTGGTGAACAGGGCGAAGGCCCGGGCACCAATCTCCCGGGCGTTGAGCGGGGCGTTTTCCACCCCGCCGGCGATACTGACGTGGGCGCCGACGTATTTCATGGCGCGAAGTATCCGCAACCCCGCTGCCCGCCGCAAGCCGGATTCGAACGTCCTGCCGGCAGAACGGTTGCTTGAATTGTGCACCGATTTCCCCGATCATTGCGCCTCCATCCGTCCCATCCCGTTTCCGGAGATTTCCTGCCCATGTCCACGGATATCCATGCCGATCGCGTCCTGATCCTCGATTTTGGCTCCCAGTACACCCAGCTCATCGCGCGCCGGGTGCGCGAGGCGGGGGTCTACAGCGAGATCCATCCCTGGGACATGGCCGAGGAGGATATCCGGGCCTTCGCGCCGAAGGCCATCATCCTCTCGGGCGGGCCGGAGACGGTCACCGCCGAGGAGGCGCCCAGGGCTCCCGAGGTGGTCTTCGAACTGGGCGTGCCGGTGCTGGGGATCTGCTACGGCATGCAGACCATGGCCGCCCAGCTCGGCGGCAAGGTGGAGATGGCCGAGCACCACGAATACGGCTACGCCCAGGTGCGCGCTCGTGGCCATACCGCCCTGTTGCGCGACATCGAGGATCACACCAGCCCCGAGGGCTATGGCCTGCTGGACGTGTGGATGAGCCATGGCGACCGGGTAGTGGAGATGCCGCCCGGGTTCAAGCTCATGGCTTCCACCGACAGCGCCCCCATCGCTGGCATGGCCGACGAGGCGCGCCACTTCTACGGTATCCAGTTCCATCCCGAGGTGACTCACACCCGCCAGGGCCAACGCATCATCGAGCGTTTCGTGCTCGACATCGCCGGCTGCGCTGCCCTGTGGACCGCCGACAACATCATCGAGGACAGCGTGGCGAAGATCCGGGAACAGGTGGGTTCGGATCAGGTGCTGCTGGGCCTCTCCGGTGGCGTGGACTCGTCGGTGGTGGCGGCCCTGCTGCACAAGGCCATCGGCGACCAGCTCACCTGCGTGTTCGTGGACAATGGCCTGTTGCGCTATCAGGAAGGCGATCAGGTGATGACCACCTTTGCCCGTCACATGGGTGTGAAGGTGATCCGCGTGGATGCCGAGGATCGCTTCCTGCGCGCCCTCAAGGGCGTCACCGATCCGGAACAGAAGCGCAAGATCATCGGCAACCTGTTCATCGAGGTATTCGAGGAAGAAGCCGAGAAACTGCCGGACGTGCAATGGCTGGCCCAAGGCACCATCTATCCGGACGTGATCGAATCGGCCGGCGCCAAGACCGGCAAGGCCCATCTGATCAAGTCCCACCACAACGTGGGCGGCCTGCCCGAGTTCATGAAGCTCAAGCTGCTCGAACCCCTGCGCGAGCTGTTCAAGGACGAGGTCCGCAAGCTGGGCGTGGAGCTGGGGCTGCCCTATGACATGGTCTACCGCCATCCCTTCCCGGGCCCGGGTCTCGGCGTGCGCATCCTTGGCGAGGTGAAGAAGGAATACGCCGATACCCTGCGCCTGGCCGATCATATCTTCATCGAGGAACTGCGCAAGCAGGATCTCTACGACCAGGTGAGCCAGGCCTTCGTGGTCTTTCTGCCGGTGAAATCGGTGGGCGTGACCGGCGACGGCCGCCGCTACCAGCACGTGGTGAGCCTGCGCGCCGTCGAAACGGTGGACTTCATGACTGCCCGCTGGGCCCACCTGCCCTGGGAGTTTCTCGAGAAGGTCTCTACCCGCATCGTCAACGAAGTGCCCGGCCTGTCCCGCGTGGTGTACGACGTGACCGGCAAGCCGCCGGGCACCATCGAATGGGAATGACGCCGTGAGCGAAGTGGTGCTGATCACGGTCACGGGCCGCGACCGCCCGGGTCTGACGGCGGCCCTGTCCGCGATCCTGGCCCGCTACGACGTGCCGGTGCTCGACATCGGCCAGTCGGTGATCCACGACAGCCTGCTGCTGGGCATGCTCATCGAGGCACCGGGCGAGGAGGGCTGCGCGGTCTTCAAGGAACTGCTGTTCAAGGGCCATGAGCTGAATCTGACCCTGCGCTTCACGCCCATCAGCCTCGACGAATACGAGCAATGGGTCGCCGCCCAGGGGCGGGCGCGGCACATCGTGACCCTGCTCGGCCCGCGGATCACGGCAAAGCACCTGGCCCGGGTGACCGAGGTGGTCAGCCGGCACGGCTTCAACATCGATCAGATCACGCGCCTCTCCGGTCGCATCTCCCTGCGCCATCCCGAGAAGAAACCTCGCGGGGCGTCGGTGGAGATCGCGCTTTCCGGTGAGGTGGAGGACATTGCCGCCATGCATGCCGACTTCCTGGCCATCTCGCAGGACTGGGAGCTGGACGTGGCGGTGCAGGAGGACAACCTCTATCGCCGCAACCGTCGGCTTGTCTGCTTCGACATGGATTCCACCCTGATCCAGACGGAAGTGATCGACGAGCTGGCGAAGGCGGCCGGGGTGGGGGAGCGGGTGGCGGCCATCACCGAGTCGGCTATGCGCGGCGAGCTGGACTTTGCCGAAAGCTTTCGCCAGCGCCTGGCCCTGCTCGAAGGGCTGGACGAAGCGGTGTTGCGGCAGATCGCCGAGAACCTGCCCATCACCGAGGGCGCCGAGCGCCTGATCCGCCATCTCCGTCACTTCGGCTACAAGGTGGCCATTCTCTCCGGCGGCTTTACCTATTTCGCCGAATACCTGCAACGCCGGCTGGGCATCGACTACGTGTATGCCAACCAGCTCGACATCCGCCACGGCAAGCTCACCGGCCGGGTGAAGGGCGAGATCATCGACGGCGAGGCCAAGGCCCGCCTGTTGCGCCAACTGGCCGAGCAGGAAGGCATCAGCCTGGAGCAGGTCATCGCGGTGGGCGATGGCGCCAACGATCTGCCCATGCTGGCCATCGCCGGTCTGGGCATCGCCTTCCACGCCAAGCCGCTGGTCAAGGCCCGTGCCCGCCATTCCATCGCCACCCTCGGTCTCGATGCCATTCTCTATCTGCTGGGGATGCGGGATCGGGAAATCGCCGAGCTCGAACGCCAGGGCTGAGATCATGACCGAGGAAATCGACGCGCGCTTCATGCGCCGGGCGCTGGCGCTGGCCCGTCAGGCCGAGCAGGCGGGCGAGGTGCCGGTTGGGGCCGTGCTGGTACACGAGGGCGAAATCGTGGGCGAGGGATTCAACGCCCCCATCGGTGAGCACGATCCCACCGCCCATGCCGAGATCCGTGCCCTGCGTGACGCCGCCCGGCGGCTGGGCAACTACCGGCTGCCCGGCACCACCCTCTACGTGACCCTGGAGCCATGCAGCATGTGCGCCGGAGCCATGATCCATGCCCGTATCCAGCGCCTGGTCTTCGGCGCGGCGGATCCGCGCACCGGGGCCGCCGGCAGCGTCTTCGACATTGCCGTCTCGCCGCGGCACAACCACCGCATTGCCGTCACCGGCGGGGTATTGTCCGAAGAATGCGGTGAACTGCTCAGGGCCTTTTTCCGGGCCCGGCGCTGAACGGCCCGCACGCCGGAGGGGTGCGGAATGCAACGGGGAACCGGGCTTCCCCTGCCGTGGTCCAACGCCTTGTTGCACGGCCGTGCCCAGCGGCGATAATGCCAGCCCCTCTGTTCATGGAGAAACCCGCCTGATGAAATCCGTCGTCACTTCCCTGTTCGTCATGAGTCTGATGCTACCCACTCTCGTTCGCGCGGCCGCCGAGGATTTGGCCGCCATCCTCAAGAAGTATCCGCCCGCGCCGGTGGAGATGACCCTGCGCAAGGTCAGCGAGCACGTGTATTACGTGCAGGGAGCAGCAGGCACCGCCATCGAGAACGAAGGCTTCATCTCCAACGCCGGGGTAGTGATCACCGGCAAGGGGGTGGTAATCATCGATGCGCTGGGCACACCTTCCCTGGCGGCCATGCTGCTGCAGCGGATTCGGAAGGTGACCGACCAGCCCATCGTCAAGGTCATCCTTACCCATTATCACGCCGATCACATTTATGGCCTGCAGGTCTTCAAGGAACTGGGCGCCGAAATCATCGCACCGGCCGGGGCGCTGGACTATCTCAACAAGCCCAATGCTGAGGCCCGGCTGGAAGAGCGGCGTTTCTCGCTCGATCCCTGGGTCAACGAACAGACCTACCTCGTCGCTCCTGACGTCTATGCAAAGGAGAACATGCGTTTCGACCTGGGGGATGTGCGTTTCCAGCTCGTACCGGTAGGCGCGGCCCATTCCGATGGCGACATGACCATTCATGTCGAGCCGGATCGGGTGCTCTTTTCCGGTGACATCATCTTCGAAGGTCGAGTGCCCTATCTGGGCGATGCCGATACCAAACGCTGGCTCGAGACACTCAAGCGCATGGAAACGCAAGGACTTGTGGCCCTGATCCCGGGGCATGGCCCCGCCGCCCGGAATCCTGACCAGGCCATCCGCGCTACCCGCCATTACCTGGAACGGATCCGGGAAGTCATGGGCAAAGCCGTGGAGGAAATGATCCCCTTCGAGGAAGCCTATGAAAGCGCCGACTGGTCAGAGTTCGAAAAACTTCCCGCCTTCAAGGCCGCCCACCGCCGCAATGCCTATCAGGTCTATCTCTCAATGGAAGCGGAAATGCTGGAATAACAATCCTCACGGAGGGAAGCAGGAGCAGCGCAAGCCGCGGTGAACAATTGGTGAGGGTTTTACCTAACAGGCGGTTGAAAAAGCCCTCCCGAGGCTTTTTTTCACCCCGGGAATGGAAAACGCGGTTTTCAACAGCCTGCTAAAGCACTGGCGACGAGAACACCAGGATCGACTTGGGCGTCTTCTGCGGTGGTGCATCCCGCTTGATGAGCCAGCGCAGGATTTCGTAATAACTGCGGATGTTCTCCACATACCGCACCGGCTCGTGTCCACGGGCATAACCATATTTGGTCTTGCGATACCACTTCTTGCGCCGCAAAAGAGGCAGACTTTCTTTCACGTCGGCCCAGCGTGTCGGATCGCCATCGCGCTGCTCGGTGATCCACATGGCATCGCGCACATGTCCGTACCCCACGTTGTAGGCGGCCAGTGCAAACCAGGTTCGATCCGGTTCGGGAATGTCGGCAAAGCGGTCGATCAGGTCCCGCAGATAGCGCGCGCCACCCTCGATGCTCTGAGCCGGATCGGTGCGCTTCGCGATGCCGAGCTGACGGGCGGTGGTTCGGGTCAGCATCATCATGCCGCGCACGCCCGTGGGCGAGACGGCCAGTGGATTCCAGTGGGATTCCTGGTAGGCCACAGCCGCGAGCAGCATCCAGTCAAGAGCGTTCTCGCGGGCCGCCTTTTCGAACAGCTCACGGTAGTTGGGCAGGCGCCGGTTCACATGGCGCAGATAGGTGGGTGTGCCGGCGTAGTCGTAATTGCTTACGTGTCCGTAGTGCCGGGCCAAAAGATGCTTGAGTTCCCCGCTCTTGCGCAACTTTTTGAAAAAACGTTGCGCGGCCAGAAGCAGACTGTCATCACCGCGGCGGGGAAACGCCCAAGCCAGTTGCTGCTCGCCGGAAATGTCAAAGGCCACCTGCACTTCAGGATGATAACGGCGCACCAGCGACACTTCATTGGAGTCGGCGATGGTAAAATCGATCACTTCCTCGGCGACCAGATTCAGCAATTCGGTACTGGTGGTATCCTCGCTCTCGGTCCAATCCAGGTCGGGATATTTCGTCTGCAGGGCCTTGAGCTGATCCACGTGCGAACTGTGGGCCACCACTTCAAGCTGACCGTCGACCAGATCGGCAATGCTGCGGGGATGAACGCCGCCCCGGCGATAGACGACCTGTTGGGTGATGGTCTGGTAGCCGGGGCCAAAACGCAGAAAGCGCTTGCGGCTTTCCGTGATCGTGAGGCCGGCGGCGGCCAGGTGAGCCTCTCCCCGGGCGATGCGCTTGAGAAGGAGTGGAAGGTTCTCTTCCTCGATGAGCCGAACCTTTACCCCCAACGAATCCGCAAATGCCTGAACCAGATCGTATTCTGGTCCCGTCGGACCATGGGGCCCGAGGTAATACGTGGTCGGGCTGTTCCGGGTCAGGACACGCAGTTCACCCGATGCGAGAACCTCTTCCAGTGTACTGCGCTGGGGCGCGCAGGCGTTCAGTGCCAATGCCACCAGGGCAGCAATTGCAACGAAGCTGGAGAAAAGAAGTTTCCGCATATCCGGCTGACCGTGAATTCCGAAAATATATCGACTGGTTCACACTTTTCTGAACAGTCGAACCTGATCGGACCGCCATTCCGGCAGTGCCATGCGGGGGAACATGGAAATCGATCATACTTTATTATAGGTTTCTAATATACAGTTTCCATAGCCAAATCGGAGTATTTAACTAAGGAATTGCTTGTGAATGCAACCGTAAGTATGTGTAAATAAACGAGAATAAACCGAACGTGAAAAATTGTCACATGCTTCGTCTTCGGCATTTCTGAGTAAAAAACACCACTTCCCAGCCACTCTCCCAAAACACGTAAAAATAATATGCCTTGAATTCCCGCAATCCACCTGAAACTGCGGTATGATCCCGCCCCGAAAAATCTCCTCCTTCCATTTACATTTTTCCACCCCTCATGGAGAGGTGCCGGAGCTGGCCGAACGGGCTTGACTCGAAATCAAGTGTGCCCTTGCGGGCACCGTGGGTTCGAATCCCACCCTCTCCGCCAAACCGAAAAATATTGCAGTAATATCAATATTTTGCGTTTATTACTGATGTTCATTTAGACGGGGTGACGCACCCAGGCGATACACCACCACAGTCACCAACGCCTGGGACGCCATCAAATAGCCCACGACCCACTGCTGCGCATTCGAAGAATCACCACCGCCGATCCGGCCGGCAACCCCGTGCAGGACTACCAATACCGGTATGACCCGGTGGGCAACATTCTCGAAAAGGCCACCGAACACGGCACCTACGCCTATGAATACGACCCCCGCGACCGCCTCACTCGCGCCGCCAACCCGGCCCTGCCCGACGAGGCCTGGACCTACGACCCCGCCGGCAACCGCACCTCTGACGCCAGCCTGCCCGGCCCCTGGACCTACGACGACGCCAACGCCCTCCAGAATTACGCCAACGTCACCCTCCGGCACGACGCCAACGGCAGCACCACCCAAAAGACCGTCGCCGGCCAGACCACCAGCTACCTCTACGATCTGGAAAACCGCCTCACGGAAGTGAAGGACCCCACCGGCGCCACCCTCGCCACCTACGGCTACGACCCCTTCGGCCGTAGACTATGGAAAGACACCGGCGGCACCCGCACGTACTTCGTCTACAGCGAAGAAGGCCTCGTAGCCGAACTGGACGCCACCGGCAACCTCATCCAGAGCTACGGCTACATCCCCCAGAGCCCCTACGGCACCGTCCCGCTATACACCCGCACCACCACCGGCTATGCGTATTACCAGCTCGACCACCTTGGCACCCCGCAGGTGCTGACGGACAAGAGCGGGAAAATACTGTGGCAGGGGAGGGCCAGGGCCTTTGGTGAGACCACGGAAATCGTCAACCTTGTCGCGAATCCGTTGCGGTTTCCGGGGCAGTATGAAGACAACGAAACCGGGCTGCATTACAACTACTTTAGGTATTACGATCCGGAAATCGGGCGTTATATCAGCAGTGATCCGATTGGATTGGAAGGAGGGGTGAATACGTTTTTATACACGTTTGCAAATCCTAATGCTTTTTTAGATCCAAAAGACCTAAAAATATGGGTCTGTTATCGAAAAGTGAGAATCAAAGCATTGGAAGATTACAACCATACATATTTTTGGAATGATAAGAAGAAAAGTTGTTGTGGTCGGGCGCCTTTTGCAGACCCATTTAAGGATTGTTTTGAGAAAGGCCCAAAAAATATTTATAACCCTGATGGTGATGAATGTTATCCAGTGGCCGGTAGCGAAGGTATTGAAGAAAAAATTATTAATTGTTGTAAAAAACGTGGGAAAAAAGGTATATATGTACCGTTCTCTAACGACTGCTTTAATACGGTAGATGATTGTTTAAAGAAGTTTGATTTATCGCGCCCCCCCGTTAAACGGGGATCCAAGTGATGATAGAACTGATACATGCTCATCATGTGCTCAGAAAAAAGACAACCAAGATCCTGAGTTGGATTAATGAAAAAATTAGAAAAAATATTAGGGTTCAATTGGGTGGTTTTAGGTTTATGGATTATTCTGCATGAGATATTTATGTTTGTGCATTATGGTGCCAAATACTGGGAGTTTGTCTCGCTTATAAGAACGTCAACTTTATTACTTTTGTATGGAATGGTTTCGGTTATTTTGGGGTTTTTGATTATAAAAAATCAAAAGACTTTATTTAAAATATTTCCGCTGACTGTGGGTTTTGTGGTTTCGTTGTTGCTGTTTTTTTATGGGGTTTATTTATTTTTTTTGACACCTTCAAGTGTAAGATATAGATTTGATGTTCTTTCTGTTAATTCGTTTTTGATGCTGCAGTCGGTTTCGACGATTGTATATTTGATCATTAAAATTGGATGGATCATTAGCAAGCGTAGATCGGGTGAAGCAAAGTAAAATATGGGAACATCTAATCTGAAATGCGAACGATAAGCCAAGGACAATATCTTGCCAAAAGGAACTATAATAACGAGACAACGGATTGTCCCTCCAACCAGCGATACCGGCTGCCACGCCGCCCTGCCTGTAAAACGGCAATGGCTACCCACCAGCCATTGTGTGCCTTGTACCCTCAAATCAGCCAACGATCCAATTTTCGCTCCGTCCTTTCTTTCCGATACCCCCTTTACCTATGCTTGGGACGCCGCCAACCGCCTGGCCCAGGTCCGCATTCCGGGGGAGAGCGCCATCGTCTGGAACACCTACACCTGGACCGCCCCGGCGAAGATTACCTACCCCGGCGGCAGCACCCGCCAGATCACCCACAACCCACTGCTGCGCATTCGAAGAATCACCACCGCCGATCCGGCCGGCAACCCCGTGCAGGACTACCAATACCGGTACGACCCGGTAGGCAACCTTCTCGAAAAGGCCACCGAACACGGCACCTACGCCTACGAATACGACCCGCGCGACTGCCTCACCCGCGCCGCCAACCCGACCCTGCCCAACGAGGCCTGGACCTACGACCCCGCCAGCAACAGCACCCGTGATGCCAGCCTGCCCGGCCCCTGGACCTATGACGACGCCAACGCCAACGCCCTCAAAGCCTATGCCAACGTCACCCTCCAGCACGACGCCAACGGCAGCACCACCCAAAAGACCGTCGCCGGCCAGACCACCAGCTACCTCTACGACCTGGAAAACCGCCTCACGGAAGTGAAGGACCCCACCGGCGCCACCCTCGCCACCTACGGCTACGACCCCTTCGGCCGAAGGATCTGGAAGGAAACCGGCGGCACCCGCACGTACTTCGTCTACAGCGAAGAAGGCCTCGTGGCCGAACTGGACGCCACCGGCAACGTCATCCAGAGCTACGGCTACATCCCCCAGAGCACCTACGGCACCGCCCCGCTATACACCCGCACCACCATCGGCTACGCCTACTACCAGCTCGACCACCTGGGCACCCCGCAGGTGCTGACGGACAAGAGCGGGAAAATCGTCTGGCAGGGGCGGGCGAAGGCCTTTGGGGAGACCACGGAAATCGTCAACCTCATCGCCAATCCGTTGCGGTTTCCGGGGCAGTACGAAGACCGGGAAACCGGGATGCATTACAACTACTTCAGGTATTACGATCCCCTGACAGGTAGATACATCACCAGTGATCCGATTGGGTTGCTCGGTGGCTTGAATGTTTATATATATGCAAGCCAAAACCCTGGTACATATATGGGCATGTTCGGGTTGCACTGTAAAATAACGATATGGGTGTTTGGCAGCAAAGATGACTGGGGTTATAAAGCGATTCTTGAATATTACGATGACCAAACCGGCGAGTATTTGATGATTGAAGATGTGTCGACGTGGCCAAATCCAAATAGTTGGAACCCAGGTATTGCTGCTGGCAAATATAAGGGTGTATATAATTCAAATGGATTTAGAAGACGAGATGGGACTACCATGCCGTATATTCTAATAAACAAAGGCGATCCAGTAGATACAATTGATTTTAACCCGAATTATCCTGGTCGCGGAAATTTAGAAGAGAATGGATTGAAGAAGAAGGCTGATAGAAAACATATCCATTGTAGCGGGGCGCATGCGAGAGCAACTGAAGGATGTATTGGTATAAGAAAAAGTAAATGTCAAAGGTTGTGGGACAAGCTTGATGAGAATGAGGAGTGCGATATTGAAATCATACGATGATTTGTTTTTCATAAAGATGCCAAGGTTTCTGTCGATATGTTGTTCTTGTGGTTTGATGCTATTGGTATATTCTGCTTCTTTTTCTGCAGACTCCGCCACCAATGATTGCTTGGCAAAACCCAAAATCCAAAATATAAAAAAACAAATAAATTATTATTTTGATAATTTGTATGGAGAATATGCCAGGGAAGAATTGGAATACATTGAAATGTTAAAAGAGAGGTTGGGTGATGTAATTGTGCATGATACAAAATGTTTTTTGGCATTAGTAAAAGACTTTGATATTCAAAAGAAATCATCGATTATAGATTTATTGATGGAGCCTTATAATTATAGTTTGGATCAAATCAAAGATTCATTATGTAGGGCGCAGTATAAAAAAAACGATTTCGTAATATTTTTTTTGAAAAAAAATAAAGAACGAATTAATAAAATCAAGAAAATTATCAATCAAGATATTTCTAGTGACTATTGTGCAAATGTAGGGCTAAAAAAAGAATACGAAAAATATTTATATTCATTGAAGTTGTATATGTGTTATTCGTTTGATGTTTCTGAGCTGTTAATTAAACGATCGGTTAACTGTAATGAATGTGCAGATATTTGTGAAATCTATCGAGAAATCGTTGAGGGGATATCTGTTAATTGTCCAGGTTATTTTTTGAGGGTGTTTCATGATCTCTCGACAGAAAATAAAATTGAACTCGTGAAGATATTAAAATATCCGAGGTATACAGATCCAAAAGGTATCTTGGATGCAATCCATAAGCTAGAAGAAGATGGTGCTTATCGAGAATTTTTTGTTATTTATAATCGAATCAAATAACAAGTAAGTGTAGCCCGCATGCAACGCAGTGAAAACCAGGAATATCTAATCCAGGAATAAGCAATACCAGCCAGAGAAAATATCTTGTCCAAAGGAACTGAAATTGCGGCACAACGGATTGCCTCTCGAATCGGCGATACCGGCTTCCAAACCGCCCTGCCTGTAAAACGGCAATGGCCAGCCCCTGGTTATCGTGTTCCTTGTAAGCTCAATCCAGCCAACGATCCCATTTATGCTACAACCTTCCTGCTTCCCGGAATCACCATCAACATTCATTACGGCGTCGAAAAATCCCGCAACGCCATCCTCAACCGCCTTGCTGCCATCGACTACCCCACCTATCGGCAGGAAATGGGCTACGACCGCCGGGGCCGGCTGGCCACCAGCCGCGACATCCTCGATGCGAGCACCGCCTACCTTACCCGCCGCGAGTACGACCCGGCCGGCAATCTCGTCGCCGTCACCGACGCCGCCGGCAAGACCACCCGCTACGCCTACGACGCCCTGAACCGCCTCCTCCAGGTCACCCAGCCCGATGGCAGCACCGTCCAGTACCGGTACGACAACCGCGACAACCTCCTGTCCGTCACCAACGAAAAGGGCATCGTCATCCGCCGCTACGCCTACGACGGCAAGGACCGCCTGCGCACTGAAACCTGGCCCACCGGACAGGTGCACCGCTATGCGTATGACGCCAACGACAACCTCATCGAAAAGACCGACGCCAGGGGCCAGGTAACCCGCTATACCTACGATGCCGCCAACCGCCTCACGCAAATCGCCCATTACCCCACGGCCAGCGCCACCACCGCCGGCAAGACCGTCACCTTCACGTACGACGCCACCGGCCGCCTCACCGGCTACGCCGACGGCCAGACCCGCGCCGTCTACACTTACGATGCGCTCGGCCGCAAGCTCACCGAAACCCTGGACTTCGGCGCCTTCACCGCCCGCCTCGGCTACACCTGGTACAAGAACGGCAAGCCCGCCAGCTTCACCGATCCGGCGGGCACCACCGTCACCTACGCCTGGGACGCCGCCAACCGCCTGGCCCAGGTCCGCCTGCCGGGCGAGGGCGCCATCGTCTGGAACGCCTACATCTGGACCGCCCCGGCGAAGATTACCTACCCCGGCGGCAGCACCCGCCAGATCGCCCACGACCCGCTGCTGCGCATTCAGAGAATCACCGCCGCCGATCCGGCCGGCAACCCCGTGCAGGACTACCAATACCGGTACGACCCGGTAGGAAACATTCTCGAAAAGGCCACCGAACACGGCACCTACGCCTACGAATACGACCCCCGCGACCGCCTCACTCGCGCCGCCAACCCGACCCTGCCCGACGAGGCCTGGACCTATGACCCCGCCGGCAACCGTACCTCTGACGCCAGCCTGCCCGGCCCCTGGACCTACGACGACGCCAACGCCCTCAAAGCCTACGCCAACGTCACCCTCCAGCACGACGCCAACGGCAGCACCACCCAAAAGACCGTCGCCGGCCAGACCACCAGCTACCTCTACGACCTGGAAAACCGCCTC
>Ga0256841_1000233_pt1 | contig 60889 bp, 67 predicted proteins | sample 356308metaG_FD_185971 | JGI IMG/M metagenome (GOLD analysis project Ga0256841, IMG submission 185971) | Hydrothermal vent microbial communities from Mid Atlantic Ridge, Atlantic Ocean - 356-308 | ecosystem: Environmental > Aquatic > Marine > Hydrothermal vents | place: Atlantic Ocean: Mid... | reverse complement strand
TGAGGTCGTAGCGCCGAGACTCCGGCGGCGTGGTCGTGGTCGGCGGCACGGTCGTGGTGGTCGTGGCGGGGGGAACCGATGTCGTGGTCGGCGGCGTGGTCGTGGTCGGCGTGGTGGTGGTCGTGGCGGGGGGAACCGATGTCGTGGTCGGCGGCGTGGTCGTGGTCGGCGGCACGGTGGTGCCGGTCGGCGACGGCCCGGGACTGGTCGTGGCCACGGCGGTCGGTTCGTCGGTGACGCGGTCGCGGACACTCCCCACCGCGGCGGTGGCGATCAGCACCGAGATGAGTGTGGCCGCCACCCAGGCGGCGGCGATCCCGAATCCTCGCTTCATGCCCACATGATGGCGCATCCGTTGCCCTCGTGGGTTAAGCGAACGCTAAGGCATGGTGAAGTTTCGGCGTCGCCGGCCGATGGGTGCCCCTTCGAGGCCTGCGGTGGGTACATTGGCAACTATGGCTGCGGTGCTTCTCATCGAAGACGATCAGCGGATCAGGCAGGCCCTGGCGACCCGCTTGGCGGAACGCGGGCATCACGTCGACTCGGTCGGCAAGGCTCTCGAAGGGGTCACCAAGGCCGTCGAAGGATCCTTCGACGTGGTCGTGCTCGATCTCGGCCTCCCGGACATGGACGGGAGCGAGGCGCTTCGGATGATCAGGGCGGTCAGCGCCGTGCCGATCATCGTGGCCACGGCTCGCGACGACGAAGACGGGATCGTCGCGATCTTCGATGCAGGAGCCGACGACTATGTCGTCAAGCCCTACTCGGCGGCCCATCTCGAGGCGAGGCTGCGGGCGGTGCTGCGTCGCAGCGGCGGCGATGGCGGGTCCCGCACGATCACGGTGGGGGATTTGAGCGTCGACCTCGATGCCCACGAAGCGCGGCTCGGTGACCGCCAGCTGGACCTGTCGTCGAAGGAGTTCGAGCTCCTCGCCTACCTCGCGGAGCGACCGGGAACGATGGTGTCCAAGCGGGAGCTGCTCGCTGCGGTGTGGAAGCAGCCGTACGGTGGTGCCGACAAGACCATCGACGTGCATCTGTCGTGGTTGCGCAAGAAGCTCGGCGAAACCGCCTCCCAACCCCGCTACCTGCACACCAGGCGCGGGGTCGGCGTCAAGCTCGTCGATCCGGGCCCATGAGACGCAGGTTGGTGGTCGTCTCGATGGCCATCACGGCGATGGTCGTCATCGCCTTCGTCGTTCCCCTCGGGATCCTCGTCCGGGACCTGGCCCAGGATCGAGCCCTGGTCGCCGCCGAACGCGAGGCGCAGGACGTCGCCCGGTTCCTCGGCGTGTTCGCTCCCGATCGCGGTGTCGCGGGAGCCGTGGGGTTCCTCGGGCTCGACGAGGTCACCCAATTCGACGTGTCGGTGATCGATGTCGACGGAACCGTCTACGGCGCTCCGATCGCGCAAGGTGAGGACCTCGAGCTGGCCCTCTCCGGCAAGGCGTTCCGAGCAGGGGTCGACGGCGGGCAGGTGATCTACACGCCGGTGGTGCTCGAGGACGGAGTGATCGTCGTGCGGGTGTTCGTTCCCGACGAGGTGCTGACCGAGGGCGTGACCCGTTCCTGGGTGACGTTGACGCTTCTCGGGCTCGTGCTCGTGGGCTTGGCGGTCTTCGTCTCCGATCGGTTGGGACGATCGATGGTCGAGCCGGTGCGCGAGCTGTCGACGGCGGCGCGGCGCCTCGGTGAGGGGGATCTCGGAGCGCGGGTGGAACCATCCGGCCCGGAGGAGATCGCCGAGGTGGGGGCCGAGCTGAACGAGCTGGCGTCGCGCATCGTTCGCCTCCTGCAGGTCGAGCGGGAGTCGGCGGCGGATCTCTCCCACCGGTTGCGGACGCCGCTGACCGCCTTGCGACTCGACGTCGAGGTCCTGCCCGACGGCCACGACAAGGAGCAGATCCTGGCGGATCTCGACGAGCTGCAGCGGACCGTCGATTTCGTCATCGACGAGGCCCGGCGTCCGGTGCGACGCGAGACCCAGGGAGCGGCCGACATCGGGGTGGTCGCCGCCGAGCGTGTGGCCTTCTGGAGCGCGTTGGCCGACGAACAGGGCCGGGACGCTCGTTCGATCATCGACGCCGGTCCGCATCGGGTCGGGATCCCACAAGGCGACGCGGCAGCGATGATCGACGCCCTGCTGGGCAACGTCTTCGCTCACACGCCCGAAGGGGCGGGGTTCTCCGTTGCCGTTTCCCGCAACGGTTCAGTGGTCCGTCTCGTGGTCGAGGACGAAGGCCCGGGTTTCGATCCGGCATTGATCGAGCGGGGTCGGAGCGACGGAGGATCGACCGGCCTCGGTCTCGACATCGTGCGTCGCACCGCGGAGTCGGTCGGGGGATCGCTCGAGGTGACGACCACCGGGCGGGGGGCCGCGTCGGTGGTCGTCACGCTGCCACTGGCCTGATCGCCGACCCCAACCCGGTGTGGCGAACCCTGGGTTGGGGACCCCCCTGGAGGGGTGTGGTGAACCCTGGGTTGGGGACCCCCCTGGAGGGGTGTGGTGAACCCTGGGTTGGGGACCCCCCTGGAGGGGTGTGGTGAACCCTGGGTTGGGGAGCCCCCTTTAGGGGTGTGGCGAACCCTGGGTTCGGTGGAGCGCAGGTGTCAGGCGACGGCTTGGTCTTCGCCGCGGGCGCCGGCCGAGGTCTCGGCGGAGGCTGCTGCCGCGGCGTCCTTGGCCGGTTCGGGCGACGGTCGTGCCGCCGGTTTGGGTCGGGGGGCGCGCTTGCGCTCGGGCGGTGCGGCCGCCTGTAGCCAGCGGACCACCGTGAGGAACACGACCAGGACGACCGTCACCGCGTACCCGACGACGACATACGGGTTCCCGCTGTCGGTGCCGGCGACGATCCCGTGCAACAGCGCGGCCAGGAACGTCCCGAAGGCGAGGAAGTGGAGGACCCGCCAGGTCGACTGGCCGATCCACTTCTTGACGTAGAACGAGGCGGTGATGATGAACAAGGCATAGAACGCCATGATCCCCCAAGCCACCGCGACCGGTTCGAACGTCGACGAACCGGGGACGAGGAGGTCCTTCAGCCCGAACTCGACGTAGTCGTGGTTGGCGAGCGCCACCATGTGGATGATCGTCGCGAGCAGCGCCCCGATCGACAGGGACTCGTGGAACCAGTTCAGCGACTTCGCCTTCACCGCGCGTCCGAGGATGCCGGTGGACAGGAACAGCCCCCATACGCTCGCCAGTGCCAACAGGCCGAACGCCGCGAGTCCCGAGCCGCGGATCACGAGCCACTCGATGCTCACGCTGCCACCTCCCATCCCACCGTGGCGTACACCGAGCCATCGTGCCAGACGGCCAGGGCCGATCGGATCCACGGCTGGCGCTCGGCCCAGGCGAGCCCATCGGCCCCACGGATGAGGATGGCCTTCGCGGCCGCCTCGGCTTCGACGGCGGTCGCCGTCCAGGCACTGGCGCTGAGGATCGGCGTGTCGGCCGGGCGGCCCGTGCGCGGGTCGATGATGTGGTGGGCTTCGCCGACGTCGGTCGACCAGCGGCGACGGGTGCGGGAGCTCGTCGCCAACGCCCCGCGTCCGATGCTGACGGTCAGGGACCGGTCGTCCCACGGATCGAGGATCTCGACCGTCGCCTCCGGATGTGCCGAACGAACGTCTCCCCCTGCCGACGCGACGAGCGCCAGGCCCATCTCGACGGCTTGGTCGCACGTGTAGCCCTTGGCGATCCCGCCGAAGTCGAGCGCCGTTCCCGGACGGCGGGTCAACGTCCCGTCGTCGATACGCCATCGTGGGGTTCGGCTCGGGGTCGCGGGGGCCTCCCTTCGAGATCCGGCGATCTCCTCGAAGGTGACGTCGTATCCCCATCGGCGAACCGCATCGCCCACGGCGGGGTCGACCAGACCCTCGGTGCGGGTACGCATCTGCTCGGCGAGGGTGAGGATCCGGGCCATGTCGGGTGGAACGGGGACGGTCTCCCGCGGGTCGGCGTTGAGCCGGCTGAGGTCGCTGTCGGGTCGGAATCGGCTGAAGCGCCGTTCCCGAGAGGCGAAGAACCGCTCGATCTGTTCCGCCGAGTGACCCTCGTCGAGGACGACCGACACCTCGGTCCCCATGGCCCGGAACGTATGGAGCTTCATGATCCCTTGCTCTTGGTCGGGGGAGGCGGCGGGGGAGGAGCGGTCGACCCACCGCCGCCACCACCGGAGGATGGCGTGGGCTGCGCCTGAACCGTCACCGTGCGGACGATCACCTCGGGGGGCGGAGGTGGGACCGGCGTGTAACGGACGACGACGAGGCCGCGCTCGGGCGGTTCGGGCACGGGCGCCATCGTGGTCGTCGTCACCTCGGCGACGGTGGTCGGTGGTGGCGGCGGTGGGGGTTCTTCTGCGGCGTCGGTGGTCGTCTGGGTCGCGGCTTGGACGGCCAGGGCGGTCGTTCCCCATGCCACGGCGGCGCCGGTCCATGCGGCGATCCGGGCCCATCGGTTCGGGAAGAGTCGCTTGATGAACATCCGTCAGCCTCCTTGCTCGGTCGGCTCGGCGTCTTCGACGACGGTGAGGACCACGTCGTTGTCGATCAGGACCTGCAGGACCGCGTCGGGGAGGACCTGCTCGCCGTCGGGTCCGAGCTCCGAGGCGTATCCGGAGGCCTGCAGGACCCGGGTGACCGACTCGGGAAGTCCCTCCACCTCGATGGGTGTCGGCGGCACGACGACCTCGACCGGTTCGGGGACTGTGGTCGTCGTCGACGATGTGGGCTCGGCGACTGGTGCCGGGATGGGGTCTTCGGCGTCGGGGAGGAGCAGCAGCATCGGGACGATGGCGGCCAGCGTCACGACGATGGCCGCGACGATCGAGGCCGCTCCGGTCGCGGTGTCCTTCGACGCCGTTGGCCGCCGGTCAGTCACCGCCACCCTCCTTGATCGCCTCATCGGCCTTCTTCCTGGCCTCTCTCAGGGTCTCTTCGGCTTTGTCGAACGCTCCTCCCGAAGCCATGGCCTCCGCCTTGCTCAGGAGCTTGCGGGCCTCGGCCAGCGTGTCGGGCTTGCCCCCTGCCGCTTCGGCGGCGGCGATCGCCGACACCGTCGCCTCGTGGGCTGCGACGTACGACGACGGTGGTTCGGACGTCGTGGGTGCGGTCGACCCGGTCCCGACGGTGGTGGTGTCGGTGACGGTGGTGGTCGTCGCCGGTGGAACGGACTTGGTGACGGTCTTGACGACCGGCGGCGGGGCGGGCGGACCCGGCAGCGGCATCCCTTCGGACTCGCAGATCGCCCGGAGGGCATCGAGGGCAGCCTGTTCGAGGGGGGTGATCGCCTCGGCGGCCTCCTTGTCGACGAGCTGGAGGCCTTCGGGTCCGCAGGCGGCGGCGAGGTCGTCGGCGGTGGACAGGGCCGGGATCGCCACCGTGGTCGTGGTGGTGGTCTCGGCGACGGTGGTGCTGACCGCGGCGACCACGGTGGTGGTCGTGGTGTCCTCGGCGGAGGTGTCGGTCCCCCCGGCGAGGGCGACCGCGGCCAGCGCCGACACCGGCACCAGCAACACACCGGCGATCAACGACGTCGGGAACTTCCGCTCCTTGGATGGGCTCGGCACGTGGGTGCTCCTCGCAGCTTCGACGGCTCTGGGGCTCGACGGACGTCAGTCGTCGTCGTGGTCGTCGTCGTGGTCGTCGTCCTCCCGCTCGTGCTCCCGCTCGTCGTCGTCATCGTCGTCGTACGAGCGTCCGGCGTCGTCGCCGTTGGCGGTGGTGGTGTCGGTGACGGTGGTGGTCGTCGCCGGTGGAACGGACTTGGTGACGGTCTTGACGACCGGCGGCGGGGCGGGCGGACCCGGCAGCGGCATCCCTTCGGACTCGCAGATCGCCCGGAGGGCATCGAGGGCAGCCTGTTCGAGGGGGGTGATCGCCTCGGCGGCCTCCTTGTCGACGAGCTGGAGGCCTTCGGGTCCGCAGGCGGCGGCGAGGTCGTCGGCGGTGGACAGGGCCGGGATCGCCACCGTGGTCGTGGTGGTGGTCTCGGCGACGGTGGTGCTGACCGCGGCGACCACGGTGGTGGTCGTGGTGTCCTCGGCGGAGGTGTCGGTCCCCCCGGCGAGGGCGACCGCGGCCAGCGCCGACACCGGCACCAGCAACACACCGGCGATCAACGACCACGGGAAACGGTTTCCGAGGGAGTTCTTGGGTCCGGCCATGCTGATGACTCCTGGCTCCGTGACCGGCACGCCTGTCGGCTCCGACGACGAGTTCCTCCCGTCGCGTTCGCATCCGGTCGAGGGCCAGTGTGCGGGGGCCTCGGTTAAGCGTGGGTTAAGCGAGGCCCAAAGGAGGCATAAACCTCCCGGGGTCGCCTGCGGTCAGGATCGGGGATCCTTCCAGAGGCTGTCACGGCGGATCGCGGGGAGGTGTCGTTTGATGCGGCGGCCCATCTCGATGACGCTGCCGGGGCGGCCCGACATGCGCTGCTCGGCGTCTTCGAGGAGCCGGCGAAGGCGGTCGACCTGGGATCGGAGCCGCCGGTTCTCGTCTTCGAGGGCGAGGATCCGGCGGACTCCCTCCAGGTTGACCCCGGCGCCCGTCAGCTCCTGGATGATGCGGAGCCGTTCGAGGTCGGCGGGGGAGTACCGTCGGGTCCCGCCCGGTGTTCGGTACGGCTGGATCAACCCCTTGCGCTCGTAGATCCGCAGGGTCTGCGGGTGGACACCGGCCAGCTCGGCGGCGACCGAGATGATGTAGACGGCTTCCTCGCGTGTGCTCATGTCACACTCCCAGATGGGCTCGAGGGTTCCGGTCCTCGGTGAGCTCGGCGAAGCGTTCGAGGAGCTGTTTCTCCTCTTCGGTGAGGTCCTTGGGGACGTCGATGTCGACGGTCACGAGCAGGTCGCCCTGCCCTTTGGTCGTTTCGACACCCTTGCCGCGCACCCGGAAGGTCTTGCCCGACGGGGTGCCCGGAGGGATCCTGATCTTGGTCGTTCCTTCCAAGGTCGGGACCTCGATCACCGCGCCGAGGGCAGCTTCGGAGAACGTGATCGGGACCGTGATCGCGAGGTCGCGTCTGCCCTTGCGCTTGAAGATCGGGTGTTCGGCCACGTGGACGCGGACGTACAGGTCGCCGGCGGGTCCACCGTTGCGTCCGGGCGATCCCTTGCCGCGGAGGCGGATCTTCGTGCCGTCGGCGACGCCCTTGGGCACCTTGACCTTCACCCTGCGCCCACCGACGTTGATCTCCTTGGTCGCTCCGGCCAGCGCCTCGTGGAACGTGAGGCTGAGGTCCGCCTGGACGTCGGCGCCCTTGGCGGGCCGCGGCTGCCTCCGGCGTGTCGTGCGTCCCGAGGTGCCGAACAGGTCCCCGAAACCGCCCAGGAGATCCTCGATGGAGGTCGCCCCGCCGGAGCCGCCGCCGAAGAGATCCTCGACGCGGACGTACTGGCTGGCCCCGCCGGGTCCTCCGACGAAGTAGCCCATCTCACGGGCGTGGTCGTACTCCTTGCGGGTCTCGGGATCCGACAGGACCTCGTACGCCTCGTTGATCTCCTTGAACTTCGCCTCTGCGGTCGGGTTGTCGGGGTTCGAGTCGGGGTGGTACTGCCGCGCGAGCTTCCGATACGCCTTCTTGATGTCCTTGTCGGTCGCCTCCTTGGACACGCCCAGGGTGGCGTAGTAGTCCTTCTCGAGCCATTCCTTACGCATCGTCTGCATGGTCCACCCGGACGAGCGCGGGTCGGATCACCTTCCCGTGCAAGGTGTAGCCGCGTCGGAGTTCGTCGGTCACCACGAGGTCCTCTCCTCCGCCGGGCGGTGCTGCCACCGCCTCGTGGACGGCGGGATCGAACACCTCGCCCTCGGCGGCGATGACCTCGAGGCCTTCCCTGGCAAGCGCTTCCATGAGCTGGGCGTAGGTCGACCGCATCCCTTCGAGGAGCTTCTCCTCTCCCGGCGATTGCGGTTCGAACGCCAGGGCGGCGTCGAACGAGTCGAGGGTCGGCAGGATCCCGGCGACGACCCGTTCGGAGGCCCGTTTCACGTTCTCGATCTGGTCGCGTTCGACCCGCTTGCGGTAGTTGTCGAACTCCGCAGCGAGCCGTTTCAGGTTGTCGAGGTACTCGTCGGCTTCCCGGCGCGCCTCGGCGAGCTCGCGGAGCAGGAGCTGCTCGGCCTCGGCAGGGTCGGCGGGGAGCTCGAGACCGAGATCCTCGGGCGTCACCTGCGGCGGGGCCGTCGCATCGGGGGCGGCCGGTTCCATCGTGTGCTCCTCTGGCTGGTCGTGTCGATCGGGTTGGACGGGGACCTTCACGTCGCGCTCCGGAGCCTCGAGGAGCTGTTCGGCTGCCTCGTCGGGCGTGGGAGGGACCTGGTCGGGGAGAGCGTCGAATGTGGCCATGATCGTTGCCTCGGGTCGAGGATGAGGAGGCTCATGCCTCCTCATCCTCCTCGACGATCTCGGCTTCGACGACCTCGTCGCCGCCCGCTTCGCTCGGTCCGGCTTCTCCTCCGCCGGCGGCCGCTTCGGCCTGCTGGCTCTCGTAGAGCTTCTGGCCGAGGATCTGGGCCGCCTGCAGGAGCTCGTCGGTCGCCGACTTGAGGGCGTCGGCGGTCGCGTTCTCGTCGGCGAGGAGCTTGCGCAGGGCCGAGAGCTTGTCCTCGATCGCTTGCTTCTCGTCGTCGCTGAGACGGTCACCGAGCTCGGTGAGCTGCTTGTCGATCTGATAGGCCGTGTGGTCGGCCTGGTTGCGGGTTTCGGCGAGGCGCCGCCGTTCGGCGTCCTCGGCGGCGTGGGCCTCGGCCTCCTTGATCATGCGGTCGATCTCGTCCTGGTCGAGGGCGGTGCCGCCGGTGATCGTCACCTGCTGGGTCTTGCCGGTCCCCAGATCCTTCGCGGAGACCGACACGATGCCGTTGGCGTCGATGTCGAACGTGACCTCGATCTGTGGGACCCCGCGGGGGGCCGGTGCGATGCCCTGCAACTTGAAGCGACCGAGGCTCTTGTTGTCGGCTGCCATCGGACGTTCGCCCTGCAGCACATGGATCTCCACCTCGGGTTGGTTGTCGGCTGCGGTGGTGAAGATCTCGCTGCGGCGAGTCGGGATGGTCGTGTTCCGCTCGATCATCTTGGTGAACATGCCCCCTTCGGTCTCGACGCCGAGGGTCAGCGGCGTGACGTCGAGCAGCAGGACGCCCTTGACGTCGCCGGTCAGCACGCCCGCTTGGATGGCGGCACCGAGGGCCACCACCTCGTCTGGGTTCACCCCCTTGTGGGGTTCCTTGCCGGCGAGGTCCTTGACGAGGTCCTGGACGGCCGGCATCCGCGTGGAGCCGCCGACGAGGATGACGTGGTCGATGTCGGACACGGGGATCCCGGCGTCCTTGACGGCGCGCTCGAACGGGCCCTTGGTGCGTTCGACGAGGTCGGCGGTCATCTTCTGGAACTCGGAGCGGGTGAGGGTCTTGAGGAGATGGAGCGGGCCCTCGGCGGTGGCGGTGATGAACGGCAGGTTGATCTCGGTCTCCTGCACCGTCGACAGCTCGATCTTCGCCTTCTCGGAGGCTTCCTTCAGGCGGGTGAGGGCCATGGCGTCCTTGGCCAGGTCGACGCCGTGATCGTTCTTGAAGCCTTCGACGAGCCAGTCCATGACCCGCTGGTCCCAGTCGTCGCCGCCGAGATGCGTGTCTCCCGAGGTGGACTTGACCTCGAAGACGCCTTCGCCGATCTCGAGCACCGACACGTCGAAGGTCCCTCCGCCGAGGTCGTAGACGAGGATCTGTTGGTCGTTGCTCTTGTCGAGACCGTACGCCAGGGACGCGGCGGTGGGCTCGTTGATGATGCGCAGCACCTCGAGGCCGGCGATCTGGCCGGCTTCCTTGGTGGCCTGGCGTTGGGAGTCGCCGAAGTACGCCGGGACGGTGATGACCGCCTGGGTGACCTCTTCCCCGAGGAAGTCCTCGGCATCGCGCTTGAGCTTCTGGAGGATGCGAGCGGAGATCTCCTGGGCGGTGTACTTCTTGCCGTCGATCTCGATGGTCCAGTCGGTGCCCATGTGGCGCTTGACCGAACGGATCGTGCGATCGGGGTTGGTGATGGCCTGTCGTTTGGCCTGTTCACCGACGAGAACCTCGCCGTTCTTGGCGAAGGCGACGACCGACGGGGTGACCCGCTGGCCTTCGGCGTTGGGGATCACCTTCGGTTCTCCACCCTCGAGGATGGAGATGACCGAGTTGGTGGTTCCGAGGTCGATACCTACGGCGCGTCCCATGGCTGTGCTCCTTGTGTGGTGGACCGGGGTCCGGTCGGATCTCTGTTGAGTCAGTTCTGATTGTATAACTTGAGTGCCATCATATCAATTCCTGATTTCCGACGGGGCCGCATCGGGATCGCCCGTCGCGTCATATACCCCAGGGGGTATACTGGCCTGGATGCAGCTCGACGACGATCGCACCGCCGACATCACCGCCCGACTCCGTCGTGTCGAAGGGCAGGTTCGAGGGCTCCAGCGGATGCTCGACGAGGGACGGGAATGTTCCGATGTCGTCACCCAGTTCGCCGCCGCCATCCGCGCTCTCGAGCAGGCCGGGTACAAGTACTTCGCCGCGACCCTGGCCGAATGCGCCATGGATCCCGACAAGGCCGCGGCGGAGGGCTACTCGGTCGAACAGCTCGAGAAGATGTTCCTTCGCCTGGCGTGACGCTCGATGCAAGCTGCGCTAGTGATACCCCCGGGGGTATCCTTGCGGTCCCGACGCGACGAAAGGTGAACCGATGAAGCCCACCCTCCAGCGCTTCGCCGCCCTCGGTGCCGTCCTGGTCCTCGTCCTCGCCGCCTGTGGCGGCGGGAACGCCACCGCGGGCGACGGGCAGACCTTCGAGACGATCCCGCCGACCAAAGCCGCCGCCCTCATCGAGGACGCCCCGGAGGGTCTGGTCGTCCTCGATGTCCGCACCGCCCAGGAGTTCGCCGAAGGCCACCTCCCCGGCGCCGTCAACGTGGACTTCTACGCCTCGGACTTCGCCGAGCAACTCGACCGGCTCCAAAAGGACGTGCCCTACGTCCTGTACTGCCGCAGCGGCAACCGCTCGGGGCAGACGATGCCGATCATGGAGCAACTCGGGTTCAGGGAGGTCCACGAGATCGACGGGGGCATCATCTCGTGGTACGCCGAGGGTCTCCCCCTCGAGCAGTAGAGGCTCCAGCGGGCGGTCCCGCGTGCCGATGAACGACCCATGGATGCGCTCCACGGCGACCTGAGGACCTTCCCGCTCGACCGGGTCGTCCGGATGATCTCGGAGGCCCGTCAGACCGGTGTGTTGCGGGTCGAAGCCGGACCCCACACCGGAAGGATCTTCTTCGTCGACGGCGCCGTCACCTACGCGACGACCCGCGACGGCGACGGGTCGGTCGCCGAACTCCGGAAGATCCGGCCCGCGCCTGGCCACGAGCGGCGTCGGGGATCGACGCGAGGTCCGTACCCCATGCGCGACCTGATCCTCCAGCAGATCGCCGAGGTCTACCTCCGACTCGAACGGCAAGGTACCGGGCGGTTCTGGTTCGTCGACGGAGTCGTCACCCGCGCCTACGGCACCGACCCCGAAGAGCGCTTCGACCGCGACGAGGTGGCCCGATTCGTGGACGAACGGCGTGAAGGCTGGCGCCAGATCCACCGTTCGATCTCCGGGGGATCGACGCGCTTCCGACTTCGACCCACGATCGACGAGCCCGTTGCGGTCGAACCTCCCGATTGGGAGGTCCTCGCCGCGATCGAGGGGGCCCGGTCGATCCAGGAGATCGCCGAACGCCTCGAGATGTTCGAGTTCTCGGCGGCCGCCGCCATCGCGTCCCTCGTTCAGCGAGGGCTCGTGGTCACCACCGACGAGGCGGTGCGTCTCGAGGACGAGGCGCGGATGCTCGTGATCGACATCGAGACCCTGCCGACGGTCCGGGACGCCGGCTGACCCCGGCCGGTCCGCGGTATCCTCCGGCGGCGACCGACCCAACGGCGACCAGGAGCGATGGCGTGACCGGATCGACCCCCGTGCCCGAACCCCTCCCGGCGAGCGGCCTGCCGTCGGCCTACGGCGGGCCGGGATGGTCGCCGCGGTGGACTTCGCACGGCGATGAGATCGGGAACGTGTGGGCGCCGTATCGGGTGGGGACGGAGTGGAGTCGGCTCGAGGCCGTGCTGCTCCACCGACCCGGCCCCGAGCTCGCCGTCGCCGACCCGGGGATGGTCGATCAGCTCGCCGCGGTCGACGTGTCGCTCGCCACCGCCCAGCACGACGCGCTCGCCGCGGTGTACCGTGACCGCGGCGTGGAGGTGCATCTGGTCGATCCGCCCCCGCCGGCCACGCCCAACCAGATGTTCGTCGCCGACCTGATGTTCATGACCCCCGCGGGCGCGATCGTGGCCCGCCCGGCGTCCACCGTCCGGGCTCCCGAGCCACGCCAGGTCGCGCGCCGCCTCGCCGACCTCGGCGTACCGATCCTCCGGACCGTCGCCGGCACCGGCACCTTCGAGGGCGCCGATGCGATGTGGCTCGACGAGTCGACGGTCCTCATCGGCGTCGGGCTCCGCACCAACGTGGAAGGGGCGGCCCAGGTCCAGGCGACCCTCGCCGAAGGAGGCGTCGATGTGGTGCGGGTGGACCTCCCGGTCGGGACGATGCATCTCATGGGCATGGTGCGCATCGTTTCTCCGGATCTGGCCGTCGTGTGGCCCCACCGACTGGCTTGGCGTGCCGTCGAAGCGCTCCGGAGCCGCGGCTATCGGATCCTGACCGTTCCCGACGTCGGGGAGGCGGTCACTCGCCACGCCCTCAACATCGTGACGTTGGGTCCAGGGGAGGTCCTGATGCCGGCCGGCAACCCGGTCACCCGTCGCGTCTACGAGACGGCCGGGATCACCGTTCGACCGGTCGATGTGTCGGAGCTGATCAAGGCGGCAGGAGCCGTTGGGTGCCTGACCGGGATCCTGTCGCGGGCGTGACCGCTACTTGCTGAGGGCGCACTCGTTCCGACCGACTTCCAGTTCCTTGATCTCCTCGTCGTCGGCGTCCTTCCAGCCCAGGTTCACCCTCCGGATGTCCTGGTAGACCGCGGGCGCCTCGCCGAGGTGGCTCACGACGTACTCGACGAACTCGTCTTCGTCGGGGATCGATACCACCGGATCGTTGGTCAGCAGGTCGCCCAGGCTTCGCCGGATGGTCCCGTCGGGCTGGGCCTCGGATCGGCTGGTGTAGTGCGCCGGGGCGACCTCGAGCGCGTGATCGAGGACGGCCAGCTTCTCGTGGATGGTGTGGAACAGGTCCCTCGCCCACGGGTCGGTCTGGCCGCCGAGGTCGGGTCGACCGATGCCCGAGACGAACACCGCGTCCCCCGTCATCAAGAAGCGCCCGTCGACCTCGAGCGACGTGGAGCCGGGGGTGTGGCCGGGTGTGGCGATGGAACGCACGACCATCCGCACCGTGCCCAGCTCGAAGACCTCGCCGTCTCTCAGCGGCGAGAACTCGAAGGTGGCGTCTTCGGCGTCGCCCGGGGAGATGTGATAGGTCGCGCCGGTGGCTTGGCAGATCCGGCGCGCCAGCGACACGTGATCGGCATGCAGATGTGTGTCGAACACGTGGGTGATGGGCGCGTTCATCTCCTCGGACATCGTCAGGTAGCGATCCATGTCCCCCGACGGGTCGACGACCGCCATCTCCGCTCCTCGTTCGCCGACCGCGTACGACAGGCACGCCTTGGCGATGCGGTCGAGCTGGATCATGAACCGTGAGCCGTCGTCGAAGAGGGTGTGCGGCACCAGCGTCGCCGCCCACGCGTCCATCCCGCCGGCGAGGTTCGCCATGTTGGGAAGCCCGACGACGTCGGCGACGAGATCCGACGAGTCGCCCTTGGCGCAGACGACGACGATGTCCCGGTCGGTGGGCAACTCCTGCTTGAGGTCCTCCTCGTCGGTGATGGCCGTCCAGTACGGGACGTTCATCGTCTCGGGCGTCACCCGCCCTTCGATCTTCCATCGTTCGAACTCGTTCGGGGCGCGTACGTCCAGGATGAAGGGAACGGCCTCGGGGTCGTCGACCCGTCGGGCGAGGTCGTCGGTGGTGATCGATCGGCTCATCCGGGCATCCTCCAGCATATGCGGGACATCGCATATGAACCTAGCGGCTGGAACGAGACCTCGGCAAGCGCTTTCACGGTGCCGTGTCAGCCCGGAACGATCGCTTCTTGGTTCATCACCTCGACGAGGAGGTCGAGGGCTTGGGTGATCTTCGGCGAGGTGAGCTCGTAGTAGATCCGTTGCCCTTCGCGGTGGCTGCGGGCGAGGCCACGGGTCCGGAGGATGGCGAGATGCTGTGAGGCATTGGCTTGCGGGAGATCGAGCAGGTCGCAGATCTCGGAGACCGATCGAGGCCCGTGCCGGAGCGCGTTGATGATCTGGAGCCGCTTCGGGTCCGCCAGGCCCTTACAGAAGCTTGCGTGGAGCTTGAGGAGCTCCCCCCCGAGGTCCGCCATGGGGTGGACTATGGCACAAGATCCCCTCGTTGGGAAACCAGTGGCGCGCCGACGCGGCGACGCGTATGATGCGCAGCCACGCATATGCGGAATGCCGCATGTGCACTCGCTGGAACGGTGACGACGAACGGGGAGATGCGCCATGACCACCGAGGTACGGAGTGAGGAAGCCGTCGCGGAGGTGACGCCGCAGCAAGAGAAGATGGTCATCATCGCCGCCTCGGGCGACCTCGACAAGGCCTGGCCGGTGCTCATCCTGGCGACCACCGGGGCCGCCTACGGCCTCGACGTGACCGTCTTCTTCACCTTCTGGGGTCTCACCATCCTCAAGCGTCCCGACGCCGGCATCAGCGGCGAGGACTGGCGGCAGAAGATGCTGAGCGTCTTCGCCAAGGGAAGCTCCGATCATCTCAAGCTGTCGACGCTGAACTTCGCCGGCATGGGCCCGTGGATGATGAAGGGCCTCGCCGAGGACCAGAACGTCGCCTCGGTCCAGGAGCTCCTCGAGCTGGCCAAGGACATGGGGGTGACGCTGATGCCGTGCCAGATGACGATGGACCTCATGGGCTTGAGCCGCGACGACATGATCGATGGTCTCGCCGAGTCGGCAGGAGCCGGTTCGGCGATCAGCCTGATGAAGGAAGCCTCGATCAGTCTGTTCATCTGAGATCGTCCGCGAACCGCGACCCGACCCACCACCCACAGGAGGTACCGACCATGGCAGATATCACCGTCGATGCTCGAGGGCTGCAGTGCCCCATGCCCGTACTCAAGATCAGCCAGGCGATGAACAAGGCGACGGCCGGCCAGACCGTCGAGCTCGTCGCCTCCGATCGGGGCTCCCTGTCCGACATCCCAGCGTGGGCCGCGGATATGGGACACTCCATCAAGGAGCAGTTCGAATCCGACGGCGAGTACCACTTCATCATCGAGAAGTAGTAGCGCGGGTCGGATCGACGACACCTCGAGTGGGAGAGGAGCGGGGAACCTGCGCTACGGATTCGTGATCGACCAGAAGGCGTGCATCGGATGTCACGCCTGCACGGTGGCCTGCAAGACCGAGCACTCGGTCGCGCTCGGCGTGTACCGAACATGGGTCAAGTACGTCGAGAAGGGCGAATGGCCTGATACCCGCCGCTTCTTCTCGGTGCTGCGGTGCAACCACTGCACCGACGCCCCGTGCGTGACGATCTGCCCGACGACGGCCCTGTACAAGCGCGACGACGGGATCGTCGACTTCGACACGAGCCGGTGCATCGGGTGCAAGTCGTGTATGCAGGCGTGCCCCTACGACGCGCTGTACATCGACCCGGACGAGCACACCGCACAGAAGTGCAACTACTGCGCCCACCGTGTCGACGTGGGCCTGGAACCGGCGTGCGTGGTCGTGTGTCCCGAGCAGGCGATCATCGCCGGTGACCTCGACGACCCGACCTCCCGGATCGCCGAGATCGTGGCGACCGAACAGACCATGGTCCGCGCTCCCGAGCAGGGCACGGGACCCAACGTCTTCTACACGGGTGCCGAGTCCTCGAACCTGGAACCGCTCCGGTCCGGTGAGCTCGCCGACGGTGGGATCTGGCGTGACCCGCCGGACCTCCAGTCCTGGCTGTCGGTCGACCTCAGTGCGGCGTCTGCCGCCCCGGCCGGGCCCGTCGGCAACCTCGGCGAGGTGGAGGCGCGCCCCAGCCCGCCACCCCGGGTCGAGCACGGCAGGCGAGGCACCCCGCCTCGGGTCGTGTACAACACCGACCATCCCATGCCGTGGGGATGGCGGGTGTCGAGCTACTTCCTCACCAAGGGCATCGCGGCGGGCATCGCCATGGCGGCGGCCGTGGCGCTCCTGTTCGGCGCCGGCGTCGACTCGGCCTGGATGTCGTGGGCGGCGCCACTGGTGTCCGGGCTGTTCCTGGCGTCGACCGGCGTCCTGCTGGTGTGGGACCTCAAACGACCCGACCGCTTCTACTACCTGCTGACGAAGGGCAACCCGTCGTCGTGGCTGGTCAAGGGGGCATGGATCCTGTCCGCCTTCGCCGTCGTCGACGGCCTCTGGTTCCTCGCCGGCATCCTCCGGATGGCCACCATCGTTCCGGTCCTCATCTGGGTCTCGGCGGTCCTGGCGCTCGGGCTCGCCGGCTACACGGCGTTCCTCTTCGGCCAGGCCGAAGGTCGGGACCTGTGGCAGAGCCCCATGTTGCTGTGGCACATGCTCGCCGGTGCGTTCACCGTCGGCGGCGGTGTCTCGTTGGTGGCGGCACTGGTCTCGGACGTCGGTCCGCCGCTGCGACCTGCCGCGACGCTGTCAACGACGCCTCCGGGCGCCATCGGGGTGACCGCCTTCGCCTGGACGATGGTCGCCGGGGCCGCCGCCCTCGGCCTCCTGGCGGCCGGCGAGATCGCCTCGCGGCATCCGACCGCCAACATCGCGGCCGCGATGCATCACATGACCAAGGGCCGCTACGCCGGCGAGTACTGGCTCGGGCTCGTGCTGTCCGTCGCCGTGCCGCTCGTGACCGGTGTGGCCGTCCTCTCCGGCGGGGCGACGGCCATCGGCGCCCTCGGCGGCGTGTCGGCATCCATCGGTATCTGGCTCGTCGACGACGCGTTCGTGCGAGCCGGCCAGAGCGTTCCCCTGAGCTGAGGTGACACCATGACCACGGACATCCCGAGGCTGATCCCCGGAAGCGGCCTGACCAACTACCCGCCGCCGGACCGGTGGGACGACTGGGAGGAATGGGACGCCAAAGCCTGGCCGGATCGGGTCAAGCACGAGGTCCGGTTGGTCCCGACGACCTGCTTCAACTGCGAGTCCGCCTGTGGCCTGCTCGCCTACATCGACAAGACGACCGGCGAGATCCGGCGCTTCGAGGGCAACCCGGCCCATCCCGGCTCGCGGGGCCGCAACTGCGCCAAGGGCCCGGCCACCTTGAACCAGGTCTACGACCCCGAGCGGATCCTGCATCCGCTGCGCCGCACGGGCCCGCGCGGCTCGGGCGAGTGGGAGCGGGTCACCTGGGAGGAGGCGCTGGGGGACATCGCCGGGCGGATGCGCACCGCCATCACCGAGGGCCGCCACGATGAGATCATGTACCACGTCGGCCGTCCTGGCGAGGACGGGTTCATGGACCGGACCTTGAAGGCCTGGGGCGTCGACGGGCACAACTCTCACACCAACATCTGCTCGTCGGGCGCCCGGGTCGGGTTCGCGATGTGGATGGGCCACGACCGGCCGTCGTCGGACTTCGCCAACGCCCGGTTCATCCTGCTGCTGTCGGCGCATCTCGAGACCGGCCACTACTTCAACCCGCACGCGCAACGCATCATGGAGGCCAAGCGGGCCGGCGCCAAGATCGCGACGGTCGATCCGCGCCTGTCGAACACGGCGTCGATGTCGGACTACTGGCTGTCGACCTGGCCGGGGACCGAGGTGGCGATGCTGCTCGCCATCGCCCGCCGTCTCTTGGAATGGGACGCCGTCGATCACGACTTCATGCGTCGGTGGGTGAACTGGGAGGAGGCGATGGAGCATCGGTTCCCGGACCGTCCCCGCACCTACGAGGCGTTCGTCGACGCGTTGAAGGAGACCTACGCTCGGTACACGATCGAGTGGGCGGCCGAGGAATGCGGAGTGGAGGCGGCACAGATCGAGGCGATCGCCCGCGAGATCGCGGATGCGGGCCATCGGTTCTCGTCGCATACCTGGCGTTCGGTCGGCTCGGGCAATCTCGGCGGTTGGCAGGGGGCGCGGAGCCTGTGGTTCCTCCACGTGCTCACCGGCTCGGTCGGGACCGTCGGCGGCTGCTCCCCGAGCGCCTGGGACAAGTTCAAGCCGGCGCACTGGAACATGCCGCCTCCGCACGGTCGCTGGAACGAGCTGCTGTGGCCCATCGAGTATCCGCTGGCCCACCACGAGATGAGCATCCTGCTGCCCCATTTCCTCAAGGAGGGCAGGGGTCGTCTCGAGGTCTACTTCTCTCGGGTCTACAACCCCATCTGGACGAATCCCGACGGTTTCTCCTGGCTGGAGGCCCTCACCGACGAGGACCTCGTCGGTCTGCATGTTGCGCTCACGCCGACATGGTCGGAGACCGCCTGGTACGCCGACTACGTCCTGCCGATGGGGGTTTCTGCCGAACGGCACGACACCCACTCCTACGAGACCCACGCCGGCCAGTGGCTGGGGTTGCGCCAGCCCGTGCTGAGGGTCGCCGCCGAACGCGACGGCCGGACGGTGGAGCGCACCTACGAGACGAACCCCGGTGAGGTGTGGGAGGAGACCGAGTTCTGGATCGACCTGTCGTGGCGGGTGGATCCCGACGGGTCGTTGGGGATCAAACGGTGGTTCGCCTCCCCGAACGATCCGTCCCGGCCGGTGTCGGTCGACGAGTACTACGGGTGGATGTTCGACAACTCGGTGCCCGGTCTGCCCGAGAAGGCCGCCGCCGAGGGCATCACCCCGCTGGAGTACATGCGCAAGTACGGGGTCGTGGAGGTCGCCAGGGACGTCTACGAGGTCCACGAACGGACGGTCGATGCCGACGAGATCGACGCCGCCGGTCTGGCGTTGAAGGACGGCGCGGTGGTCGGGGTGGCGGTGGACGGGGAACCGAAGACCGGTTTCGGGTCGCCCAGCCGGAAGCTGGAGTGGTACTCGAAGACCATGGACGACTGGGGCTGGCATGACGAGGCGATCCCCACCTACCTGAAGACGCACGTCTACTGGCGGGACATGGACATGGCCGGGAACGAGCGGATCCTGTTGCCGATCTTCCGGCTGCCGACCCTGATCCACACCCGGTCGGGGAACGCCAAGTACCTCTACGAGATCAGTCACGGGCATCCGTTGTGGGTCAACCCGGCCGATGCCGATGCCTTGGGTTTCGAAACCGGCCAGATGGTGCGGGTCACCACCGACATCGGCTGGTTCGTGATGCGGGCCTGGCGCACCGAGGGGATCCGCCCCGGGGTGGTGGCCGCGTCGCACCATCTCGGCCGGTGGCGACTGGCCGACGACGCCGGCAACGAGCGGTGGTCGTCGGCCCTGGTCGACATCGAGCGGCTCGGTGACGGGCAGTGGCGGCTCCGCCAGCGCAAGGGTATCGAGCCGTTCGCCTCCGACGATCCCGACTCGCAGCGGATCTGGTGGCAGGACCCGGGGGTCAACCAGAACCTGGCCTTCCCGGTGCATCCCGACCCGGTCTCCGGGATGCACTGCTGGCATCAGCGGGTGCGTCTGGAGCTGGCACGACCCGGTGACCGGTACGGGGACGTCGTGGTCGACACGAACAAGTCGACCGAGGTGTACCGCCGGTGGCTGGCGATGACGAAGCCCGGGCCCGGTCCGGACGGGACCCGCCGCCCCATGTGGTTGGCCCGGCCGGTGAAGCCGACGCCCGATGCCTATCTCTACGGCGGGTCCTGAGCCGGAGGCGGCGGCGGCCGCCGCCTCCGAGGCGCGGCGGTGGATGCAGGTCGCCGAGGCGTGTTCCCCGCTGCGTCTCCATGCGATCGCCGAGGATCGACCTCCCGTCGAGTCGGCCGTCGTCGGTTTCCACGACCCGGCCGAGGATCTACGCCGCCGCGGCGACGAGTGGGGTTTCGACGTGGGCGCCGGAGATCTGGCCGCCCTGGCGCGGTTCGCTGCCGGCCTCGCCGCCACCGAGGCCGACGCCTGGCGCGACGATGCGCCCGACGTGGCGCTGCGCGCCTACGAGGCGCGGCGGTTCCTCCTCGCCGACCGGATCCTGCACTGGGCGGTGCCGTGGCTCGACGCCGCTGGTCGCTGCCATCCTGAGGCCCGCATGGTCACCCACCGCGCCCGGGACGAATTGTTGGCGTTGGGCGAGGAGCATCGCGCCGCACCGCGGCTGACGGGCACCGAGGGCGTGTACCCGCCGGGGGAGGATGCCTACGGTCCCGTCGAGATCCCGGCGTTGCCGGGGCGGTGGCTCGATTCGGTGTGGTCGGGAACGGTGCTGTTCCGGGCCACGATCGCGTCGTTGACCGGTGACGCCGATGCTCCCCGGGGGTTGTCCGGGGAGCTGATCGACCGCCACCGCGACGACCTGACGCTCCTCTACCGGATCGCCGGGGCCCGCTGGCGCCGCAGAGCCGTCGAGTTCCCCGGCTCGGCCTCCCTGTGGCTCGACCTGTCGACCCGAGCGGAGGCGACCGCCGGGTGGCTCGAGGTGACGCGGGCTCGATAGGCGCAGCACCGGGTTCCGCGCATTCAGGGGACGTACTGCTGTTCGATGGCGACGACCTCGCCGTCGACGATGTCGAGCCAGTAGAAGCCGGTTGCGTACCAGCGGTTCGGTGCGGTCCCCGACAGCTCCTCGGCCAGGTCCTCGATGTCGGAGGTCACCGGCTCGGGGTCGCCATCGACCAGTCCGATGAGCGTGAGGGTCGCCGCGGGAGCGATCGGCACGGTGAACAGGTCGGTGTCACGGTTCCTGATGGAGAAGTCATCGGGTGCGTCGGTTCCGTCCTCCCCGGCCGCCTCGGCGGGCGCTTCGCCGGTGAGCCACTCGGCGGGGTCGATCACGGCGTCCCATCCCTCGGCGGTGGGACGGACGGTGAGGATCCGGGCGAACACCCGTCCATCGTCGAGGGCCGTATCGGCGACGGCGGCCAGGAACGGACGGTCGATGCGGTCCCAGCGGAGCCGCACCCCGGGGGTCGAGATCGCCGTCTCCACCGTGCCGGTGTCGAGGTCGCCGACCACGACACGTCCGTCCGGGCCGGAGGCGAGGACGGTACGGCCGTCGAAGTCGACGTCGTCGAGGGCGGGGAGGTCGTTCCAGCGGAGGACCAGCCCTTCGACGAGGTCGTGGACGACGAGTGCCGAGGCGTCCTTCCCGGCGAGGACGACGGCGACGCTGGCACCGTCGGGCGCCATCGCCGCGGCGGCGACGGGGAGGGCGAAGGAGGGTGAAGGCAGAGGGTCGCCGCCGGCGTCGCGCAGTTCGATGGAGGCATCGGCGCCCTCCGGCGCGACGACCATGACGTAGCGGCCTCCCCCGTAGGCGACCTCGGTGATGTCCTGGTCGATGTCGATCGGCAGGCGGGCCGTGGTCCCGTCGGGGGCGCGGATCAGGACCTCGCGGTCACCGAGGAGGACGAGCACGGGACCTCCTTGGGAGGTGGCCACGTCCTGGAGGACGGCGTCGGTCTCCATCAACGTCTCGTCGATGCCGCCGGGCCCGGCGGGACCGAGACGGACCTCCCCGTCCGCTCGCTGGTAGACGACGGCGCCGCCGACCGGGAACGCAGCTCCGGCGAGGCGGTCCGCGTGGGCGAAGCGCCCCGCCCACCCGTCGGCCCAGCCGAGCAGCTCGTAGGTGTCGGGCGTTGCCAGGGCGATGGTGCCGACCCGGGCGGGGAGGACGTCTCCGATGCCGGCCGCGGGCCCGGTCGTGGAGGTGGTCGATGGTCGGGTCGACGGCGGCACGGTGACCGTCGATGGCGTGGAGGTCGTTGCGGGGACGGTCGAGGTGGGGGCGGGGGTGGTGCCCGTGCATGCCGCGGCGACCGTCGCCACAACGACGAGGATGATCGTCCGTTTCACGTCGTCCAGGGTATCGCGTGCTCCCCCGAGAGCTCGCCGGTCACCCTGCCTCGTCGATGGCAGGGCGTTCCTCGGCGGCGGGCTCCTCGGCGGGTTCGATGTCTGGGCGTCGGGTGCGTAGCAGCCCGGCCGCGGCCCGTTGCGCCGCGGTCGGCACCGCGGCGGGAACCGGCCGGAGTCGCCGCTCGGGCGCGGTCTTGCGGACGACGTGGAAGCCGGTCTCGGGCCGGACCAGAGCGTAGACCACCGCGGCGGCCTCGAGGAACGTGAAGACGGGAACCAGGACGATCTGCAACGTGAGGTACCGGGCCCGGGCCAGGCCCGCCACGCCCTTGTCGGCCAGGCTCACCCAAGCCCCGAGCGTGTAGTTGGTGACGTAGGTCGCGAACACGACGTCGCCCAACCAGGCGATGGGTTGCGGGACGATCACCCCGGAGAAGATGCGGATGACGCTGTACAGCAGCGCCATCCAGCCGACGCTCCAGATCGTCGTCGACACGCCGAGGGAGATCCGGTACCGGAGCCGGACGGGGGCGTGCAGCGCGCCCCACCACAGCCCGACGAACCAGCGTCGACGCTGACGCAGGAAGTCGGGGACGGTCTGGGGGGACTGCTCGACGATGTAGCCGTCGATCCACGTGAACCGGGTACCGGCCTCCATCTGCAGGAGTGCCCAGGTGGTGTCTTCGGTGATGCACGCCTCGGGCGGCATGTCCCATCCGATCCGGCGCTCCACGTCGTTGCGGGCGACCACGAACGAACCGTGCATCCCGAAGAGCATCCGATGGAGCCGGTACTGGAAGTGGAATCGGCCCATGTCGTCGGCGACCCGGACCGAGTCGGCGAGGGTGAGGATCGTGTTGTCCTCGAGACCTCGGTGGTAGAGGATCAGGCCTTGGCCGATCCGTGGCCGCGGGGCGTGGTCCTCGGCGGCGATGTGGTCGCGGATGCCCGAGACCACGGATTCGGTGATGTGGGACTCCTCGTCGAGGTGCACGATCCACGTGCGGTCGTCGATCGGCGACGTGTCGGTCGCGTACTGGAGGGCCCGGGCCTTGTGGGTGGCGCCTTGGGACGTCGCGTAGCCGGGGGGGACGACGAGGTTGGTGACCCGGTCGTCGGCGGGAAGCCCCGGCACCGGCAGGTCGGTGACCACCTCGACCGTGTACGGGAACAGCGGCCGACGGGCCATCGTGTCCATGATGTTGGCGGTCGTGGCGATCACGACCTCGGGCTGATCGCCACGGGCCACGACCCGGAAGCACACCGGCCGGTCGAGCGGTCGCCCCGGATCCAGGTGCGTCGCCGGCGTCCGGCGGCGGTAGATGCTCCAGCCGGAGAGATCGGCCAGTGCCCAGGGAACGATCATCGCCCAGGTGACCGAGCCGAACACCAGCAGCTCGTCCCACAGGTTCTCCGGGGGGCGGCCTTGGAGCGGCCAGATGAGGGCCTTGGCCCAGCGGATGGCGGCGAGGGTCGCGGCGAACACGAGGATCGTCCCGACCCTGAACCAGATGTTGTGGAACCGGAGCTCGGCGCTCCGCGCCGTGCCGATCGAACGCCGTATCCGCATGGGATGTACATCGGATCCGATCGACGCCGGCTTGACCGCTATGGGTCTCAGGTGGCGGCGCGCACCGCCTCGACGACGCGGGCGCGTTCGTACGAGATCCGGGCCGTCGCGGTGGACAGACCCTTGCGGCCGTGCCATGCCTCGAAGGCGCGCCACAGCAGCACGAGTCGCTCGGTGATCACGATCCCGGCGACGAGGTAGAGGGGGATCAACGCGACGGTGACGAAGGTCCAGACCGGCCCCAGGTTGTCGAAGACGATGCGCCATGCGGCGATCCCCCAGGCGAGGGGGAACAGGACGATCGCGGCGACCGGCTTGAGGGTGGCTTTGACCGCCGGGGACACGGGAAGCAGCCCGATCCCGAGGACGACGAACAAGGGAACGGCGCTGGTGGCGATCCCGATCAGGGCGAAGGGGATCAGGATCGCGCCGACAAGCACGGTCGCGGCGACATGCAGGGCGAACTCGACGGTGCTGGTGCGATGGTGGGCCTGCCGGTCGGTGAGGCCGACCGCCTCGAGGTCCCGCCGGTACCGCTCCACCGCCTCGATCACCCGTCGGCGGGCGCCCGCCTCGGCGACGGCCAGCTTGCCGGCCAGCCGGTCCCGTTCTGCGGTCGACACCGGCGCGAGCGGGTCGGCATGTTCGGCGCGGATCGTCGCCTCGGCGGCGAAGGTGAGGTCGTTGGCCTCCTTCCAATCCGCGAAGTTCGGTGCCACGTTGCGGAGCCGCTCCTCCATCCGGGCCGTGAGGGTTCGGACGAGTCTCCGGTTCTCCGGGGTCATTCCCTCCTCGGGCGATCCGGTGGCCGTCGGTGGGTCGTCGAGGTCCATGGCGTCGCCGACGATGACCGACACCCGGCTGCGGAGCGCGGCCTTGTCCTCGTAGTGGATGCCGATGGGAACGATCGTGATCCCCTCGACGCCGTGGGCCCGGGCCCCGAGGGCGATGCGGGCAGCGCCGGTCTTGAGTCGCGCCATCGATGGGTCGTCGACGGTGATCCCTTCGGGGAAGATGAGGATCGTGTCGTTGTGGGCGAGGGCGTCGTAGGTGGCTCCGAACATGTCGCGGTTGGAGGTGGGCTCGGTGCGATCTTCGGGCTTGTGGACGGGGATCGCCCGGATCGCCCGCATGAGGCCCCGCACGAGGGGGATCTTCCAGATCTTGTCCCTGGCCAGGATCCGGGGGACGTCGTCCAACGCGTAGACGACGAGGAGGGCGTCGGCGAAGCCGCCGAAGTGGTTGGCGATCACGATGGTGGGACCCTGGATGGAGGTGTCGGGGGGCACGTAGACCTCGACGGAGCGGTAGAGCATGCGAACGACGAGGTCGACGAGTCGTTTGAGTCGGGATGGGCGCCGGGGCGAGGCCGTCTCGGGGGGTCGATGCGCCATGGGAGGCATCGTACCGTGCGGGCTGGTGGGGGTTCAGGCCTTCGGGTCTTCGGTCCGGTGGCCCGTGAGGTAGCGGCGCCGCCATTCGGCCGCTTCGGGATCGGCCAGCGCGGCCATCAGGGCGGCTCCGTCGGTGAACGCGAAGTCGGCCATCGACGATTGCCGGACGACGGCGTTGACGTGGCGTTTGGTGATCGTGACCGGGACCGCCGGTCGGGAGGCCACGGCGGCGGCGAGCTGGCGGGCGGCTGCGACGTGCGCGCCGGGGGAGACCACCCGGTTGAGGAACCCGGCGTTGGCGGCTTCCGTCGGCGAGAACGGCCGGCACGTCATCACCAGCTCCTTGGTGAGCGCAGGGCCCAGCTCGCGGACGAGGCGAGGGATGCCGCCCCAGGCGAGGGGGATGCCGATGTCGACCTCGGGGATCGACAAGACGGTGTCGTCGGTTGCGATCCGCAGGTCGCATGCGGCGGCGAGCACGACACCGCCGCCGACGACGTGGCCGTGGAGCGCAGCGACGGTGACCGGTCGGATCGCTTCGAGGGTGTCGGCCATGACGGCGCCGAGCTGGACGGCGTCGTAGCGATCGGCCCATGAGCCGTCGAGGAGGTCGGATCCGGTGAAGACGTCGAGGTCGAAGCCTGCGCAGAAGGCCCGCCCTCGGCCGGTCACTATTGCGGCGCGGATCGTGGGATCGGCGTCGAGGCGTCGAGCGACGGCGATCAGCTCGTGCATCAACGTCGGGTTCAAGGCGTTGAGCCGTTCGGGGCGGTCGAGCTCGACGAGAGCGATCGCCCCGTCGATCGAGACCCGCAGGCAGGTGAGGTCGTCCATGACGCCAGCGTAGAGGCTCTCGCGAACCCTGGGTTGGTGACCCCCCTGGAGGGGTGTGGTGAACCCTGGGTTGGGGAGCCCCCTTCAGGGGTGTGGTGAACCCTGGGTTCGTCGAGACGAAGCGCCAGGCGGGGTCGGGCGCGTCGACGGGCCACCCGGAGGTGACCCGTCGACGTCGAGGGGCCCCGAACTCCGCCCCTTCCGACCTGTGGTGTGGATCAGTCCTCGGCGGCGGCGAGCCGTCGCTTGAGCCCGGCGGCGCGACGTTGGTAGATCGTCTTGCCACCCTCGGGCTCGGCATCTTCGGGAGCGACGACCTTGCGGTCGCTCGGCGGGAGGCCCGATCCGTCCGGATCGGCGATCACCGCGTCGCGGGCGACCGCCAGGCGCAGACCGGGACGGGCGACGCCTTCGTCGGGCACCGACGTCGAGACGATCCGTGCCGACGCTTCGGTCCCTGAGCTGGCCGTCGTGCTCGCCCGGGCACTCGACGGGGGATCGAGCGCCGCCACGCCGTCGACCTCCAGGTCGATGAGCTCGCCGACCGTTCGGGCACGTTCGAGCGCGACGGCAGCGAGCGCCTCCAGTTCCCGTTCCGCGGTCGCCACCGCGGTGCGGAGCTGGGCGAGTCGGTTCTCGAGGAGCGCCTTCTCCTCCTTCGCCGCGGCGAGCATCGCGGCGGAGGCGGCCCGAGCCTCGTCGAGGATCGCGGTGGCTTCTCGCGAGGCGTCCTCGACGATGCCGGCCGCTTCACTGCGAGCTCCCTCGAGGATCGCCGTGGCTTCGATCTCGGCACGTTCGCGATGTTCCAGCGCCCACGTCTCGGCGTCGGCTCTCGTGTCCTCGGCCACCTGGAGGTCGTCCAGGGCCTTCCGGTCGACCTCGGTGAGGCGCTCCTCGATGGTCCGATGGGCGCCGGTGAGGAGCGCCACGGCGTCGCGTTCGATCTCGTCGGCCTTCCGGTGGGCCTCCAGGAGACGTTCGGCGGCCTCGGCTTGGGTCTTGGCCAGGATCCGGGCGGTCTCTTCCTCGGCGTCGGCAACCAGCTCCTCGGCGCGGGCGGTCGCCGCCATGAGTCGCTCCTCGGCGGCGGCCGTGGCCTCGGCGACGAGCCGGTCGGCCTCCTCGTGCCCCTCGGCGACGAGCTCGTCGTGGGTGTGTTGGGCGGCGACGAGCATCCGTCGCATCGCGATCGCGGACTCGTCGGCTTCGGCGATGCGCGCCTCGAGGCGGGCCGTGCGCTCCTCGTACCCGCGCAACGTGTCGACGAGTCGTTCGATGACGGCATCGACCTCGGCGGGGTCGTAGCCGCGTCGGGTGACGCCGAAGCGGTGCGCTTCGAGCGTCGTCGCCTTGATCCTCATCGCTTCAACCTTCCCGGGACGCTCCGCTCCGTATCGGCCCCTACGACCCAAACAGCGCGACCGGGTTGGTCACAGAGAGACTGCGAAGCACCACGATAGGTGGTGCCCGGGGGGGAACGCAAGCGTCGCGGTGGGCCCCGGTCATCTGGACTGGGCGGGCGGGAACGGGTAGAACTGTGGGTATGGAGCGGATCACGGTGGACCTGCCGAAGGAATGGCTCACGGTCGCGGACATCTGCGAGTACATGGGCGTGTCGACGTTCGTGGTGACCAGCCAGCTCCGATCGGGGACGCTCCCGGCGGTCAAGTTCGGTCGCGAATGGCGGGTCGCCCGCCGGGACTTCGAGGACTGGATCAACGAGCAGCGGGCTCAGGCGCGGGTCAGGCAGGTCGAGGGGTCAGGATGACCGCGGCGCCGGCGGCGCCCACCCGGGAGGTGGCGCCATCCGATCGACGGCAGCACGATCGGGGCTGGAACATCGTCGTCTGGAACGATCCGGTGAACCTCATGTCGTACGTCGTGTGGGTGTTCCGCAAGGTGTTCGGGTACCCGAAGGGACGGGCCACGGAGCTGATGTTGACCGTGCACCGCTCGGGTCGTGCCGTCGTGGCGACCGCCCCGCGTGAGCAGGCCGAGGTCCATGTGCATCGACTCCATCACCACGGCCTGTGGGCGACGATGGAACGGGCATGACCGTCGCGTTCCGGCGCCGGGGAGGGATCATCGAGGTGGGCTTGGAGCCGGCCGCGCGTACGGTACTGGCGACCCTCCCGTCGTGGTTGGCGACCGTGGGACGGGACGCGGGCGACCCCGCCGCCCGGCGGCTGTCGCCGCCTGGGGTCCTCGACGATCCCGTGGCCGATCTCGAGTTCCGGCGCCTCACCGGAGCGGACCTCGACGCCGCGCGCTCCGCCGACCGGGACCGGTTCGAGGCGACGGTACGGACCGCCGAGACCCTGTCGGAGGCCGACGCCGAGGCGTGGCTCCGGGTGATCGGGGACGCCCGACTCGTCCTGGCGGCCCGTTGTGGGATCACGGTCGGCGACGACGACCACTGGGAGCGTGCCGTCGAGGATCGACCGGAGCTGGGCATGGTCGCCTGGCTGGGTGCGATCCAGGAGCTGTTGGTCACCACCATGATGGAGGAGCGATAGCGTGGAACACGACGACGGCCATACCGAAGACGCGAGACCGGAACCGTCCGTTCGGCGGAGGGATCCAGCCGACACCCTTCGGATGGCGCTCGTCACGTACGTGTTCGTGAACCTGCTGGTGGGGGTGCCGATCCTGCTCGTCCCGGTGGGGTTCTTCGAGACCATCGGTGTGCCGAGCATCGTGGCTCGCGACTTCGCCGGGTTGCGCTGGGTCGGTGCGATTCTCGTGGCCTGGGGCGTGTCGGGGTTGCTGGTGATGGCGCGGCCATACGGGCGGGCCTATTTCGTGACCGTCGGTTCGCTGCAGATGACCTTCGCCGCGGCCGCGTTGGTGTTCTCATGGCAGGCCGGGGAGGGGATCGGCGACCTGTGGTTCCAAGCCTCCGCCGCGATCGTGTACGCAGCGACCGCGCTCTACCTGTGGTGGGCGAGGCTGCGGGCCCGTTCGGTGCTGGCTGCCGACGTCGTCGAGGTGACCGACTGACCCGCCGCTCGGGACGTCAGGTGAGCGCCTCGGTGGGCGGCACGTAGTCGGTGCCGAGGAACTCGGCGACCGCCGGATGGGTGACCGCTCCGCGGGCGACGTTGAGGCCAGGGAGGAGTTCGGGATACCGCTCGAGAGCCTGGCCGAGCCCATCGGCGATGGCGACCGCGTAGGGCATCGTGGCGTTGGTCAACGCATAGGTGGAGGTGTTCGGAACGGCCCCGGGGATGTTGCCGACCGCATAGTGCACGACCCCGTGCTCGACGTAGGTGGGTTCCTGATGGGAGGTCTCCCGGGAGGTGGCGATACATCCCCCCTGATCGATCGAGATGTCGACGATGACGCTGCCGGGCCGCATCGACGCAACGTGTTCGTCGGACACGATCACCGGTGCCCTGGCCCCGGCGACGAGGACCGCGCCGACGATGAGGTCGGCGGTCGGGACGAGCTCGTCGATGGCGTGCATGGACGACTTGACGGTGATGATGCGGCCGTGGAAGACCTCATCGATGTGGCGAAGGCGATCGACGTTGAGGTCGAGGACCAGGACCTCGGCCCCCATCCCGGAGCTGATGGCGGCGGCGTTGCGTCCGGCGTTGCCCGCACCCAGGACGAGCACCCGGGCCGGGGGCACACCCGCGACCCCGCCGATGAGGAGCCCCCTCCCGCCGGCGGGCTTCTCGAGATGGTGAGCGCCTGCTTGCGTGGCCATGCGCCCGGCGATCTCGCTCATGGGTGCCAGCAACGGCAGCTCGCCGGAGGGCAGCTGGACCGTCTCGTAGGCGATGGCGATGGCGCCCGAGTCCACGAGTCCCTTCGCCTCGGCGGGGTACGCGGCGAGATGGAGGTAGGTCAACAGGATCTGGCCGGGTCGGAGCATGGCGATCTCCGACGGTTGGGGTTCCTTGACCTTCATGATCATGTCGGCACGACCGAAGATCTCGCCGGCGGTGGAGACGATCTGGGCGCCTACGGCGCGATAGTCGTCGTCCGGGATCGAGGAGCCTTCGCCTGCTCCGGCCTGCACCACGACCTCGTGCCCGTGGCCGGTCAACTCCCGGACGCCGACGGGGGTGATCGCCACCCGGTACTCCTCCGTCTTGATCTCGGTCGGTACGCCGACGATCACCTCGTCACCTCCATCGTCACTCGGGGTTCGGACCAGCCTAGAGACTCGCGGCTCTCCGGTCCCGGTGCGGAGGGACGTTGGCCTCTCCCGGTGGGACGCGGCCACCGGTAGCCTCATGGATGTACTGCCCGCTCGACTGGAGGTGACGGGTGCTCGACTCCGAGACGATCGAACGGCTTCGTGGACTGGACGCCGACGGCGCTCCCGTCGTATCGGTGTACATCGGGCTGCGTCCCGGTGTGGGGACGCTGCGGGCGATCTCTCCCCGTCTCAAGGACCTGCTCGATCCGATCGCCGAACGCGCCGAGGCCATGGACCGTGGGGACAAGATGTCGGTGAAGGCGGACATCGAGGCGATCTTGTCGATGACGGGCAGGATCGCCGAGGACCTCGGTCGCGGGGTCGCGATCATCCGCTCGGAGGCGGCCGGGATCGAGGAGTACCTCAGTCTTCCGGCGCCCGTGCGCGACCGGGCCGTGGTCGACGCCACCCCGTACATGGGGCCGTTGGACGCGATGCTCGACTACTTCAAGCGTTTCGCCGTGGTCGTCGTCGACCGTCGCTACGCGCACATCTTCCGCTTCTACCAAGGCGAGCTGCAGACGTGGGAGGAGATGGCCGAGGAGGAGATCCGGAAGGACAACTTCGGTGGCTGGTACGGCTTGGAGGAGCATCGGGTCAGGAACCGTGCCGACGAGGTGCTGCAACGGCACTACCGCGGGATCGGCGCCCGCCTCTACCAGCTGTGGCGCGACGAGCGCGGGTTCGATCTTCTCATCGTGGGGGGCCATCGCGAGCACACCGAGGGGCTCGTCGAGAGCCTGCATCCCGACCTGGCGCCGTTGGTGGCGGGAACGTTCACCATCGATCCGGGGACGATGACTCCGGCCAAGGTCCTGGCGGCGGCCGCGGAGGTCGTCGACGACTGGGAACGCCGAACCCAGAGCGAGGAGGTGGCCAAGCTGGTGGATGTCGCTCGCTCCGGCGGCGACGCGGTCTTGGGTCTCGGCGAGGTGGTGCCGAGGGTCAACGAGCGAGCCGTCGACGTGCTGTTGGTGCAGGGCCAGACGACCAGGCCGGGCTCTCGATGTCCGGCATGCGGGTTCCTGTCCATCAACGGTGAGGCGACGTGCCCGGTGTGCGGGGCCTCGATGGAGGAGGTCCCCGATATCCTCGATGCCGTCGCCGAAGCGGTCCGCGAAGGCGGTGGTGAGGTGCACTACGTGACGACCGAGACCGAACTGGTTCCCTACGAGGTCGGGGCGTTCCTCCGTTTCAAGATCCCTGCCGAGCTGGCCCAGTGACCGAGGAGGCGACCTCGGCGGGCCGTCCGGCTGCCGTCGCGCTCGTGCTGGCCGCCGACGAGCCCGATGCGGCCTCGGGGTTCTCCGGTTCCCGATACGTGGCCGATGTCGGGGGTTCGCCGCTGCTGGGGCGGGTTCTCGAGTCGGTTCGCTCGTGGCCGGTGGACGAGATCGTCGTCGTGGTCGGTCCCGACGCCGAGGAGATCCTCGAGCGGGTCGACGTGACCGATGCGATCGTGGTGGTGGACGAAGGATGGGAGGAAGGCTCGGCGTCTCCGCTGCGGGCCGGGATGGACACGGTGTGGCGGGAGTCGACGGCGCCGGCGGTGGTGGTCCTGCCTGGGGACGTCCTCGACGTTCCGGCATCGGTCGTGGCCGCGCTCGTCGAGCGGTGGCGTTCGGTTCCTCGGTCCGGTGTTGCCCCTCGGTACCGCTATGCCGCCGGATGGCCGGTCGTCGTGGGCAGGGAGCTCCTCCCGGATCTGCTCGGTGTGGAGGGGGAGGTGGATCTCCCGGCGCTGCTGGCCAGCCACGCGGGGCTCGAGCTCGTGCATGTCGATCGGGCGGCTCCGCGACGGGTGCGGACGATCGACGATCTGCCGCTTCGGCGACGGTAGGACCCGCCGGAGCCGCATGGCGGGGCCCGATGGCGTTCGGTAGGCTTGCCGCTTGTCGGAGGGGGCCGATCCCGGCCAGTGCAGCGATCGGAAGGGACGGAGATGGCATCGATCGACGCGATCGGCGGCTTGGATCACAAGAGCGCCACCAAGCTACGCAAGGCTCGCATCCGAACGACCCAGGCGTTGCTCCGTACCGGTGCCGATCAGAAGGGTCGCCGACTCCTCGCCAAGGCGACCGGGCTGGGTGAGAAGGACCTCCTCCGGTGGGTCCACAGGGCCGACCTGATGCGGATCAAGGGCATCGGGACCGAGTACGTGACCTTGCTGGAGGTGGCCGGTGTGGAGACCATCAAGGACCTTCGACGGCGGAATCCCCAACGGCTCCTCGACGCTATGGCCGATGCCAACGTGTTGAACCGCCATGTCCGGCGGTTGCCCACGATCGGCATGGTCACGAAGTGGGTGTCGGCGGCCAAGGAGATCGATCCCCTCGTCATCTGACGCCCGGCGCCGGCGACGCGGCGAAGGCCCCCGTCGAGGGGGCCTTCGGGTTCCCGGCTGCGCGGGATTCAGGCCTTGGGAGCCGTGGTGGCCGTCTTGGCCGACTTGCTGCCCGTCGTCTTGCGAGCGGCGGTCTTCTTGGCCGTCGACTTCTTGGCCGTCGTCTTCTTGGCTGCCGGCTTCTTGGCTGTCGTCTTGCGAGCGGCGGTCTTCTTGGGGGCGGTCTTGTCGGGGACCGGCTCTTCGGCTTCCACCGGCACGCGGTTCACCGTCGAGCGCTTCTCGACGGGAGCGAAGGTCTCTCGCCAGTTGGCCAGGACGCTCTCGAGCTGGTCGCGGAGCTTCTCGACCTGGACCTGGAGCTGCTCCACGTCGACCTTGGCCTGAACGTCCTCGACCCTGTGTTGGACCTGCTCGACGACCTTTCGGTCCTGGAGGCGGCCGGCCAGCTTCTCGCCCTCGGCAGCGAACTCGTCGACGCCGAGGCCGGACAGCTCCTTGGAGAGGTCCCGGCCGACTTCCTTGCTCAGCTCACGCAGCTTGGCGGTGGTGAGGACCGGCGCGCCCAGGAGCGCGTAGAAGGCCTTCGTGACCTGCTCTTTGGGGATCTGGATGGTGGGTGTCATGATGACTCCTCCTTCTGGGTGTCGTTGACGAAGCTCTGGTAGATCTCCGTCAGGGCCTGTTTCTGACTCGTCGTGAGTGCCGGGTCGGATGCGATCGCCGAGATCACCCCTGATCGCGGGATCCCGTCGAGCAACCCGGCTCTCTCGTACAGCGTCTCGACGCTGATGGACAGGGCGCGGGCGATCGACTTGAGGATGTCGGCCGATGGGCGACGGAGTCCTCGTTCGATCTGCGACAGATAGGGGTTCGAGATCCCTGCCTGGTCGGCCAGCTTGCGCAGGGACATGGCGCTCTTCTCGCGCTGTTCCCGGATGAACGTGCCCACGTCGGTCAGGTGCGTCTTCATACTGCTTGCAAGTATATCGCAAAACGCTTGCAAATGCAAGCACCTGTCGTGCTCGGCCTCAGAACGCCGTCCGACGGTGCTCCAGGATGTCGTTCAAGGCGCCCTGGATCGTCGAGCGGATGGCCTCGGTCCGCTCCAGGGTGGCGAGGGGATCGGGGCGCGTCCCCGGATGCGAAGCCGCCACGGCAGGCAGGAACCGGATGTGCCACTTGACCGGTAGAGGGATGGGGTTGAGGAACACCGCGATGGCCTCGACCCGTTGGTCCGGGAAGAGCAACCGAACGAGCTGGGCGAGACGCTCGGAGACGGTGATGGCCGGATGCACCTCCTCGGACCCGACGATCGCCACCGGAACGATGGGTGAACCCGTTCGCTCGGCCAGGTCGACGAACCCGCCCCTCCCGAAACGTTGCACCTCGTAGGCCTGCCAGATCGGCTTCATGAACCCGCGCTCGCCCTCGGGGAAGACCCCGACCAGCGCCCCCTTGCCCAGCAGGTACTCGGCATCCGCCCGGGCGGCGTACGCACCCCCGGCCTTCCGGTACAGATGCGAGACGAATGGGAGCATGCCGAAGATCTCGGTTCCGACGACCCGGACCCGGCGTGGCCGCGCGGCTTCGTTGAACACCGACAACGCCAGCATCATCCCGTCATAGGGAAGTGCTGCCCCGCCGTGGTTCGCGACCAGCAGCGCCGGACCGTCCATGGGCACGTGTTCGATGCCCTCCACCTCGACCCGGAAGTACTCGAAGTACAACGTGTTGAGCACATGCCAGACCATCTCGGTGACCAGCGGGTCCAGGCCGATGGGGTCGATGTCGTAGGTCGCCAGCAGGAGATGCCGTGCCAGCGTCGGCCACGTGTGGATCCCGAGCTCGCCGGTCACCGGCACGGCCACGTCGTACAGATCGATCCCCCCGTGCAGGGCGCACCGGACGTCGCCGACGACGACGGGCAACCCGCACACATGTCCCTCGACGGTCCTCCACCGGCATCGTCTCGTCGGATCGACGAACCCCCGGAGGCGGTCCGCCAGCGCCTCCCTCCGGACGTGGGCCGATGCCAACGCCGCGGGTGGGACCTCGTCGGACGTCGCCGGAGGCGGCTCGCCGGCGGCTTCCAAGGCTGCGATCAGCTCCGCCTTGCGCATCCGCGAACGACCCCGGATCCCCGCCTCGGCCGCACGCGCCAGGAGCTCTCGCTTGGTGAGGTCGTCGAACCGGCTCATGGGCCCCCGTCTCCCGGATGCCTCCCGTAGCCCGACAGCACCGTCTGGCGGCACGTGTACCGGGGGACGAACCCCAGATCACGGCGCATCCGCGTGGTGTCCATCACCCGACCGTGCTGGAGTAGGTCGAGGTCGGAGGCCGGCAGCCCTCGGCCGGCCCGTGCCAAGCCGCGCTGAGCACGGCGGAAGGCGGGGCGCGGCAGGGGCTGGGCCAGCCGTCGACCCAGACGCAGGATCCGGCTCAGGTAGAGCTGCCCAGGGGCAGCGAGGTTGAACACGCCTTCGGTGGGATGGTCCAAGAGATGCAGGTAGACGTCGACGGCGTCGTCCTCGTGGAGGAGCTGGAGACGAGGATCGAAGCCCATGCGGGTCGGTACCGTCGCCATCTTCAGGTACCGGGCCAGGGCGCTCGGGTTGTCGGGACCGAACAGCGGCGCCGGACGCAGGATCGTGTAGTGGACGTGCTCGTGGATCGCCGCCATCGCCAGGACGTGACGCTCCATGTCCTCCAGATCGCGTTGGTGGCGATGCCGACGACCGTGCGCCACGGTCGCTTCGCCGAGCACCGACGGGTTCCTGGGACCCGCTCCGTACACCGCCGAGTCGGAGCGGACGATGATCTGGCTGACGGTCGTGCATCGACCGATCGCGCCGAACAATGCCTGGGAGCCCACCACGGCCTCCTCGTGGACGCGGTCCGCCCCGAGTTCGGCCGAACGGTCGATGGTCTGGAGATGGACGACGGCGTGGGGTCTGACGCCGAGGAGATGGCGAGCGAACTCGAGACGGTCGAGACTCATCGTGCGGAACTCGCAGGTGAACCTCTCCGTCGGGGGCACCTCGTCGACGGCGAAGACCATGACCCCGGCGCGCCGCTCGAGGGCGCGCACCAGCCGCGTACCCACCCACGTCGAAGCGCCGGTGACGAGGATCCTCCGCATCGAGAGCAGGCTAGGGCCCGGGAAGGGCGCGTGTTCCCTCACCCGAGGCCCAACACGCCCGAGCGCCGGGCCGCCCGCCGGACACCTATCCTGGCGGGTCCATGGCAGCGAACGGAGACGAGTCCTTGATCATCGTGATGCGAGCGGGCGCCAGCCCCGAGGAGATCCGGCACGTCCTGGATCGACTCGAAGAGGCCGGGGCCGAGGCCCACGTGTCCGAAGGAGCCCAACGAACCGTCATCGGCGCCGTCGGTGACCGGGTCCGGATCCAGCAGCTCCCCTGGGAGGCGTTCCCCGGCGTCGAACGAGCCGTTCCCGTGCTCAAGCCGTTCAAGTTCGTCAGTCGCGACTTCCAGTCCGAGGATTCGATCGTGGACGTCGGCGGGATCCCGGTCGGCGGAGGGCACTTCGCGGTGATCGCCGGACCATGCGCCGTGGAGTCGCGCGACCAGCTCTTCCGATCGGCCGAAGCCGTCAAGGCGGCCGGGGCGACCATCCTGCGCGGGGACGCGTTCAAGCCGAGGACGTCTCCCTACTCGTTCCAAGGCCTCGGGGAGAAGGGTCTCGAACTCCTCGCCGAGGCTCGGGAGGAGTTCGAGATGCCGTTCGTCGCCGAGGTCGTCGACCCCCGCGACGTGGAGCTCGTGACCTCCTACGCGGATCTGATCCGTGTCGGGACGCGGAACATGGCGAACTTCACGCTCCTGTCCGAGCTCGGGCGCCAGCCGAAACCGGTGATGCTGAAGCGAGGGTTCACCGCCACCATCGAGGAATGGCTCAACGCCGCCGAGTACGTGTACAAGGAAGGCAACCACGAGGTGATCCTCTGTGAGCGGGGGATCCGCACGTTCGAGACCGCGACGAGGAACACCCTCGACATCTCGGCGGTACCGGTCCTCAAGGGCCTCTCGCACCTGCCCGTGATCGTCGATCCGTCCCACTCGGGAGGGAAACGTGAACTGGTCGCTCCGTTGGCGCGGGTCGCCGTCGCCGCTCCCGCCGACGGGGTCATGATCGACGTGCATCCGTCTCCCGAATCCGCGCTCGTCGACGGCGCCCAGGCCATCCTCCCCAACGAGTTCGCCGACCTCATGACGCAGATCTCGGCCCTGGCCGACGCCATGGGCCTCACCCTCTGAACCCCATGCGTGTCGGCATCGTCGGAACGGGCCTCATCGGGGCATCCATCGGCCTGGGGCTCCGACGAGCGGGCCACCACGTCACCGGGTGGGATCCGGACCGGTCCGTCCTCGAACGCGCCGTCGACGAGGGTGCCCTCGACGAAGCGAGCGGCGACCTCGGCGAGCTCGTCGGATCCTCGCCCCAGGTCCTGTTCGTCGCCGCCCCGTTCGCCGCCACCGTCGATCTGTTGGCGACCATCGACCACGAGGGGCTGATCGTCGACGTCACCGGGGTGAAGGGACCCGTCGTCGCCGCCGGTCGCCGGCTCAGCCGGTTCGTCGCCACCCACCCGATGGCGGGCCGAGAGACGACCGGACCCGAGGCCGCCTCCGGGGCGCTCTTCAGCGGCGCGGCGTGGATCGTCGTCGAGGACGTGGGATCCGCCGAAGATCGAGCGGTCGTCGCCGACCTCATCGGCGACCTCGGCGCGACGCCGGTCCCGATGCGGGCCGCCGATCACGACGCCGCCGTCGCCAGGATCAGCCAACTGCCGCAGATCCTCGCCGCCAGCTTGGTGACCCTCGCCGCCGAGGACGACACCGCGCTCGATCTCGCCGCGGGGAGTTTCCGGGACCTGACCCGGGTGGCCGCCTCCGACCCGCACGCCTGGCTCGAGCTCCTCGCCGCCAACCGGCGTGAGCTCGGCGCGGCCGTCGACCGGTTGATGGATCTGCTCGACGAGACCCGCGTCGCTCTGGGATCGGGGCGACTCGAGGGTCTCGAGGATCGACTCGTCGAGGCGCGCCGGATCCGCCAGGCGATGGCGCCGCCGGTGGTCCCGGTTCGGATCGCGATCGCGGACCGTCCCGGTGAGCTGGCCAAGGTCGGCCGGGCCCTCGCCGCCAGCGGCGTGGACGTGCGTGACCTCCAGCTCCGTCACGCCACCTACGGCGGCGGTGGCATCTTGACGATCTCGGTCCGGCCCGGCGAAGCCGGAACGCTCGTCCAGGCCCTCGTCGGTGAAGGCCTGATGCTCACCGAGGACGATCGAGCAACCTGAGCAGCGCCGCCGCGCCGACGGCGATCCCGGTCTCGATCGCCGATTCGTCGATGTCGAACGACGCCGAATGGAGATCCACGGTGCGGTCCGCGCGGGCGACCCCGAGCCGGATCATCGCCCCCGGAACGGACTCCAGGTACCACGAGAAGTCCTCCGATCCGAGGGACTGGTGGGTCTCGTGGACCGCATCGGATCCCAGGAGTCCAGTCGCGACGTCGCCGATCGCCGCGACGACATCGGCATCGTTGACGACCGGGGGTGACCCTTGCTGATAGTCGAGCTCGAAGGTGGCGCCCAGCGGAGTGACGATGTCGGCGCAGAGGCGCTCGGTCAGCTTCGGGAGCCGGCGCCACAGGTCCGTGTCGAGGGAGCGGATCGTGCCCACCAGTTCGACGTCGGTGGGGATGACGTTGGCGGCCCGGCCCCCGGCGATGCTCCCGAACACGGGCACCACGGCATGGCGCGGATCGATCGCCGCTCGCAGCCGCGCAGGGAGGTCGATCACGACCCGGGCCGCGACGTGAACGAGATCGACCGTCTGATGGGGACGGGACGTGTGACCTCCGGGTCCATGGAGACGGACGACCATCCTGTCCGATGCACTCGTGATCGCTCCGACCCGGAGCCCCAGTCGGCCGGGTTCGAGGGACGGGTCGACGTGGTAGGCGACGATGGCGGACAGGTCTCGGTGAACGCCCTCGTCGGCGAGGGTGACGGCCCCGCCGGGGAGGAGCTCTTCGGCGGGCTGGAAGATGAACCGCACGGTGCCGCCGAGGTCGTCCATCGTCGAGAGGACCGAGGCGATGCCCACCCCGATCGCCGTGTGCACATCGTGTCCGCACGCGTGCATGACGCCTTCGTTCTGGGAGCGATACGGCACATCGTTGGCCTCGTGGAGCGGCAACGCATCGATGTCGGCGCGGAAGCCGACGATCGGCTCGCCCTCGCCGATCTCGGCGACGAGCCCGGTGCCGTCCGGGCGGACCCGGGGGACGACCCCGAGCGCCTTGAGATGGCGGGCGATCTCGTAGGTGGTCCGCCGTTCGGTCCACCCGACCTCCGGATGGCGATGCAGATCCCGACGCAGCTCGATCGCGCCTGGAGCGACCTGGGCGGCGGAAGCGGCGACGGTGTCGAAATCCGGCATGGGGGCGTGATTCTACGGCTCGAGCGCCTGGCCGGGTGCGAGATACCGCCGTTGGACCGTCGCCTCGGCCCGCTACGCTGCCGGGGAAGACCAAGGGGAGCCACGTGCGACTGGACCGGCCGAGTTTCACCATCGGGATCGAGGAGGAGTACTTCCTCGTCGATCGGGAGACTCGGGACCTGGTTCCCGACCTTCCCGACAGTCTCCTGCATCGATGCGAGGAGATCATCGAGGGGCAGGTGAGCCCCGAGTTCATCCGCTCCCAGGTCGAGATCGGGACACCCGTCGCCGCCGACGTCAAGGAAGTGCGCGGCCACGTGGCGGCGCTGCGGCGTGCGATCGCGGACGTGGCGAACGACTACGGGATGGCGATCATCTCCGCGTCGACGCATCCCTTCGCCGTCTGGGGGCGTCAACGCCACACCGACAAGGAACGCTACAACCTGCTGGCGCAGGCGCTCCAGGGGGTGGTCCGGCGGCTGTTGATCTGCGGCATGCACGTCCACGTGTGCATCGAGGACGAGGACCTCAGGATCGACCTCATGAACCAGGTCACCTACTTCCTGCCGCACCTCCTGGCGTTGTCCACGTCGTCGCCGTTCTGGCAGGGCACCGACACCGGACTGCGGTCGTACCGGACGTCGGTGTTCCGGTCGCTGCCGCGGACCGGGTTACCCGAGGAGTTCGCCGGATGGAGCGACTATCACCGTCACATCGACGTCCTCGTCGACGCCGGCGTCATCGAGGACGGCACCCGGCTGTGGTGGGACATCCGTCCCAGTGCCCGATATCCGACCCTGGAGATGCGCAGCACCGACATCTGCACCCGCCTCGACGACGGAGTGACGCTGGCGGCGCTGTACCAGTCGCTGCTGGCCATGCTCTACCGGCGTCGACTCGAGAACCAACGGTGGCGGACCTACAGCCGGATGCTGATCTCGGAGAACGTGTGGCGGGCGCAACGCTACGGGATCTCGGAGTCCCTCATCGACTTCGGTCGCGGCGAGTTGGTCGGCCTGCCTCAACTCGTCGACGAGATCATCGATCTGGTGCACGAAGATGCCGAGATCCTGGGGTGTGTCGAGGAGGTGGAGCACGCCAGGGAGATCCTGCGTCGCGGCACCAGCGCCGACCAGCAGCTCCTCGTCTTCAACGAGGCGATCGCGCACGGCGCGGAGGAACGGGAGGCGCTCCAGGCGGTCGTCGACTTCCTCATCGCCGAGACCGTCGCGGGGATATGACCGGGCATCTTCGGGTCGCCGGGGGCCAGTTCGACTTCGTCGTCGGCGATCTCGCGGGCAACGAACGGACGATCCTCGACGCGATGGCTTGGGCGGAGGCGGTCGGCGCCGACGTGCTGGTCCTGCCCGAGCTGGCGGTCACCGGATACCCGCCCGAAGACCTGGTCCTGCGCGACTCGTTCGTCGACGCGAACCTGACGGTCGTCGACCGTCTCGCGGAGGCCTCTGGGGACGTTGCGGTGGTGGTGGGTTTCGTCGATCGAGTGCCGGACCGCCTCGACGACGATTCGGTGCCGCGGCGGGTCGCGAACGCGGCCGCGGTGCTCGCCGACGGGAAGATCACGGGCATCTACCACAAGGTCCTGCTGCCCAACTACGGCGTCTTCGACGAGGCGCGGGTCTTCGCCGAGGGTGCCGAGCCGGCGGTCCTGTTCTCGATCCGCGGCGTCACCGTCGGCGTGTCGATCTGTGAGGACATCTGGGCTCCCGACGGTCCGCCGTCCCTGCAGGCCGCGGCCGGGGCGCGGGTGCTCCTCAACATCAACGGTTCGCCGTACCACGTCGGGAAGGGAGGCGAACGGGCGGCGCTGCTGTCTGCCGAGGCGGAACGATCCGGCGCGGCGGTGGTGTACGTCAACACGGTCGGTGGCCAGGATGAGCTGGTCTTCGACGGTGAATCGATGGTGTTCGCCGCCGGGGGCGCAGAGATCTACCGTGCCCCCCAGTTCGTGGAGGAACGGTTCGTCGTCGACGTGCCGTTGCCGCCGGCGCGGCCCACCGCCGGCCCGCCGGTTGCGGTCACTCCCGGCCCTCCGGTCCGCCGTGGCACCCCGGTCGCTCCCCCCATCGTGGCGCGGCTCGAACCGGAGGCCGAGATCTACGAGGCGTTGGTGACCGGATTGCGTGACTACGTCAGGAAGAACGGCTTCCCCGAGGTCGTCGTCGGCCTGTCCGGCGGGATCGATTCGTCCCTGACGGCCACCATCGCCGTTGACGCCCTCGGCGCCGACGCGGTGTGGGGGGTCACGATGCCGACCCGATACAGTTCGGAGGGCTCGGTGTCGGATTCCCGCGACCTGGCTCGCCGGCTCGGGATCCGGTTCGACGAGATCCCCATCGAGCCGGTCTTCTCGGCGTACCTCGACACCCTCGCTCCGGCGTTCGCCGGTACCGAACCGAACGTGGCCGAGGAGAACCTGCAGGCAAGGATCCGGGGAGCGATCCTCATGGGGCTGTCCAACAAGTTCGGGGGGATGGTGGTGGCCACGGGCAACAAGTCGGAGATGGCGGTCGGGTACGCCACCTTGTACGGCGACATGGTCGGGGGGTACGCGGTCCTCAAGGACGTCTACAAGACCATGGTCTACCGGCTGGCCGAGTGGCGGAACCGAACCGGCGAGGTGATCCCCCGGCCGGTGATCGACAAGGCCCCTTCGGCGGAGCTGCGCCCCGGTCAAAAGGACACCGACACCCTCCCTCCCTACGAGATCCTGGACGCCATCTTGCTGCGGTACGTCGAGATGGATCGCTCCATCGCCGACATCGTCGCCGACGGGTTCGACGAGGAGTTGGTGTGTCGGGTCGCGGCCATGGTCGACCGCAACGAGTACAAGCGCCGCCAAGCCGCGCCTGGGGTCAAGATCACCCGCAAGGCCTTCGGGCGGGACCGCCGTCTTCCGATCACCAACCACTTCCGTGAGGTGCCATCGCGATGATCGAGGTCGTCGGCGAGGTACTGGTCGACGGGGAGGCCGTCCCGGCGGAGGACGCCTGTGTCAGCGTCCTCGACATCGGTTTCCAGCGGGGCTTCGGATGTTTCGAGGCGATGCGGGCCTACGGCGGGACGATCTTCCGCCTCGAGGCCCACCTCGATCGGCTCGCCCACTCCGCGTCCGCCCTCCACCTGCCACTCCCGGACCGGACCTCGTTGATCCGCTGGTGCACGACCGTGGCGAACCGTGCCGGGGACGCCGTCGTGCGGCTCTTCGTCTCCGGCGGTGTGGATCCCGGGCATCCCGGCACCGGGTCCACGATCGTCGTCTATGCCGAACATCCGCCGCCGAGCCCTCGGGTGCTCCGTATCGGGTCTCGCCCCGCTCCCTGGCATCCCGACGGGGCCCGATCGGAGCTCACCGGCGCCAAGATCCTGTCGTACGGGTTCAACCTCGCCGCCACCCTCGCCGCCAGACGCGACGGCTTCGACGACGCGTTGTTGATCGGCCGCGACGGCGACGTCCTCGAAGGCCCCACCTTCTCGGTGGCTTGGTTCCACGGCGACACCCTGCGGACCCCATCCCTCGAGCTGGGGATCCTGGCGTCGATCACCCGATCGGCCGTGCTCGACCTGGCCGCCGCGGCCGGTCTCGCGGTCGAAGAGGGTCGGTACACGCTCGACGAGGTCCTCGCCGCCTCCGAGGTCTTCGCCATGTCGACCGTCAAAGAGGTGCTTCCCGTTGGCGCCGTCGACGCCCATCGCTTCGATCCGGGTACGCGGACGGCTCGGTTGGCGACGGCGTTCCGGAAGCTCGTCGCCGCAGAGATCGGGCGATGAGCGCGGCTCCGCTGGTGGATGCGGTGGACCGGTTGTACCGCGCGGTCATCGAGGACCCGACGGCATGGCGCTCGGACGGGGCGTTCGCCGAATGGTTGGAAACCCTGGCAGCCGACGGCCACCGGATCGACCGGCCACGGGCCAGGTCGCTTCGGCGGGCGGTCCGGATGGCCGTCAAGCTACGGGATTTCTGGATGCATGCCGACCCCGACGACGGTCCGTGGGAGTCGAAGGTCGACGCCGCCGTGGGACCGCCGGCGTGGCGGCCGACGTTGGATCTGGCCATGGTGGAGTTGGAGGACGCTCCCGATCCGGACCGTTTCGAGGACGTGCAGCGTCGCTTCCGGCTGGTCCACCACACCCCGTGGATGGACGGCGTCGACTACACCGAGTGGATGGCGTCGCGGTGAACACCGGCACCGGACGCCACGGGGCGTCCGGGCCCGTACGCCGACACGCCGGTAGAGTGGCCGGGTGAGGATCGCTCGCAGCGTGGTCGTGACCGTGGTCGCCGTCGGGGTCGTCGCCTCGGCGTGCAACCGTTCGGGTTCCGCCGAAACGACCGTGACGACCCGGCCGCTGATCACGACCACCGCGCCGTCGGAGACCACCACCACGACCACCACGACGTTGCCGCCGCTCATCGGAGCCCAAGGCGTCGAGTACCGGATCGTCCGGAGGATCCCCGTCTCGGACCTCGGCGATGCCGTCGTCGTGCTCGTCGAAGGCGACAGCCAGAGCCTCACCGACATCGACCTCTACGACGTCATCACCGACGTGGTCGAGACGTTCCCGCCGATCTACGAGGTCTACGTGGTCGACGATCCGGCCGCCGTCGACATCGTCATGGCCGACGAACCCTCCGACGAGGAGCAGGCGATCTTGTCGGAGCACTTCCTCGCTCGGCTCGTCGAGGGGTTCCGGATCGTCTACGAAGGTCCCTTCGGCGACGTCGGGACCGCCGTGATCGGCTCGTAGGAGCTCCCCGGAGGAGCTACAGGAGCAGCGTCGCGGTCAGCAGGAACGTCCCGAACCCGACCGCGTCGGTGGTCATGGTCAGGAAGATGTTCGACGCCAGCGCCGGGTCGAGGCCGAGGCGGCGAAGGATCAACGGGATCGACGACCCTGCGAAGGCGGCGACGGTGAACCCGATCATCATCGAGATCCAGATGATCCACGCCATCTGCACCGGCGCCACCGGGATCTGGCCGGGATCGGCGGGGCCTCCCCGCGACAGCAGCGCCACCGTGGCCGCCACCAGGACCGCACCGACCGACGCGATGATCACGCCGCGGACCAGACCGATGGCCAGTTCTCGGCGGACCGCCCGCAGCTCCTTGCCGCGGGGCAGCTCACCGACGGCGATCGATCGGATCGTCACCGCGATCGCTTGGGCGCCGCTGTTGCCCGACAGCCCGGCGACCAACGGCATGTAGGCGGCCAGGAGGGCATAGCGGGCGAGGGTGTCCTCGAACTGCGCCACGACGAAGACCGTCACGAACCCGGCCAGGAGGTTGAAGAGGTTCCAGGGCAACCGGCGCCTCACCGACTCGCGGACCGGCGTGAACACCGACTCCTCTTCACCGGCACCGAACATGACCGCGAGGTCCTCGCCGGCTTCGGCTTGGATCGCCTCCATGGCCTCGCCGAACTTGACCATGCCGAGCAGGCGGCCGTCGTGGTCGACCACCGGGATGGCCTGGAGGTGGTACCGGTGGATGAGCTCGGCGACGTGTTCCCGGTCGGTGTCGGGCGTCACCGACACCGGGTCGCGGATGGCCAGCTCGTCGAGGCCCTGGCCCGGTCGGGCGAAGACGAGCTCCCGGAACGGCACGACCCCGACGAGGCGACCTCGCGGATCGACGGTGTAGACGTACGTGAGGTTGGAGCCGAGCTCGTCGTGGAGTCGCCGCAGGGCTTCGACGGCCTCGCCTGCGGTCATCCCGATCGGCAGGGCAGCGACGTCGGTGGTCATCATGCCGCCGGCCGTGTCCGCCTCGTAGACGAGGAGCCGTTCGATCTCGCGGGCCTTCTCCGGTTCGAGGTGGGCGAGCACCGCGGTCCGTTCGTCCTCTTCCAGGGCGCCGATCACGTCGGCGGCCTGGTCGGGCTCCATCTCCTCGATGAGGTCCGCCGCCGTGGCCGGATCGAGCTCCTCGAGGATGTCGGCGGCGGCCTCGGGCTTCATCTCGTCGAGGACCTCGCCGGCGTCGTCGGGAGGCAGCCCCGTCAACAGCTCGGCGGCCCCCTCCTCGTCGATGGCTTCGAGGATGTCGGCGGCGTCCTCCGGGACGGTCTCGGCGAGCTGTTCCCACTCCTCGTGGTGCTCTTCGAGGTACTCCTCGGCCTCGTCGGGCTGGCGGCGTGCCAGCTCACGCAGGGCGTGGGTGACGCGGCGGGGTTGGGGGAACCGGAACCTCATGGAGCGTCAGCCTATCGGGAACGACGGAGCCGGCGCCGCGGGGGACGCCGGCTCCGTGAAGAAAGGCAGGCCCCCCAGGGGGGACGAGGGGGCCTGCCGTCGGGTCGCGGAGCGACCCGAGCATGCATCGATGGTAGGACCGTGGAAGCCGACGGCAAGTCGGAGAATCGCCCGGGCGGTCAGTGGACGGTGATCCGTCCGGTCGGTCCGTCGGCGAACCCGCGAGCGACGATCCGCCCGATCGAGGCAGCCTCGACGCCTTCCTCCGAGAGCGCTTCGAGCAGCGCCCCGTGCAATGGTGCCGGGACGGCCAGGAGGAGCCCGCCGCTCGTCTGCGCGTCGGCGAGGAGGATCTGTGATCGCCGCTCCAACGCACCGAAGTCGACCATCCGAGCCACCGATTCCAGGTTCCGTACGGTCCCGCCCGGCACCATGCCGGCGGCGATCAGCTCCGGTACCCCCGGAAGCACCGGGACGGCCTCGACGTGGAGTTCGGCGGAGACGCCGGAGGCTCGCACGATCTCACCGAGGTGGCCGAGCAAGCCGAAGCCGGTGACGTCGGTCCCGGCTCTCACCCTGACCCGAGTGGCCGCGCGCGCGGCCGCGTCGTTGAGCCGGCGCATCGCCGCCACCGCCGCGTCCCTGACCGCCGGGTCGGCCTCGCCCCGCTTGATGGCCGTGGCGACGATGCCGGTGCCGATCGGCTTGGTCAGCACCAACATGTCGCCCGGTTCGGCGTTCGCGTTGGTGATCAGATCGTCGGGGTGGACGAGTCCGGTCACCGCGAACCCGTACTTCGGTTCGGCGTCGTCGATGGTGTGGCCGCCGACGAGCAAGCAACCGGCCTCGGCGAGCACCTCTGCTCCGCCTTCGATGACGTCGCCGAGAAGATCGAGCGACAGGCGGTCCCTGGGCCATCCGACGAGCTGGAGCGCCATCAGTGGGCGTCCACCCATGGCGTAGACGTCGGAGAGGGCGTTGGCCGCCGCGATCCGGCCCCAGTCGGCGGCTTCGTCGACGATCGGCGTGAAGAAGTCGACCGTCTGGACGATCGCCAGATCGTCCCGGAAACGGAAAACGGCCGCGTCGTCCCCGCCCGGGATCCCGACGAGGAGATCCGGGTGCTCGATCGGTGCAGTGGCGTGCAGACGGCGCAGGACCTGCGCCAGCTCGTCAGGGCCGAGCTTGCACGCTCAGCCGGCGCCGTGCGAGAAAGCCGTCAGGCGGATGGGTTCCATGGGCCCCAGCGTATCGGCCCCGTGGACCGCCGACGGCGACTTGCCATAGGCCGGCGGCGTCGGGGAGACTGTCGCGATGGAGGACGTCGGTAGGGATCGGCTGCAGGCGATCGCCACGTCGCTCGGGATCGGGACGCTCCGCCGCCACATCTTCGTCTGCGCCCAGCAGTCCACGCCGCGGTGTTCGACCGCCGAGGAATCTGCCGAGCTGTGGCGGTACCTGAAGCGGCGTCTCAAGGAACTCGACCTCGCTTCGGCTCCGGCCCCGTGGCGCGGGAACGACCTGGACGCCCCACCGCCGCCGACCGACGGCGGCGGAACGGTGCTCCGCTCGAAGGTCGACTGTTTCCGGATCTGTGAGCGGGGCCCGATCGTGCTCGTGTACCCCGATGGGACCTGGTACCACTCGGTGACCCCCGCGGTGATGGAGCGGATCATCGTCGAGCATCTCGTCGGCGGCGTACCGGTGGCCGAGTACGTCTTCGCCGTCGACGACCTCGGAGGGGAGCGATGATCCGGCGGATCGCTCGGGCCCTCTGGTACGGCGTCGTGGCGTGGGTGGCATGGCGACTCCTGGGACCCGAGATCCCGCCCCGGTTCCATGGGATCCAGCGTCGCCCGAGCCGAGTGACGGGCCGCACCGTCGTGGTCGGGGAACACGAGTTCTTCGTCAGGGAACTCGGCGACCCGACCGCGCCTCCGCTCGTGCTCGTCCACGGCTGGAGCTTCGACTCGTTGATGACGTTCTCCCGGATCCTTCCCCGCTTGTCACCGCACTACCGGCTCATCGTGCCGGACCATCGCAACCACGGGAAGTCCGATCGGATCCGAGATCACTTCGACATCGAGGACCTGGCCGACGAGTTGGCCGGCATCCTCGACGCGATCGGCGTCGAGGATGCCGTGTCGATCGTCGGCTATTCGATGGGAGGGATGGTGGCTCAGGCGTTCGCCCGCCGGTACCCGGGCCGGGTCCGGTCGCTCGTCCTGGCTGCCACCGCCGCCCACCCGATCGACCGTCACCGGGGAGCGGTCCGGGTCGCCTTCTGGCTCGGGCGAGCCGCCGCCCGCCTCTCGAAGAAGGAGTCGGCGATGGTCACGTACCGTCTCCTCGTCGGGCAGGGCATCGTCGCTGCCGAACACGGCCGCTGGCTGTGGGAGAACCTGATGAACCGCGACCCGACCCTCTACTACGAGTCGGGCGCCGCGGTGTTGCGGTTCGACTCGCGGCCGTGGGTGGGGACCCTCGATGTTCCGATCATGGTGATCATCCTGTCCGACGACAAGGTGGTGCCGGCCCGTACCCAGTACCAGCTCGCGTCGTACCTGCCCGAGGCGAGGGTCCACGAGATGTTCGGGTCGGGCCACGAGGCGATCCTGTCCAGGGCGGACGAGTTCGTCGACGCCATCGAGGCGTTCGTCGGCGTGGGGCCGTGACCGATCCGATCCGTCGTCGGAGCACGGGCCGGGTCGTCGCGCTGACGCTGGCCCGACCCGACAAGCTCAACGCCCTCGACGCGGAGATGGTCGTCGGCTTGCGGCGGATGGTGGACGCGGCCATGCAGGATCCACACGTCGGGGCCATCGTCCTCGACGCGGAGGGTCGGGCCTTCTGTGCGGGACAGGACCTCTCCTTGCGGTACGTACCGCCCGGCGCGTCGCCGTTGGATCTCGGCGCCAGCCTCGAGGAGGCGTACAACCCGCTCGTGCGGAGCATCCGGTACGGTCCGAAACCCGTCGTGAGCGCCGTTCAGGGGGTCGCGGCCGGCGCCGGAGCGAGTCTGGCGATGGCCGCCGACGTCGTCATCGCGGCGACCGACGCGCGGTTCGTCGAGGCCTTCTCTCGCGTCGGTCTCATGCCCGACGGCGGCGGGACCTGGCTGCTGCCACACGCCGCCGGCCGGGCGCGGGCGCTCGCCGCCGCCTTGCTGGGATCGGCGATCGACGCCGCCACGGCGAAGGCATGGGGTCTGGTATGGGAGGTGGTCCCTGCTGCGGCCCTCGGTACCGTGGCGATGGCCGTCGCCGAGCGGCTGGCTACATTCGGGCCCAACGACCTGACGGAGATGACGTGAACTTCGAGCTGACCGACGAGCATCGTCTGTTCCGGGAGACCGCGGCGGCGTTCGCTGCAGCCGAGATCGTCCCCCACGTGCGGGAGTGGGACCGGGCGGAGGAGTACGATCCGGCGGTCCTGCACGCGCTCGCCGAGGTCGGGTTCCTCGGGCTGACCCTTCCTGCCGAGTACGGCGGCACACCGTGCGACAACGTCGGCTACTGCCTCGTCCTCGAGGAGCTCGGGGTGGCGGACTCGTCGATCCGGGGTGTGATCTCGGTCAACGTCGGTCTGGTGGGCAAGACCATCGTCGGGTGGGGCACCGAGGCCCAGAAGCGCCGGTTCCTCCCCGGCCTCTGCGACGGCACGGCGATCGGGTGCTTCGCGCTGACGGAGCCATCGTCGGGTTCGGATCCGGCGAGCCTGCGCACGACGGCCCGACGCGACGGCGACGGGTGGGTGTTGAACGGTTCGAAGATCTTCATCACCAACGGCATCAAGGCCGCGGTGGCGTTGGTGTTCGCTAGGACCGGTGAGGGTCCCCGGGGCCTGACGGCCTTCGCGGTCCCCACCGACACGGAGGGGCTCACCCGACACAAGATCACCGGGAAGCTGGGTCTGCGAGCCCAGGACACCGCCGAGCTGTCCCTGCAGGACGTCCGGGTCGGCGACGACGCCCGCCTCGGTGAGGTGGGTCAGGGCCTGGCCGTGGCGTTGTCGGCGCTGAACCGGGGACGGATGTCGGTGGCGGCTGGCTGTGTCGGGATCGCCCGAGGTGCCTTGGAAGCATCCCTCGCGTACGCCGGTGAGCGCGAGCAGTTCGGTCGCCCGATCGCGTCCTTCCAACTCGTCCAAGAGCATCTTGCCGAGATGGCCGTCGACGTGGAGACCTCGCGGTTGTTGACCCTGCGGGTCGCCGACATGTTCGACCGGGGCGAGACGGTCACGATCGAGTCGACCATCGCCAAGTTCCACGCCTCGGAGGCCGCGGTCCGGGTCGCCGACCGGGGCGTCCAGATCCACGGCGGCTACGGGTACATCGACGAGTTCCCGGTGGGGAAGTACCTTCGTGATGCCCGGGTGATGACGTTGTACGAGGGAACCAGTGAGATCCAGAAGCTGATCATCGGTCGGCATCTGACCGGGATCGCGGCGTTCAAGTGAGGTGAGTGCGATGCGCGTAGGGATCGTCGGAGGGGGCGTCATGGGGGTGGGCATCGCCCACCGGTTCGCCGCTCGCGGTGCCGAGGTGATGGTGGTCGACATCGACATGGACCATGCCGTCGCGTCGGTGGATCGGGTCAGGGCGACGCTCGACGAAGCGGCCCGACGGGGCAAGCTCGCCGACCCGCGGGCCGCCAAGGCGCGGCTGGTTCCCGCTGGATCGGTCGACGAACTCCCCGAGGAGCTGGCCGTGATCGTCGAGGCGATCATCGAGGACGTCGATGCCAAGCGAGCCGTGCTCGTGGCCGCCGAGGCCAGGCGCCCCGAGGTGCTGGCGTCGAACACGTCGAGCATCTCGATCGATTCGTTGGCCGAGCCGCTGGAGCGGCCGGATCGGTTCATCGGCATGCATTTCTTCAATCCGGTGTGGGCGATGGACCTCGTCGAGGTCATCAGGGGTTCGGCGACGTCGGACGAGTCGGTGACCAAGACCCTCGAGATCGTCGAGTTCCTCGGGATGCAGGCCGCGGTCGTCAACGACTCGCCGGGCTTCGCCTCGACGCGTCTGGGCGTGCTCCTCGGGCTCGAGGCGATCCGCATGGTGGAGGAAGGGGTCGCCCAGCCCGCCGACATCGATCGGGCGATGGAACTCGGGTACCGCTTCCCCATGGGCCCCCTGCGCACGGGGGACCTGGTCGGGCTCGACGTGCGTCTGGCCATCGCCGAGCATCTGGCCACCGTCTACGGCGAACGTTTCGAGCCACCCCAGTTGCTGCGCGACATGGTCGCCCAGGGCCGGTTGGGGAAGAAGACCGGCAGGGGTTTCTACGACTGGGAGACCTGATGGCCGGTGACGGGACGCCGGTGACACTCCGCTCCGAGTGGGCGGTCATGACCTGGTGCGACCGGTTCGAGCAGATCGTGGCGATGATCCTCTCCTGGCTGATCGGCGTGGTCATCGTCGTCACCCTGATCCAGCTCGTCCGGGAGGTCGCCGAGCTGGTGATCCGCGGCGCCCTCGACCCGATGGACCCGGCGGGATTCCGACTCGTGTTCGGCGCCATCCTCACCGTCCTCATCGCGATGGAGTTCCGACATTCGATCGTTCCGCTCGCCACACGGACGGACCACATCGTTCAGGTACGAACGGTGGTGTCGGTGGCGATCCCGGCCGTCGCCGGACGTTCATCGTCCTGGAGGTGGAGGGACCGGCGTTCATGGCTGCCCTGGCGGGAACGTTGGTCGCCCTCGGCCTCGTCTACTGGCTGCTGACGGGTCGCGGCCCGGTTCGTGACTGACCCAACGCCCGATCGATGACGGCTGCCAGCTCGGTGGGAGCATCCAGGACCACGTTGTGGCCGCCGGGAACGATCGCGGCGCGACCGTGGGGAGCGGCGACCGCCATCTCGACGGCCAGGCCGGCGTAGCGAAGATCGGCTCGACCCGCCACGAACCACGTCGACATCGGGAGGTCGGCGAGTCGATCGCCCACGTAGGGCTGCGCTCCCTGGCCGTAGCGGCGGAGAGCGTCGGCGAGGCCTTCGGCCGTGTTGTCCGAACGGACTGCCCGATCGGCGGCGCGGAGGGCCGGGTCGAGATGCTCGGTGGACGTGACGGGTCGGGTCAGCCAGAGGTCGAGGAACCGGTCGATCCCGAGCGTCTCGATCTGGGCGGCCAGCGCGGCGTCGGACTCGCGTCGCCGGCGCCGAGCCTCAGGGTCGGCGATCCCCGGCGAGGCCGAGATCGCGATCAGTGAGGACACCAGATCGGGTCGTCGAAGTGCCGTCAGGATGGCCATCCGGCCGCCTTGGGAGTAGCCGATGATGGGGAGCGGTGCGTCGCACCGTTCGAGGATGTCGACGATGGCGTCGACCACGTCGTCGACGCCATCGACCGCGACGGTCGATCGACCGTGGCCGGGGAGGTCGGGGGCCAGGATCGACGTCCCGAGGCGGGTCCCGAGGTCCGCCCACTGGGCTCCGGTGGACGAGAACCCGTGGAGGGCGAGGATCGGTGGCCCGGTGCCGAGCTCCCGCACGGCGAGCGATCCTCGGCGGTCAGGGACGATCGACGGGGACCTCGACGGTGAGCGCCCTGTACGCGAGCGCGGCCAGCGCGGCCACGACGACGAGGACGAGCAGCTTCTTCATGGAACCGAGGCTACCTTCGATCGGGGTGAATCCCGGACGTGCCGAGGTCGGGTGGACGCGGTACCCTCCCAGCCATGCCCGATACCTGGCGGAGCAAGGCCCTCCGAGGCTACGGAACGCTCGGCTACGCGGTCCTGGTCTTCACCGTCCTGGTGGTCCTCGGCGGCGCGGTCGTCCGAGCGACCGGTTCCGGAGACGGGTGTGGCGCCTCATGGCCCCGATGTCGAGGTGCGTTGTTCCCGCCGAGTCCCGGCGTCGAGACCGTCGTCGAGTTCACCCACCGGGTCATGACGGCGGCCGCCGTCGTCGGCGTCGCGGCGCTCGTCGTCCTCGCGTTCGTCCTGTGGCCGAAGGGTCATGTGGTCCGAAGAGCCGCCGTGTCCGCCGGGGTCTTCTTCGTCGTCGAGTCGCTTCTCGGTGCGTCGCTCGTGCTCTTCGGGTGGGTCGACCAGGACATCTCGATCGGTCGGTTGATCGTCGTGCCGCTCCATCTGACCAACACGTTCCTCCTGCTCGCAGCGTTGGCCGTCACGGCGTGGTGGGGCTCGGGACGTCCACCGCCCGGGTCGGAGCGAGCGCCCGGCCGAGGAAGGCTGGCATCGGGTGCCCTCACGATCGTCGTCATCGGCGCCGCCGGCGCGCTGAACGCCCTCGCCGACACCGTGGTGCCGGCGGACTCGTTGACCGCGTCCGCGAAGGCGGAGCTGACCGGCACCGCCCGCTTCCTCGTCGACGTGCGGATCGCCCACCCGCTCATCGCCATCGTGGGCGGCGTCGTGGTGGCGTGGATCGTGTTCGGATTCGCGTCGCATCCCGATGCCCGAACGCGGCGGATGGTCCTGTGGATCGGTGGACTCCTCCTGACCCAGATGTTCGTCGGGATGACGAACATCGTCTTGCTCACGCCGCTCGAGATCCAGGTGCTCCACCTGGCCATCGCCGATGCGATCTGGATCTTCTACGTGCTCCTGGCCGCCTCCCTGGTCGGATCGGGAGCCGCTGCGGACCGACTCGTCGAGGCCGCCACGTGAGCACCCCGAAGGTCAGGATCGTCGACCCGTCCCGTGCAGACGGGCCCGCAGCCAAGATCCGGGCCTACGTCGAACTGACCAAACCCAGGATCATCGAGCTGCTGTTGATCACCACGGTTCCGGCGATGGTCCTCGCGGCGGGAGGATGGCCCGACACCGGACTGGTCGTCGCCACGCTCATCGGCGGCATGCTGTCGAGCGGCGGTGCTAACACGATCAACCAGGTCATCGACCGGGACATCGACGCCGTCATGCGTCGGACCCGGGGGCGCCCTATCCCGTCGGGGCGCGTCACCGCGCCGCGGGCGCTGTGGTTCGGGATCGCTCTCGGCCTGTCGGGGTTCCTCTGGCTGTGGAGCACCGTCAACCTCCTGGCGGCCACGCTGTCGACCGTCGCGCTGGCGTTCTACGTCGTGGTCTACTCGATGTACCTGAAGCGATCGACGACGCAGAACATCGTCATCGGCGGCGCCGCAGGAGCCGTCCCCACCCTCGTCGGATGGGCGGCCGTGACCGGGGACCTGGCGTTGCCGGCGTGGATCATGTTCGCCGTCGTGTTCTTCTGGACACCGCCGCATTTCTGGGCGCTCGCGCTCAAGTACGAAGGCGACTACCGCTCGGCGGGGATCCCGATGCTCCCGGTCGTGGTGGGACGGCGTCGTACGCTCGACCAGATCGTCCTCTACAGCATCGTGGTCGTCGGGGTATCCCTCCTCCTGATCCCCGTCGTCCCGATGGGCTGGATCTACTCGGCGGCGGCGGTGAGCCTCGGGGTTCTCCTCGTGGCGGGCGCGCTCGGAACCCGCCGTGCCCCGGAGCGTGCGATGACCTACTTCGTGTTCACCAACCTGTACCTCGCGGGGCTGTTCGTCGCGGTCGCGGTCGACCGGATCGTGACGTGAGCAGACCGCGATGATCGTCCTGTTCTGGATCGCCGCCGTCATCACCCTGGTCGCCGCCACGGCGGCCGCGGCCGTCGATCTGCGGATGATGGACCGCCGCATCGTCGGCCGGTTCCGGGACCTGGTCGAGGTGCTGCTTCCGTTGGTGGGGCTCATCGTCCTCGTCGGGTTCGCGTGGCGGTCGATCGTGTCGGCGAACTGACGCCCAGCGCCGATCGGAGGCGATGTACCCTCGCTCCATGGACGACACCGCACCGATCAGGCCCGACGAACGGTTCGACGAGAACCGGGTCGCGGCCTACCTGCACGAGCATCTTCCCGAGCTCGTTGGCGACGCTCCGATCGAGTTCGCCCAGTTCCCCGGCGGGGCGGCGAACCTCACGTACCTGGCCAAGGCTGGCGACACCGAGATCGTGCTCCGCCGCGCCCCGCATGGCGAACTCGCCAAGGGTGGTCACGACATGGAACGGGAGTACCGGGTCCTCTCCCGGCTCTGGAGACGATTCCCGAAGGCGCCCCGGGCGTATCACTACTGTGCCGACGCCGACGTGATGGGCAAACCCTTCTTCGTGATGGAACGCCGTCACGGCTCCGTCATCCGGGAACGGTGGCCGGACGAAGTCGGCAGCTCGACGCAACTCCGGCGCAAGGTCGCCGGGGAGCTGGTCGACACCCTCGCGGAGCTGCACTCCGTCGACCCGATCGACGTCGATCTGGACACGCTCGGCCGTCCCGAAGGGTTCGTCGGTCGCCAGGTCCGTGGATGGCTGGGACGGTGGGAAGCCGCCAAGACCCGCGACGTGCCTGCCATGACCCGGGCCGCTGCCCTCCTCGAATCCGGTCTTCCCGAGCCGCAGGCGACCGTCATCCTCCACAACGACTTCAAGCTCGACAACACGATGTTCTCGGGCGACGGGGAGCTCGTCGCGGTCTTCGATTGGGACATGGCCACCCGCGGAGATCCACTCGTGGACGTCGGCACCCTGCTGGCGTACTGGGCGGACCCGGAGGCCCCCACCTACCCGATCTTCGGCGAGCGCGCCGTCGCGCTCGCCCCGTACATGAACCGCGACGAGGTGAAGGCCCGATACCGGGACGCCACCGGATTCGACCTGTCCAGCATCCGCTACTACGAGGGGCTCGCCTACTACCGCATCGCGGTCATCATCGAACAGATCTACGCGCGCTACGTCCGCGGGCAGACCGCCGACGAACGGTTCGCCCGGTTCGAGCCGTTGGCGCCCATCCTCGCGGACGCAGCGCTCGCGGTGCTGTCGTGACGGTTGCGCTGCAGCCCGGCACCGGGTACATTGCTCCCATGACCTGCCGGTTCCCGTACGTCTATTCCTTTACCGGGCCACGACCCGGGTCGAGGTGACGCGTAGGGAACCAACCGCAGACACCACACCACCGAAAGGACCCGGAGCCACCGCCCCGGGTCCTTTCATGTTCCCGGGCCGGCCGAACCGACGAGGAGCCCGACCATGCCCAACGACCGCCCCGTAGAACCGACCCTGAAGAGCCATCGCCGGCCCGATGTGGAGACCACCGTCGTCACCGTCGGAGCGGTCCGGTTCGGTGACGGCTCCTACCCGGTCATCGCCGGTCCGACCGCGGTCGAATCCGAAGCGCAGATGGCCGCCGTCGCCGACGCCGTCGCGGATGCCGGTGCCGCGGTGCTGCGAGCCGGCACGTTCCTCGGCTCCTCGTCGCCCTACGGGTTCAAGGGTCTCGGTGAGGAAGCCCTGTGGATCCTCGAGCGCGCCGGCCGCAGGGCGGGGCTTCCCACCGCAACCGAGGTCGTCGAGCCCGGACTGGTCGAGGTCGTCGCCGAGCACGCCGACATCCTCGAGATCGGCGCCGCCCAGATGCAGGACTTCGCGCTCCTTCGGGCGGTGGGGGAGGCCGGCAAACCGGTCATCCTCCATCGGGGACCGTCGGCCACCGTCGACGAATGGCTCATGGCCGCCGAGTACATCCTCGCCGCGGACAACGACGCGTTGATCCTCTGCGAGCGGGGCAGTCGGGGTTTCGACCCCCGGACCACCGACACCGTCGAGATCTCTGCCGTTCCGGTCGTTCAGCGCCTGTCGCACCTGCCGGTCATCGTCGACCCGGCGCCCGAGTCGGGCGCAGCGACGATCATGCCGCCGTTGGCGCTGGCCGTGCGCGCCGTCGGTGCCGACGGGCTCGTGGTCGGGGTCCACCCCGACCCACGGAACGCCCGGATCGGCAACGGCAACCAACTGGGTCTCGCCGACTTCGCGGCGCTCATGGAGGGTCTCGGCATCCCGGCGCTGCGGGACGAGATCGATCGGCTCGATCGGGAGCTCCTCAAGATCGTCGCGGCTCGGCTCCGCCACGCCACCGACATCGGTCGGATCAAGGCCCAACGCAACATCGCGCTGCGCTCACCCGACCGGGAGGCGGAGCTGCTCGACGAGGTCCGTGCGGACGCCGCCGCCTTGTCGGTGGACCCCGAGTTCGCCGCCCGTCTCATGGAGATGATCCTCGAGCACTCACGAGCCGAGCAGCGCCGCGTCGTCGCGGCCATGGAGGAGAACGGGGCGGCATGATCGCCGTTGCGGGACCCGACGGTCGTCCCCGCTGCCCGTGGGGCACCGCCCCGGACATCTACCGTCGCTACCACGACGAGGAATGGGGTCGTCCGGTCGATGACGACGTCGCGTTGTTCGAGAAGCTCGTCCTCGAGGGGTTCCAGGCCGGTCTGAGCTGGTTGACGATCCTCACCAAGCGGAAGGCCTTCCGGGAGGCCTTCGCCGGCTTCGATCCGGAGCGGGTGGCCGCCTTCGATGGGTCGGACGTGGAACGGCTGGTCGGCAACGCCGCCATCGTTCGCCATCGCGGCAAGATCGAGGCGGCGATCGCCAACGCGGCGCGGGCCGTCGAGCTGCGAGACGAGTTCGGGTCGCTGGGGGCGTTCTTCTGGTCCTTCGAGCCACGACGGACGGGCCCGACCACGGCGTCGACCACCCCCGAATCGGCCGCCATGTCGAGAGAGCTCAAGCGGCGCGGGTTCCGCTTCGTCGGACCCACGACCGCCTACGCCTTCATGCAGGCCATGGGGATCGTCAACGACCATGTCGAAGGATGTTCCGTCCGTACCGACGTCGAACGCCGACGCGACGCCTTCGTGCGCCCGACGGGCTCCACCTAGAGCCGGCCCGATCCCAGCATCTCGACCTCGGAACGGGCAGGGCGTCCCATCAGCGCAGCCAGCGACTCGGTCACCGACGCCCCCTCATACAGGACCCTGCCCACCTGCCGTGCGATCGGCATCTCGACACCGTGGCGATCGGCGAGCGCCAACACCCCCTCGGTGCTCTTGACGCCCTCGGCCACCATCCGCATCTCCGTGGTGATCTCCTCCAAGCTCCGGCCGGTGCCGAGACCGAACCCGACCCGATGGTTCCGGCTCTGATCGGAGCTGCACGTCGCGATCAGGTCACCCACCCCGGCGAGTCCCGAGAACGTGAGCGGCTCGCCACCCATGGCCACACCGAGGCGGGTCATCTCGGCCAGCGCTCGGGTGATCAACGTCGCTTGCGTGTTGTGGCCGAAGCCGAGACCGTCGGCCATCCCCGCCGCGATCGCCATGACGTTCTTCACCGCTCCGGCCGTCTCGGCTCCCACGACGTCGGGGTTCGTGTAGACCCGGAACGTGGGGCCCATGAACACGAGCTGGAGCTCGGCAGCGACGGACTCGTCGGGCATCGCCAGCACCGTGGCTGCGGGCTGGCCCTGCATGATCTCCTTGGCGAGATTGGGACCGCTGAGCACCCCGATCGTCTCGGGTCGATGCGACGCGAGGACCTCGCTGGTCACCTCGGTCATCCGCATCAACGTCCCGCGCTCGATGCCCTTCGTCAGGGACACGATCGGGCTGTCGTCGTCGATCGCTGCGGCGGCCCGCTCCAGGACCGCCCGGTACCCGTGCGACGGCACCGCCATCACGACGACGTCGGCGTCGCCGACGACCCGCTCGAGATCCGCCGACGCGTCCAACGATACGGGGAGATCGAACCCGGCGAGATAGTCGGGGTTCTCGTGGCGGTGAGCGATCGCGTCCGCGAGTTCGGGTCGTCGCGCCCACACGACGGTCTTGGTGCGGTCGGCGATCAACGACGCGAACGTCGTTCCCCACGAGCCGGCTCCGACGACGGCGATCTGCATCGCACCTCCTCGATCCCATCGTAGAACCTCCCGGCTCGTGGGGTCCTTGCATTCACCGGCCGCCTGCAGGAACCTGGGTCCGAGCGACAAGGAGCCTGCACCCATCGTGACACCGTCCCGAACGCCTCGTCCTCGGCCCACCTCCCGCACCGGCCCGTCGTCTCGACGACGATGAGGGACCGGCCAGGCCGCGGGCTCCCCGCCTCCCGGACGTACGTTCTCGACACCTGCGTGCTCATCGCCGATCCGCAGGCCCTCACCCGGTTCGACGAGCACGATGTCGTCGTGCCCCTCGTCGTCGTCGAGGAGCTCGACAAGCTGAAGACGAGGATGGACGAGGTGGGTGCCAACGCCCGCGCCGCCATCCGGCTCATCGAGACGATGGGCGGCGCCGAACCCGGAGGGCTGCGCTCCGCCCGCCCGCTTCCCGGCGGCGGGACGCTGCGGATCGAGCTCAACGGGGTGCGTTCCGACCGCATGCCCGACGCCCTCGACCCCCGGACACCGGATCACCGGATCCTCGCCGCCTGCCTGAACCTGGTCGACGCCGGGGTCGGAACGGTCCTGGTCACCAAGGATGCAGCCCTGCGGATCAAGGGCGCACAGCTCGGCGTCGACGTGGAGGACTATCGGGCCGACACCGTCGAGGTGTCCGAGTCGTACTCGGGCGTTCGCGAGCTCGACGTGGCTGGCGCGCTCATCGACGAGTTGTTCGCCGTCGGCAAGGTCGTGCTCCCGTTGGAGTCGGCGCTCGTCAACGAGTTCGTCGTCCTACACGGTCCCGGTTCCCAGTCGGGCCTGGCGCGCGTGGTCGAAGCCGGATCCACGGTGGTCGCCGTGCGCGTATCGGGTTCTCGGGCCGCCTTCGGCATGGAGTCGAAGAACACCCGCCAGGCGTTCGCTCTCGACCTGCTCCTGGATCCCGATGTCGTCGCGGTCAGCCTGATGGGCATGGCCGGCACGGGGAAGACCTACCTCGCCTTGGCGGCCGGCCTCGAGCAGGTCGTCGAGCAGGGCCGGTACCGGCGGATCTCGGTGTACCGACCGCTGGTGGCCGTCGGTCGCCAGGAACTGGGTTACCTTCCCGGCGACGTCGGGCAGAAGCTGGAGCCGTGGATGGCGGCCGTCCATGACAACCTCTACGCGTTGTTCGCCGACGCTGCGTCGCCCAGGGACGCCGTCGAGGAGCTCTTCGCGCGGGACGTCATCGAGATGGCGGCGGTGACCTACCTGCGGGGTCGCTCCATCACCGACGAGCTCGTCATCGTCGACGAGGCACAGAACCTGGAGCTTCCCACCTTGAAGGTGATCCTGACGCGGGTGGCGCGGGGATCGAAGGTGGTCTTCTGCGGCGATCTGACCCAGGTCGACAATCCCTACATCTCGCCGTTCGGTGGTCTGGCGGCCATGATCGAGAAGATGAAGGGCACGGCGCTGTTCGGGCACATCACCCTCGAACGATCCGTGCGGAGCCCCCTCGCCGAACTGGCGGCGACGACGTTGTAGGTTCGGAGGGTGACGCCTCGACCTGACGCATCGTCCTCCTCGCTCCGCCGCAGCATCGTCGCCTCGTCGCGGTGGGTCGTTCGGTCGTTCTCGGGGATGTTCGACGTATGGGGAACGGCGTATCGACGGCTCGCCGAGTCCCACGCGGCGTCGGTCGTCGGCGATGGCCTCTTCGCGGTCGCCCTCGCCGGGACGTTGTTCTTCGCGGTGCCGTCGACCGATGCCCGTCAGAACGTCGCGTTGTACCTGGTGTTGACCTTGGCGCCGTTCGCCGTGGTCGGCCCGCTCCTGGGCCGTCTGTTCGAACGAGCGCCCGCCGCGTACCGAGCCGGGCTCGCCGTGAGCGGCGTGGGTCGGGCACTGATCGCGCTCGCCACGCTCTTCCTCGTCGACTCGCTGCTGTTGTTCCCGCTGGCGTTCACGCTGCTCGTGCTGTCCCGTTTCGCCGGGATCAGTCGGTCCAGCGTGTTGCCGGTCGTCGTTGGGGATCCCGCCGCGCTGGTTCACGCCAATGCCCGGCTGGCGAGGATCGGGGTGCTGTCGGCGGCGGCGACGTTGCCGCTCGGAGCGCTCCTCGTCGCGCTCGTCGGTCCCGCCGGGGGTCTGGTGCCTGCCGCAGCCGCCTACGTCGCGTCGGCCCTCGGGGCCGTGCAGCTCCCTCGTGTGTCGGTCCCTCGTACGGTCCGACCGACCGCCGGTGGGCGGGCATCGATCCCGCGTCGTGTGCGTCTGGCCCTCTTCGCCACGGCCGGTGTGCGGTTCCTCAACGGTTTCCTCGTGTTGCTCGTGGCCTTCGCGTTCCGGGACGTCGATGCGGGGGTTCTCTCGTTGGGTGCCATCCTGGGAGCTGCCGGCGTCGGGTTCTTCCTGGCGGCCTGGTCCGCGCCGCTGCTCGGCGGTTTCGTTCCCGAGGAGCCGATGGTCGTCGCCGCGCTCGCCGTCGAGGCCGGGGCGGCGTTCATCGCTGCGCAGGTGTTCGACCTGTCGTCCACCACCGTGCTCGTGGCGGCGATGGTGCTGGCCGGGGCGGCGGGCTTCGCCTGGGGCACCGCCAAGTTCGGTTTCGACGGTCTCCTGCAGTCCACGGTCCTCCCGGGGGCTCGCGGTCGCGCGTTCACCCTGACCGAGACCGTCTTCCAGATGGCGTGGGTGGTCGGGGCGCTCGTCCCGGTGCTGCCGATCCTGCCGACGGGATTCGGGCTCGCCTCGGCCGGGGTGCTGGCCCTCGTCATCCAGGTCGTCTACGTCACGCTGGTGCTCCTCCCCGAGGCGAATCGCTGGCAGGAGCGCCCCTCCCGGCGAGCGGAGGAGCCCGGCCAGGGGGTCCTCGACCTGCTGTGAACCCCCGCGCCGTGGCGAACCCTGGGTTGGGGACACCCCTTTTGGGGGTTGGCGAACCCTGGGTTGGGGACACCCCTTTTGGGGGTTGGCGAACCCTGGGTTGGGGATACCCCTTTTGGGGGTTGGCGAACCCTGGGTTCGGTGGGAGGGGGGGTCAGGGGTGGGTGGTCACGATGAAGTCGTCGAGGCGGACCGCCATCGCCTCGGGGATCCTGGCCACCAC